>Ga0187893_10002233_pt1 | contig 43235 bp, 35 predicted proteins | sample MA1701074metaG_FD_139574 | JGI IMG/M metagenome (GOLD analysis project Ga0187893, IMG submission 139574) | White microbial mat communities from a basaltic lava cave in the Kipuka Kanohina Cave System on the Island of Hawaii, USA - MA170107-4 metaG ... | reverse complement strand
GTTCGGACCCTCGAAGAAGAACCGCCTGCGCGCAGGATCGAGCCTGCGCGACGGGCTCACACGTAACGTCCCGAACGCGATCCCGAAGCCCGGCTCGACGTCGTTCGTGCCGGACGGTCGGATTGGCGTCCGAACGCCTGCGTGAGCCACCCTCGTGAACAACGCGCGCTAGGGCTGCGCTAGGGCGGGCGGCGCTCGTGGCGGTCGCGGACCTCGAGGATGAGGGCGTGGAAGGCCGTGGCGTGCACCCGCCCGCAGGACGCCCACCAGTCGGCGACGGGGTCGAAGCTCCCGTCCTCGTCGCCGCCGACCCGCTGCCGGCCCTTCCTCGGGTCGCCCGCGCGGTCCGCGGGCCCGAGCACGGCGGCCCGCAGCGCGTCGTCCCAGGTCTTCCACTCGGGCGAGCCGCGGGGCGTCGCCCGGAGGACGGCGTCCGTGGCGAGGCACCAGTGGTCGAGGTCGGCGCGACTCCCGCCCTTCTCGTCGTCGCGCCGCGGGAGGTCGCCTTGGAGCCGCTTCACCCCGTCCCGGACCTCCGGGTCCGTGGGCTTCCCGCCGAGGAAGAGGCGGCAGAGCACGGCGGCCGCGACGTGCGTGGGCGGCCCTCCCGACGCTCCGTCGCGGGCGGGGCGCTCGAGCGCCGCGAGCAGGCCCTCGAGCGCGTCGGGCGGGACGTCGAGGCCGGCGACTCCGGCCGCGTTCAGGGCGGCGGCCAGGAAGCCGAGCGTGGCCGGGTCGAGGGCGTCGAGGGCGCGGGCGTCCCGGGCGCGGGCGATGCAGACGTCGACGGCCCTCTGGGCGGGCTTGCGGAGGACGAAGTCCCGCGAGACCGCGTAGGCCTCGCAGAGCGCGAACGTGGCCAGGGCGTGGTCGCGCGTAGTCGCCGGGTCGCCGTCCTCGCGCCCGATCGAGCCGTCGTCGCGCTGCCTCGATAGGAGATGGGCGAGGGCGCCCTTCACGGCCTTCCGGAACTCGGGGTGGGTCGAGTGCCGGTGGGTGTGGCCGCCGCCGAGGAAGGCGAGGAGGGCGAGGCCGGTGCAGCCTTCGCCCGTGCACCTCCGGTCGGGCTCCTGGCAGGCCCACCGGCCGTCCGCCTCCTGATGCCGCACGAGCCAGCGGAGGGCCACGGTGGCGGCCGACTCGGCCATGCTCCCGCCCTCCCTCGTGAGCGAGCCCTGGCCCCAGCGCTCGCCGTAGCGGGGGGCGGCGCCGCCCCCGACGCCGGACGCGTCGGCCGTGGACCCGGCCTCGCGGTTCCGGTTCGCCCCCGGGTCGAGCGACGTCCCGCGCGGGATCCCGTCCGTGCCGGGGGGGGCGCCCCCGGCCGGCGCGCTGCCCGGCGCACCGGCCGCGCCGTCGCCGCCGCTCGCCTGCGCTTCCGGCTCGGGGACGAAGAACGACGTGTAGGGCGTCGCGATGCGGAAGCGCTTGCCGAGCGTCACGACCTCGGCCCGGACCTCGGCCGGCACGGTCGCGGGCTTCCGCGCGTGCGGCGCGAGGAGCGCCGCGACCTTCCGCCCCGCGAAGAAGCGGGCGATCTCGGGGTCCTCCGCCCGCACGGCCGGGACCGCGACCGGGCGCTCGATCGCGACGGGCACCCCGCCCCGGCCGACGCCCCGGACTCGGACCCGGGCCTCGCCCGCGTCCCTCTTGAAGCGGCCGGCGACGAGGAGCTGAGTCCCGGCGAAGAGGTCGGGGAGCCTCCGCGGCAGGACGTCGAACGCGTCCAGGCCGTCGACGTCCAGCTCGAGATCGGCGAGGACCGGGGCATCCAGCTTGCGGCGCAGGGCCGCGACCTTCCAGTCGATCGGCTCGCCCGGGGCGATGGTCTCGGCGACGGCGCGCGTCGCCTCGGCGATCTCCTCGAGGAGGCGGGCGTCGAGGTCGTCCCCGACGCCGAACGTGAAGACGCGCGTGTGGCGAGCGGCCGCCGCCGCCGCCCGCTCGAGGATCGCCTCCGGCCTGGTCTCGCCCGTCGTCGGCCGCCCGTCCGTCAGCAGGAGGACGAGGTGCGGGCGCCCGGGCTCGCCCGCGTGGGCGAGGGCGGCCGCGAGCGCCTCGTCGAGGGCGGTCGAGCCCTCGGCGGCGAACTTCTCGACGAAGACGAGCGCCTCCTCGCGCGCCTCCTTCGTCGCCGCGACCGGCGCCGGCTTCCAGCGCACGGCGGCCGACGAGAAGGCGACGAGGTTCACGCCGTCGCCCTCGGAGAGGGCCGCGATCGTCTCGCGGACGGCCGTCTTCGCCTGGGCGATCTTGACTCCCCCCATGCTGCCGGACGTGTCGAGGACGAAGGTCACGTCCTTCGGAAGGCGGGCCGCCGCCCGGTCGGCCGCTCCCGCCGCCTCGAGCGAGTCGCCGGCCGTGATCGCCGCCAGGAAGTAGCCGGGCTCGTCCGGAAGCGGCCGGTGGAGGCGGACGTCGATCCCGCTCTCGGCCCGCGCGATGGCGTAGCGGACCTCGAGGTCGTTCTCGATCGAGGCCTCGCAGCCGACCACGACCTCCTCGTCGGCCGCGGCCAGGGGCCCCGCGGGCCTCGGGCCGGAGCCGGCGACGCGCACGTCGACCGCGTGGCTCGGCGACATCACGCCGTCGACGGGAACGCTCGAGCGCAGGCGGAGCCGGAACCCGAGGACGGGGGCGGGGGCGGGCGGCGGCGCGCTTCCGGGCGCGGCGTCCGGGGCGGCGCCCGGCACTCCGCGCGGGCGGGCGAGGTAGACGTAGCGGAAGACGCCGCCCTCGGCCACGAGGCGCTCGAAGTACTCGAGCTCGACCCGCTGCTCGCCCCGCGCCGGGACCGGGAAGACGCGGATCCGGAACGTCGCCTCCCCCGACTGCTCGAGGAGCCCCGGGTCCCTGGCGCGGCGGACGATCGCCTCGTACTGGCGGCGCGCCTCCTCGCGGTCGATGACGTCGCCCCGGACCGGCTTCCCCTCGATCCAGAGGACGAAGTCCGTGACGTTCGCCCCGCGCGGCAGGGTCAGCTCGTAGACCGCCTCGAGCGGCCGGTCGTGCGGGTTCCGGAAGATCTCGACGACGCGCGTCGTCGCCAGGCCATCGCAGATCCTGGCCTCGACCTGCTCGCGGGCGAGCTCGAGCGGCGGCCCGCCGTCCGAGGGCCGGAGCACGCCGGCCGCACGGGCGACCGGGGCGACCGGGGCGATCGGGGCGAGAGCGAGCGCGAGCGACGCCGCGCCCAGCGCGAGCGCGATTCTCATGGGGTGCCTCCTCGTCTCGAGGAGCGCCGCGCGCGATCGGCTCCGCCGGAACCTACCCGGCAGGGGCGCGGTCGGTTCCCGGGCGGCCGTGAAACGCCGCCACGCCGGGTGAATGTCGCTTTCGGGCCGAACGTCGTAGGATACGTGGTCAGGCTCTGGGTGTGTGCCCGACGCCGGACACCTGTGGACCAACCGGAGGAAAGCCCATGCGCATCGTCTCCCGTGGAACCCCTGTCGGACGCCCGCTCGCCTGCGCGCTCCTCGCGGTGATCGCGCTCGCGACCCCGGCGATGGCGGAGGAGTACGCGCACCCGTCGGGGTTCAAGGTCACGCTCCCCGGCAACTGGAAGGTCGAGGAGGGCGACGTCCTCACCGCCTCCGACCCGGCCGAGGAGGTGGTCCTGGCGTTCTTCGTCGTCGGCGACGCCGAGACGCTCGAGGCGGCGCTGAACGCCCTCGACCAGGCGCTCTCGCCGTTCATCCAGGACGTCCAGGCCGGCGAGCCGGAGGTGACCAAGGTCAACGGGCTCGACGCGGTAGTCGTGGACGGCACGGGCAAGATCGAGGGGCAGGCCGTCGAGATCGGCATCGGCATCTTCGCCAAGGACGGCGTCGCCTGCGTCGTGTTCGGGGCGGCCGAGTCCGCGAAGTACGCGAAGCACAAGCCGGCGATCGAGAAGATCATCCACTCCGTCAAGAAGTAGCCGGAAGTCCGGCGGACGCGGCGGCGCGCCTCGGCCTTCGGGCGCGCTCGAGGGCCGTCGTCGGGAAGATGCGCTCGAGGGCCGCGCGGAGCGCCGTCGCGTCGGCGATGAAGGTCACCTGGCCGCCGGCGTCGCGGACGAGGTCGTAACGCGCGGCCTCCGCGCGGAAGCCGAGGAGGTGCAGGCCGACGCGGCCCGCCGAGGCGCGCCGGATCTCGCGGGCGCCGGCGCCGGCGCCGGCATCCGGGCCGCCGCGGCCCGCGCCGGCCGTGAGCAGGATGATCTCGCGCCTCGTCCGCCCGCCCCCGCTCGTGCCGGACGTATGCCTGGCGAAGCGCCTCGCCGAGCGGACCGTCGCCGTCGGCCTCTCGCGAGGGCCTCGCATCCGAGAGCCGCTCGAGGAAGTCGCCCGCCTCGAAGGGCGCCCACCCGGGCCGCAGGAGGGACACCCGGCCGCGGTCGAAGCAGCCCAGGGCGACCTCGAGCGCGCCGCGGTTCCGCTCGGCGAACGCGCGGAGCCTCAGTGGGGCGCCGGGCCGGTCAGGTTGAGGAGCAGGACGCCCGCCACGACGAGGACGATCCCCGCGATCTGCGGGGTCGAGAGCGCCTCGCGGAACGCGAGCCAGCCGATGAGGGCGACGATCGCGGTCCCGAGCCCGGACCAGATCGCGTAGGCGACGCCGACCGGGATCGTCCGGAGCGCGATCCCGAGGAGGTAGAACGCCGTCAGGTAGCCGACGACCATGACGGCCGTGAAGACCGGGCGGGTGAACCCCTGCGAGGCCTTGAGCGACGAGGTCGCGATGACCTCGGAGGCGATGGCGCCGAGCAGCAGGAGCAGGGCCTTCGGGCTCATGCGATGGTCACCTCGGGTGGCCGACGGAGCATTCTACGCGGGGGGCGAGGGGCTGCGAAGCCCGGCCTCGGGCGCCCGCCATGCGCGGGGCCGACCCGGGCCGGCCGGCGCGCCGCCTTCACGCGATCCTCGCCCCGCCCGCGCGGAACGCGCGCCGAAAGCTCGTCCGGAATGCACGCGGAGAGGCCCCGGCCCTCACCTCGAGCGCTCAAGATGTCGATGGGGCGCGGGCCCCCGGCGACCGAGGGCAAACGACGGGGTACGAGGGCGAACGGATGAGCGAGGTGATCCCGATCGCGCGATGGGCTCCCGGCGGCGCCGCCGCGACGGCCCACCGCCGCCTCGACGGCGAAGCCGGCCGCCGGGCCGGGCGCGCGCGCCTGGCGCCGCGGCGCGACGTCGCGCCTCTCCGGCCGGCGCCGCTCGCGCTCGTCCTTTACGCCTCCTTCGGCGCCGGCCACGAGATGGCGGCCCGGGCCCTCGTGAAGGCGCTCGCGGCGCGCGGCTTCCGGGCCGAGGCCCTCGACGCCCTGAGCCACGTCGGCGGCCTCGGCGATCCGCTCCGGCGCGCCTTCCACTTCCTCGTGGCGCGCTTCCCCGCGATCTACGGCTTCCTCTTCGACCTCCTCGACCGGATCTTCGCCTGGCCGCCGGCCGCCCGGGCCCGCCACGCCGCCAACCGCTGGATCCACCGCCGGTTCGTGGGCGAGGTCGTCCGCCGCCTTCCGGCGGCCGTCGTCGCCACGCACTACCTCCCGCTCGACGCGCTCGCGCGCGAGCGCCGCGCCGGCCGCCTGCGCGCCTCGATCGGGGTCGCGATCACCGACTGGACGCCGCACGCCTTCTGGCTCGACGGGCCGGCCGACCGGATCTACGTCGCCGGCGGGCCCGCCGGGCCCGCCGGGTCGCGCCCGCTCGCCGGCGCGCTCGCCGCCCGCGGCGTCCCCCGGCACCGGATCGCCGCGACGGGCATCCCGGTCGACCCCGACATCGGGCGCCTCCGGCCGAGGGCGCGCGAGGCGGGGAAGCCCGTGGCCCTGGTCCTCATGGGCGGCTACGGCACGGGCGCGCTCGGGCGCGTCGTCTGCTCGTTCCGCGACGTCCGGGGCGTCCGCCTCGAGATCGTCGCCGGCCGCAACGAGCGGGCCCGGCGCGAGCTCGAGCGGCTCGTCGGGTCGCTCCGCCTCGACGCCGCCGTCCACGGCTTCGTCGAGCACGGCGCGCTCCTGCGGGCCATGGCGGCGGCGGCGGTCGTGGTCACGAAGCCGGGCGGCCTCACGCTCGCCGAGGCCGCCTCGCTCGGCCGACCGCTCGTCCTGGTCGGCCCCGCGGTCGGGCAGGAGCTCGGGAACGCCCGCGCCGCCGTCGGCGCCGGAGCGGCCGTCCTGGCCTGCGGCCCGGCGCGCGCCGGCCCCGAGGCCGCGCGCCTCCTCGCCGACCCGCGCGCGCTCGCGGCCATGGGCGACCGCGCGCGAAGGCTCGCCCCGCGCGGGGCGGCCGAGGCCATCGCCGCGGACGTCGCCCGGCTCGCCCCGAGGGCGACGGCGTCATGATCGCCCGCGGCCAGCGCCTTTGCTACGGCGTCCGCGACCTGCGCGACGCCCGCGCCGAGGAGGTCATGTCGCGGCGCGTGGTCACGATCGCAGGGGGCGCGACGGTCGCCGAGGCCGTCCGCTGCATGCGCGCCGAGCGGGTCTCCTCGCTCGTCGTCGAGCGCCGGCACGCCTCCGACGCGTGGGGGATCGTCTCGCGGACCGACGTGATCCGCAAGGTCGTCACCGCCTGCCGCGAGCTCGAGGACGTGCGCGTCCACGACATCATGACGAAGCCCGTCGTCACCGTCTCGCCGGGGCTGGCGGTCAAGTTCTGCCTGCGCCTCATGGACATGGCGCGCGTGCGCCGGGCCGTCGTGTTCGACGGCCACGGGCTCGCCGGCATCCTGAGCCGCGGCGACGTCTTCGCCGCGCTCTCGGCCTGAGCGGCCATTGCCTGCCGGCCCGAGCTCGACGTCAGAAGAGAGCACCGGAAGAGGGAACGGTCACCGGCCGGGGGCGGCGGCGGCCCGCTCGAGGCCGCTCAGGACCGCGCTCTGCCGCCTCCTGGCGTCCGCGAGGCCCCGCTCCTCCGCGGCCGTCCAGTCGCCCGTGTCGACGTCCACGAGCGCGCTCTCGGCCGCTTCGGCGTCGGCCACGAGCGCCGCGAGAGCGGGCGCGGTCTCGGCGAGCTTCCGCACCAGGTCGGCGACGTTTCCCTGCTGCGACGCGAGCCGGGCGAGCCAACGTCGCTGGAAGGCGCCCGGGGCTTGGCCCGCGAGCCGGATGTCCATGACCCACCTCTCGGTGCCCTTGAGCAGGTCCTCCTGGATCTTCGCGAGCACCTTCAGCTCGACCCGGCGCAAGGCGGCGTCGCGCCCTTCCCCGCGGACATCGACCGCACGCTCGAGCTCGGCCTTCGTCCGGACGAGGTTGCGAAGGACTTCCATCTGCAGGTCCCGAACGGAGATCCCCGTGTCGTCCTGCCGGAGACCCCGCGCGACCTCTTCCAGGTCGACGCGGACCCAGGCGAGCAGGGCGGGGAGGACGACGGCCCCGAGCTGCACCCTCAGCAATTCCTCCACGGCCGCGGAGCGACGCGCGAGGTCCTCCGCCTCGTCGGCCAGCTTCCGCAAGGCGAGCCGGTCCTTCCGCGCCAGCCGTTCCGCGCGCGCGCGCTCCTCCTCGAGGCGAAGGACCTCCCTCGCGCTCTCCTTCTGCCGCTCGATGACCGCCTCCAGCTCGCCGACCGTCGCATCCAGCGGGCCGGGCGCGCGCCGGAGGCGCTCCCCGACCGCCCGGAGGTCTGCGAGCGCCTCGTCGGCCTCGAGCAGGGCGGAGAAGGGCGCGCCGCGCGCGAGCTCGTCCTCCAGCGCCACGAGGTCGTCCTCGACGGCGCGCTTCCGCAGCTCCTCGAGGGCCCGGTCGATCGCGGCCGCCTCCTCGGGAAGCCGCTCCGCCAGGCGGCGCGCCCCGGTCTGCATCCGCGTCCGGACCCGGTCGAGCCGCCGGCGCGCGGACTCGCCGGCGCCCCGGAGCGCCGCGAGGTCGGTCGACTCGGGGGCCCGCGCCGCCCCGGCGACGGCCTCCTTCAGCCGCTCGACCTCGCCGGCGAGGTCGGCGAGCGCGCCGGCGACGTCGTCCACGGGCCGGACCACGATCTCGAAGGCGACGAGGCGCTCGTGCGGCGCGAACGGCGCGCCGGACGCACCGGCCGCGGGGACCGCGCGAATCGGATAGGAGGCCCGGATGCCCGTCTCGGCCCGGGCGGGCGCGCCGGGGCGGACGCGGATCAGCGCCTTGAGCGCCACCTCTCCCTCGTAGACGGGGACCGGGCCGCCGCCGAGGTCCACGCTCCGCGTGGAAGGAGGGAAGCGCACCTCCAGGACCTCGTAGGGCGCTCCCTCGGGAGCCGCGATGGCCAGCCCCCCGAGGCCCTTCCTCGCGGCCTCGGGGTGGAGCGCCTGGGTGCCGGCGAGGTCCAAGACGACGGTCAGCTCCGTCGAGTCCGCGACGCCGCAGTAGACCTCGCCCGGCTCGAGCGCGATCCGGGTGGGGTCGTCCCGCAGCAGGGCCTCGGCGGGGGCCGCCCTCTCCTCGGCGGGGCGGTCCCTCCCGGGGCCGAAGTAGCCCGCGCGCCAGGCCCCGGCGGCCGCCGCCCCGAGGAGGACGAGGGCGAGGGCGCCGCCCGCCGCGAGCGCGCGGCGCCGACCTCCCGGACGCGCGAGGCCGCGCCGCCGGTCCACGAGGGCGCGGACCTTCGCCAGGTCGTCGAGGAAGGCGCCGGCCGAGGGGGGGCGCCACTCGGGCGCCGCCTCGAGGCCGGCGAGCACGAGCTCGTCGAGCTCCGGCGGCAGGTCCGCCCGCCCCTCGCCCGGCTTCCTCGATCTCCCGGTGGGCGGCTCGCCGGTCAAGAGCTCTTGGAGGATGGCCGCGGCCGAGAAGAGGTCCGCCCGCGCGTCCGCCCGCGCGTCCGCCCCCGCGCCGCCGGCGCGCAGCTCCGGGGCCACGTAAGCCGCCGCGCCCGATGGGACGCCGGTCGGCGCGGGGCCTGCCGCCTCCCTCAGGCTCGCGATCCCGAAGCCGAGGACCTGGATCGCGAGCCGCGCGCCGGGGACGATGAGGACGTTCTCCGGCCGGAGGTCGCCGTGGCGGATCGTCTTCCCGTGGGCGTGAGCCAGCGCCTCGAGGATCTGGCGCGCGATCTCGAGCGCCGCCTCCGGCTTCACGGCCTCCCCGAGCCACTTCCTCTCGTCGAGCCACTGCCGGAGGGTCAGCCCCTCGAGGATCTCCCTCGTGAAGAAGCGGAGGCCGGTCTCGCGGTCGACTCCCGCCTCGAGGACGCGCGCGATCCGCTCGTGGACGAGCTCCCGGGCGACCCCGGCCGCGTGGCCGAAGCGCCGGGCGACCTCCGGGCGGGCGAAGAGCGACGGGAGGAGGACCTCGAGGGCGACGTCGCGGCCCGAGTCGCGGTCGTGGACGCGATAGACGGCGCCGACGCCGCCGGCGCCGTCCGCGTCGAGGAGGGCCTTCACCTCGTAGCGGCCCTCGAGGAGGGTGCCGGGAGGGAGCCCGCGCGCGGCCGCGTCGGCCTCGTCGGCCGCCGGGCCCGGGCGGAGGTCGTCGGTGCCGTTCATGTGCCGCCTCGGGGGTCGCGCACCCGCGGGAAGGTTAACGCCCCGGACCGCCCCCGACAAGCGCGACCGTCCCGCGGCCGCCGTCTAACCGGACGCGCGTCCCCGTCGGGATGCGGCGGGCGGCGTCCTTCACCCCGACGATCGTCGGGATGCCGAGCTCGCGGCCGATGATCGCCGTGTGCGAGAGCAGGCTGCCGTGCTCGACGACGAGGCCGGCCGCCCGGATCATGAGGAAGACCCAGCCGGGGTCGGTCATGGGAGCGACGATCACCTTCCCGCCGACGTCGGGTGCGGCCGCGGCGTCCTCGACGACGACCGCCTCCGCCTCGACCTCGCCCGGCGAGCACGGCGTCCCGGCGAGGACGCCCGCCGCGCCGTCGCCCGCGGCGAGCGTCGCGGCCGGGCGCCGCTGCGGGATGAAGTTCCGGAGCACGGTCCCCTGGCAGACGATCCGGTCGGCCGGGTCCTTCGCGCGGTAGCCGTCGAAGAGGGCGCGGCGCTCGGCGACGAGCCGCTTCAAGCCCGGCCCGATGCCCGAGCCGTAGATGGCCCCCGTCAGCTCCTCGACGGTCGCGTAGTGGACGTCGGCCGGCGCCTCGAGCGCGCCCTCGGCCGCTAGCTTCTCGCCGAGGGCGCCGAAGATGCGCCGCCCCATCCCGGCGACGCGCGCCCGGTCGAGGCGCGCGCTCTCGCGGTTCCGGAGCAGCCGGCGCGTCGCCCGGAGGGCGAGCCCGAGGAGCGCGCGCCGGAGCGGCCGGCCGGCCAGCCGGCGCCCGACCTCGGCCTCGGCCTCGTCGCGGATCGCGCGCTCGCCCCGGCGCATCGCCTGCTCCTCGAGGGCGGAGTCGGCGAGGGTGAGGACGAGCGCGGCCAGCGCCTCCGGCCGCTCCCGGAAGCTCGGGACCTCGAGCTTCAGCTCCTCGGGCCCGCGGTCGCCGTAGCGGTCGAGGTGCGCCTCGAAGGCCGCCCGGAACGCCGCCGCGTCGCTCCCCCCGAGGGCCGCGAGGAGCGCGGCGCGCGGGTCGGGCCGCTCGAGGGCCGCCCGGATCCGGGCCGCGAGCCCGGGCGCGCGCCGCAGGGCCTCGGCCATCCGCACCGCCGAGCGGACGGGCTCGACGCTCTCCATGCCCTCCTCGCCGACCATGAGCCCGTTGAAGGTCGCCGTCGGCTCGGGGAACCCGAGGCGCTCGAGGAGGCCCTTCGCCCCGCGGACGGAGAGCATGAGGAGGAGGTCGTTGACGAGGGCCGCGTTGACGATCCGCATGACCTCGTCGAAGAGGTCGTGGAAGTGGTCGATGACCTCGTGCGGCGTCAGGGCGGAGAGGTCGGTCGCCGCGTGCCCGCGCGCGCAGGCGTCGAACCGGGCCTTGTACGCCCGCATCGCCGGCCCGATCGTGGCGAAGCGCCAGGCGATGCCGGCGACGAGGCGCCCGAGGTCGAGGGCCTCGCGGAGGCGCGAGGCCGCGCCGCTCGCCCGCTCGCCCGCCCGCCGCTCGCGCACCCCGACCATCTCCTCGAAGGCGGGCACGAGCGAGCCGCCGGCGACCGGGACCAGGCGGAGGAGGGCGTACCAGTGGCTCAGGTTGTAGTAGGCGCGCCCCTCGATGTGGCCGACCAGGTGCTCGAAGACGCGGCGGTTCTCGGCGATCCGGGCCGGGCGGATCCCGATCCGCCGCGCCGTCCGGCGCAGGTTCTCCTCGTACCCGCGGCGCAGGATCGAGTAGGTGAGCGGGAGGCAGAGCCCCGGGTAGCTCTCGGTGATGTTGTTGCCGTCGAAGATCGTCCGGCGCCCCGCGGGGATGCTCGTGATGGGGCGGGCCTGGAGGACGAGGACGCGCCCGGCGGGGTCCACGCACCACTCGATGTCCTGGACGTGCCCGCGGCTCGCCTCGATCGCGAGGCCGAGGTCGAGGAGCGTCCGGAGCGCCGCCTCGTCGAGCACGGGCGCGGCGGCCAGCGCCTCGGGGACCGGCCGGCGCCGCGTCCCTCCGGCCGCCGCCTCGTCATCGAGGTCGACCGCGGCCGTCTTCAAGGCGACCTCCGCCCGCCAGGCCTTCGAGGCCCGGTCGTAGACGTAGGTGTCGGTCTCGACCTGCGAGGCGACGATCCCCTCGCCGAGCCCGTAGCCGGCGACGACGACCACCTCGCCGAGCGGCCCGGTCGGGTTGGCCGTGAAGAGCACGCCCGCGGCCCGGCTCCGGACCATGCGCTGGACGACGACGGCCAGCCGGGCGTCGGCCGGGTCGAGCCCGCGGCGCACGCAGTACGCGAGGAGGCGCGGGCTCATGGCCGAGAGCCAGCACCGCCCGACCGCGCCCGGGACGTCGGCGGCCGGCACGTGGAGGAAGGTGTCGAAGAGGCCGGCGAACGACCGCTCGGGCGCGTCCTCCCGGAGCGCGGAGGAGCGCACGGCGAACGAGCCCGGGGCTTCGGCCGCGGCCGCGCCGGAGTCGCCGCCCGCGGCCGCGAGGGCCGCGACCTCCGCCCGGATGGCGCCGGCCAGCTCCGGGTCGACCTCGGTCGGCTCGAGCGCGGCCCGGGCCCGCGCCGCGAGCGCCGGCAGGTCGGCCTCGGCGGTCGCGGCGAGGGCCGAGAGGACCGGCTCGAGCGCCGCCCGCCGCCGCGCCAGGAACGCCTCGAAGGCGCCGCTCCCGACGCAGAAGAACGGCGGCACCGGGACGCCCTCGGCGACGAGCCGCGCAAGGCTCGCCGCCTTGCCGCCCACCTCGCCGGCCCGCGACGCCGCCTCGGCCGCCCGGATGACGTGGGCCCTCGCCGCCTTGCCGCCGCTCGCGCCGCTCATGACGCTCACGCCCCCACGAGCCCGCGGCGCGCGATCAGGTCGGCGATCAGGGCGACCGCCGTCACGAACCCGTACAGCTCGGTCGCGGGCCTGAGCCGGCGCGAGCCGGTGTCGGGGTCGGCGACGAAGCGGAGGAGGACGGCCCCGGCCCCGGCCGCCGCCGCGCCCACGGCCAGGACGAGCGCCGGCGACCAGGCGAGCCGCGGGGCGGCCGCGACGAAGCCCGCGACGTGGCCGCCGACGAAGGCGAGGGCGAGGAGCGCCGACCCGCGCGCGCCCAGCATCCCCGAGTAGGTCTGGTAGCCCGGCTGCTCCTCGGCGGGCGCCCGCGTCTTGCGGGCGATCTCCCAGGCGTAGCCCGGGAGCGCGAACCAGACGGCGACGAGGAGGGCGTCGCGGGCGAGCAGCGGCTCGCCCGTGCGGTTGCAGTAGACGGCGAGGACGAAGACGTTGGCGATGACGCTCACGGGCGCATGGGTCGCGAACGCGAGCAGCCGGTTCCGCGAGAGGACGCCCTCGAGGAAGAACCAGCGGCGCATGAGCCACGCGAACCCGAGGAGGGCGGCGAACGCGAGCCGCGCCCGCCCCCAGATCGCGTGGAGCGCGACCAGGGCCGCGACCGTGAGCCGGAGGAGGGCCCGGAGGTCCTCGAGCCGGACGCGCCCCGAAGGCACCGGCCGCTCGGGGAAGTAGAGCCGGTCGGTCTCCGCGTCCTTGAACTCGTCCGAGAGGCGGTAGTAGAGGAGGACGAGGACGAGCGTCAGGACGCCCGGCCCGACGTCCCCCGTGACCTCGAGCGGCGCCTTCCCGCGCAGCGACTGGATCGTGAGCTGGATCCCGAGGTAGAGCGCGAGCGAGAAGAGCGTCCGGGCCCCCGGCCGGAAGACCTCGCGGAGATAGATCCACCACCGGCGAACCATGGCGGAGCTATCGCGACGTCCCGATGCTGGCGCGCTTCACGGCGGCGATTCTACCCCGGGCGGCGCGCGAAGCCACTCGCCCTCCGATCGGGGTTCCCTTACACTGTCGGTCCGACGCATGGCCGGGGCACGGAAGAAGACGGGGAAGCCCGCGGGCGGCGAGGCCGAGCGCCTCGTCGTCGACGGGCGCGAGATCGCGATCTCGAACCCGCGGAAGGTCCTCTTCCCGGGGCCGGGGTACACGAAGCGAGACGTCGTCCGGTACTACCTCGCGGTCGCCGAGGGCGCGCTGCGCGGCGCCGGCGGCCGGCCCAACGTCCTCGTCCGCTACCCGAACGGGATCGCGGGCGAGTTCTTCTACCAGAAGCGGGCGCCGACCTCGCGCCCGCCGTGGCTCGAGGTCGTGACGATCCGCTTTCCCTCGGGGCGGACCGCCGAGGAGGTCGTGCCGCGCGACGCGGCGGCGCTCGCCTGGCTCGCCAACCTCGCCTGCCTCGAGCTGCACCCGCACCCCGTCCGCGCCGACGACCTCGACCACCCCGACGAGCTGCGGGTGGACCTGGACCCCGTGCCCGGCGTCCCGTGGTCCCGGATCCGCGAGGTCGCGGGCGTGGTCGAGGCCGCGCTCGCGGACTTCGGCCTCACGGGCTGGCCCAAGACCTCCGGCTCGCGCGGGCTCCACGTGAACGTGCGGATCGAGCGGCGCTGGGGCTTCGACGACGTCCGGCGCGCGGCCCTGGCGCTCGCCCGCGAGGTCGAGCGGCGGGCGCCGGGGATCGCCACGAGCAAGTGGTGGAAGGAGGAGCGCCACGGCGTCTTCCTCGACTACAACCAGAACGCCAAGGACCGCACGGTCGCGGCGGCGTACTCGGTGCGGCCGACGCCGGATGCGCGCGTCTCCGCCCCGATCGGCTGGGACGAGCTCGCGAGCTGCGACCCCGCCGACTTCACCCTCGCGACCATGCCGGCGCGGTTCGCCGCGATCGGCGACCGCCACGCCGGGATCGACGGCCGCCCCGGGTCGCTCGAGCCGCTGCTCGAGCTCTCGGCCCGCCAGGAGCGGGAGGGGCAAGGCGACGCGCCCTGGCCCCCCCAGTACCCGAAGCAGCCGGGCGAGCCGCGGCGCGTCCAGCCGTCCCGGGCCGCGCGCGCCGCCAGGCACCCCCTCGTCGAGATCGGCCGCGCGAGGCGCAGGGAGGACGCGCTCGCGGGCCTCGAGCGCTGGAAGGCGCGCCACCCCGAGGCGGCCGCGCACCTCGAGCCGGCCGACGTCCTCGTCGACGCCATGCGCGGCCGCTTCGCGACCTGGACCCGCATCCGCGTGAACCTGGAGCACGTCCCGGCCGACCTCCGGCCGGCCCAGGAGCCCCTGGACCCGGACGACGAGCCGCCGGCGAGACCGTAGAACCGGCGTTCCGCCTCCCGGACGCGTCCCCGAAAGCCGGAAAGCCTTTGACAGCCGCGATCCGCGCGGTAGGCTATTGCGGTTCCGGCGCCGGGCCGAGGGCGGCCGACCGGCGCGGCGCGAACGTGTGGCGACGGGACGGGGAATGACCATCGACGCCGGCATCGACGACCTGAACCTCTACGGGGCCACGCTGGCCGTGGACGCGACCGAGATCGCGGCCGCGCGCGGCACGCCCGAGAGGGACATCCGGCGCCTGAAGCTCCTCCGGCGGTCGCTCGCGCCCGCCTTCGAGGACCCCGTGACCCTCGCCGTCAACGCGGCCCGGCCGCTCGTGGCGGACGCCGCCGGCCCCGGGGCGTTCGAGCTCCTGCTCGTGGCGACCGAGTCCGGGGTCGACTACGGGAAGCCGCTCTCGTCCTACGTCCACAAGTACCTCGGGCTCCCGCAGCGCTGCCGCAACGTCGAGGTCAAGCACGCCTGCTACGCGGGCACCGCCGCCCTCCAGATGGCGACGGCCTGGGTCCGCTCGGGCGCGGCCCGGGGGAAGAAGGCGCTCGTCGTCATGACGGACATGGCGAGGCGGCTCTTCGGCGATCCGGCCGAGCCGGCCGAGGGCGCGGCCGCCGTCGCCCTGACCGTGGCCGCGAGCCCGCGCGTCCTCGCGCTCGAGCCGCGGAGCGGGTACGCCTCCCGCGAGGTCTACGACGTGACGCGCCCGACGCCGACGCTCGAGCGCGCGAACGCCGGGCTGTCGCTCGGCGCCTACCTCGACCTCCTCGAGGCCGTCTGGGCGCAGTACCGGGAGGGCCTGGGCGACGGCGCGACGCTCGAGGGCCACTTCCAGCGCCTGGCGTACCACACGCCGATCGTCCCCCTCGTCGAGAAGGCCCATCGCATCCTCGTCGAGAGCGAGCGCGAGGACGCGACCGCGGAGGAGATCGCCGCGAGCTTCGAGCGCCTGGTCGCGCCGTCGCTCCGCCACTGCCGCGAGGTCGGGAACATCTACTCGGGGAGCCTCTACGCCGCCCTCGCCGGCCACCTGTCCGCCCCGGCGCCGGCGCTCGCGCCGGGGGCGCGGATCGGGCTCTACTCGTACGGGTCGGGCTCGTGCGCCGAGCTGTTCGGCGGGCTCGTCGGCGAGGCGGCGCGCGAGGTCGTCGCCGCCCGGCGGATCGGCGAGCGCCTGGCGGAGCGGCGCCCGGCGAGCTTCGCCGAGTACGAGGCGTGCGTGGTCGAGAACGAGCGCGCCCAGACGCTCGCCGACTACGAGCCCGACCGCGACGCGCCGCGCGGGCTCTACGAGGCCGCTTACCGCGGCCGCGACCTCCTCGTCCTCGAGAGCGTCCGCGACCACTACCGGTCGTATGTCTGGAGCTGACGGCCGCGTGACCGAGCGACTGAGACTGGTCCTCCGGAACGAGGCGGGTGGCGCGACGCTCACGGGCGGCCTGGTGGCGCGGCTCCATGAGGCGCTGGCCTCCGCCGGGAACGCGGCTCTCGTGACGATCGAGGGTCCGGGCGACGCCGACTCGTTCTGCGACGGCCTCGACCTCGCCGCGGCGGCGGCCGGCCCCGTCTTGGGAGACGTGGAGCGGTTCGCGGCGCTGCTCGCGGCCATCGAGGCGGCGCCGTGCCCCGTCGTCGCCCTCGTCGGCGGCGCGGCCCGGGGCGGCGGGGTGGGGATCGCGGCCGCCGCCGACCTCGTCATCGCCTCGCCGCGCGCGACCTTCGGGCTCCCCGAGGCGCTCCTCGGGCTCGTCCCGGCCGCCGTCTTCCCGGTCCTCGCGCGGCGCGTGGGCCTGCCCCGGGCCCGCCTCCTGGCGATCGGCGGGGCCCCGCTCGACGCCGCCTCGGCCCGGCGCCTGGGCCTCGCGGACGAGGTCGCGGACGACCTCGAGACGGCCCTCGCGCGCCACGCCGCCCGCTTCGCCCGCATGGACCGCCGGGCCGTGGCCGCCGTGAAGGCGCTGGCCGCGACCCACTTCGCCGCCCCGCCCGGCTACGCCGACGCCGCCGCCGCCCGGTTCGCGGACCTGGTCGCGAGCCCCGGGACCCGCGCCCGCCTCGCCCGCTTCGCGGCCGGCGACGCGCCCTGGGAGGAGGGAGGGGCGTGAGCGGCCCGCTCGAGGACAAGGTCGTCGTCGTCACCGGCGGCTCCCGCGGGATCGGCCGGGCGATCGTGCTCGGCGCCCTCGAGCGCGGGGCGCGGGTCGCGTTCTGCGCCCGCTCCGCCGGGGCCGACGCCGACTGGGTGAAGGCCGAGGCCGAGCGCCGCCACGGGCCCGGGCGGGCCATCGCCGTCCGGGCCGACGTCTCGCGCGAGGCCGACGTCGAGGCCCTCTTCGATGCGACGGTCGAGGCGTTCGGGCGCGTGGACGTGGCCGTCAACAACGCCGCCGTCAACCGCGACGACCTCCTCGTCCACCTCACCGTCGAGTCCTGGGACGAGGTGATCGCGACGAACCTGACCGGGCCTTTCCTCGTCGCCCGGCGCGCGATCCAGGAGTTCCTCGCCCAGGGCGAGGGCGGGCGGATCGTCTCGCTCGGCTCGCTCTCGCAGATGGGCGCGACCTCGCAGGCGAGCTACGCCGCCGGCAAGGGCGGCCTCGTCGGCCTCACGCGGACGATCGCCAAGGAGTACGGGCGGCGCGGGATCTTCGCCAACCTCGTCGTCGCCGGCTACGTCGAGACGGCGATCACGGAGCGCATGCCCGAGTACGTGAAGCGCTTCCTCGTCGACTCCTGCACCCTCCGGCGCACGGCCCGGCCGGAGGAGATCGCCGCCGCCGTGCTCTTCCTCGCCTCCGCGCGCGCCTCGTTCGTGAACGGCGAGACGATCCACGCGAGCGGCGGCCTCGTGGACGTGCCGCTGTGAACGCGCCCGCGCCCGCCGTCTCCCTCACCCCGGTCGAGGACGGGATCGCGCGCCTCGCCATCGCGAGCGACGAGGCGCCCTACCTCGACGCCGCCGTCATCCCGGCGCTCGAGGCGGCCGTGCAGGCGATCGACGCCGACCGCGGCATCCGCGCCGTCGTCGTCGAGGGCGGGGACCGCCACTTCTCGGCGGGCGCGAGCCGCGAGGCCCTGGTCGGGGCGGATGCCCGGGCCGGGATCGCCCGCTTCTGCGCCGAGGCGCCGCGCCTCCTCCTCTCGATCCCGGTGCCGACCGTCGCCGCCATGGTCGGGCACGCGATCGGCGGCGGCCTCCTCCTCGGCCTCTACTGCGACGTCGCCGTCCTCGCCGAGGAGAGCCTCTACGGGGCGAACTTCCTCGCCCTCGGCTTCACCCCGGGCATGGGGTCGACGGCCCTTCTCGAGGGCGAGGTCGGCGCCCCGCTCGCCCGCGAGATGCTCTTCACCGGGCGCCTCTTCAAGGGGCGGGAGCTCAAGGCGGCGGGCGGGCCGCTCGCCCACGCCGTCCACCCGCGGGCGGCGGTGCGCGAGCGCGCCCTCGCCGTCGCCCGCGAGATGGCGGCCGCCCCGCGCGAGGCCTCGGTCCTCCTCAAGCGGGCGCTCGCCGCCCGGCGCCTCGAGCGGTTCGAGGCCGCGCTCGGCCTGGAGACGGCCATGCACGCGACCCTTTTCGCGCGCGGCGAGACGCGCGCGCGCATCGCCCAGGAGTACGCGCGCCCGGGCGAGGATCCGGCGGGCAAGGCGGGGGAGGGCGGACGATGATCGCGGTCGATCTCCGCGGCAAGGCGGCGCTCGTCACGGGCGGGACGCGCGGGCTCGGGAAGGCGATCGGCCTCGAGCTGGCCCGGGCCGGGGCGACGGTCTTCCTCACGCACCGCTGGGGGAGCGCCGACGAGGGCGAGATCGAGGCCGAGTTCCGGGCCGCGGGGGCGCCCGCGCCGGCGATCGTCGAGTGCGACGCGAGCGACGCCGACGCGACCCGCGAGCTCATGGGGCTCATCCGGGAGCGCGCGGGCTCGGGCGCGGGCTCGGGCGCGCTCGACATCGTCGTCAGCAACGTCGCCTTCTCGAAGGTCGTGCGCGACATCGACGACCTGAAGAAGAGCGCCCTCGACCTCTCCCTCGGCTACTCGGCCTGGCCGGTCGTCGACCTCGTCCAGGCGGCCGCGAAGGCGTTCGGGCGCTACCCCCGCTACGTGCTCGGGATCTCGAGCGACGGCCCCGAGGTCTGCCACGAGGGCTACGACCTGGCCGGCGTCTCGAAGGCCGTCCTCGAGACGCTCTGCCGCTACCTGGCGCTGCGCCTGAAGCGCCACGGGGTGCGCGTCAACGCCGTCCGCCCCGGGTTCCTCGACACCGCCAGCTCGCGGGCGACCTTCGGCGACGCGGTGGTCGAGGAGGCGCGCGGGCGCGTGGGCGAGCTCTTCCTCGACCCGGGGCAGGTCGCCCGGGCGTGCCTCGCCCTCTGCTCGGGGCTCATGGACGCCGTGACCGGCCAGGTCATCACGGTGGATGAGGGGTGGTCGCTCGTGAGCCCGATCGCCTTCCTCACCGGCCGGGGCACTCCGGGGGCGTTCCCGCGGGGTGCGGACGCGCGCGCGGGGGCGGATGCGGGAGCGGGCGTGGACGGGGCGGAGGGCCGGCCGTGACCCGGGCCATCCCGGACGAGGTCGCCGCGGCGCTCAAGCGGGCCGAGAAGGAGCCCCTGCTTCCGCCGGCCGAGCGCGGGGCGGCGACCCTCCTCGACCGGGCGGCCGTGATGGCGCTCCTGCCGCACCGCGACCCCTTCCTCCTCGTCGACCGCGTGACCGCGCTCGACCTCGAGCGCGGGGTCATCGCCGCCCGCTACGACCTCGGCCGCGCCGCCCCGGTCCTCGCCGGGCACTTCCCCGGCCAGCCGGTGTGGCCGGGCGTGCTCCAGGTCGAGGCGATCGGCCAGGCCGGGATCGTCCTCCACCTTTGGCGCTCGGGCGAGGGGGCGCCGCCTTCCGTCGCCCTCACGCACGTCCTCGGGGCGCGCTTCCTCCGCCCGGTCCTTCCGGGCGGCGATGTCGAGGTCCTCGCGCGGGTGCTCGAGGACGGGCTCTTCTTCACGGTCGTCGGGCAGTGCCTCCGCGACGGGGAGATCTGCTCCGTCGCGGCCGTCAGCGGGCTCTCGGACTGAGACAGGAGATCGTTCATGACCCGGGATGCGATGTTCGCCGTCGTGAGGTCGCAGATCGACAAGGTGATCGAGGGCGCCAAGGGCAAGGAGATCCTCGAGACCCACAGCATGAAGGACTACGGGGCCGACTCGCTCGAGATCGTCGAGGTCGTCTCGCGCTCGATGAAGGAGCTCAAGATCAAGGTCCCGCGGACCGAGCTCTCGACCGCGAAGAACCTCAAGGACCTGCTCGACATCTTCGAGAAGGCCGCGCGCGCGGCCCCGCCGAAGTAGCCCATGCGCGCGCCGGGCGCCGCCGCGGCCGCCTCCGCCGCCGCCGCCGTCGACCTGGACGACGCGGCCCGCCGCGTCGTCATCACCGGTCTCGGCGTCGTCACGACCGTGGGCGAGACGACCGCCGAGTTCCACGCCGGGCTCGTCGCCGGGCGCTCCGGCATCACCCGCTGGAAGCGCATGGACGAGCGGATCTGCTCGAAGATCGGCGGCGACCTCGGGGACTTCGACCTCGAGGCGCACCTCGCCCGGGCCGGGGCGCGCTACCCCGAGGAGCTCCGCCGCCGCGCGCGCAAGCTCCTCCGGGCGACGCCGCTCTCGGGCCGGGTCACGGCCGCCGCCGCCCTCCAGGCCTTCGCCGACGCGGGCCTCGCCGGCGACGCGGGTCCGGGCACGATCGAGCCCGAGCGGATCGGGCACGTCCTCGGCGGGCACAACCTGACGACGAACTACCTCTGCGAGAACGTACGCACGCTCGACGACGAGCCGGACTTCATCGATCCCCTGATCGGCCTCATGTCCCTCGACACCGACGTGCTCTCGGTCGCCTCGGAGCTGCTCACGCTCCGCGGCCCGAGCTTCACGGTCGGCGGGGCCTGCGCGAGCGGCAACCTCGCCGTCCTCGGCGGCCTCGACCTCGTGCGGGCGGGGCGCGTCCGGGCGGTCGTCGTCTCGGGGGCGACGGTCGACTGCGATCCGGTCACCCTCCACGGGTGGGCGATGCTCGACGCCCTGTCCTTCAAGTCCTTCAACGACGCGCCCGAGCGGGCGAGCCGTCCCTTCGACGCGCGGCGCGAGGGCTTCGTCCCGAGCCAGGGGGCGGGCGCCCTCGTCCTCGAGACGCTGGCCTCGGCGCGCGCGCGCGGCGCCCGGATCCGGGCCGAGGTCCTGGGGGCGTCGTCGGCCTCCGACGCGTCGCGGCTCACGAAGCCGAACGAGGACGGGCAGGTGCGCGCCATCCGGGCGGCCCTGGCCGACGCCCGGGTCGATCCCGAGCGCGTCGACTACGTGAACGCGCACGCCACGTCCACGCCGCTCGGCGACGCGGTCGAGGTCGCGGCGATCAAGACGGTCCTCGGCGACCGGGCCCGCCGGATCCCGGTCAACTCGACGAAGTCGATGGTCGGCCACTGCCTGGCGGCGGCCGGCGTGGTCGAGCTCGTGGCGACGGTCCTCCAGATGGAGAACGACGTCGTCCACCCGACGATCAACCAGGAGGAGAAGGACCCGGAGCTCGACCTCGACTTCGTCCCGAACGAGGCGCGCGCGCACCGGATCGAGATCGCGATCTCGAACTCGTTCGGCTTCGGGGGCCTGAACTCGTGCGTGGTCGTGGGGCGCGCGCCGTGACGCTCGCCTTCCTCTTCGCCGGCCAGGGGAGCCAGGAGCGCGGCATGGGGGCCGAGCTCGCGCGCGCGTGCGCCGACTGCCGGGCGACGTTCGCGGCGGCCGACCGGGCGGCGGGCTTCCCGCTCGCGCGCCTCATGGAGGACGGGCCGGAGGAGGAGCTAAGGCGCACGGCCGTCGCCCAGCCCGCCCTCCTCGCGCTCGCCGTCGCCCACGCCCGCCACCTCGTCCAGCTCGGGCTCGCCCCGGCCGCGCTCGCGGGCCACAGCCTCGGCCAGTACGCGGCCCTCGTCCTGGCCGGGGCCCTCGGGTTCGAGGACGCCGTCCGGCTCGTGGCCGCGCGCGGCCGCCTCATGCAGGAGACGGTGCCCGAGGGCGAGGGGGCGATGGCGGCGATCGTCGGCCTCGAGCGGGCCGCCGTCTACGACGCCTGCGCCGCGGCGCGGGCGACGGCGGCCGGGTGCGTGGACGTCGCCTGCCACAACGCGCCGGGGCAGTCCGTCATCTCGGGGGCGCGGGCGGCGGTCGCGGCGGCGGCGGCCCGCTGCGAGGACGAGGGCGGCGGCGTCGTCCCGCTGGCCGTCAGCGCGCCCTTCCACTGCGGCCTGCTCGAGCCCATGGTCGGCCCCTTCGCGCGCCTCGTCGAGGAGACGAGGATCGAGGCGCCGGCGCTCCCCGTGGTCGACAACGTCACGGCCCGGCCGCTCGAGGGGGCGGACGACGTGCGCCGCTCGCTCGTCGCCCAGCTCACGGCCCCGGTCCTCTTCGAGGAGAGCCTCCGCTGGCTCGTCGAGAGCGGCTCGGTGGGGCGCTTCATCCAGTGCGGCCCGGGGAGGAGCACGCTCTCGTTCGCGAGGAAGGTCGCGCCCGGGGCGAGGCTCGCGACGTTCGACGAGGCGTCGCTCGAGGCTCGCTCGTGAGCGGGGCCGCGCGCTTCGAGGGGCGGGGGTTCGTCGTCACCGGCGGGACCCGCGGCCTCGGCCGGGCGATCGTGCTCGGCGCGGCGGCGGAGGGCGCCTCGGTCGTCTTCTGCGGCCGGGCCGCGTCGGAGGGGGCGGCCGCCGAGGTCGTGGCCGCGGCGGACGCGGCGGCCGCGGGCGCGGGGGCCCGGGTCTCCTTCGTCGCCGCCGATGTCTCGGTCGAGGCGGACGTCGAGCGCCTGTTCGACGCGGCCGTCGATCGGCTCCCGCGCCTCGACGTCCTCGTCAACAACGCGGGGATCCTCAGGGACCGGCTCCTCATCGAGACGTCGCTCGACGAGTGGAACGAGGTCCTGGCGGTCAACCTGCGGGGCGCGTTCCTCTGCGCGCGGCGGGCGATCGAGGAGATCCTCGCCTCGGGGGCGGGGGGCCGGATCGTCAACGTCTCGTCGATCGTCGCCGGCGGGGCGACCGGCCAGGCCGCCTACGCGGCGTCGAAGGCCGCGCTCCTCTCGCTCACGCGCAGCATCGCGAAGGAGTACGGCCGGCGCGGCATCGCCTGCAACGCGGTCGTCCCCGGCTACCTCGAGACCGACATGGTCGCGGCCCTCTCCCCCGAGGCGCGCCGCGCCCGGGAGCTCCTCTCGCCCGAGCGGCGGTTCGGGCGCCCCGAGGAGGTCGCCGAGGCCGTGCTCTTCCTCGCGTCCGCGGACGCGTCGTTCGTGAACGGGGACGCGCTCTACGTCGCCGGCGCCGTGCGCGACCTTCCGGATCTGAGGTGAGCGTGGGCCGGGGCGCGGACATCGTCGACTCCATCCTCCACGGCACGGTCGTCGTCCTGATCCGCCTGCTCAAGGCCCTGCCGCTACGGACCGCGCTCGCGCTCGGCCGGGCGCTCGGAGCGTTCGCCTACCACGTGCTGAGGATCCGGCGGCGGACCGTCCTCCTGAACCTGCGCCACATCCTGGGCGAGGGCGCGAGCGCGGCGGATCTCCGGCGCATCGCCCGGAGCGCCTACGGCCAGTTCGCCATGACCCTGGTCGAGGTCCTGCGCTGCTCGGTGACGGAGCCCGGGCAGCTCGACATCGACGTCGAGATCGAGGGGCTCGACCGCCTGCACGCCTGCCGGGCCGCGAAGACCCCGGTCATCTTCTGCTTCGCGCACGCCGGCAACGTCGACCTCGTCGGGTTCGGGGCCGCGGCGGCGGGCCTCACGATCCACGCGGTCATGAAGCCGCTCAAGAGCCCCCGCTTCAACCGCCTGCTCGTGGGCTCGCGCGAGCGCCACGGCATCCGCGTGCTCATGAAGGGCGCCGACGCGTTCCTCGAGCTCGTCGAGGTCCTCGAGGGCGGCGGGATGGTGGCCCTCCTCCCGGATCAGAACCCGAGGACCCACGGCGTCCGCGTCGACTTCCTCGGGCAGCCGGCGGCGACGTTCAAGGGGCCGGCCGTCCTCCACCTCCTGACGGGGGCCACGCTCGTCGTCGGCATCGACGAGCGCCGCGCCGACGACCCGCGGCGCCACGTCGTCCACCTCACGTTCCTCCCGCCCCACGAGGAGACGGGCGACCGCGACGCCGACATCCGCGCGGTCACGCAGCGGATGAGCGACTCCATGGGCGAGCTGATCCGGCGGAACCCGGCCCAGTACTTCTGGTTCCACAAGCGCTGGGGGACGCGGCACGCGCGCCCGCCCGCGCCCGCCGCCGCGCCGACCTCCCCGGCGGCGGCGGCGTCCGCGCCGGCCGACGGCTCACGTCGCCCGGCGTACGGACGAGCCGAGGATGGGGCGGCGGACGCGTAGCCGCCGCTCCCGGCCCGACCCGGCCCGGGTGTCGTGACACGGAGTCCCCGGCATCCGGCATCAGGCCGGCCGCGGCGGGACCCGAGCCCCGGCCTCCAGGAACTCGAGGACGGGCGGCAGGAAGCGGTCGACCGCGTCCACGTGGGCGAAGTGCGAGGCCCGGGCGAGCCGGACGAGGCGCGCGTCCGGGATCAGCGACGCGAGCGCCTCCCCGATCCGCGGCGGGACGATCGGGTCGCGCTCGGCGTAGAGGAGGAGAAGGGGCACGGGGAAGGGCCGCCCGGCGGCGCGCCGCTCGCGGAGCGCGGCGACGAACGCCCGGGCGGGGCGCGGCGCCATCGTCTCGGCGAGGTACTTCGAGAAGGCGCGCCGGCCGGCGTCCGTCGAGAGCGGGGCCCCGTACTCGCGCGCCTCCTCGAGCGACTTGAGCGTCTCGTCGAAGTAGTGGACGTTGCGGTGCGCCCACCGCGCCGGGTCGCGGGCCACGAGCCGGCGCAGCAGGGCCTTCGCGCCCGGCAGGGAGAGGACGGCGGCGAGCGCGTAGAGGCGCGGCTCGGGCAGGCCCGGGGAGTGGACGTTCACGAGGCGCGAGAAGGCGCCGGCGTCGGCGAGCGCGAGGTGCATGGCGACGTAGCCGCCCATCGAGTTCGCGACGCAGGCGCAGCCGCGGATCCCGAGCGCGGCCTGGACCTCGCCGAGCCACCCGGCGAGGGCGGCGGGCGTGTAGGGGGCGCCGAGCACCGGCTCGCTGCGGCCGTTGCCGGGCAGGTCCGGCACGTGGCACGTGAACCGCGCGCCGAGCCCCGCGAGCGCGTAGCGCCACGAGTAGCCGCTCGTCATGAGGCCGTGGACGAGGAGGAGCGGCGGCCCCGAGCCGTGCCGGCGCACGTGGACGCGCATCCGGCCGAAGGCGCGGGAGCGGAGGTCGAGGTCGAGGGCGGGGCACCGGAGGTACGGGTGGGCGAGGCGCGGCCGCTCCGGGAGGTCCTCGAAGCGGCCGCGGACGAAGGGCTGCGCGGGGCCCGGCGCGAGACCGTGCGAGTCCTTCGGCTTCACACGCGCTGCGCCGGTCTTCGTCTTCGGGGGGCTCCGCCCCCCGAACCCCGCGCAGGGGAGCGCGCGGCGACGATTCGGCTTCGGCTTCGGCGCGCTCCGCGACGCTCCGGACGAGCCCGGTCGGGACCTTCGCCGGGTCGTTCGACCGCCTCGACGAGCAGGCCGCGGGGCTCGTGGACGAGGACCGAGACCCGGTCGGGGAACCGCGCCGTCTTCTCCATCCGGCCGCGATTCTACTTCGTCCCGGGCCGGAGCACGAGGCTCGTCGCCGTCGCGATCGCGTGCTCCTTGCCCTCGCGGTCCGTCAGGCGCGCCCGCGAGACGGCGACCCGCGCCGGTAGCGCCGTCCCGGTGAGTGGTCGGTCCGCATCAAGCTCCTGCCACGAAGGGCACCCAGCCGGTCAGGAGCGGTGCGGGCCTTCGCGACCCTTGGGCTCGATCGCATCGCCAGGAAGCACCTGCGCCCTGAAGGAGCGGGACCAGGCGTGCCTGAACGTCCAGCGGGCGACCGCCGGATCGGCGGTCGCCCGCCTGAGGCTACGCCACGCTTCGGCGAAGCGCGCTCCGCGAGAGGCCGGAGAGCAACCGCACGGCGCGGTGCAGGAGGACGCGGCCGGCGAGGACGCGCTCGAGCGACGCGAGCTCGCGGATCGAGAGCGCGTCGAGGATCGCGGCGCACTCCTCCGCCGAGGCACGGGCGTAGTCGTAGAACTTCGCCTTGTCCCGCCCGCTCCTTCGGCCGGCGCCCTCGGCGGTGTTGAGCAGCACGCTCTCGGCGGCCCGCTCGAGCTGGTCGCGCAGATCGCCGCGCGGCATCCGGCTCGCCACTCCGTGCGCCAGGGCGAGGAACTCCCGCGCGACGCGGTAGGCTTCCAGCCGTTCGTGGGAGAAGAGGATTTCCATGTGAGCCTCCTTTGTCCGCGGCGGGCGTTCGCGCCCGTCACCGACCGCCGGGCGCGAACGCCCGCCGCGGCAAAGGCCAATGGAGGCCCCTCCTTTCCCCCCGAACGGCCGGAAGCCGCCATCGCGAGCGGCGTGACGCGCGAAGCGCGGCGCGACGCTGGCGGGCCCTTCGGCCCGCCCCAGCCACCCCCAACCCGCTGAACCGCTCCCGCCCCCCCCGCCCCTGCCCTGCCCCTCCCCCTGCCTCGTGCCCCTCCCCCTGCCCCTCCCCCTGCCCCTGCCCCGCCCCCGCCCTGCCCCCCTCCCCCAAACCCCGCGAATCACGTTGCCCGGATCGATCGCTTCCGACTGGGGCGGGGCGGGGCGCGTGACGGTGACTTCCGGCTCGCGTCGGTTACAATCGTCCGGGCCGTCGTGTCCGTCCCATCGACCGAGCGAGGCCCCGGACCATGCCCGACCCGATCCGCTGGATCTCCTGGAACCCGGCCGGGGCCGAGGAGGGGGCGGCCCGCCTCGCCGGCGAGGGCTTCGAGGTCGCGCCCGATCGGCCGGCCCCTCCCGAGCTCCTGCGCGAGCTGCGCGCCCGCCCGCCGCGCGCGGTCGTCATCGACCTCTCCCGCTCGCCCTCGATGGGGCGCGACGTGGGCGTGCAGCTTCGGCTGCGCGAGGCGACGCGCCGCGTCCCGCTCGTCTTCGTCGGCGGGGCGGAGGAGAAGATCGCCGACGTCCGCCGGGTGCTGCCGGACGCGACGTACACGACCTGGGCGGCGATCGGCGGCGCGCTCCGCCGCGCGATCGCGAGCCCGCCGCGCGACCCCGTGAAGCCGGACCACGCCCTCACGGGCTACTCGGGGCGGCCGCTGCCGAAGAAGCTCGGCATCAAGCCCGGGAGCGTCACGGCCCTCGTCCACGCTCCGCCCGGGTTCGCGGCCGCCGCGCTCGCGGACCTCCCGGCCGGCGCGCGCCTCGTCGCCCGGCCGGGCGGCAAGAGCACGCTCGCGGTCTGGTTCGTCCGCTCGACCGCCGAGCTCGAGCGCGCCCTCCCCCGCATCCTGACCCAGGCGGCGGCCGGGCCGGTCTGGATCGCGTGGCCGAAGAAGGCGTCCGGGATCGCGAGCGACCTCTCGGACGAGGTGGTGCGGCGCGCCGGCCTCGCCGCCGGGCTCGTGGACTTCAAGGTCTGCGCGATCGACGCGACCTGGTCGGGCCTCTGCTTCGCGATCCGGAAGCGCTGAGCCCTCGAGGGCTGCGGGGTCGTTCCACCCGGCCGCCGCGCGGCCTCGCCCGGGACGGATGGGTCCTCTCCGCGCCTCTCGGTCTCAGTCTCAGTCTCAGCCCGTGGAGACCGCTCGGCATGGCCGGCGGGCTCCCCTTGCCGGGGAGCCCGCCGCCTTGTTCGATGGGAGCGGATGGGCGGACGCGGAGCCATGGGGCGGGGCGGAGGGGGCGGCGGCGCCGGCGCCGGCGGCGGACGCGGCGGCCGGCGCGGTCGCCGCGGGTCGGGGCGGGCCGCCGTCGACCGCTCGCACTCGCGGCCCGTCGGGGCGCCGTCGCCCGCCGCCGAGTCCGGGCGGCGCACGGCCGGGCTCATCTCCCGCCTCCTGGCGGCGAAGGGCGTGACCGTCGCCGACGTCGCGAGGGCGCTCGGCGTGCGCCCGGTGGACATCGGGCGCTGGCGCCGCGGGACGCCGATCCCGGGCTACCGGCGGGCCGAGCTCGAGTCGCGGCTCGAGCGGCTCGAGGTCGTCTCCGACGAGGAGACCGGCCGGCCCGTGCTCCGCCTCCGACCGTGACGGGCGGGGTCGCGCGGCCGCCGCGGGGCCCCTCTCCGGGGTGGGCTTGACAGGACTTGAGCGATCGTTCAAGATCGGTTGAATGATCGCTCAAGAGCCAGCCGGCCCGCCGACGCGCGAGCGCATCCTCCGGACGGCGTTCCAGCTCTTCCACGAGCAGGGCTACCACGCGACCGGCGTGGCCACGATCCTGCGCGAGGCCGGGGTCAACCCCGGCAGCCTCTACCACGCGTTCCCGAGCAAGGACGCCCTCCTGCTCGGGGTCCTCGGGTACGCGCTCGAGATCCTGCGCCCGGCGGTCATGGAGCCGGCGGAGGCGCGGAGCGGCGACCCGATCGAGCGCGTGTTCGCCCTGCTCGACGGCTATCGCGCGGGGATGGCCCGGGCGGGCTGCCGCATGGGGTGCCCCCTGGGGAACCTGGCGCTCGAGGTGAGCGACGACCATCCCGAGGCCCGGGCCCTGATCCACCGGAACTTCGTGAGCTGGACGGCGCAGGTCCGCGGCTGGCTGGACGCCGCCGGGCGCCGCCTGCCCGCCGGCGTGGACCGCGCGCGCCTGGCGCGCTTCATCCTGACGGTCATGGAGGGCGGGCTCATGCAGGCGCGGGCCGCGCGCGACCTGCGTCCGTTCGACGAGAGCGTGGCCGAGCTGCGGCGCTACTTCGAGCTGCTGGCGGCGGCGGCGGGCGCGAAGAGGAAGGGCGCCGGCAAGAGAGGGAGAGGGAAGCGATGAGGAACGTGGCCTTGTCGATCGGGCTGGTCGGCGCGATCCTGACGGCCGGCGCCCCGGCCCCGGCGCAGGAGGGCGCGCCCCCCGGCGACGGGCCGCTCGTGCACGAGGGGATCGTCGACGCGCCCGTCGCGGAGGTCTGGAGGGTCTTCACGACGGGCGAGGGGTGGAAGAAGCTGGGCGTGGCGAAGGCCGAGGTCGACCTCCGGGTCGGCGGGCTCATCCGGACGCACTACAGCCCGGAGGGCGTGCTCGGGGACGAGAGCACGATCCAGAACCGGATCCTGGCGTTCGAGCCCGAGCGCATGCTGGCCATCTGCGTCGACAAGCCGCCGCGCGGCTTCCCGTTCAAGGAGGCCTGGAAGGCCACGTGGTCCGTGATGACGCTGACCGACCTCGGGGACGGGCGCACCCACCTGCGCCTGGCCGGGCTCGGGTACGGCGCCGACCCCGAGTCGCAGGCCATGCGGAAGTTCTTCCTCGACGGGAACGCCTGGACGCTGAAGAAGCTCCAGTCCGAGCTCCGGGGGGCGGCGAAGCCCGGATCGCCGGCCGGGGGGCGGCCCGCGGAGGGGTCGCTGGCGCCGATCGTCGCCGAGGCGGTCGTCCCGGGGGCGCGCGCGGAGGTCTTCGCCGCCTTCACGACGGCGGCCGGCTGGAAGGCGTTCTTCGGCGTGGACGCGAGGATCGGCGCCGGGCCCGGGGAGCCGTTCGAGATCCTCTTCGATCCCGCGGCCCCCGAGGGCCGGCGCGGGTCGGAGGGCTGCGTCCGGCTCGCCCACGTGGCGCCCGAGATGTTCTCGTTCACCTGGAACGCGCCGCCGCAGTTCCCGGCGGCCCGCGCCGGGCGGACGTGGGTGGTGGTCGACTTCGACGCGCCGGCCGCCGGCCTCACGCGCGTCCGGCTGCGGCACCTCGGGTTCGCGGACCAGGCCGCCGCCCACCCGGAGGACCTGGCCGAGTGGGAGCGGACGCGGGCGTACTTCGCGGCGGCCTGGCCGGCGGTCCTCGGGGCGCTGAGGGAGCACTTCGAGGAGAAGTAGGGGGAGCGGGGGGGGCCGCGACCTACCAGCGGACCGGCAGCGCGACGAGGGCGCGGGTGCCGAAGCGGCGCCAGAACCGGATCTCGGAGCGGGGAACGGCGAGCCCGAGCCTCGGCAAGCGCGTGAAGAGGCGCTCGAGGGCGATGGCCGTCTCGACCCGGGCGAGGTGGGCGCCGAGGCAGAAGTGGATGCCGGCGCCGAACGCCAGGTGACGGTTCGGCTGGCGGCGGAAGTCCAGCCGTTCCGGATGGTCGAAGGCGTCGGGATCGCTGTTGGCGGCGGCGAGACAGCCGACGAGCATCTGCCCGCGCGGGACCGGCTGACCGTGGAGCTCGGTGTCCTCGATGGCGTAGCGGGGCTTCGAGACCTGGGCGAAGGAGACGTGGCGCAGCAGCTCCTGGACGGCCGCGTCGGCCAGGCTCCAGTCGGCGGTCAGCTCCGCGAGCGCCCGGGGATGGTCGAGGAGCGTCAGCACGCCGGTCGCGATCTGGTGGAGCGTGTCTCGTGGCCGGCGGCGAGGAGCAGGAACACCATCGCCACCGCCTCGTCCTCGGTCAGGCGGTCGCCGGCCACCTCGGCCTGGATGAGGGCCGTCATGAGCCCGCCGCGCGGCTGCCGGGTCTGGCGGCGCAGCTCCCCGCGCACGTAGCGAAGCGTCGGGCGGACGCCGGCGAACAGCCCCCAGAGGAGTCCCGGCAGGCTGGCGGCCGTCGAGAAGCGCAGGGTCCAGCGCGTGAACCGGGGACGGTCCTCGGGGGGCAGGCCCAGCATCTCGCAGATCACCGCGAGGGGGAAGGGGCGGGCGAAGTCCGCGAGCAGGTCGACGGCGGCGGCGCCGCTGCCGCCGCCCCCGCCGCCGGGCGAACGGGCCGCCTGCGCGGCCAGCCGGTCCAGGGCCTCGTCGGCGAGCGCCTCGAGGCGAGGGCGCAGGGCCTCGACGCTCTGGCGCTGGAAGGCCTGGTCGACGAGACCGCGGAGACGCCGGTGGTCCGGCGGATCGCGGAGGAGCATGTGCGTGGCGAGCGGCTTCAGCGCCCCGGGCAGCGAGCGGACGAGCGCCCCCATCCAGCGGTTGCCGGCGGTCGACGGGTTCTGCACGAAGCGATGATGGTCGCGGAGCAGCTCGTTGACGGCGTCGTGGGTCGTGACCATCCAGATCTTGCCGAACGGCGGGGACCGCACGCGGATCACCGGCCCGAGCTCGCGCATCTTCGCGAGCGTCGGGAACGGGTTCTCCTTGAACGCCTGCGAGCGCAGGTCGAAGGCGCCGCAGGGCGGTAGCTTCGTGCTGTGGTCGCGGGCTTCCCGAACCTCTTCACCATGACCGGACCGAACACGGGTCTCGGGCACACGTCGATGCTCGTCATGATCGAGGCGCAGGCCCGGTACGCGGGGCAGGCGATCGGCCTCATCCGCGACGGGCGCGCCGCCTCGATCGCCCCGAGGCCCGAGGTCCAGGCCGCCTACAACGCGTGGCTGCGCGGCCGCACGGCGGGCGCGGTCTGGAGCTCCGGCTGCCGGAGCTGGTACCTGGACGAGCGCGGTCGCAACACGACGCTCTGGCCCGGCTCCACGGTGGGCTTCCGGAGGCGGATGCGGCGCCTCCGGGTCGAGGACCACGAGATCCGCGAGGTCCGCGGAGGGAGCGGCCCGGGCGCTCCGGCTCCGCTTGCGGACGCGCACGCCCGGCGAAAGGAGAAGCACGATCCCATGGCCTCGAACTCCGCGAACCGCTCGAAGCTCTCGCAGGGCTCGAGCCTCTCCGGCAAGGTCGTCCTCGTGACCGGCGCGGCCCGCGGGCTCGGCGCCGAGACGGCGCGCCGGCTCGCCGCCCGCGGGGCGCGCGTGTCGCTCGTCGGCCTCGAGCCGGAGCGGCTCGCGGCCCTCGCGCGCGAGCTCGGCCCCGGCCACGCGTCCTTCGCCTGCGACGTGACCGACCAGGCCGCGCTCGACCGCGCCGTGGCGGGGACCGTCGCCGCCCTCGGGGGCATCGACGCCGTGGTCGCGAACGCCGGGATCGCGAGCAACGGCACCGTCGCCGTGAGCCCGGTCGAGGCCATGGCGCGGACCGTCGACGTGAACCTCACCGGGGTGATCCGCACCGTGAGCGCGACCCTGCCCCACGTCGCGGCGCGGCGCGGCTACTACCTCCTCGTCGCCTCGGCGTCCGCCCTGGTGGCGTTTCCCGGGCTGAGCGCCTACGCGGCCTCGAAGATCGCCGTCGAGCACTTCGCCGCCGGCCTGCGCCTCGAGGTCGCGCACCGGGGCGTCGAGGTGGGCGTCGCGCTCCCGGGGTTCATCGACACGGACCTCGTCCGCGACCAGGCGAGCGACCTCGAGTCCGTCGGCACGTTCATGGGCATGCTCCCCCGCGCCTTCGGCGCGGTCACGCCGGTCGGCGACTGCGCCGAGGCGTTCGTCGCGGCGATCGAGCGTCGCCGGCGGACCGTCTACGTGCCGCGCATCCTCGCCCTCCTCGGGCCGCTCCGGACGCTCCTCTGGAGCCCGGTCGTCCAGGCGCTGATCGCCTGGCGGACCGGGGCGCTCGTCCCGGCGCTCGAGCGCGAGGTGCAGGCGCTCGGGCGCTCGTTCGGGCGGAGCAGCGCGGCGGGCGGCCTCGGGCCGGCGACGCTGCCCGGGTGACGCCGGGAACGCCGTCTTCGCAAGGATCTCCGGCGAAAGAGGGGCCCGCGCACGGAATCGTCCGACCGTGGCTATACTTTACGGGATCCTGGCCGCGGGACCCCGGGATCGCGCGGCCACCGGTCCGGAGGAGGCGACGCTCCGTTGAACCGCGGCGGAGGGAAGACGGGTCCGGCCCGAACCGCCGCCCGCTTCCTCCTCGCCTCCCTCCTCGCCTCCTCGTGGCTCGCATTCGGGCTCGGCGCCTGCTCCCCCGCTTCCCCATCCGGGGCGGGCGCGGCCGGTCGCGGCGACGCGTCGCCGCGGGAGGCCGCCGCGCCGGCCGCCGACGCCCCGGCGCCCGACGCCGGCGCCGCCCCGGCCGCGGCTCCCTTAGCCGAGGACCTCGCCCGCGCGCTCGGCCCGGCGCCGCGCCGCGTGGCGGAGCCCGTCCGCCGGCCCGACCGCACGAGCCCGCGGGCCGTCGTCCGCTCGCTCGAGGGCGCGGTCGAGTCGCGGGATCCGGCCGCGCTCGCGCGGCTCCTCGATGCCCGGAAGCCCTTCCTCGATGAAGAGGATCTCGCGCAGGCGGAGCGCCAGTTCCTCCGCTTCGGGCGCGACCGTCACTGGCGCCGCGTCCTCGCGGCCCTCGATCCCGGCGAGCTCGAGCGCATCCTCGAGAGCGGCGCGGCCGTCGCGACCGTCCAGGTCGAGGTCGGCGGGGCGCTCGGGCAGGTTCCCCTCACCTTCGAACGCAGCGAGGAGGGCGCATGGACGCTCCGTCCCTGACCCGCATCGCCCGCCCGCTCGCCCGCCCCGCGGCCCGGGCCCTCGCGGCGGCGTGCGTGGCGGCCCTGCTCGTCGGGGCGCGGGCCGAGATGGCGACCGCCCCGTCCCTCCGGGCCGCGGCGCCCTTCGCCGCCCTGGCCGTCGGGCACGTGGGCCGGCCGTACGCGGACCACGTGCGCGACGCGTTCGACGCGCCCGTCCGGAGCTACCGCCTCGTCTCCGGGACGCTGCCGGGCGGCCTCGCGCTCGACGGGACGACGGGCGAGGTCCGCGGCACGCCGCAGGAGGCGCGGGTCGCGCGCCTCCGGATCGCGGCCACGCCCGTCGCGGGCGGGGCCGAGCTCGAGGTGCGGGCGTCGGTCGCGATCCTGAGCGCGAACGAGGCCGAGGTCCGTCGCGGGCAGTCCTTCGAGGCGCAGGGGCCGCAGACCGTGCGGCTCTACAGCTCGAGCTTCACCTGGACGAGCAGCTTCGACGGGCGCGCGCGCCCGGCGACGGTCTACATCTACGTGCCTTCGGGCCCGGCCGGGCGCCTCCCGCTCCTCGTCTTCCACCGCGGGCGCGGCTTCGGCCACGACGACTACGGCGGCCTCCTCTCCCGGGTCGCCTCGCACGGGGTCATCTGCGCGAGCGTCTCGGACGAGCAGTCCTTCGCGAGCCCGCGCGCGCCGTCGTCCGCCGAGCGCCAGTACGACTCCACGCGCCCCGAGCTCGGCATGGAGTCCGCGTCCGCGGCGCAGGAGGCGACGCTCGACCACCTCCTCGGCATCGCGGCGCGCTCCGGGAACGTGCTCTCGGGCCGGATCGACGCGGAGGAGGTCTTCTTCGCCGGGCACTCGCGCGGGGGCGGGGCGACGCACGCCTCCCACGCGCGCTCGATCCCGCTCCGGGCGAAGGGCGCGATCTACTTCATGGCCTTCGACCTCCGCTTCTTCTCGCAGACCGCCCCGCCCGGCGTCGCGCCGGCCTATCCGATCGCGACGAGCCAGGCGCGCCTCCCGAGCCTCGTCATCTCGGCCGAGGAGGACGGCGACCTCGTCTACCCGATCGCCGACGAGCTCATCGACCGGGCGACCGGACCGACCACCTTCGTCACGGTCTACGGGGCGATCCACAACTACCTCGGCGACCGGAACCCGGCCGAGGCGACCGCCCGCATCACCCGCGCCGAGCAGCAGGCCCGGATCGCGAGCTTCGTCGTCGCCTTCATCCGCCGCTGGGCGCAGGACGACGTCTCGCTCGAGGGCTTCCTCTACGGCGACGAGCACGCGACCTCGACGCGCGCCGGCGTGGCCTCCTGGCGCCGCTCCTCGCCGACGCTCCTCGTCGACGACTTCCAGGACGCCGACCCGACGCGGAACGTCCTCGGCGGCGCGAACACCGTCTCGGGCCTCACCCGCAGCGAGCAGCCCGTCTACCCGTCCACGGGCAGCTTCTCGTCGCTCGGTCTCCGCCACTCGATCCTGACCTTCCGGAGCGCGTCCTCCTCCCTGCGCCTCTCCCTCGGCGGCACCGGCGTCACGCGCGACGTCTCCGGCCACCGGGTCCTCCTCGCCCGCGTCCTCCAGACCGCCGGCACCGGCTACCGCCTCGGCATGTGGCTGCGCCTCACCGACGGCGCCGGCCGCTCCGCGCTCGTCAAGGTCGCCGCCGAGAACGGCTCGAGCCTGGGCTTCCTCCCGGCGCGCACGACGACGAGCGCCCCGGCCCTCGACCGCTTCCTCACGCTCTCCGTCCCGCTCGTCCGCTTCACGCAGGCGACCCCGTCGCTCGACCTCCGGTCGATCGCGAGCATCGACGTCGTCTTCAACACCCCGAGCGAGCGCACGTCCCGGCAGGTCGCGATCGACGACGTCCGGTTCGAGTAGGGGGCGGGGGGCAAGGCGCGCGGGGGCCGCGGGCGCGCGGGCCGCGTCAGGGCTCGAGCCGGACCCCGGACCCCCGCCCGGCGTGGGCGTTCTGGCGGTGGGCGCGTGGAGCCGGGACCTCCGCTCCGCCGGCCTGTCCGACCCCTCGGCTCCCACGCCCGCCCGCGTCGCGGTTACGATCTCCCCATGATCCCCTTCGAGGTCTGCCCGCGCTGCGGCTCGGACGACGTCTCGGTCAACCGGAAGAAGGGGACCGCGCGCTGCGAGACGTGCGGTCTCTCCGCCTCGGCCTCCCGCTCGGGAGCCGGCGCCGCGAGCCCGGGGGCTCCCGAGCGGCTCGCGCCCGGCCACGTCCCCCTGCCGCCCGGGCTCGAGCTCGAGCGCCTGCCCACGTTCCTCGCGCACCCCTTCGCGGCGTTCTGCGAGGAGGCGCACCCGAGGGCCCGCCTCTACCTCCTGGCCGACACGGTCGAGGTCGCCGTTCGCTGGCTCGCCGCGGTCGCGCTCGCCGAGGTCCTCGGCGCGAGCGGCGGCTCGCTCCCGGATGGCCTCGCCGGCCGGCTCCGCGACCACGTCGAGCGGCCGACGCTCGGCCGGTGGGCGGCGATCTTCCGGGCGCTCTGCGAGGGGCGCCCGGCGCGGCCGCTGCTCGCGCCGGGGGTCTTCGACCTCGAGCGCACCGTCGTCGGCCCCGCGCTCGAGCCGCCGGGCGAGGACGGCTCGGGCGGGACGCTCGACACGTCCTTCCTCGTCCTCCGCAACCACGCCGTGCACGGCGGCGGGCTCACGACCGCGCACGCCGCCGCCCTCGTCGAGCGGCACCGCGAACGCTTCGAGCGCTTCGTCGCCGCGGTCGCCGGGGCGACGTCCGGCCTCGAGGTCCTCGCGCTCGACGGCGAGCGGACGCTGCGCCTCTGCGGCCTCGCCCCCGCGCCCGTCCCGCGCCCGGCCTCCATCCCGGCGGACGCCCGCGAGGGCGCGTACCTCGCCGGGGCGGCGGGCGCCCTGCCGCTCCTCCCCATCGCGACGTACGGGCCCGTGCGGCGGATCGCGCCCGACGGGTCGCTCGAGGCGCGCCCCGACGGCCCCGCGCCGCAGCTCTACAGCCGGACCGGCGAGCGCAGCCTTTGGTACGCGCCGATCGGACGCGACGAGCCGTACGCCGAGGAGCCGGGCGTCGAGGCCTTCCGCTGCCTGTTCCGGCTCGACCGGGAGCCGCCCGCCGGCGAGCGCGCCGCCGCTCCCGCCGGCGGCGAGCCCGCCGGCGACCGCTTCGCCTGGGATGACTTCCTGCGCGAGGCGCGCGTCCTCGCGGAGGACCTCGTGGGGCGGCGCGAGGAGCTCGCCCGCCTCAAGGCCTGGCTCCGGGGACGCGACGCGCGGGCGGACGGCGTCGCCCGCGTGGCGTGGATCGCGGGGGCGCCGGGCATCGGCAAGTCGATGCTCGTCGCGCGCCTCGCCGCCGACGCGTCGGCGGCGCGCCCCGAGCAGCAGGGCGTCTTCTACCATCGCTTCCGGGCCGGCGACGCCCGCAACTCGCGGCGCGCGTTCCTGCGCCTGCTGCTCGCGGCGCTCGACGCCTGGGAGCCCCTTCGGGCGATGACCGCGACGGCTGTCGCGACCGGGCCCGCGGCCCGTGACCCGGCCGACGGCGCCCGTCTCCTCGACGACGTGCGCCGGCGCCTGGGCGCGGTCTCGGGCCTCGCGCCGCCGCGGCCGCGCGCGCCCGCGCCGCGGTTCGTCGTCTTCGCCGACGGGGTCGACGAGGTCCTGGCCCTCGACCCCGATGTCCCGAGCCTCCTCCGCGACCTCGCGCTCCCCGGCACGCTCTGGGTCGTGGCCGGCCGGCCCGAGCGCGGGCTCGATCGGGCCCTCGAGGGCCCCGGCTGCGAGGCCGTCTTCCCGGGCGACGGGCTCCCGGCCATGCCGCCTCCGGACATCCGCGCCATGCTCCTCGAGGGCCTCGGCCACGCGAAGGTCACGCTCGTCCAGCGCGACGAGGACGCAGGCGGCGACCGCGTCGCCAACGCCTTCGTCGACCGCGTCGTCGAGCGCGCCCACGGCCTGCCGCTCTACGTTCACCTCCTGCTCGAGGACCTGCGCGCCGGCGCGCTCACCGTCCGCGACGAGGACCGGCTCCCCGACGGTCTCGTCGCCTACTTCGACGCGCTCGTCGAGCGATTCGGCCTGAGCACGCTCCGCCGCGACCTGCCGCTCGTCGTGAGCCTGCTCGCGCGCGTCGCCGAGCCGCTCGACGCCGAGGGCCTCGCCGTCCTGCTCGCGGGCGGACCCGCGGACGCCCCCGCCTACCGCGACCGCGTCGAACGGGCCCTGCGCGGCGGCCGGGCGCTGCTTCGCGGCGTCCCGACGAAGGCGGGACCGGAGGGCGTCGCCCTCTACCACCAGAGCTTCCGCGAGTACGTCGTCGGCCGCCCGGCCGAACCGGCGAAAGGCGCGGCGGCGCGCCCACCCGCCGCCGCCCTCCGCGAGGTCGTGGACGAGGCGGAGAGGCTGCTCGTCCGCTCCGCGTCGTGGTGGTCCGACCTGCCGGCCGGGAGCCTCCGCGATCACCTGTTCCGCTTCGGCACGGAGTACGCGCTCTGGTGGCAGGGCCCGGCGGGCGCGCGCGCCGCGCTCGCCCGCCTGCTGGACTTCGCCTACCTCGAGGCGCGGGTCGCGGCCCTCCCGGGCGAGATCGCCGACCTCGTCGCCGAGTACGACGCGGCCGCGCGGCGCGTCGAGCCGCCGCTCCCCGAGGACGCGCGCGAGGACGGGCGCCGCCTGGCCGCGGCGCTCGGGCTCTCGGCGCACGTCGTCGCCCGCACCCCGGCGGAGCTCGGCTCGCAGCTCGCCGGCCGGCTGGGCGGGCGGCCGGCCCTCCTCGCGCGGCTGCGCGTGCGGCCCGCGCGGGCCTGGCTGAGGCCGCTCGCGCCGGCGCTCGAGGCCCCCGGCGGCGCCCTGCTGCGAACCCTCGGGGGGCACGGCTCGGGGGTCATGGCGGTCGCGGTCACGGCCGACGGGGCGCGGGCGGTGACCGGCTCGGCGGACCGGACCGTGCGGCTCTGGGACCTCGAGACGGGGCTCGAGCTGAAGCGGCTCGCCGGGCACTCGAAGGGGGTGCTCGCCGTGTCCGTAACGGCCGACGGGCGGCGGGCGGTCTCGGGCGGAGCGGACGGGACGCTGCGCGTCTTCGACCTCGAGCACGGCGCGGCGCTCCGCGTGCTCGAGGGCCACGGCGACTCCGTCCTCGCCGTCGCGGTCACGCCCGACGGCAGGCGCGCCGTCTCCGCCTCGGCCGACGCCACGCTCCGGGTCTGGGACCTCGAGACGGGCGCCGCGCTGCGCACGCTCGCCGGCCACGAGAGCTGGGTCACGGCCGTCGCCGTGACGCCGGACGGCCGGCGCGCCGTGTCGGGCTCGCGCGACGCGACCGCGCGCGTCTTCGACCTCGAGACGGGAGAGGTCGAGCGCACGTTCGCGGGCCACGCTCGCGGCGTCGCGGCCGCGGCCGTGGCGCCGGACGGCCGGCGCGTCGTCTCGGGCTCCTTCGACGAGACCGTCAAGGTCTGGGACCTCGAGACGGGCGGCGAGCTGCGGACGCTCGTCGGACACGAGGGTCCCGTCCAGGGCGTCGCCGTCACGCCCGACGGCAGGCGCGCGGTCTCGGCCGGGCGCGATCGCACCCTGCGCCTCTGGGACCTCGAGACCGGCGCCGCGCTCGGGACCCTGGTCGGCCACGCGAACGTCGTCCAGGCCATCGTCGTCTCGCCGCGCGGGGATCGAGCGATCTCGGCGAGCTTCGACCGCACGGCGCGCGTGTGGGACCTCGCGGCCGTCGGCGACGCGTCGACGGATCCCGGGGCTTCGGCGGTCCGGGCCGTCGCGATCGACGCCGCCGGGCGGCGGGCGGTCGCGGGGCGAAGCGACGGGGCCCTCGACGTCCTCGACGTGGAGACGGGGCGGCGGAGCGCGCGCTGGCCCTGCCACGGGCGGCCGATCCAGGCGGTGGCCCTCACGCCGGACGGGCGGGTCGCCGTCACGGGCTCGTGGGACGAGACCGTCAAGGTGTGGGACCTCGCGAGCGGCGTCGAGCTGAAGGCGCTGCACGGGCACCGGGAGCCCGTCCCGGCCGTCGCGCTGACCCCCGACGGGCGGCGCGCGATCTCGGGGTCCCGGGACGGGACGGTGCGCGTCTGGGACCTCGCCCGCGGGCAGTCCCTCGCCCCGATCCCCTGCGGCGCCGGCGGCGTGTGGGCCGTCGCGTGCCTGCCGGACGGGCGGCGGGCGATCGCCGGCGCCGGAGACGGGAGCGCCCGGCTCTTCGACCTCGAGACGGGATGCCTCCTGCGCGAGCTCCCGGGCGTCTCGGCGGTCTTCGCGGTCGCGGTCTCGGCCGAGGGGCGCAGAGCCTTGATCGGCGCGGGCAACGGGTCCGTCCGCCTCCTCGACCTCGACGACGGCCGCGAGATCGCGACGCTCGCCCGCCACGCGAACCGCGTCCGCGGCGTGGCCGTGTCGCCGTGCGGCCGGCGCGCCGTCTCGGCCTCGGAGGACCGGACGATCCGCGTCTTCGACCTCGAGCGCGGCGCCACGGTCGCCTCGTTCACGGCCGACGCGGCCGTCATCGGCTGCGCCCTCGCGGCCGACGGCCGGACGATCGTGGCCGGCGACGAGTCGGGCCGGGTCCACCTGCTGCGGCTCGAGGGAGCGTAGCCCGCCCCCGGGCGCTTCAGGCCTCGCCCCGCCGCCGCGCCGCGGGCGTCTCGCGCTCGATCCCGAGCCGCTTCATCTTGCTCTGCAGCGTGCTGGGCTTGAGGCCGAGGCGCGCGGCCGCCCCGCTCGCGCCGTAGATGCGCCCGTCGCAGGCGGCGAGCGCCTGCGCGATCGTGCGGCGGAGGGCGTCCGCGAAGGAGCCGTCGCGGGCGGGCCGGTCGGCCGTCCCCCCCGCGGGCGCGGGAGGCGGCGCGCCGACCCGGGCCGGGGGCCAGTCGTCGAGCTTGAGCTCGTCGCCCCGCGAGAGGATGAGCGCGCGCTCGAGCACGTTCGCGAGCTCGCGCGCGTTCCCCGGCCAGGCGTAGCCCGCGAGGCGCGCGAGCGCGGCGGGGGGCACGCGCGGGATGCGCCGGCCGAGCCGGGCCGCGGCCCGCGCGAGGAGGTGCTCGACGAGCGGCTCGAGGTCCTCCGGGCGCTCGCGGAGCGGCGGCACGACGACCGGGAACACGTTCAGGCGGTAGTAGAGGTCGGCCCGGAAGGCGCCGCCCTCGACCATGGCCTCGAGCGGACGGTGAGTGGCCGCGACGATCCGGACGTCGACCGCGATGGCGCGGTCCCCGCCGAGGCGCTCGACCTCGCCCTCCTGGAGCGCGCGGAGGAGCTTCACCTGCGCGTCGAGGGACAGCTCGCCCACCTCGTCGAGGAAGAGCGTGCCGCCGCTCGCGCGCTCGAAGCGGCCGAGGCGGCGCGCCGCCGCCCCCGTGAACGCGCCCTTCTCGTGACCGAAGAGCTCGCTCTCGACGAGGGACGCGGGGAGGGCCCCGCAGTTGACGACGACGAACGGCCCTCCGGAGCGCCTCGACAGCCGGTGGACGCGGCGGGCGAGCAGCTCCTTCCCGGTCCCCGTCTCGCCGCGCAGGAGGACCGGCGTGTCGGTGGGTGCGACCAGGTCGACCCGCTCGACCGCGGCGCGCATCCGCTCGCTCCGCGCGACGAGCGCCGCCTCGACGCTCGCGCGCCGCGACAGGTCCGCGACCCGCTCGACCAGCGCGCAGTTGCGAAGGGCGAGGCTCAGGACGCGCGCGAGGGCGTCCTCGAGCGCCGGCGTGAGGAGCGCCGGGTCGCTCCCGGGAGCGACCCTCAGGGTCGCGACCACGGGCGACCCGTCGGGCCCGGCGAGCGCGAGGAAGCGCTCATCCGGTCGGGACGGCCCCTTTGCCGCGCCCGGGCGGATCTCCAGGCCGGCGAGCGGCAAGTGACGCCCGAGCGCCTCGGCCACGCGCCGGGCGATGCCCTCGCGCGTGTGCGCGCCGCAGGCGGCCTGAGCCACATCCTCGAGGAGACGCAGCCCGCGCTCGCCTGCATCGCCGCCCATGCGGTCGTCATTCTGCACCGAGCGCGCGGTGCTGTCCACCGAAGCGTCGGTGCCCCGAAGGGACGCCGGGCCGCCGCGCCTCTCGCGCAACCGCCGGCGCGCCAAGGCCGAAGGCGCATCTCGAGCCTCGCGGCCCGGCGCGTGCTCTACCGCGAGCGGCACCAGCGGATCTCACTCCACACCCGGACGGAGGAACGCCCCATGGCCTACGTCGTCACGGACGCGTGCACCGATTGCAAGTACACGGACTGCGTGACCCAGTGCCCCGTCTCGGCCTTCTACGAGGACGAGCGGATGGTCTACATCCACCCCGACGTCTGCATCTGCTGCGGGGCCTGCGCCCCCGTCTGCCCCGTCAACGCGATCTTCGACGAGGGGGACCTCGCCGATGAGGTGCGCCCCTGGGCCGGGATCAACGCCGAGAGGACGCGCGGCGGCGACCTGCTCCAGATCACGGCCTCCCGCGCCCCCCTGCCGACGGCCGAAGAGAAGCGCGCGCGGCTCGGCGTTTGACCGGCCCGCCGGACCGCGCCGCCCCGGTGGGCGCCGCCGCGCACCGTCTCCAGTCGGGGACGGCCGCGGCGGCGCTCCCGAGGACGAGGTCGGTGCGACCGATGGCGGGCGAGCCGCCCGGAGGCTCGGGCGCCGAGGTCACTTCGGGGTGGGCGCGCCGGGGGCGCGGGCGGCTCCGGGCTCCGGCGCCTCGAGCTCGAGGGCCCCCGGCGGGGCCGCCGGGATGCCGTCGATCACCCGCGACGCGGGCAGCCAGCCGAGCACGGAGACCGCGAAGAGCCGCTGTCCGTCGGGCGCGAAGGCCAGCGCGTACGCCCCTCCCTCGTCCGCCTTCGCCGGGAAGTCGGCGAGCCGCGCTCCCGTCGACGCGGCGAGGACCCGCACGTTTCCGTTCCCGTCGCCGCAGGCGAGACGCTTGCCCTCGCGATCGAAGACGATCGTGTAGACGTTGGCGGGCTGCGGGTCGGACATCCAGATCGGGGCCCCGGTCTCCGCGTCGATCAGCTTCACGGCGTGGTAGTCGTTCACCGCGAGCCGCCGGCCGGTCGGGTCGAACACGACGGCCTCGGATCCGCACTCGCTCCGGAGCAGCTCGACCTTCGATCCGGTCTCGAGGTCCCAGACGAGGAGCGCGAACAGCGAGCGAGCGCCTTGGGCGACCTTTACCCGCCGCGTGAACGCCACCCGCCGGCCGTCCGGCCGGACGTCGAGCCCGCCCTCCCGCTCGAACGGCTCCCCGAGCGCCGCGACCAACCGGCCGCCGCTCGTGTCGTACACGCGGAGATCGTCCGCCCCCAGCGCGACGCGCGACCCGTCGGCGCTGAGCGCGAGCACGCCCCAGATGCCGGTGGTGGACATGCGCTCCTCACCGGAGGCGATATCGAAGACCGCGAGACGCCCTGAGCCCACCGCCGCGGCGACGCGGCCGGACGCGTCCACCGCCACGCGGTTGACCTTCCCGTCCAGGCCGGGCAGCTTGCGCACGCGCTCTCCGCGGACGACGTCCTCGACCCAACACCCGTCGTTCCGGCCGGAGACGCAGAGGCCCTCCGGCGTGAGGGCCACGGCGGACTCGCTCCCGAGCTTGCGGCCCTCGAGGTACGACGAGAGGAGCGCTCCGCCCCCCGCGAGCGCCACGACCGAGAACGCACCGACGAAGATCCACTTCCGCCGTCCCGAGCCGGGCATCGCCGCCCCTCCCCACTCGCAGGCGCAGGCGTACCGCGCGATGCCACGCGTCGCCGCTCCCGCGCCCCCTTCTACCCGAGCGGGTGTCCGCCGTCGACCTTCCGCCCGAGGCTGGACCGTTGTCCCAGGCCCCGAGCCCGGTCGAGCACGGGTCGGCCATGATAGAATCGAATCCCGACGGGACCAGGAACCCACGACTCACATGCAGATCCTGATCACGGGCGGCACCGGGTTCGTCGGCGCTGCCCTCGCCCGAGGGCTCCTCCACGAGGGGCACCGCCTGCGGCTCCTCGCCCGCAGAGGCCCGCGGCCCGACTCACCCACGGGTGCCGGCATCGAGTACGTCAAGGGGGCGATCGAGGACCCGGCGCTCCTCGCTTCGGCCACCTCGGGCTGCGATGCGGTCTTCCACCTCGCCGCTCGCGAGGACGTTCCGTGGCTCCCGCGCGGGGACCGTTCAGGCGAGGCCATGTTCGCGGTGAACGTCCTCGGCACCCGGGCCGTCCTCGAAGCGGCCGCGCGGGCAGGCGCGCGCACGGTCGTCGTCACGAGCTGCACCACCTTCGGCCACGCCGGCGACGGCATCCCGAACGACGGCAGCCGCCCGCACAACGTGAGCCACTTCGACAGCGCCTACGTCTGGTCG
>Ga0187893_10002232_pt1 | contig 43247 bp, 29 predicted proteins | sample MA1701074metaG_FD_139574 | JGI IMG/M metagenome (GOLD analysis project Ga0187893, IMG submission 139574) | White microbial mat communities from a basaltic lava cave in the Kipuka Kanohina Cave System on the Island of Hawaii, USA - MA170107-4 metaG ... | reverse complement strand
CTTTTTTTCAGTGCCGGCCGCCCCGGCTGGGCGCTGGGCGCTTCGTCGGAAGATCGGCGCGGGCGATCCGCAAACCGACGCTTCCGCCCAGCGTGATTACGTCATACCGCGCCCGCATGCCGATCAACAGGTGCGCATCCTGCGTGCTTAACCCCTGCTCCTCAGTCAACCACCGCAGCATGTCGCGCGTGGCGATCTCAAGAGTCTCGTTCAATCTGCCGCCCTCTTTTCCGCCCACTGATGCGATCCACTCCACCGTTTCCACCCGTGGACCCGTTAGCGCCCGTCCCTTCCGCAGACCTACGGTTACCTCCACGTCAAGCGACGTCTCCACGCCCGACCCTAGCGCCTCACCATCTCCCTGCAGCGCATGTCCATCGCCAAAAAACAGCAGGCCGCCAGGATGAAAGACCGGCAGCAGCACCGTGCTCCCTTCGCGGATCAGATTGTAGTCGAGGTTGCCACCCCAGTGTCCCGCCGGACCCGATCGCGGTGAGTAGTCTCCCTCCGGTGCCACGCCGATGCATCCCAGCATTGGCTGGGCCGCGAATTCCAGCCGTCCGGCTCGCACTACACCGCGCTTCAGATCGATGGTCCATGGGAACAGGTAGTCGTAGCCCTTGTACACGACGTCCGCGCCGGGTTTTTGCACCTGCAACCGCGGCGGCGTCTCCTTCACTCCCACCTGGTAGCCCGTATAGCCAGTGGTCCGGTTCAGCCGGATGCGGTCAATCCGCACCTCCAAAGCGTCACCTGGCTGGGCGCCCTCGACAAAAAACGGCCCCGTCAGCGGATTGCCGTGCGTTACCGTCCGCCGAACTCCGGTGAGATCGAAGCCAGCCGAATCGACGGTCTTGGTTATGATCCGGTCGCCCGGCTTCACCGTCCGCAGGATCGGGTGCGCGGCTGAGAAGGTGTGCCAGTAGTGCTCGGCCACCACGCGATGCTCGGCTGCCACGGCGGGCCACGCCGCCAAGGCTACAGAAAGGAAACGTGTCATCAGGCACTCACCAATAGCGCACACTTGAGCGTGCCGCCTTTGGCTTCAGTCCACGGTTCCTACGGCGAGTTGAAACTCGCCGCAGCACGCTGAAGCGTGCGCCACGTCAAACATCATCCCACGGGCTTAGGGCAAGGCGAACGGCGGCGGGTCGAACACGGACAGAATCGCTTTCACCATCTCCTCGCGCGAGGCGAAGCGCGACTGCTCGTAGCAACCCAGCGGATTTTCGATCACGTTCACGAGGCACTTGTTGCAGTAGGTACACGGACGCTCCGGCGAATCGTTGCCCGCGGCCCATTGTTGGACGAGGTCGTTGTTTGCGATGAGCGGGCGCGCGATGGAAATGGCGTCGCAGGCGCCGCTGTCAATGGCGTCCTGCGCCACCGAAGCAGTCTGGAATCCGCCGGTGCAGATCACCGGAAGCGAGACCGCTTGCTTGATGGCATGCGCGTCGGGGAGATTGATCCCTTCGATCACCGGCCCGCGCGCGTGCACCCACGCGGCGCGGAACATGGCGCCGAGCAACGGGTCGTTGATGATCGTGAAGTTGCGCAGGCCGTGGCGGCCCGAGGAGATCATGGTGTCAAACGTAGTTGCGGCTTCGGCCACCGGGAAATCGCCTGGCGGATTCTTCGGGTGCGGGAAGGCGTTGCCGTTCGAGACGTGGATGGCATCCACGCCAGCTTGTTCGAGCCATTGGCACACGCGCACGGCATCTTGAATAGTGTTGCCAGGCGGCTCAAACGGATTCATCGCGTTGTTGTAGTCGGTCCCGGTTACTTTGGCTTGCAGATGGAAATCGGACCCAACCTCGGCGCGAATAGCGGCGATGATCTCGAGCAAGAAGCGCGCGCGGTTTTCGAGTGGCCCGCCGTAGGCATCGTTGCGATCGTTGATGGCCGAGCTCAGGAACTGCGTGATAAGGTAGCCGTTGCAGGCGTGTAGTTCGACGCCATCGAGGCCGGCAGCGCGCGCGCGTGCCGCGGCGGCTGCGAATGCAGCGACGACTTCGTCAATCTGGGCCTTGGACATGCGCTCGGCCTCAAAACCGTTCCACGGCTCGATCTGATTGGTCGAGCTGAGTCCTTTCTTGTATTCAATGCCGGGCAGGTCGCGCTGGCGGCCACCGTGGCTGAGTTGCAGGATGAAGCGGCAATCGTGTTCGTGAACGCGCTTGCCAACCTCGCGCCAAAAGGGGACCCGATCGTCCCGATCGATGAGGGCGTAGTTGGGCATGATGCGCCCGCGCGGGTGTACCGAGCAGAATGACGAGATGATGGCGCCGACTCCATTGCGGGCAAACTTGAGCTCCCAGTTGATCCGGGCCTGGTTGCCCGAACCGTCGTAGTTGTCGAAGCGCCCACTCATGTTCGAGCGGAAGATCCGGTTCTTGACGGTAAGATTGCGGAACTGCAAAGGTTGGAACAGAGAATCAAACGGCATGGCGTTAGCTTAACTCATGTCGGGTAGCCCAGTGGGACAGCGCCATGAGCTGTCAGCTCAGCTCATCTCCCGCACCGTGATACCGGCCAGCGCCAGGGTCAACCCGATCATGAACATCACCGCCGTCCAAGCCACGGCATTGTAGAGCGGCGAGTTGGTCCATTCGCGCATGACGCGCTTCTTGTTCACGATCTGGATCATGAAAACCAGCACGAACGGCAATAGTATCCCATTCACCACCTGGCTCGCGAGAATCATCCGGACCAGCGGCACACCCGGCGCCAGAACCAATCCGGCTCCCACCACGATCAGTCCCGTGAACAGCCAATAGAAGATCGGCGCTTCGCGAAACCGCCGGTTCACCCCGCTTTCAAAACCCAAACCTTCGCAAACGGTGTAGGCCGTCGAGAGAGGTAGAATGCAGGCCGCAAAAAACGACGCGTTCAGCAGGCCGGCGCAGAACAGCAGGTACGCCCACTCGCCGAACGGCTTCAGTCCCTTGGCCGCATCGGTGGCATCGCGAATATCCTGCGGTTTGACGCTCCAGATGGCGCCCGCGCACGCCACGATGATGAAGAACGCGATTACGCTCATCACGATGCAGCCGACGATCACCTCAATCCGCGACTGCGCGTAGTCTTTGGCCGTCACTCCTTTTTCGACGATCGCCGCCTGCAGGTAAAATTGCATCCACGGGGCTACCGACGTCCCCACCATGCCGATGAGCATTGTGATGTAACCGGGATCGAACATGAGCACCGGCTTGACGCTGTACAGAGCGGCTTCCTTCCAGTCGGGCTTCACCAGAACCCCGGAAACGATGTAGCAGCCATAGAGCGCGCACGCGAATAGAAATACCTTCTCCACGCTCTCGTACGTGCCCCGGACGATCAGCAACCACACAGCGGCGGCCGTAATGGGCACCGAGATGTAGCGGCTCACATGGAACAGCTCGAGCGAGCTGGCGACACCCGCGAAATTCGCCATGATGTTGGCGAGGTTGGCGGCCATCAGCGCGGCGAGCACGAGAAATGTGATCCGCAATCCGAATTCCTCGCGGATCAGATCGGAAAGTCCTTTACCCGTCACGGCGCCCATTCGCGAACACATCTCCTGCGTCACGATCAACAGCAGCGTGATGGGGATCAGTGTCCACAGCGGAAGATAGCCATACTTGGCGCCGGCCTGGGAGTACGTGAAGATGCCGCCCGCGTCGTTATCGACCACGGCTGTGATGAAACCGGGTCCTATCACCGAGAAGAAGATGAGAAAATTCTGCCTCAGCCTCCGGAACAATCGATCACCTCTTCCTCAGAACGGTGATGATGTCGTCGGCGGTAATCACTCCCACCAGCCTGTTTTCGCGATCCACCACGGGAAGTGTAAGCACATTGTACTTGTCGAACAACTCGCTGACCTCTTCTTCCTTGGATTCAGCCTGGACAGCCAGAACCTGGCCGTTGGCGAGGGAGAGAAGGGAATCGGTCGCATCCGCGCGGAACAGGCGTGCGAGCGGAACGGCTGCCGTGAGCCGACCCATCTCATCCGTGAGGAATATCGTATTCAGTCCCTCGACCAGGTACTCGCTCGTTTGCAAGGCTGCGAAGGCATCCTGCACCCGGGCGTCGGCTGGGAGAGCGACATACTCGGTATTCATCAAGCCGCCGGCGGTGTCTTCGCCGAACTCGAGCAGCTCCTCGACCTCCGTCTTCGGCTCGGTCTCCATCTCTTCAAGAATCCCGGCGCTGGTTTCCTCTTCGAGCTCGCCTAGCGCATCGGCGGCCTCGTCCGGAGACATCTCTTCGAGAATATCCGCGGCCTTCTCGGTTTCGAGCGACTCGAGAATCCTCGCCTGAATCTCCGGCTCAACCTCCGACAACGTCTCGGCGGCTTTTTCGCTATCCATGGCCTCGATGATCGCTTCACGATCTTCGGGACTCAGCTCCTCGACGATGTCGGCCAAGTCCGCTGGATGCATCTGTTCGAGCAGCTTGGTAGTGATGTTAAGGCGAAGACGTCGCAGCGGATCCGGCTCGAGGATGTTACTCAGCTCCCAGCGGATGGAGTTCACCGAGATCGGACCCTGCAGCCGGCGAATCCATCGCGGCGGCAGCACGCCCTGAAACAGGCGCCGGATCACGCTTCGCAGCCCGATGTCGACTTCGAGCACCCACAGCTCCCGGCCATCGCGAACCTCGAACGTGACGTCCGTGACCCGCACCACCTTGCGGCCTTGCGCGTCGATGATCTGCTGATCGAGCAGGTCCCGTGCGAGCCGCAGCATGTACTCATCGGCATGGTAGGGCGTCATCACCTCGTGCTTGAGACGAATGCCATCGAGGGAAATTGACTCCATCTGGTCGTGCCGGACGGTGAGCCAGCTCCAGCCGGCGCCCACGAAGAACCGGTCGACGCGAGCGGCGTCGATCAACGGAACCAGGGCCGCATCCGTGATCTTGCCGATCCGGCGGCCCCGGATGTCGTAGACAACGAGCCCCAGCAGTTCCGTAAGGTAGAGTACTTCAGTCATCTCGGGGCGTACGCTTCAGCGTGCCGCGCCGCGATTCATCGCGGCGTCCGCCACATTTCGCTAGCATGAATAGTTCGAAAATGCGACGCTACCATCTTTTATACCTTGTCCTCGCCTTGGCCTCCTGTTCCAATCGTCCCAAGGGTTCACTTTCCCCCGAAGAAGGTCTCAAGAGCATTCAGTTGAGCGAAGACTTTCACCTAGAGCTGTTCGCGGCGGAGCCGGACGTTGCCGATCCGGTGGACATGGTCTTCGACGAGTACGGCCGTGCTTACGTCGCCGACATGCTCGACCTGCCCGACGATCCTCCGAAGGGACAGCCCGCGCGCGGGCGCATTCGCATGCTCGAGGACACCGATGGCGACGGCCGCGCGGACAAGTCCGTGATCTTCGCCGAAAACACGCTCCACGCCTCAGGGCTCATCCCATGGAACGGCGGCCTCATCGTGCCCGCCTCTCCCGACATTCTGTACTTCAAGGACACAACCGGCGACGGCAAAGCCGACATTCGCGAAGTCTGGCTAACGGGCTTTTACCACGGCAACCCGGAGGCGCAGATTTCGAATCCCCGGCTGGGCGTCGACAACTGGATCTACTTCTCCAACACCGGTAATGAAGGATTAATCAAGTCGCCTAAGCATCCTGAACATCCGCCTGTGCAAGTTCGGGGATTCGACTTCCGCTATCACCCCGTCCGCGGTGTGTTCGAACCTGTTAGTGGAAACGCGCAGTATGGCTCCACTTTCGACGACTGGGGCAACCGCTTCATCTCTCAAAACACGACCCATCTCCGCCATGTCGTGTTGCCGAGGCAATACTTGGCGCGCGCGCCCCTGCTCGAAGTGCCCGCCGTCGTGCACGACGTTTACAGCAACCACGACCGCAAGATGTACCCGCGGACAGCGCCCCAGGAATGGCGGGTAATCCGCACCAAGCTCCGTCAGCAGCGCTACGACGAGCTGAAGACCGGCCGCGTCGAGCACGTCGGCGGGCACCTTACAGGCGCCACGGGAAGCACAATGTATCACGGGGACGCGTGGCCCGAGCAATACAAGGGATCGATCTTTACCGGCGATGTCAGCGGTAATCTGGTCCGACGCGACTTGATCGAGCCCGACGGCGTCACTTTCCGGGCCCGGCCCGCCAAGGAAGGCGTCGAATTCCTTGCATCCGCCGACCAGTGGTTTCGCCCCACCTCGTTCACCAACGCCCCGGACGGCAACCTTTACATGATGGACATGCAGCGGGAGTTCATCGAAACGCCGTTGTCGATCCCGGATGAACTGCGCAAGAAGATGAACTTTTATAGCGGGGACACAATCGGGCGCATTTACCGCATCGTCTCCAATCAGCCGCGCAACCAGCGGTCGCTCAAGGCGAATCTGGGAGCGCTGTCTTCGGCAGAGCTTGTGAAGACCCTGGCTCACGACAACGGTTGGCATCGAGAAACCGCGCATCGCTTGCTTTTGGAAAGGCAAGACAAAAGCGTCGTCCCTGCGTTGCGTCAACTGGCAACGCCTCCTCAGGCGAGATTACGGGCGCTGTATCTGCTCGAAATCCTCGGCGGCTTGGATGCCGCGACTGTGACAGCCGTCTTGTCGGACCCGCGCGCCGAGATCCGGGAGCATGGCATTCGATTAGCCGAGCCATTCCCTGCGTTGGAAAAGAATGTCCTGGCGCTTCTCGGCGACTCCTCCCCTAGGGTTCAAATGCAGTTGGCGCTCACACTCGGAAACTACAAATCCGCGGCGGCGAGTTCAGCCGTCGTGGACATTGCGGCGCGCCATCCGGGCGATCGGTGGATACGCCTCGCCGTGCTCTCATCCGCCTCCAACGATCCCGCCGCGTTCTTCCAGGCGCTTCTCGCCAAAGGTGTGGCCGCGACACCAAAGGAAATGACCGCAGCCATCGGCTCGTTGATCGGCGCGCGAAAGCAGCCCGCGGAGCTCCAGTCATTCGTCCTTTCGTTGAAGCGCGTCCCGGACCCGCAGCCCGGACTCGCAGGGCTCGCGCGTGGTCTGCGTTTGGCCGGGGCCCGATCGCTCAGAGTCCCGGGCATGGAGGCAGCCTTAAGTGCCTATTTGAACGACGGGATCGAGGCGGCTTGGGACGTCGCGCGGTACTTCGAGTTGCGGGCGCTGATCGAGCGGGCCGCCAAAGACGCGTTGACGGGCGATCTCCCGCTCAAGAAGCGAACTCTGGCTGTGACAGCTCTCCGTGGCGCGGAACCCGCCAGAGCTCTACCCGTTCTCGACAAGCTTCTGTCATCGAATCCTCCCGCCGAGTTGCAAGCGGCCGTGCTGCTTGCACTCTCTTCGTTCGAGGATGCGCGCGTGGCCCCGGCGATTCTGGCGCATTGGAAGTCCTACGCCCCGGATGCCCGGAGCAAGGCGATCGGCGCTCTGTTGGCTCAAAAGGAACGGATTCCGGCGCTGCTCGATGCGCTCGAAAAGCAGCACGTGGAAGCCAGCGCGATTGAGATCCCTGCCCGCAACCGTCTGCTCGAGCTCTCTGATCCCGCTCTGTCGGCGCGAGTGAGGAAGATCTTCCATCCCGCGGGCGATCGCGCCAAGCTCCTGGCTGCCTACAAAGACGTACTTTCGATGAAGGGTGACGTGGCGCGCGGCAAGCAAGCGTTTGAGGATGCCTGCGCCAAGTGTCATCTGCCGCGCCGCCAAGGCGGCCGCATTGGGCCCGACCTCTCCGGAATCAATATGAAGACCAAGGAAGAGCTACTCGCGGCGATGCTCGATCCGAGCGCCGCCATCGAGCCCCGCTTTGTGAATTATCTGGTGACGACCAAGGACGGGCGCATGCATGACGGCGTACTCGCAAACGAGACTCCCGGCGCGATTACGCTGCGGGGCGGCTCGGAGGAAGACGTGACCCTCGCCCGCGCTAACATTGCTGAAATCCGCGCTTCCAGCATTAGTCTCATGCCGGAAGACATCGAGAAGGCGTTGTCCAAACAGGCGCTGGCGGATGTGATCGCGTTTTTGCAAGGAGGCCTATAAATCGGTGCTTGTGGGGCAGGTTGTCAACCCGGTTGTCAATCTGCGCGCGATTGATAATGCGCCGAATCGAGCGAGTTACCAACGCACGGTAAGCGGATTACCAACCGGCTGCAGGTTGGCCAACCTGCCCCACATGCAAACTGACCCACTACCGCGGCGGGAGCCGGCGCCTGTCTCTATACTGGCTAACGGAGCATCCATGTCTGTCGCCGAGGCAGTCCCAGAGAAGAGGATTATTCTGGATCGAGTCAGTTGGACAACTTACGAACGGTTGTTGGAAGAGCACGTCGATTCTCTCGGGACTAGGTTCGCCTATGACGGGGAGAGTCTGGAAATCATGGTTGTCTATCACGAACACGAGGAGTTGAACCGCACCCTAGCCGCGCTCGTCGAGGCTATAGCGATGGCAAGGAAGATCTATTACTGCCGCACGGGATCAACAACGTTCAAACGAGACGATCTTCACAGAGGATTTGAACCAGACTCCAGTTTCTACTTTGAAAACGCCAATGCGATTCGGGGCAAGCGCAGAATCGATCTCAATGTTGACCCACCTCCCGACCTCATCCTGGAGACCGACATCAGTCGCGATTCGCTCAATCGGTTTCCCATCTACGCTTCCCTTGGCGTACCGGAAGTATGGCGTTTCCACGAGGGCCGCGTGCTCATCTACGTCCGTCGCGAGGCTGGTTATGAGCGGGTCGAGCAGAGCATTTGCCTTCCTCCGATGACCCCGCGACTCGTTTCCTCGTACTTGCCAATGATAAGCAACCCCATGAATGGTGGGAGGGTGTGCAGACCTGGTGCGGGAGCAGCGCCGACAGGGCTAGTAGCCGAACGGCTGGTACTGGCCCCAGGAAGAGTGCTCCAGGCAGTCGATGAAGGTTGTCATCCTGTGCCCGGTGTGCTGCGAGCCTCCATGAATTGTGACGGGCGCCGAACCGTAGTGCGTGTTGACAAGGCTTACCGGATCGTTCGGAAGCCGGTAGTTCTTTCCGCGATCACCGGCGCCCCGCCTGCGCAGGAGATGACCGATGCCACTTGCGAACATACCGCCAAGTCCGGCTATTGGACCGGCGCAAAGGATCGACTGCATCATTCCCGGAGCATTGAAGGTGACAAAGTTCGTCGATTTATAAAAGCCCACCGCCTGTGATAAGCCTCCGCCCAGAGAATGACCGGTGATGGTAACGTTGGCACGGCTGCCGCGGTGCGTCATGACGCTGGTGTAAAAGCTGTTAGCGACGAAGGTCTGACGCGTGGGAAGCCCCAACGCAAGCAGGGCGTCTGCCGATAGATCTTGCGCGGCTTCTGATAGCGTCATTTCTGTCCCGGCGAAGACGACCACTAATTCATTGACTGAAACATAGCATGCGCCTTTGAACCCGCCCCCGCCAACGAGGCTGTGAACCATTTGCCAGTTACCGATGTTGGCGCAATTCGGCACCTGGTACACTTCGTTGGCCATCTTTGCATAGTCGACAAGGTTCGCCATTTTTTGGATCCCTCCAGCGGATGAACCTTCCGATCCTACCACGACGTCCTGTGAGTCAATTCGCCCTCAGGAAGGAAGATGCGCCTGCGAAAGCGGCGGCAAAGGTCCGACGAGATGAACCGTTCGGGAATAAACTTCACCGCCGTTGTGATAGACTTCGATTCAGCCACGTTTCTTCAATCAGGCAGGAGTGTTGGTGTGCGTATCCGTCAACTGTTAGCGGCCTCGGTCGCGGTTACGTTGGTGCTAGTGGCATGGGACGAACCCGAGGTTGCGCCGCTGGGAGCGTACAAACCCGCCGAGCGGCGGCATTGGGCGTTCCAGCCGCGCCATGATGCGGCTCCACCTTCCTTTCGCGATGCCGCGGCTAAAGCATGGATCAAAACGCCAGTCGACAATTTTGTTTTGGACGGCCTTCACAAAGCCGGATTGCGTCCCGCTCCGGCAGCCGTCCGGGCGGCGCTCATCCGGCGAGTGACTTACGATCTGCATGGCCTTCCGCCCACGCCCGAGGAAGTTGCCGCGTTCGTGAAGGACCCTTCTCCCAAGGCCTACGAGATGCTGGTGGAAGGGTTGCTGGCATCGCCGCGCTATGGCGAGCATTGGGCCCGCCACTGGCTCGATGTCGTGCGGTTCGCCGAATCGGACGGCTACGAATACGACACGCACCGGCCCGACGCTTACCGCTACCGGGACTACGTAATCCACAGCTTCAACACGGACAAACCGTACAACCAGTTCCTGAACGAGCAACTGGCTGGTGACGAGATCGATCCGAAGGATGACACGCTGCTGGTGGCGAGCGGGTTCAACCGGCTCGGGCCGCTTCGCAAGAACGCCGGCAACCAGGAAGTAGCTAGTTCGCGCACCGAAGTGCTCACCGAGATGACCAACGTGATCGGGGCGGCGATGCTCGGCGTCACGCTCGGTTGCGCGCGATGCCACGATCACAAGTTCGATCCGATCCGACAGTCGGATTACTACCGCATGCAGGGCTACTTTGCTCAGACCCAGTCGAACGACATCATCATGGCGACGCCTGAGGAGCAGGCGGAATGGAAAGCCAAAGTAGGTCCGATCGAGCAGGAGATGCGCAAGCTCCGCTTCGCCATGCGCCGGGCTTCGGAAGAGGAGAAGGGCAAGCTGGAAACGCAGATCGAGTCGCTCGACGAGAAGATGCCGCTGCCGCTCACAGCGATCTACGCGGTGAAGAACGAGCCCAAGGAGATGACTCAGATCCGCTTGCTGGGCCGCGGCGACTATCGAAACAAAGGAGCTAAAGTTGGCATGCGGCCCCTCGGTGTACTGTTGGCCGATGAGGCTCCGGATATGCCGCTCGACGCGCCGCAACCGCGGCGTAAACTTGCCGAATGGATCACCGACCCAGCCAATCCGCTTACCGCGCGAGTGATCGCGAACCGCATCTGGGGTTATCACTTCGGGCGAGGAATTGTTTCGACGCCGAACGACTTCGGACGCATGGGCACGCGTCCATCGCATCCGGAGCTGCTCGACTGGCTGGCGAATCGTTTGATCGAGAGCGGATGGAAGATGAAGCCGCTGCACCGCATGATTCTGCTCTCGAGCGCCTACCGGCAGTCGAGTCGGTCGGCGATCGCGAAGATCGCCGCCGAGAAGGACCCAGAGAACAAACTCCTATGGAAGTTTTCCCGCCGGCGGCTCGAGGCCGAAGAGATTCGCGACTCGATGCTCGCCATTTCCGGGCGGCTGAACCCGAAGGCCGGTGGTCCGAGCGTGATGGTGACGATCGATCCGGACCTCATCAAAGACCTGAAGCGGCCCCAGTACTGGACACCGACGCGCGACAAGACCGAGCACGACCGGCGCACGGTCTACATGATCTACAAGCGCAACTTGATCCTCCCGTTCATGCAGGTGTTTGATTCGCCTGACACGTTGCTCTCGTGCGCCCGGCGGGAGCAATCGACGCACGCTCCGCAGGCGCTCGAGCTGCTCAACGGCAAGCTCGCCAATGACCTGGCGATGGCGCTCGCGAGGCGGCTGCTGAGGGAGCGGTCGACCACGGCGGAGCGCATCGACCTCGCTTGGCGGCTCGCCGCCGGCCGCGCTCCGAGCTTGCGGGAAAAGGCGATGGCTGCGAAGTATCTGGCCGAGGGGCCGGACGATTTGGTGGTCGTGAAGGAATTCGCGCTCACCTTGTTCAACATGAATCCTTTTTTGTACGTGAACTGACATGGCCGAACACATTCGATACAATCGAAACCGCCGCGAATTTTTGACTGACTGTTTTTGCGGCGCGGGATCGCTGGCGTTTGCTTCGATGCTGGCGCAGGAGCAGGCGAGGGCCGCCGGACGCTACAATCCGCTCGCGCCCAAGCCTCCGCACTTCGAAGCGAAAGCGAAAGCATTCATCTTCCTCTACATGGCTGGAGGGCCTTCGCACCTCGAAACATTCGATCCCAAGCCGCTGTTGAACGAACTTCACGGGCAGCAGCGTCCCGCCGAGTTCGGCGAGGTGAAGTACCAGAACGTGAACGCCGCCTCGCGCATTCTCGGCACCAAGCGCACTTTCGTCAAGTACGGCAAGTCGGGGATCGAGGTTTCGGACCTCTTCCCACACCAGTCGCAGATCGTCGACGATCTATGCATCCTCCGTTCGATGTACGGCGACATGGTGGTGCACTCTGCGGCTCAATACCAGATGATGTCGGGCCGCGTGATCCCCGGCTTTCCGGCGATGGGAAGCTGGATCTCTTACGGACTCGGCACAGTTTCTGACAACCTGCCGGCTTATGTCGTAATGCCCGATCCGCACGGCACTCCCGAAGCCGGACAACCGATGTACACGCACGGATTCCTTCCGGCTGTGTATCAGCCCGCGATGTTCCGTGCGGGCAAGAAGCCCGTATTGAACCTGGACCTTCCTGACGGAGTCACGATCGAGCGCCGCCGCAAGACAATGGATCTTCTCCGCGGCATCAACGAAGCAAATCTGGCCGGAGAGAGCGAAGACTTCGCCGCGCGTATGTCAGCCTACGATACGGCATTCAAGATGCAGACCGAGGCGCCGGAGATCTTCGATCTTTCAAACGAACCGAAGGAGACGCTCGATCTCTACGGAGTGGGCCAGGAAATGACGGATGACTACGGCCGCCGGTGTCTGTTGGCACGGCGGCTGGTGGAACGCGGCGTGCGATTCGTGTGCGTGGTTTCGGGCGGCGGCGGCGGGGAGTCCGAGTGGGACGCGCACTCAGACATCGAGCGCAACCATCTGAAGATGGCGAAGTACACCGACCAACCCGTCGCGGCGCTGATCAAAGACCTGAAACGGCGCAGTCTGCTCGACTCGACGCTGGTGCTCTGGGGCGGCGAATTCGGCCGGTCGCCGGAGTCAGAAAAGAGCCGGGGCCGCGATCATCACAACACAGGTTTCACGATGTGGGTGGCTGGAGGCGGCATCAAAGGCGGGACGGTCTACGGCGCCACCGATGCGATTGGTCTGAAGGCTGTGGAGAATCCGGTCCATTTCCGTGATTTGCATGCGACGCTGTTGCATCAACTCGGACTCAATCAGGACCAGCTCAGCTACTTGCACCAGGGACGCAAGGAGCGATTGACCGAGCTGCACGGGAGAATCATCAAGGAGATTCTCGCCTGAACCGCGTCCTGTCGTTGCTATCCTACTGCAGCGCGCCTCAAGTCACAGTTCACTGCGGATGCTTGTTAGGTGGCCGCTGCACCGCCCAGAGATAGGGAGCCAGTTCTTGTGGGAAAGTGTGGTAATTTGGCTCTACGTTAATCGCGCCGACGGCGCCCTGGAGGGATGTGAAGGCCGGTGGTGCAAACTTGCCTGCGGAGCGGCCCACCAGGGAAAGCATCGGCGGATAGTGGAGTTAACGCTGCCCGAAGATTCGGGCAGGGGCTGGAGGGGTTATGTCTCGGTGGGCTGCAAGCCTTCTGCTGTTTGTTCCTTGTTTCTTTGCGCAGACAACTGGTACGGCGACTCTGGTAGGAACGGTTACCGATTCCACGGGGGCCCGCGTAACCGCTGCCAAAGTGGTTGTTGTTAACACCGAGACTTCCTTCGTCTCGAACGGTGTTACCAGCGCTGAGGGCGACTACTACATTCCTTATTTGAATCCCGGCAATTACCGCCTGACCATCGAAGCCAGTGGATTCAAGCGATATCAGCGGGATGGGATCGTGCTGCGCATCAACGAACAGCCGCGACTGGACATCCAGCTCGAACTGGGGAGTGTCACGGAGTCAGTGCAGGTCACTGGCGCCGCGCCGCTGCTTGAGACCGAAACCTCGGCGACGGGCCAGATTCTCGATGGCGACACCATCGTTAAAATACCGGTTCTTCAGAAATACGCCTTCCGAATTTTGCTCTATCTGCCGAGCACCTCGAACATCAACGGGCAGCACGTGGTTGGCCAGCGCGAGCGCTCGCTCGGCTACACGCTCGATGGTGTGGGCGGCAAGGAGCCTGTGCGCTCGATGATTGGATCTACCAACCAGGTCACTTCCACGACCATCGACGCGCTGCAAGAGGTGAAGCTCTGGACAACCGGCATGCCGGCCGAATTCGGACACTCGGCGGGCGGCCTATTGTCCACGGTGTTCAAGAGCGGCACCAATCAGTTCCACGGATCGATGGAAGACCGTTACATTCAGAAGGCTCTCATCCACCGCAACCGGCTCGAGCAGCTTCCTCGCAACAATCCGTTCACCTATCATGAAATGTCGGCCACCGCCGGTGGTCCCTTCTACATCCCCAAGATCTATAACGGCACGGATAAGACGTTCTGGTTTTTCGGGTTCCAACGCCATCACGAGAAGGCTTCCGAAACCTTTACCGGCGCGGTTCCCAGCGCTGAAATGCTGGCTGGCGACTTCAGCTTTAACGGCCTTGGCAACCCGATCTACGATCCCGATTCCGCCCGCCTCGAGGGTACCGCCTGGGTCCGCGATCCCCTTCCCGGTAACCGTGTGCCCCAATTGCGCTTTGATGCCGTTGCCCGGAATTTTCTCGGCCGGAATCCTTACGTTCCGGCTAACCGGCCGGGAATTGTGACCGCCACCGGCGTGACCGACAACCTCGTCGCTCCCACGAAATACCGCTCGTGGCGCACTCGCTACGATGCCAAGATCGACCACCAGTTCAGCTCCCACCACAAGATGTTCGGGCGTTACTCCCACGTCCGCCACCGCTCCTGGGCCGATCGTTGGAGCCCGGAGATCGCCTGGACTGAGATCGATTCCCGCGCCGTCAAGATCCCGATCGACCAGCGCAACGTTGTGCTTTCGGATGCCTACACGATCAGCTCGACCATGATCAACGAAGCCCGCCTCGGCTTCAATCGCCGTCGTTTCAACCGCGCTTCCTCCACCCTAGGGCAGCACTGGGCCAGGCAGCTCGGGATACCCAACGTCAGCGCCGAAACCTTCCCGGTGTTTCAGAATAGCGGCGGAACTACCTTCTTCCGCCAAGGCACGCTCGGCAGGTCCCAGGAAGTCGCCGAGGACTTCACTTTCCAGAACAACGTCACCAAGATCCTCAACCGCCATACGTTGAAGTTCGGCTACGAGCTCATTCGTACCCGCTACAACTCGCTTGTGGAATCCCTGCCTTCCGGACAGTACCGTATGGGCGGAACCGAGTTTCCGTTCCGCGCCAACACAGGCAATGCCTTCGCTTCCTTCCTGCTCGGCGCCGTCGTCCGCGCCGACTTCACTCAGGCCGTCACGACATGGCTGCCGCAATGGTGGTCCCATGCGTGGTACATCCAGGATGACTTCAAGATCGCCCGCAACATCACCATCAACGCCGGCCTGCGCTGGAGCTATGAGTCGCCCTTCAATACCAAGTACAGCGCCCAGTCGCAATTCGATCCTAATGCTATCGATTCGATCAGCGGGCGGCGCGGCGCCATCGTCCATGGAAAGAATGCGCTGGCCTCCTCCGACTGGAACAACTTCCAGCCCCGGATCGGCGTGGCATGGCAGATCAATTCCAAACTCCTGTTCCGCTCGAGCTTCGGCCTGCTCACTCAGGACCTGATGACCAACGGCATCAACCAGAACTTTGAAGAGTACTTCGCCACTGCCACGGTACAGGCTCCCGTCGGCGATCCACGTCACTCTTTCAGGCTCAGTCAGGGTCCGCCCCGGTTCAGTTCAACATCAATCCTGACGGCTCCGTGCCTTTCGTCGGTACCAACTTCACCGGGCGATCTGCCTCCTGGTTCGATCCCAACATGCGACTGCCCTATATCATGAACTGGTCGGCCGGTTTCCAATGGAATTTCGCTCAGAACTGGCTGCTCGAGTCCACCTACCAAGGTTCCGCGGGCGTCCGCCTCCTCAATAACTGGGATATCAACGCCGTCCCGCTCGACATTCCCAATCCGGCAGCGGTGTTCCCGGTACAGCAGAATTTCAAGCCTTATCCGCAATTCGGCTCGATTCAGCATTACTCCAACTATGGACACAATTCCTACCACGGCGCGACTTGGCGGGTGGAGAAGCGCTATTCGCACGGGCTGGTCATCAACAGCTTTTACACCTTCTCGAAGTCCCTTAACAATGGCGACAGCGATGGCGGCGTCGGCGGCATTACCTTCTACAACCGCAGCCTCGAGAAGGGCCGCGCCAACTACGACATCAGGCACCGCTTTGTCAACGTCATGACCTACGAACTGCCCCTCGGCAAGGGGCGCCGCTTCCTCAACCGTGGTGGCATCGTCAACGGATTCCTGGGCGGCTGGGATTTCGCCTGGACGCAGACCCTGCAATCCGGCCCGCCGATGACCGTCGGTTTCGCCGGCAGCCCGTCCAACTACCTGGCCGGCGCGTCCCGTCCGAACCCGGTTGCGGGTGTCGATCCTCTCACCCCCGACTGGGACATCGGTCCGCACCGCTTCCCGACCAGCGCGCAGGTGCCCTATCTCAACGCCGCGGCTTTCGCCTATCCGGCCGCGTTCGCTCCCGGCTCGTTGGGCCGCAATACGCTTGAGGCGCCCGGGATCAATTGGACGCAGATCTCGCTTTCGAAAGAATGGCCGGTCTATGAGCGCCTGCGTTTCATCCTGCGCTGGGACATGAACAACATGCCGTTCAAGACACCGGCCTACGGCGCTCCGAACTCGACCTACAATTTGCAGAACCTGCCGAATTTCGGCCGCGTCGGCACCAGCACACGGGGCGGCTTCTCCGACATCGGCACGGCGAGTCCCAACCAGCTTCTCGTTCTGCGCCTCGAGTGGTAGTGCGCGCCCGGGTTTCGGGCCAGTGAACACCGTTTCCTGGTGATTCGCGCGCCGCGCGTTGACCACGTGCTCCGAGATAGTACGCGGCTCGCCTATTACTCGAATCTCCAACCATCGGCGGGCCGCCAGATTGCCGCAGCCGGGATAGCGCTGGCGAATCAAATGACGGTGGGCCGTGTGCCCGAAGCGCCAAAGGCAAAAGCCGGCGGCTGGTCCGTGGCAATACCGGAACGTACCGCCTGAGGTAAAGTAAGCCATAATGCGCGGTATCGTTTTCGTCCTGCTCCTCGCCGTTTCCGGCAAAGGCGAGTGGATCAAGCTCGCCACTCCGAATTTCGAGCTTTACACCCAGGAAGGCGAGCGGGACGGCAAGTCCGCCATCATTTTCTACGAACAGATCCGCGACTTCTTCTTGAATAGTTCCGGCATGCGAGTGCAGTCCAAGACGCCGGCGCGCATCATCGCCTTTCGCAATGAAAAGGAGTACATTCCGTACCGCGTCTTCCAGCATGCCGCGGCCTTCTACCTGGGAGCCCACGACCGCGATTACATCGTCATGCGCGATCTCGACACGCAGATCCGCCCGACCGCTTTGCATGAGTACACGCACCTGTTGATAAAGCACTCGGGTGCAACGATCCCCGGGTGGATCAACGAAGGACTGGCGGAGGTCTACTCCACAACCCGCGAACTTGGCGGCAAAGTGATGGTGGGCGAGCCACTACAAGGGCGCCTCCTCGACCTTCGGACCAATACTCGCTGGATCAACCTCCCCAGTCTCACCGCGGTGGATCACGTAAGCTCGCACTACTCGGACGCGAGACGCGTCGGGTTGTTCTACTCCCAGAGTTGGGCGCTCACTCACATGCTGTTTCTGGCCAACGACTATCGCGCGAAGTTCGGAGAGTTCCTCAACCGTATCGCGGCAGGCGGATCGACGGAGGAAAGCCTGCGGTTGGTGTACGGAAAGACTTTCACGCAGATTCAGCGCGAACTAGGCTCCTATGTCCGCTCCGACACATTTTTGGCTGGCCTGTTCAATACAAAATTCAAAAAGATTACCGAAGTTTCGATTGTGACGAAGCCTTCCGATCTCGAAATCGGCCTCGTTCTGGCCAATCTTCTCGCGGTCACGCGCAAGGGGGAGGAGGCCCGAAAGAGATATCAGGAACTTTCGGCGGCGCATGCGGGCAACGCCGGGATCGCAGAAGCAATGGCTTACCTGGAATGGTCCCTGCAAGGTTCAGAGAAGGCGCTGCCGCATTTCGCCAAAGCCGCCAGCCTCGGCAGCCAGAACCCAAAGCTGTATTTTGACTATGCGATGTTGCTTCGAATGGCGCAGGGGAAGGAAATGGACTACGAGACCCTGTTGAAGACAGCGCTCAAGCTGGACCCGGAATACAAACAGGCTCTGATGGCACTGGCATTCCATTCATACAGCCACAGGAGGTTTGGCGACGCTTGGGGATGGTTTGTAAAATTAAAGGCTTTGAAGACCGACGAAGCGTTTTCGGTTCTGATCGCTATGGCCCACTGCCTCCACACCCTAAACGACCAGGAACAGGCACTGAAGATGATCGAGCGCGCGCGGCCTTACGCCAAGACGGAAACGCAGTCGGTCCGGCTGGAGTCCATGCTGCGCTTCCTGCAATACAAGCCGGAGGAGGTCGCGCAGCGCAAGATTCCCGATCCCACGGAAGGGCCAATCTCGAACTTTGCGGCGCCTGGGACGTTTGATCCGCCACAGCGGCCCGGTTTCGGATTGTGGGGCGAGGTCGAGCTGGAGAAGACGGTAGGAAACTTTGAGCACGTCGAATGTATCGGGGAGAAGGCTCGCGTGCGCATCCGTTCCGTTTCCCGTGTTCTGGAGTTGGCGATCCTTGACCCTGGGCTTGTTTTCCTGAAGGGAACTCCCGGCGAGACCATTGAACTGAATTGCGGGGAGCAGAAGCCGAAGGAAGTTCTGGTCATATGGGAGGCCAAGGAGCAGCCGGAGTTGAAGGCGAACGGCATTCTGCGAATCCTCGATTTCACCGTCGGAAAAGGCGATTCCCCGCCGGCTCCGTAGAAATTCATTGCAGAAAGTGGCAGGATTGAAACAGGCTCTTTCCGGAGCTTCCTGGCCTCGCCAGCGGCGACCTCTCAGGGCGCCCCTCGGCTGTATCAATCGCCTTGCGTGGGTTGGAGCCCGCCGGTAGCGGCAGGCGTCGTTTGGCCGGCGCGGGCCTTTTCGGTGCGTTCCTCGAGGATCGTGTAGATCACCGGGACCACCACCAGCGTGATCATCGTCGAAGAGATCAGACCGCCGATCACCACCCTGGCCAGCGGGGCTTGTAGTTCGGCGCCTTCGCCGATGCCGAGCGCCATCGGGATCAAACCCAGGACCGTGGTGATGCTGGTCATCAGGATCGGCCGCAGGCGGCGGGATCCGGATGTGATCACTGATTCTCGAAGGCCATAGCCGTGATCGCGTCGAAGCTGGTTGGTGCAGTCGATCAGAATGATCGCGTTGCTCACCACGATCCCCACCAGCACAATGATGCCGAGAAAGCCTTGCATGTTGAAGGTTGTGTGCGTCAACACGAGGATGCCGACGACGCCGATGGCGGCCAACGGAATGGAGAACAGAATGATGAACGGATCGCGGAGCGATTCGAACTGCGAAGCCATCACCATGTAGACCAAGATGATGGCAAGGATGGAGGCGAACGTCAGCTCACGGAAGTTTTCTTGCTGTTCTTCATACTCGCCGCCGTATTTGAACTCGTAACCATTGGGGCGCGGGATCGGGCGGAGGGCGGCGTCGAGGTCACGCATTACGCTGCCGAGGTCGCGATCGCCGAGAGTGCCGGAGACAATGATGATACGTTCCTGGTCGGCCCGGTCGATCGAGACGGGGCCCTCCTGGCGGCGCATGCGGATGACGCCTTCAGCAGGGATGGTACGGCCGGTGGGTGTCGTGAGCGGAATCTGTCCGACTTGCGTCAGCTTGAGACGATCGCGCTCTTGAAGGCGGACGAGGATATTGTACTCGTCGCCTTGCTGCCGGAACATCGAGGTTCGGCGGCCGCCGATCGCGGTCTCCATGGCGTCGGCAATGTCGGAAACATTCAGTCCCATGGTCGAGGCTTTCAGGCGATCGACTGAGACGAGCATTTCGGGCATGCCGGGCTGCCGGCTGACCTGTACTTCCGGCACGCCGGGAATGGCGGCCATCACGGAGCGAACCTGCTCGGCGAGCTCTTGCAGAATCTCCATCTCATGGCCGCGGACCTCGACTAGGAGGCGGTCGCTACTGGAGCCGGAGCCGCCGCCGGAACTCCCCGACCGGCTCCCACGACTAAACATTCCGCTCGAGACTCGCGTGCGCACGACGACACCCGGCTGCTGGGCGAGCAACGGACGGAGCGCGGCAGCGATCTGCTTGGCCGAGCGGGTGCGCTCAGTTTGCGGCTTGAGACGAATGCGCAACTCTCCCATGTGTTGGGAGGAGCCGCGGGAGAAACCGCCACCGCCGGTCTCGACCATGATGTTCCGGGCTTCGGGCACCTGGTCGCTGACGGTGCGCGCGACGCGCTGCATATAGTCGTCGGTAACCTGGGCGCGAGTACCGGGTTCCAGTTCGATGTCCACGCGAACTTCGCCCTCATCCGCCTCGGGAGTCAGCTCAACGCCGACCAGCGGCGCCAATTGCCAGGCGCCAAGAAGCATGAGACCGGCCGTGGTGAGAACCACAATCCGATGCCGAAGCGACCAGTCGAGAAGTGCGCCGTAGCGATCAGCCATATGCTCCTGAATGTCGCCGGTCCAGTTGTAGATGGCGCCGAAGAAGCCTTTCCTGCGGGCACGGAAATCTGTAACACGGAGGTAGCGGCAACAAAGCACAGGAACAAGGGTGAGGGCTACGACCAGCGAGCAGAACATCGAGAACGCGACGACATAGGCGAGCTGCTTGAACGTAACCGCGGAGCTGCCGCGCATGAATAGGACAGGCACAAAGACGGCGATGGTGGTCAGCGTGGATGTGAGGACAGGCACGGCAACCTCACGACTGCCGAGGATCGCCGCCTGAACCCGATCCATGCCTTCCCTTTCGCGATGGCGAAAGATGTTCTCGAGCACCACGATAGCGTTGTCGACAAGCATGCCGACACCAAGCGCAAGGCCGCCGAAAGAAACGGTGTTGAGCGTGAAGCCGGCCTGATGCATCAGGGCGAACGTGGATATGACGGATATGGGGACGGACACGCCAATGATGAGCATGCTTGAAAAGCTGCGCAAGAACACCAACAGGATCAGGATAGCCAGCACCGAGCCATCCACCGTGGCGTCCTTGACGTTCGCGATCGCGGCCTTGATGTAGTCGGAGGTGTCCCCTGTGGCCGTGATGCGAATGTTTGGGTAGTCCTTGTGAATCCGTTCAACTTCCTTCCAGACGGCCTCAGCTACGTCAACGGTATTGGCGCCCGACTGCTTGTAGACAAACAGGCGCACCGCGGGGGAGCCGTTGACACTGACCATCTGGCGAACTTCCTCATGCGAGTCCTCGACGAGCGCGATGTCCCGCATGTAGACGGGCACACCGTTGCGCGTGGTGACAACCAGGTTGCGGATCTGGTCGAGGTTCTGGAACTCGCCCTGCGTGCGGAGCAGTACTTCAAAGCGACCTTCCTGCACAGGACCGACGGGACGGTTGAGGTTTTCCTGACGGACCATCCGGACGACCTGCGCCACGGAGAGGTTGAGGGCGCGGAGCTTTTCAAGATTCAGATCGACGTGGATCTCCCGCCGCAGGCCGCCGCGCACGGTGAACTGCGCGACACCGGGGACGCGCTCCAGCCGGTATTGGATCTGCTTCTCGACGAAGTGGCGCAGCGCCTTCGGATCCATGTCGGTGGCGGCCACCGTCAGGAACATGATCGGATACTGCGACACGTCGTACTTGTACATGATGGGCGGCTCCATGTCCTCCGGCAGGGAGCTGCGGCGGCGGTCGAGGCGGATGCGCAGTTCGTTAGCGGCCTCATCGAGATTGGTACCGTAGACAAATGAGACACGGACGGAGGTGCTGCCTTCGCTCGAAGTGGACGTGATTTCTTCGACGCCCGGAGCGGAGCTGAACGCCTCTTCCATCACCCGGGCCACGAGGTTCTCCATTTCCTCCGGCGCGACGCCGGGATATTCGGCGCGGACGCTAATGGTGGGGTAGACGGTGTCCGGCATCAGGTCGACAGGCAGACGCACAAAGGCGATCCCGCCGAGCAGGACGAGAATGAGGGTCGCCATCAGGATCGTGACGGGCCGATGGATGGAGAACTCGGGAAGGCTCATCGCGGTATTTCTCCTCGGAAGCTCATTGGGCGACGCCAGGTCCGTTCGCGACCTTCAGACCGCTCTTGGCGGCGGGTAGGCTCTCTTCCTCGTCGGTGGAATCCTTACCGCCTTTCCTGCCACCGCCCTTCTTGCCGGCGACGCGGATCTGGTCGCCTTCACGGAGCATGCTGGCGCCACGCGTGATGATGCTGGCCCCGGCATCGAGATTAGATTGGACTTCGACGTCCTCGCCGATAGTGAGCCCTGTTTCAATGGGACGAAATTCGGGTCGTCCGTTCTGGTTGATGTAAACACCTGGCTGCTGGCCGCGATAAACAAGACCTTCGCGCGGGATGAGGACAGTCTGGCGCGTACTCTCGAGATCGAGCTTGACCCGGGCGAACATCTCCGCTCTCAGACCACCCTCGGGATTGGGGATCTCGACTTCCACAGTGGCGCTCCGCGTGGCGGCGTCCAGTACGGGACCGATGCGGGCCACCCGGCCAGCGAACGAGCGGTCGCCAAACGCGTCCACTTCGATGTGGGCTTTGTTGCCGACGCGGAGTTTGCCGACTTCGCGCTCCGGCACATTGGCCATGGTGACCATGGTCGACTGGTTGACCAGCGACAGGATCGGCGTGGAGGGGCTGACCAACGCGCCGGCATCGACGTGCCGCTTTGCCACGTGGCCGGTCATTGGAGCATAGATTTTGGTTTGCGAGAGACGGATCTTGAGCTCGTTGATCTCGGCCTGCGCCTGCCGCTCCTGCGCCTGCGAGAGCTGCAGTTGCGCTTGCACTACCTGATAGGCGGTCACTCGCGACTCGTAGTCAGCCTTGGGAATAAGACCTTCCTTGAGGAGCGTTTCGGCGCGGCCCAAATGGGCTCTTGAGTTCTCTAGCTCGGCCTGACGCTGCTTGGTGGAAGCGAGGACGACGGCCAGCGACGCAGTGGCGCGACTGACCTGCTGCTGCAGCTCGTCGTCTTCGAGCTCGGCGATGAGGTCGCCTTTATTCACGCGGTCGCCCAGCTCAAATACGAGCTTCTGCACGCGGCCGGTGCCCTTCGCGGTGATCTCCACCTGCTCCTTGGGACGCAAGGCGCCGGTGAGCAGGATCTCCTCGCGCACCACGCCTCGGCGTGATTCCCCGACGCTTACACTGATGACACGGGCGCCGCCTTTCTTGGCGCCCTTCTTCTCGCCGGCCTCCTTTTGAAATTCATAGGCCTGGCGGACGCGGAGCCCGCCGAGAACAGCGGCCACGATGAGGAACAGGAGACCGAGCGCCTTCTTGGGCTTACTCAATGAATGCCTCGATTGGTAGCTGCTGAAAAAGGATCATAAGAGGCCCGCCCACGGATCGCATTATACACCTCAGCCCCTCCGCTGGTAGGGTTCAACTAAAATGGCGGCTTCGGACGCCCCAAAGTTACAGGCTGGCCTAGGTGGAGCAAGCTTCAGCTTGCAACGGGAGGCTTCAGCCTCCGCAGGACTGCAACCAGTCTCATAAACTCCAAACAAGGTGATTAACCTCCTCGCAACCGTCCCCACCAAGCCTTCACTTTTTCCCAACGGGAGGGCTCCGGCTTCTTTTCGGCCGCGACGTCTAGAGTCTGCTTCTTCTCAGCCTCTCTTTCGAGCTTCCAGGGAATCTTTTCCACTAGCTTGAGGCCGGTCCCTTGAAACTCGTAGGTCCGGCGGTGGAGCACGCCATCGCGTGCCGCGCAAATCAACTGAATCCGCGGTGAGATCCCTTCGACCCGCTCGACGACCACCGGGTAGTAGCCCCGCAGATTCCGCTCGCGGAAGCCCGTCTCATACGTGCGCTTTCGCGAATTCCAGACGAACAGCCGGATGCTGTCGAACTGGTACTCCTCCGGAGGCTCGGCGATCGTCGTCCAGAGGTAGTGGTGGCGCTCCTCGCCACGATCCATTAGCTTCCCCAAGGAGAAGTAAGACGTGATCCGGTGGCCTTCGGCATACTGAATCACCTGGTCCGGCAGTGTCATCAACAGCAATCGCGACAAGACCCATCCAGACCGGTCGTCGTCGAGCCTGACCAGGCTCCAATCATCCTTTAGTGCGTTCGGTCCGGCCGCCGCGGGAGTTCCGTCCATTTCCGGGGTGTAGGGCGTTCGTGGCGTTACCGCGCGACCGATCAAATCCACCGGCGCTCCCTCCTGAATCTGCGCGAAACTGGGCGATCCCCGGTTCGGTGACATGTGTACATTCAGCAGATCAAAGGGAGTAGCCTGCCCCTGTGACGGCAGCTTCCTGGCTTCCTCTGCTGTCTGCTGTAACTTTTTCCATCCCTCGAGTGGAAGGAGCTGGCGGCCGTCAGTCCAACCCTCGGCATTTTCTTTGGTCCGTACTTTCACGAAGCGGCGGCGCCGCTCGAGGATCTCCAGCCGGTCGCCGTGCTTCACTGTCGCTGTCACAGGGGCCCGCGGCGCGAGTTCCTGCCGGAGATTTACCAGCATGGGCGCGACGTATGCTTCCCCGATGGGCTGCGCGCGCGGCTTGCCGCTGGAACAACCGGCGAACAGGAGCAATGCCAGAATAAGAAGAAAGTGACTCCGTCTCCCCCGTCCCAACCCTCGTCTAAAGATGACAGCTTCTATTGTCCCGCCTGCCGAAAACCCGTCTCGCAACCATTGGTATGTGGCGATTGCCTTTCTCTGATTTGCCGCGACTGCGGCACCCCGCTCGAAAACTCCGACGAATTGGGGATCGGTTGACTTACGGCTCATAGGTCCGCAATACGACCAGTCTTCCCTCCGGCTTCAATTCCACTCCATTGTCCACTATCCAGACTTCTCCCGCGCCGAAATGCTGCCCATCTAATTCTCCGGAACCCTCGATGGCGATCAGAATTCCGCCGGGCCACGGCGCGCGCACAGAAACTTCCCAACGCTCCGTCACGAAATACTCGCAGGACGCCAGCCGTTCCACTCCGCCCGTCAGAGGCTCGGGTTGGGATTTGCCCGGATGCGAACCCAGATCCGCTACAGCGAACCCCTTATCCAGATGCAACTCGCGGCGGCGGCCGTAGTCGTATAAGCGATACGTTACATCCGAAGTCTGCTGGATTTCGCACACTACCAGCCCTGCGCCTAACGCATGCACCGTCCGCGCCGGCGTGAGATAGGTATCTTCCGCCCTGGCTTCGTACCACCCCAGCAAGCCCTCGATCGTCCCTTCTTCCGCGGCTCGCAGTGCCTGTTCCAGAGAGACGGGTTCCTGGAAGCCCAGAGCGATCCTCGCGTGAGGCTCTGCTCGAAGGATATGCCACATCTCTGTCTTCCCGGCCGAGCCTTCGTGTGCCTGCGCATAGGCGTCGTCGGGATGAACCTGGACAGACAGAGCTTCGGTCGTGAACAGAAACTTGATCAGCAAGGGACCGGCATCGAACCAGACTTCGCCAATCCGGCGCTCGCGCGGCTCAAACAGCGGCTGCAAATCGAATGAGCCCCAGACCCGTTCCACAAAATGGGGCTCGATCCGCTGGACCCTCGCCGGCATGGTTAACCGATCTGGATAAAGTCGTCGATGCGCTGCAACCCCCGCTCGAGTTCCTTCCTGGAAGTCGCATAGGAAATCCGGATGTGCTCGTTGGTTCCGAACGCTTCACCCGGCACCACCGCCACGTGCGCTTTCTGCAAGAGCTTCTCGGAAAACTCCATGGCGCTTCCGATCCCCATCTTTCGCATCGCCGCGCCCACGTTCGGATACGCGTAGAAGGCGCCCATGGGCTCCTGGCAGAGCACGCCTGGAATCCGGCGTAGCCGATCCACCACGAAGCCGCGCCGGCGGCGGTACTCAGCAAGCATCTGGCCCACGGATTCCTGCGGGCCACGGAGCGCTTCGACAGCAGCTTTCTGAGCAATCGAGGTGGGGTTCGACGTCATGTGGCTCTGCAGCTTGATCACGGCGTCGATCACCGTCTTCGGACCTAACCCGAATCCGATGCGCCAACCCGTCATCGCGTACGTCTTCGACAGGGACCCGGCCACAATTACCGTTTCCTTGGCGCCCTTCACGGCTGCGATGGAAAACGGCTTCTCATCGCCATAGAGGAAATGGCAGTAGCATTCGTCGGTGATCAGCCAAACCCCGTGCCGCGAAGTCACGTCGAAGATCCGCTCGAACTCCGCCCGGCTCAACACCGCGCCACTCGGATTCGACGGACTGTTAATCAGCACCGCCTTCGTTTTCGGGGTGATATGACGGTCGATCATTTCGGCCGTGACGTTGAACCCGTTCGCCTCATCCGTATTCACAAAAACACACTTGCCGTAGGCGAAGTTCACCACGTCCTTGTACGTCACCCAATACGGCACCGGGACGATCACTTCGTCGCCGGGATTCACCAGCACTTGCATCAGGTTGAAGATGATGTGCTTGCCTCCGACCGTGGTCACACACTCGTTCGGAGCGTAGCTCGTCCCGAAATCGGATGCATGCCTTTCCACGATCGCCTTCTTCAGATCGATGATGCCGTCCACCGGCGTGTACTTGGTGAAGTTGTCAGCCAGTGCCTTGACCGCTGCATTCTTAATGTTGTCGGGTGTCGGGAAATCCGGTTCGCCGGCGCCGAAGTCTACCACGTCGATTCCTTCCCGCTTCATCCGGCCAGCCTCGGCCGATACCTTGACCGTCGAGGAAACGCTGATGAGACTGACTCTCTCCGCCAATTCACTGATCGTGGGGGTCACTTATCTTCTCCTTCTACTTTGTTGCGCAGCTTGGCGACGACGCTCGCCGGCACCAGGCCGCTGATATCTCCGCCCAGCCGGAACACGCCCTTCACCAGCCGCGAGCTGATGAACGAATATTCCTCCTTGGCCATCAGAAACACCGTCTCGATATCGGGCCGCAAGCGCCGGTTCATGTGCGTCATCTGGAGCTCGAACTCATAATCAGAAATCGCCCGGATTCCGCGTACAATCACGCACGCCCCTTTTGCGGCCGCATACTCGACCAAAAGCCCGTTGAAGCTGTCCACTTCGACGCGCGGCCATTCGCCGATGGCCTCTCGCAACATCTCGATGCGCTCGTCAACTGTAAACAAGGGCTGCTTGCTGTCGTTGCGCAGAATCGAGACGATCAGCCGGTCAAACAGAACCGCCGAACGCCGGATCAAATCCAGATGCCCGCTCGTGATCGGATCAAACGAGCCGGGGTAGATCGCGATGACCGGGGACGGCAAACCCTTATTATAAGCCTTATGGACTCTCTCGCTTCCATTCTGGAGACCCCCGACGCCTCTCTTTATGACATCCATACGCATGTCCCGGGTCCCACTGGGTCTCTTCCCATCACTCCCGACATGCTTCTCCGACGCCCGTCCGGCGACCTGTTTGGATGGAGCCAGAACGCTGGCATGGGCTGGGATTCTTCGAAGCTCGGCGGGCCGGAAGTGCTGATCCTCTCGACTCACGGCGGCCTCCGCGGGGCGGATGGCACTCCCGTCGCGTTGGGATATCATACCGGCCACTTCGAAGTGCACCTGCTTGTGGATGCCGCGGCACGCCAACTGAGTGCGCTGGGCGCGATCCCGTTTGCAGGCTACTGCACCGATCCGTGCGATGGCCGCACGCAAGGCACCACCGGAATGTTCGATTCTCTCCCATACCGCAACGACGCCGCCATCGTGCTTTCCCGGCTCGCTCGATCGCTTCCAACCCGTCGCGGCGTGATCGGCGTCGCCACCTGCGACAAGGGACTTCCCGCCATGATGATGGCGCTCGCGGGCATGCACGACTTTCCCGCGGTTCTGATTCCCGGAGGCGTCACGCTCGGCGCATCCGACGGTGAAGACGCGGCCAAGGCGCAGACACTGGGCGCGCGCTTTGCCCATGGTGAGATCACACTGGAGTATGCCGCCCAGGCTGGTTGTTCCACCTGCGCCACTCCTGGCGGCGGCTGCCAGTTTCTGGGTACGGCGGCCACGTCGCAAGTGATTGGCGAAGCGCTCGGTCTCTCGCTCCCTCATTCCGCACTGGCGCCCTCAGGCCTTCCCATCTGGCTCGACATGGCCCGGCGTTCCGCGCGCGCATTACTCGGCGCCAAGCACACGACCCGCGACATTCTCACCACGAAGGCGATCCACAACGCGATGGTCCTGCATGCGGCTTTCGGGGGATCGACGAATCTCATTCTCCATTTGCCCGCCATCGCGCATGCCGCGAAACTCAAGCGTCCCACCGTAGACGACTGGAGCCGCGTCAACCGATCCGTTCCGCGCCTGGTGGACGTGCTCCCCAACGGCCCACGGAATCACATTACGGCGCAATTGTTTCTCGCCGGCGCCGTTCCGGAAGTGATGCTTCATCTCCGCCATGCCGGACTTCTGGAAGTCGATGTCCTCACGACCTCGGGCCAAACGCTCGGCGAAAACCTCAGTTGGTGGGAACAGTCCGAACGCCGCCACCACCTTCGCGCCCTCCTTCGGGACCGGGACGGCGTGGACCCGCAGAACGTCATCATGGACCCCGATTCAGCGCGCCGCGCCGGACTTACTTCCACCGTGTGCTTCCCATCCGGCAACCTCGCTCCTGAAGGCGCCGTGGTGAAAGCCACCTCGATTGATCCTTCGGTGGTCGATACCGATGGCGTCTATCGCAAGACCGGACGAGCCCGTGTGTTTACTTCTGAACCAGCAGCGATTACAGCCATCAAGAATCAGCAAATCCAATCCGGGGACATTATGGTGCTGATGGGACGCGGTCCCATGGGCGCAGGGATGGAGGAGACCTATCAGATTACCTCCGCCCTAAGGCACCTGTCGTTCGGCAAACACGTCGCGCTCCTCACTGATGCGCGATTCTCTGGCATCTCGACGGGCGCCTGTATCGGTCACGTCTCGCCGGAAGCGCTTGCCGGGGGGCCTTTATCGAAAGTTCGCGACGGCGACACTATCCGGATCAGAATCGACCGCAACACGCTCTCGGCTTCCGTCGATCTTTGTGGCCCCGATGGCTCAACCGAGTCCGGCACTAGTTTGATCGCGGAACGCATGCCACATCCTGATTTGCAGCCCGACCCGGAGCTGCCCCCCGAAACCCGTCTCTGGGCGCTGCTGCAGGGTCTCTGCGGCGGGTCGTGGGGTGGATGTGTTTATGATGTCGAGGCCATCACGGCGCGTCTGAGAGCACCAACGGCGTCAGCTTAAGACTGAGTCTCGATTCCGAGATTCGTGGCGCACGCTCCAGCTGCCGCGTCCACACTCGTGTGGACGCTTCGCAAGCCGGAGGCTTGCGCCACACAAGCACCAGGCAAGATGATTTATATCGAAAGTGGATCTGGCGCAGGTTCATGCGCCTTTGGTGTACGCGGAATCGACGTGATGATGCGAAAGCTCAACCGAGATCTCGTGAAAGTCAAGGCACTCTCTACCCTGGCGGGGACCTAAAGAGAGCACGATCCATCCTCACAACCGCATACGGCAACAACGCCAATCGATACTTCCCTCCACTCGCCTCCATCAAAGATCCCCTATTCATCCCGTACAATCCCGAATTCCTAACTGCTCCGTCGTAGCTGTGTTCATCGAGCCAGACCAGCCTAGCCTGATTACCCAGCCACCTGCCATCCACAACAATCGGCTGCACCTCCGCCGTCAAGTTCGCGACGAGAACCCGCCTCAACCTGCCCTTCTGCAATACGAGCGCGCACGAGCGCAGCGGCTCGTTGGACTCCACCGGCTGCACCGTTCCTCCGTTGAAGTCATTGACTTCTGATAGCACGTGATAAAGGGGAAACACGCCACCAGGAACCGACGGAAACAAACTCGGCATGGGCGATCCTTTCCCCGTCTCCATCACTCCGCCCCATCCATGCGTCTCGTAGTAGGTGATGCTCGAGGCACCGGCCTCACTAAGATATTTGACACTTCCTAACGTCCACGCGGCGCCGAACAGCGACATCTGCCTCCGGTCGATCTTCGAAGGCAGGCGTCCTTCCTGCAGTGGCTCTGGTGCGCCTTGGGCCTGAGGATTGAAGCGAGGCCGCAGCGTGACTGGCGTTACAGCGATCGGCTTGCCTTGCAGGAACGACTGCGCCGTCCGCACCGTGTCCGCCTGCGCCTCCAGATTCTCCACGAGACTCTCATTGTCGAACGCGTGTACCTGCGGATTGATCGAGTAGCAGGACAAATCGATCAGCTCCACCGAAGGCCGCTCCCGATTCAACTCAGTGAAATACTCATTCGTTCCAACGCCGACCGGCGCGCCCTTGAGGATAGCCCGGGCCATCTTGGCCCACGGCTGCTGAGTGGACCGCTCATCCTTGTGAAACACCAGCCACCGCGCGACCCGGTCCTTCCCATCCGGCAACTGCTTCAACTCCTGCTCCGCGTTGTTCGAAACAAACACGGCGGCTTCCACCCGGGCTCCCACCGCCGCCGCTTCCTTCAGTGCGCGATCCCATTGCGCGCGCCAACCGTCCTCCCACATCCGCACGTCCACGCGGAGATGAGCCGGCTTCAACATGCGAATCCGCGCGGTCTCCTTCTCATTCATCGGTGCATGGCCCGCCGCGATTCCCAACCCGATCGTTGGTAGCTTCGCTGTCGAGCCCTTGATCTCCGCGACCTCAACCTCGACCCGCCGGCTCACGCGCGCACCGCTGGCCTGACCCACTAATTTCACGGTCACCGATTGGCGGATCTGCTGCCCGTGCGGCACTTCCACCGGATACGGCCGCTCCAGCGGCGTGCAGTAGGTCTTGTAGTTCCCGTCAGTCCAGTTGCGGTGATCTTCCGTCTCGAAGATCTCGCCGTCGAACCGCACCTCAGCCATCAAGCCGGGAACCACGGTGTGCGAGATCGCCCTCAGATCCTTGAACGGCTGATGCGGTGAAATCAAATCCGGAAACTGGCCGTCTTCCTTCAACCCGCTGCTATGTTCCAGCACGCAGGCTTTGCCCGCGCATTCCTTCACCGGGTGCAGCACGGCGAATCCCAACCGGTTCCGGAGAAAAGTCGACCGGGCGCTTCCGGCGAAATCGTATTTCACCGTTCCGCGCTCGTCGCCGGTGAGTGTGCCTTTCCATGCGAAATCGATGTCGCCTTCGATGCAATCGACATCAAATGTAACCCGGAACGAGCTCGCGCGCTGCTCAACAGTGACATTCGATACGCGCGGCGTCACCGTTCCCCATACCTTGTTCCGCACGGCCGCGTATACGGCGCGGAGAATCTCCTGATCGCCATATTTGACGTACCGCAGCAACGCCAGCTCCGGTTCGAATAGGCAGACGACGGGGCCAGTCCGCAGCTCAACCGCGGTGGGCAGCGGCTCTTCGGTTCCGTAGAGCATCACGTTGCGCGACGGGGGCTCAGCCCGACCGGTCGCGGGCATCCATAATGCGAGCGCTCCGGATATCAATTCGCGGCGGGTTATGGGATGCATCCCACGAATTCTCTCACGCCGCGCGGCCTGTGTGTGCGGTAAGCTTCAGCTTGCGAGATCGCGCCCCACAACCTCAGACTGTGCTCTTAAGCCCTACCAGCCTTCGAGAGCGGGAAGGGTGCTTACTCCTCGCGAAGTGTTCGGGCAGGATCGAGCCGGGCAGCCCGAACAGCGGGGATGAGCGCAGCCGGAAGGGCGGCCAAAACCAGGGCTCCTACAGCGGCGAACATCGAAATGGGATCCAATGGTTTGATTTCGAACAAAAGGGAAACGAACAGGCCGCTTGAGGCTAGTGCGACGCCGAGGCCAACAACGATGCCGGTGGCTACCAGTCCAAGGCTTTCCCGGGTCACCGCCCAAATCACCTGGCGCCGCACAGCTCCGAGTGCGACACGGATGCCGATTTCTTTTGTCCGCTGCGTGATTTGATGGGACAACACACCGTGGAGTCCGATGCCAGCCAGCAGCACAGCGAAGAGAGCGAAGTAGCCGGAGAGCAGAGCGATGGTCCGTTCCACGCTGAGCTGGCGGTCGATCAAGGCGGGCACGGAATTCAGCCCCACCACGAGTAGTTGAGGATCCTCCGCGCGAACCGTCTGCCGAAGCAGGTTCATGACAGACTCCGGATCGGCGGAAGTTCGAAGGAGGAGGCGCACCGCTTGGAGGTCTCTTCCACCTGAAAGTACGGCACGTAAAGACGGCGCTTCGGTGCTTCGCGAACAGCGTGGCCGCGGGCATCCAGCGCCACACCGACGATTTCGCAAACAGGTCCGTTCACCTGAAACTTCCGGCCAATGGGATTACCGCCGGGAAAGTAGAACCTGGCGAAGGCTTCATTGACGACGATGACTTTCGGCGCATTCTCCGAATCTTGCGGGCTGAAGTCCCGGCCGGCGACGACGGGAATGCCGAGCGTGGTGAAGTACCGGGGACCGACTACGTCGATGTCGCTCTGGCGGTCCTCGGGACGCTGCGGAACGAACCCGGGAATGTTGAGGCTGCCGACACTACTCGCCCAGCCGGAGAAAAGACCGTTCTGTGAGAGGGTAGCGGCCTGCACTCCGGGCACGGCCGTGAGACGTTCCAAAAGCCGGCGGCAGAGCAGCCGATAGGTTTCGCCCTTGTAGCCCGCGCCGCGCGGGTCGAAGTCAAGCTGGATAAGACGCTCGGCGCGAATTCCGAGATCGAGCTGACGGAGGTTCCCCAGGCTGCGCAGAAATATTCCAGCACTTACCAGAAGCACGATCGACAGCGCGACCTGCACGAGTGTAAGGAAGCGACCGCTGTGAGATCGATCGCGGCCGGCGACAGCCCCGCCTTGTTTCAGTGACGATGAAACTTCGATCCGTGTCGAGCGAAGGGCTGGCCAGAGTCCGAACAGCAGCGTTGTGGTGACGCTGGCGAGGATCGTGAAGCCAATCACACGCCAATCGAGGCGGGTGTCCAGAGAGAGAGCCTCCGGGCCGCGAGAAATCATGTGCCGCAGGACCTGGCCTCCCCATTGGGCTATGAAGACTCCCAGTGCGGCGCCGCAGATCGACAGCAAGGCGCTTTCGGTAAGCATCTGGCGGATGAGACGTCCGCGCGCAGCCCCGAGCGACAGGCGAACGCCGATCTCGCGTTTCCGTGCTCCGGCTCGCGCCATCAGAAGATTCGCCAGGTTGGCGCAGGCGATCAGCAAAACCAGCGCCGTCGCCGCCATCAGAATTTGTAGCGGGAAGGTATAGTCTCGACGCAAGTAGGAAATCCCGCGGCTGCCAGGCAGAAGTTGAAAAGCGCTCTGTTCCATACGGCGAAGGAAGTCGGGTTTCCTGCTGCCATAGGATTCCCCAAGCTGCCACAGCCATAGGCCCCAAAGAGCACTCGTCGGCGGCTGGGCGTCCTGAAGACGATGTCCTGCTTTCAGCCGGCCGAAGATGTGAAGCCAACTGTTATAGTTGCCCGGCCGATCGGTCAGCCGATCAAGCTCCGGCGTCACCTCGCGCTGCATCATGACCGGAATCCAAATTTCGGTGGGGCTGTCTACTCGGATCCCGGAAAAGCCGGGAGCCGCGACCCCAATCACTGTAAACGGAAATCGGCTGATGCGGATCACCTTGCCGGCGATCTGCGGATCGCGGTGGAACCGGCGCTCCCAGTAAGCAAAACTGATAACCGCCACTGGATGGCCGCCGGGAGTGCGATCATCTTCCGGATCGAGGGTTCGGCCAAGGGCAGCAGGTACACCAAGAACGGGAAAGTACGAGCCCGTAACGAACTCCACTTCAGATCGTTCCTGCCCTGCGTCTTCGATGCTAACGCCTTTGGACCCTCCGCTTCCCGTGGCAAAGATCCCAGTGAAAACCCGGTTGTTGTCGCGGAAGAATTCGTAAGCTTGATAAGTATAGGTATTGCTACCGAAGGCGGCGAGTCGATCCGGCTCCCGGACGGGGAGTGAGCGGAGCAGGAGCGCGTCCATCAGGCTGAAAATGGCCGTAGTGCCACCAATTCCCAGCGCCAGCGATGAGATGGCAATGGCAGTGAAAACCGGACTCTTCCGAAGAAGGCGACCGGCGTAACGCAGGTCCTGGGCTAGGGTTTCAAGTGTGGCGAACGTCCAGAGTTCGCGGGTCCGTTCTTTCCAGAGCGTCGGATTGCCGAAATCTGTCCGGGCTTCCGATGTATCGCTGCGCTCGGCGAAATGGAACGCGAGTTCGTCTTCGAGGTCACGCTCGAGTTGCCGCCGTCGCAACAAGGCCTTCAACCGCAGCCAGTTTGTTGTAACCCATTCTCGCATGGCGCTGTTTCCATAAATCGTTTAGGGAAGTATGGCAGAATGATTCGGGGAACGCAACGGCGATGTGATCGCGCGTTTTGATATGGCAACGGCAAGGCCATGTTCGCCTCGAGTTCCGAAAGACTCCCGGCCCCGCAATCACAGTCGTCGAAGATCACCGTGAAAGTTCGCTGAGAGAGTAGCCGGACCTGCTCACTCCAGCCGCTCCAGTGCAATCCGAACCAGATCCAACCGTCTCTTCGAGGCTTGGCTCGTAGTAGCTCCCAATTTAAAGAGGAGTTGATTCTGGCCTTCGGTAAACTCCATCATTCCCAGGGAAACCCAGGTCGACTTCTCGCGCTTTGGTCCCGTGAAGTCAGCCACAGGTCCTATTGGGGACTCGTCCCGAAACATTTGAACCCCTGATTGTTCGGGACCCTTCATAGCCTCGATGGAGACACGGTACTGCCCGGCGGCGGGAGCTTCCGTCAGGAAGGCGATGAAGTGTTGGCCGAAAACGTCGTCGCCTTCGCCTTCGAGCGACAGGTAGCGGAAACTCCCCTGATCCGTTTTCTCGACGGCCTTGCGGAGTGTCGCATTGCGGTAAGAGAAGGCATGCACCGGCAAGCTGAACCCCGGGTGGAAAATTGCGACCCTCGGGTCGTCAACGGCGCGCTCTGCCGCGGGACCAAGCGCATGCAGTCCTTCCGGTCTGTCTTTAGCATAAAGAAGAGTGACCGCGGCATAGTCGCCCGGATACTTGTTGCCCGCCGGGCCATGCTCGATGGTGAGCCGGAGGCTTTTCCGGAAGGAGTAGGCATCGCCTAGGAAGAAGCGGTATGCGCCCGTCCGCCCAAGCGGCTTGAAGTATCCCAAACACCCGCTCAACGGAAACGATCCGCGGGATTCCCATCGGCCCGCCACGTCGTACCATCCTCCGTTGAAGAAGTCTTCCGATCCTGTACCGTGGGCGGTGAGTTCGCCATCCACGATAGCTTGGTCGTCGCCTTCAAAAAAGTTAGTGTCGCCGGGTTGATCCCCTTGCGCCTGCAGGATCACGCCAATGACATGACCTTCTCCTTTGATGTCGGCGAAAGTGAATGGTTGTCCTTCCTTCAATGGCTTCTCCCGCCGCCAGAGTGCATAGAGCCGAGCTTCGCCCGGTTGACGGCCGGCATTGCAGTAGAGGACTTCCGCCCGCACTTCGACAGATTGGCTGCCCTCGTTCACGAGTTCAACACGAGCCGAACGGTCATATGGCATTGGCAAGTAAAGATAATTGACTCCGTTGTCGCTGCCGAGGAACAGGGCGCGGGCGGCCGGCCGGCCCCAGGCATGACCGAACAGATCCCCCGCCGGGACGTCGATTGCTGGAGCAGTTTCCTCGTCCCACCAGGCTCGGAGAACCAGGGAACGATCCTTGCGCTGTAGTGCTTGCGAGGAAAGGCGCAGCCCGACGATACGCCCGCCTCTCCGCGATTGAAACAGAACGCTCTTGCCCCCGGGAGTTACACGAACGTCATTGGCCACGATCATCACGCGGCTTCCCGCGGGAGCAACGAGAGAAGATATGTCTTTCCCAGCCGATCCAATGGCTTGCATGGCTCGCGCTTGGGTTTCTCCATCGGCAGGCTTGAGGAGCGTGTCGGGCCCATACCGCGCCCAGTTGATCTGGTAGAAGCGGAACCTTTCGGTCTTCACCAGGATCTTGCATGACTTCTGGTAAACAATTGGAACGTAGCTGTAGAATCCCCCGACGCCCGAGCCAACCAAAGGCTTAAGGAACGGCGCGACCCTGCCGGTGAACAGGTCGCTGAACTTTAGCTTGTGCCGGACCTCTCCGTCCACCTGAATTTCAGAAGGATCATCCGTCGGCGTCGGGGTCCACACGCGATAGATGACCCCTGGGCCCTCCAGATCCGCCACCACCAGGGAATCACCTTCTTTTCGGATAAAAGAGTATTTGCCGGAGAACCCATCATCGTTGGCGCCGGTACGATCGTAGGAAGAAACCATTCCCCAGGCAACGACTGTCTTGAGTCGTGCCAATTCATCGAGCCGGTAGAGTTGCTCCAGCCCGGGTTCCGCGGCAATTAGTACATTGAGAAGGAGTAGCGACGACCGCCCCATCAATTCTGATCATATCCTGCAATGGCCTCCCCTTCGCCCGACCGCCTCCGTAGCGCCCTCAAGAAGTACTGGGGTCACGATGAGTTCCGCCCGCGCCAGGAAGAAATCGTGCAAAGCCTGCTGGCGGGGCGAGACGTGGCGGTGGTGATGCCCACCGGAGGAGGCAAGTCGCTGTGCTACCAGCTACCTGCTGTGGTGATCGAGAAGACAGCCGTCGTCATTTCTCCGTTGATCGCCCTAATGCAGGACCAGGTGGTGCAATTGGAGGGCATGGGGATTCCGGCGGCTTACCTCAATAGCACGCAGAACCCAAGCGCGCAGACTCAAGTGATGTGGAAGGCCGTCGAGGGAGCCTATCGGGTTGTCTACCTTTCTCCCGAGCGGATCGCCCGCGAGGATACGCTGGCCTGGCTGTCGCGAGTGCCTGTCTCGTTCTTCGCTATCGACGAGGCGCACTGCATCTCGGAATGGGGACACGAATTCCGCCCCGAATACCGCCAGCTTCAGATCCTGCGTCAGAAGTTCCCACACGTCCCGATCGCGGCGTTTACCGCGAGCGCGACCCGGTTGGTCCGGCAGGACATGATCCGGTTGCTCCAGCTTCGCGACCCTGACAAGTACATCCGGTCGTTCCAGCGGCCAAATTTGTACTACTTGGTTCGCAAAGTGAATGCAGCGACTCAGGATCGTCTCTTAGTGGAAGCCGTACGCGCCCATGTAGGCAAGAACGTGATTGTCTATGCTCCCACCATTGCGCGCGTGCAGGAAACCATCGAGTTCCTGCGGGTCAATCATATCGCCGCCGTCCCGTACCACGGCCAGATGAAGGGTCCCGAGCGGCAGGCCAATCAGGACTGCTGGATGGCGGAGGAGATTCCGGTGCTGGTAGGGACCATCGCCTTCGGCCTCGGCATCAACAAGCCGAACGTTCGCGCGGTGATTCACTTGTCGTTGCCCAAGTCCATCGAACAGTATTACCAGGAGGCAGGGCGCGCCGGCCGGGATGGAAAGCCGGCCGATTGCGCACTGCTGTGGCAGCCTCGCGACGTGCCGCTCCTGATTCACTTTATCCGGCAGTTGAACGATCGCGACGAGATTCGGCGGTCTTGGCGGCGGCTGGACGACATCCGCAAATTCGCCGATCACCCAGTATGCCGCGCGCTCCAGATCTGCCGCCACTTCGGCGAGACGCCCAAGTGGACCCAATGCGGGCGATGCGACGTGTGCAGTGATGGTCCAGCGTGGTTCCAGATCAGCGATCAGAAACGGAAGCGCCGATCCCGGCAGCGTAGGTAGGAGTCCGTGTCTTCCTCTGTACTTCGACGAGGATGCGTATATTGTCGCTCGACCTCCTGATTCTCAAGACGCTCACTCTCGAGCCTCAGCACGGCTGGGCGATATCTGAACGGATCCAACACACCCCGAGCAACGTTGTCCAGGCGCTGCAAGGATCCCTCTATCCGTCTCTCCATCGGCTCGAACGCCGCGGATGGATCAAGGCCCATTGGGGCGCGTCGGAAAATAACCACCACGCCAAGTATCATGAGCTGGCTCGGAGCGGCCGCAAGCAGCTCAAGACCGAGAAATTGGCGTGGCTAAAACTGACTCTGGCAGTAGGCCAACTCCTGGACACTCCTAGGTTCGGTCAACCACGGTCTCCGCATTGACTGCCATCCGTGACGCGCGACTGACGCCTAAGGGCGCAAGCCGCGCGGTTAGCGCCTGGCTCTCAGGAACGACTAAATCGATCCGACATGAGCGATCTGCAGGCCGCCAATGATCAGCGCCAACAAGTTCCACGCCACCACAATTGCGAACAGAAGATTCATCCGCCGCAGCAGCCTGACACGCTCCATCTGGAAGCAGTAAAAACCGAGCAACATCGCCGCGGCTTTGATGAACAACAAACCTAGAATGGGATTTGGAGCCGCCGAGATCGCCCAGCGCACTACTGGGTTCCCCTCCTGGACACCCAGCACCAGGAAGGCGACGGTGGTCAGGAAATCCAACACCTGTAGATAGGAGTACTGCCAAAATAGAGAAGTCAAGGAGAAAGCCCTCGATTCTTCGTGGCGCTTATCAATCCCTACTGTAAAGATCGGAGAAGATGGAAGTAAATGGTACGAAGTGATCGTTCTCGAATGCATTAAGTACCCTTACGGACGGGGTACCGGGGTTCTGCAACTTTGGGGGAGTCGGTTAAAAGGGTGGAGGCGGACCGGACTTGCGCCGTTTATCGCGCTCCTGGCGGAGCTTCTCGTACTCGGCCTTCTGCTCGCCTTCGAGAATCGCGTTAATCTGTTCCACCTGATTCTGATGGATGGCATTATACTCAGGGCGATGCTTCTCTCCAAGCTCGCGGAACAATTGACGGGTGTTGTCGAGAATGGTAACTAGTTTTTGCTTCTGATCTCCAGACAGCTTAAGGCGAGTTTCCATTTCCTGCAGGTATCTCTTTCGGTATTCCTCTGAGCGGCTCTTGGGCGTGTCTGCCCTGACTGAGCGGGACTGGTAAAGCCAGAGGCCGAATCCACCCACGGCGGCGCCGCTGGCAAAAGTCAAAAGAAGATAAAGAGCAGCGGTCAGCCCCCAACGTTTCATTGCATGTCACTCTCAACCGTCGCCGCCACACTGGGATCACCGGGGTGACCGGTGTGAACGACGTCGAGGAAGGCTAGCGATTCGGGAGCATTTTCATCGTCGAGCCACTCGATGTAGGACTGAGTGTAAACCGGGTTGGTTGCGGACACGATCTCGAAGCCGACCATCAGAAAACAGACACCCGCAGCCACGGAAACAAACGCGCGTGCATAAGCGCCGAGCTTGCGCACAAAGGACTGGCGCGCTTCGACGCGCTGCCAAAGTCTGGGCATGAAATCAGCCGAAGCTTCGGGTACCGGGCAAGCCGCTCGATACCGCTGCAACAAATCGTCTAATCTGCCATTAAGGTCTTTCATTCGTAAGCTCTCTAATCCTATCTCGAACTGTGACAAAGCGCAAAGCGCGTCTCCCACTCCTGGTGTTAGGTCTCCTCACCAGCCGTTTGGCTTTTCCCGGTTTCGGACCCTTTCGAGCGTTCAAACACGCGGAGGACCCGCTGGCGGGCTCGATACAGCCGGACCTTCAGGGCGTTCTCCTTGATGTTATATATCTTCTCCAATTCCTTTAGAGAGAGACCTTCCACTTCCTTCAACGTCAAAAGAATTCTATCATCCTCGCTTACCTCGGCCAGCAGGGCGTTCACCTGTTGACGGATCTCTTCCGCCTGCTGGCTGTCCGCATCTTTCAGACTGCTCGCTACAGCATCGGCCATGATGACCTGCTGCTCACTCAAGTCCGCCATGCGGGATTCCTGGCGGCGACGCTGCTTGCGAAGATAATCGTACGCCGCATTTACCGTCAACCTGTAAAGCCACGGCTCGAAAACATCCGTGGACCGCAACTGGTCGAGCGAAAAATACAGCCGAAGAAATACTTCCTGGGCAACGTCTTCGACGTCTTCAGGTCGGCCAATCAATCGGGATATCGTCCCGAAGATTCGCTTCCGGTAGGTATGAACAATCTGATTGAACGCCGCATCGTCACCGTTGCGCGCACGCTCAATCAGGCTATAATCCAGTGGCATTCCGGCTAAACACGGCCGGCAGCCACCCCGGAAAACCGCCCTCGTAGGTAGAGGCGAGCCAGCAAACTGTTAGGTTACAAGGCATTGACATGAAACGCCAGATCCCTGTAGTACAGTCTGCCAACTTCCGATCCTGCTGTCGTTGTTTCCGGCGCAATCCCTCTTCGCACCAGGTCTCGAACTACCGGGTTCCCTCGGGCAACCCGTCCGGCCTTGCCCTCTAGTGCAGTAGAGCGATTTTCCTGGATTCGGAGTTCGACGACTCGCGCCCGAGCTTTTGATAGCGCTCTAACGAGCGGATTAGTCTCTCCAGCACCGACCGGCGCTCATACAAGAGCCGCAAGTCGGCCTTGGAAGGCCGAGTAGGGGGGGAGGTTACTGCTAGTGCCATTGGACTAGAATATCAGTACTACTAGTACTCATTCAATACCCGCACAAGGGGGTTTAGCCCTCGTGCTACAATTAACCTTCCCGCTCATTCCGCAGCCATCCATGGACTTTCTCGCTGGCCTGAACCCGCAACAACAGGCGGCGGTCGCTCACATTAACGGTCCCTTATTGATCCTGGCGGGTGCCGGATCCGGCAAAACACGGGTTGTCACCCACCGTATCAGCCATCTGATCGCCAATCATGCTGTGAAGCCAGAGTCGATTCTGGCTGTCACATTCACCAACAAGGCCGCCGGTGAGATGAGAAAGCGGGTAGAGGGGCTGCTGGGAGGAGTTCCGGGTCGCGGACCTAATCTGTTCACCTTCCACTCCTTTTGCGTCCGGCTGCTTCGCCGCGACGGCCTGCCGCTGGCCGATTGGCGCCCTGGATTCACGAGAAGTTTTCTGATTTACGATGATGACGACCAGCTCTCAATTCTGAAGTCGCTCTACAAGGAGCACAACATCGACGACAAGCTGTTGCCGCCCCGAAACGTACTCTCGGCCATCTCGCATGCAAAGAACAAAGGCACGACTGAGGAGGAACTCGCCAGCAACGCGAGGGATCAGAGGTCAAAGTGGGTCGCTTCGCTCTACCAGCAGTACAACCACGCTCTAGTGCGAGCCAATGCGTTGGACTTCGACGATCTTTTGCTCGAGACCGTACGTCTGCTGCGGCAACACGCACCCACGCGGGAGGCATGGAGCCGGCGGCTCCAGCATCTGATGATCGACGAGTATCAGGACACTAACCGCCCGCAGTATGAGCTGGTCCGGCTACTAAGTCATTCGCATTCCAACGTTTGCGCTGTAGGCGATGAAGACCAGTCGATTTATTCCTGGAGAGGGGCGGACATCCGGAACATTCTGGACTTTGAGGGCGATTATCCGAATGCCGTGGTGATCCGGCTGGAGCAGAACTACCGCTCGACGAAGACCATCCTCGAAGCTTCGAGCGCGATGATCTCCAAAAACATTGCCCGAAAGGGGAAGTGGTTATGGACCGAGTCCGGACAAGGTTCGAAAATCATCGTGTATCAGGGCTATGACGGTGAGCAGGAAGCGCTCTGGATCGCGGACCAGATCGACCGCTTGCTGCGGAAGAAAGAGGTCGAGCGGGCGGCGGTCTTATACCGGACCAACGCACAGTCGCGCCAGGTGGAGGAAGCCCTTCGGCGCTATCGCCTGTCGTATCACGTAGTCGGCGGCTTGAGCTTCTACCAGCGCGCTGAAATCAAAGACATCCTCGCCTATCTCCGGCTGATGCTCGCGCCAACGGACGCGGTGAGTCTGCTTCGGATTATCAACACGCCCGCGAGAGGCATTGGAAAGACCACGGTGGAGCAGATGGAGGTGCACGCACGAAACACCGCTCTGACATTATGGGACGCGATGGAGGACATGCTTGAAGGCAACTTACTCCCGTTGCGGGCGGCGACGGCAGTGAAGGCCTTTCACAGCATGATCGAGGAACTGCGTGCTTCGGCGGCCACCGCGGCCGTGCACCAGCTTATTCGCGAGCTGCTGGAGCGCACGGGTTACAAGAAGATGCTCGAAGAGGACCGCTCGCCGGGCGCCGAGTCGCGCCTCGAAAATCTGAACGAGCTCCTCAACGCGGCCGCGGAGGCAAGCGAGCGTGGCGAAGCTCTCGCGGACTTTCTGGATCACGCTGCGCTGATCTCCGATGCCGATCAAGTCGATCTCGATGCTAAGGTTTCGCTTCTCACAGTCCACAATGCCAAGGGGCTCGAGTTCCCGGCGGTTTTCCTGGCCGGGATGGAGGAGGGATTGTTTCCCCACTCCCGCTCGGTCGATAGCGAGGCAATGCTCGAGGAAGAGCGGCGTCTGTGTTACGTCGGCATGACGCGTGCCGAGAAACGCCTGTTCCTGACTCATAGCCAGGCGCGGCGGCGCTATGGTGGAGGGCCTCTCGAACCGGCTTCGCCTTCGCGATTTCTACTGGAGATTCCCGAAGAGTTATGCGAACCGAAGGGAACGCACGGTATGCAAGCTGCGGGATTCGAAGCACCCGGAGAGATCGATCTGTTCGCCGAACGGTCCTACGTGCGCGAGTCGGCGCGACAAACCGCCAGCCAGATCCGCCAATCGCGTGAGCAGCGGCAATCGTATCCGGGAAAGACTTATAATTCAGTAGAGAACATCGCCGAGTTCTTCCGCGAGCGCGGTATTTCGCCGAAGGGCACAAGCGAAAAGCCGACTCCAGTCGTTTCGATACCGAAATCAGCGGCGAAACCGGTTTTCGGCGCCTCGATCAAGAAGAAAAAGGTGGAAGGCGCCACCGTCAACCACGCCAAGTATGGAAGGGGCACGGTGGTCCGGAAAGAGGGCGACGGGGACGACGCCAAGCTCTCGGTGCTGTTCCCAGGCCACGGGATCGTAAAGTTGGTCGCAAAATACGCAGGAATCAAAATCGAAGAATGAACACCAAGAATATCGCCGATAAGACAGAACGCAAGAAACTGAAACGCAAAGCCCGCAAGGAAGCTCCTCCGAAGCCAAAACGCGCCTCGGGTGTGGCGCGGGGTTCCAATAAGAAAAAAGTCAAGCAGATGGTCAAGGGCCAGCGTAAACGCTAAGTGTGGCGGAAGACTCCGTCTTGACAGGGCGTGACCGACCCCTATGATCCCGGCTCGAATTAGAACGCCGCGCAGATCCTCGCCCTTTCCTACGGCACCGACTCCTAGGTGGCAGGCCCGAGCCTACCACTCGAGCGTCAGTCCCATGCGAAGCCGGCGCGGGCCTGACTGGTCGAGCACGGCGACATCACCCGCCACATCGCTGATGACCCCCACCTGCACGAGCGAGCTGATGTTCGTCGCGGG
>Ga0187893_10002229_pt1 | contig 43308 bp, 39 predicted proteins | sample MA1701074metaG_FD_139574 | JGI IMG/M metagenome (GOLD analysis project Ga0187893, IMG submission 139574) | White microbial mat communities from a basaltic lava cave in the Kipuka Kanohina Cave System on the Island of Hawaii, USA - MA170107-4 metaG ... | reverse complement strand
CTTCGCGCTCGCCCTCGCGGACGCCCGCGCATGACTCGGGGCCGGTGTGGGTCGCTACTCCTTCACCGTATGACTCTTTCATTCACTACACCTCGCCGGTTTAACCCGGCGCACGGAGGAAGGAACCATGAAACCGACGCAGCGGCTTCGCGAGGCCGGGCAGAGCTTGTGGCTCGACAACATCACGCGCGGGCTCCTCGATAGCGGAACCCTCAAGCGCTACATCGACGAGCTGTCGATCACAGGGCTCACCTCGAATCCCACCATCTTCGACCACGCCATCACCAAGAGCCACGACTACGACCCCGCCATCCGCGAGAAAATGCAGCGGGGCAAGGCCGGAGAGGATCTCTTCTTCGAGCTGGCCATCGAGGACCTCACCCGGGCCGCCGATCTGTTCCGGCCTATCCACGAGCTCACGGACGGCGTGGACGGCTTCGTTTCCCTCGAGGTATCGCCCGTCCTCGCCTACGACACCGCGAGCACCCTCGCCCAGGCCAGGCAACTGCACGCGCGGGCGGGACGTCCCAACCTCTTCATCAAGATTCCCGGTACGCGCGAGGGTATCCCGGCCATCGAGGACGCCATCTTCGCGGGCGTGCCGATCAACGTCACCCTGCTCTTCTCGCGCGGGCACTACCTGGCGGCGGCGGAGGCGTACATGCGCGGCATCGAGCGGCGCATCGCGGCCGGGCTCAACCCCGGCGTGCGGTCGGTCGCCTCGGTCTTCATCAGTCGCTGGGACAAGGCGGCGTCTGGAACGGCGCCGGCCGAGTTGCACAACCAGCTCGGAGTGGCGATCGCCAAGCGGACGTACAAGGCCTACCGGGACTTGCTCGACTCCGACCGGTGGCAGCGCCTGGCCAACGCCGGCGCCAGGCCCCAGCGGCTGCTCTTCGCCAGCACGGGAACCAAGGATCCGGAGGCCTCGGATGTCTTCTACATCACGGCGCTCGCCGCGCCCAACACCGTCAATACCATGCCGGAGGCGACCCTGCTAGCCTTTGCCAACCATGGCGAGCTGGGACCCGTCCTGCCCGCCGACGGCGGTAACGCCGAGGAGGTTCTCGGTAAGTTCGGCAAGGAGGGCATCGACATCTCGGCCCTGGCCGCCGATCTGCAGAAGGACGGCGCCGCGTCCTTCGTGGCGTCCTGGAACGACTTGCTGGCGGGGATCGCGGCCAAGAGCGACACGCTCAGGAAGGAGCGCTAGGTAGGTGGCCGGCGGTCCGGCGCCCCTCACCCAGCGTCCAGAATGGAGGCGCCTGGAGGAGCACTTCCAGAAGATCCGTGATGTGCATCTGCGCACGCTGTTCGCCGAAGATCCCAAGCGCGGCGAGCGCCTCGGCCTCGAGGCAATCGGTCTCTACCTCGACTATTCGAAGAACCGCGTGACCGACGAGACCCTCGGCCTGCTCGTGGGGCTGGCCGAGGCAACCGGATTGCGGGCCCGCATCGACGCCATGTTCCGAGGCGACACGATCAACATCACCGAAGAGCGCGCGGTACTGCACGTCGCTCTGCGGGCGCCGCGCGGCCAGCAGATCGTCGTGGACGGCACGGATGTGGTGCCCGAGGTGCACGCCGTGCTCGACAAGATGTCAGCCTTTGCCACCCGCGTCCGCAGCGGGGGGTGGCGCGGGCACACGGGCAAGCGCATCAAGAACGTGATCAACATCGGGATCGGGGGCTCGGACCTGGGGCCGGTCATGGCCTACGAAGCGCTCCGCCACTATAGCGAGCGCGCCATGACCTTCCGCTTCGTCTCCAACGTCGACGGGACGGACTTCGCAGAGGCCACCCGTGACCTCGACCCGGCCGAGACTCTCTTCGTCGTCTCCTCGAAGACCTTCACCACCCTGGAGACGATGACGAACGCCCATTCGGCGCGGGCATGGAGCCTGGCCACGCTCCACGATGAGGGGGCGGTGGCCAAGCACTTCGTGGCCGTGTCCACCAACGCCGTCGAGGTAACCAAGTTCGGCATCGACACCGTCAACATGTTCGCCTTCTGGGACTGGGTGGGGGGACGCTACTCGATGGACTCCGCCATCGGCCTCTCGACCATGCTCGCCATCGGCCCCGAGAACTTCCGGAGCATGCTGGCTGGCTTTCATGCCATGGACGAACACTTCCGGACGGCGCCCTTCGCGGAAAACCTGCCCGTGCTGATGGGCCTGCTCACCGTTTGGTACCGGAACTTCTTCGGCGCCCAGACGGTGGCCGTCCTGCCTTACGATCAGTACCTCAAGCGGTTCCCGGCCTATCTCCAGCAACTCACCATGGAGAGCAACGGCAAGCACGTGACCCTGGAGGGAACGGCGGTCGACTACCAGACGGGGCCGGTGTTCTGGGGAGAGCCCGGCACCAACGGCCAGCACTCTTTCTACCAGCTGATCCATCAGGGCACGTCCCTCATCCCGTGCGACTTCCTCGGCTTTGGCCAGACACTCAACCCTGTGGACCGCCACCACCCCTTGCTGATGGCCAACGTGTTCGCCCAGAGCGAGGCGCTGGCGTTCGGCAAAACGGCGGACGAGGTACGAGCCGACGGCGTACCCAACTTCCAGGTCGCCCACCGGACTTTCGAGGGCAATCACCCCAGCAACACGATTCTCGCCGAGCGCCTGACCCCGGAGGTGCTGGGCAAGCTGGTGGCGCTCTACGAGCATAGCGTCTTCACCCAGGGCACCATCTGGCACATCAACTCATTCGATCAGTGGGGCGTCGAGCTAGGAAAGGTCCTGGCCAATCGCATCGCCCCCGAGCTGGAGAGCTCGGCGGAACCGCCGCTCCAGCACGACAGCTCCACCAACACGCTCATCCGACGCTTCCGGCGTCTGCGGGAGGTCCGCTCATGACCGTGGGCTATTCCAAACCCCTCTACATCCTCCCTTTCGATCACCGCGGCTCCTTTCAGAAAGGGATGTTCGGCTGGTCGGGCACCCTCACCACCGAGCAGACGGCCGAGATCGCCGCCACCAAGCGCATCATCTACGATGGTCTCAAGGCGGCGGTGGCGGGCGGCGTACCAAAGGACCGGGCGGGCATCCTGGTCGACGAGCAGTTCGGGGCCGCCATCCTCGACGATGCCACCAAGGCCGGCTTCCTGACGGCGGTGCCCGCCGAGAAGAGCGGCCAGGATGAGTTCGACTTCGAGTACGGGGAGGAGTTTGGCCGCCACATCGAACGTTTCAATCCGACCTTCTGCAAGGTCCTCGTGCGTTACAACCCGGAGGGCGAGGCCGGTCTCAACGCGCGCCAAGCCGCCCGCCTGCGTCGGCTGTCCGATTTTCTACACGGGAGCGGGCGCCGGATGATGTTCGAGCTCCTGGTCCCCGCCGAGCCCGCGCAGCTCAGCCAGGTGCACGGGGACAAGAAGGCGTACGATCGCGAGCTACGGCCGGCCCTCATGGTCGAGGCCATCCACGAGCTGCAGGATGCGGGTATCGAGCCCGATCTCTGGAAGATCGAAGGCCTGGATCATCGCGAGGATTGCGTGAAGGTGGTGGGGGCCGCCCAGCGGGGCGGCCGGAGCGAGGTCGGCTGCATCATCCTGGGGCGCGGGGAGGACGAGAAGAAGGTCGAGGAGTGGCTGCGTACGGCCGCCAGCGTTCCCGGATTCATCGGCTTCGCAGTGGGCCGCACGACCTTCTGGGATCCGCTGATGGCCTGGCGGACCTCGAAGAGCTCGCGGGAGCAGGCGGTGGCCGAGATCGCGCGTCGCTACCGACTGTGGTCCGACATATTTCAGCGCGCCAGCTGAGAGGGCTTGGGGGGCCCTTCGGAGGCCCCCCAATAACCTAAACCGCCTCGAACAGCCCGGCCATCCCCTGGCCACCGCCGATGCACATCGTCACCACGCCGTATCGCGCCTTGCGCCGCTGCATCTCGCTGGCGATGGTGCCTACCAGCCGTGAACCCGTCATGCCGAACGGGTGACCGATGGAGATGGAGCCGCCGTTGACGTTCAGCCGATCGGGATCAAGACCGAGGCGGTCGCGGCAGTAGACGACCTGGGAAGCGAACGCCTCGTTCAGTTCCCACAGGTCGACGTCCTTCACGGTAAGGCCGTGGCGCTTGAGCAGCTTGGGGACCGCGTACACGGGGCCGATGCCCATCTCGTCGGGCTCGCACCCGGCCACCGCGTAACCACGGAAGATCAGTCTGGGCTTGATTCCAAGAGCCTTGGCACGATCCATCGACATGAGGACGGTGGCCGAAGCGCCGTCGGAGAGCTGCGAGGAGTTCCCCGCGGTGACACTCCCCTGACCGCTGTCCTTGTCGAAGTGGGGCGCCAACTTGAGCAAGCCGTCCAGGCTGGTGTCGGCGCGATTGCACTCGTCGCGATCCGCGTAGAAGTCTTCCTTGCCCGCGAGCTCGCCCGTTTTCTTGTCGAGCATTCCCCGTACGACCTGCATGGGCGCCAGCTCTTCCGTGAAGAACCCTTCCTGCTGCGCTCGCGCGGTGCGCTGTTGACTCGACAGGGCGTACTGGTCCTGCGTCTCGCGGCTGATCTTGTACCGCTTGGCCACCACCTCGGCCGTATCACCCATGACCATGTAGATCCCCGGGTAGTGCTCCTTCACCCACGGATTGGGACTGCTGTCCCGCTGCATCATCGTGATGCTCTCGACGCCGCCCCCGATGGCCGCCTCCACTCCCTCGTTCATGATGTGATGGGCGGCCATGGCGATCGCCTGCAAGCCGGATGAGCAAAAACGGTTGACGGTGGTGCCTGCCACGCTCACCGGCAGACCCGCCCGCACCGCGGCCACTCGGGCGATGTTGTGGCCCTGGGCGCCGTGCGGCTGTCCGCAGCCCAGGATGACGTCCTCCACTTCCTTGACGTCGAGCTGGGGCACCTTGCCGAGGGCGTGCTTGATGGCGTGGGCGGCCAGGTCGTCCGGCCGCGTGAGATTGAAGGAACCCCGATGCGACTTGGCGAGGGGCGTGCGCGAGCTGGCGACGACGACAGCTTCTCTCATGGCCGTGTCCTTCCTTCCCGGAGGGTTTGTGAGAGTGTACCGCAAACCAGGGCCTGGTATAGTCGGCGCGCGATGAGCACTCATACCCTGCGCGATCGCCTGGGCGTGGACACCGGCAGCACCCGACTCGAAGAGGCTCTGCAATGGGCGGCGCGGCACCAGTTTCACTTTCTCGATTTCAACGCCGACCTCGGTCCCAACCACATCGACCGGTGGGACGCCGCGCGCGTGCGCGCCATCCGGGAGGCCTGCGCACGCCACGACCTCCATCTCGGGTTGCACACGCTCTCCGGAGTGAACGTTGCCGAGCTCTCGCCCCGGGTGGCCGAAGCGGTGGACGCCTATCTGCACGCCAACGTGGACCTGGCCGTTCGCCTCGCCTGCGAGTGGGTGATCGTGCACGCCGGCTTTCACTTCAGTGCCGCCGTTCCCGCTCGAAAGGCGGCGTCCCTGGAGCGCCTGCAGCGGCTCACCGCCCATGCCGAGAAGGTCGGCGCCCGCCTTTTGCTGGAGAACCTCAATGTCGAGCCAGAACGCGCCGAGGTGCACTATCTGGCCCACACGATTGAAGAGTGCCGGCCGTACTTCGAGGGAATCCCCTCGGAGCACTTCGGATGGGCCTTCACCGCCAACCACGCCCACCTGGTACCCGAGGGCATCGACGGCTTCCTCGACGCCTTTGGCATCGCGCGCATTGGCGAGGTCCGCCTGGCGGACAACACCGGCGAGTACGAAGTTCACCTGAAGCCGGGAGAGGGGACGATCGACTTTACCGCACTGTTCCGCCGACTGGAGTCGTCGGGCTACCGAGGCCACTACGCGATGGCCTTCGGCAGCCTGGAGGACAAGCTCGCCGCCCGCGACCAGCTGGTTCGCTAGGGGCCAGCGGAGGCTTCTAGCGGGGCGCCGGTATCACCACGAACCGTAGCTGGGAGGTCGGCGCGAAGTATCGCGAGAAGGCCTCGCGTACGTCGGCCGGTGTCATCTGCTCGTAGTGCTGCTTGCCCTGCATCAGTTCCGTCAGGTTCGCCCCCCGATAGTCGAGGGTGGACAGACGCGCCACCCAGAAATCCGGGTTCTTGAGGGTCTGGTCGACGGTATTGACGAGCTGCTTGCGCGCCACCGCCATCTCGTCGCCAGTTGGCCCATCCTTGGCGAAGGCCATGTACATCTCCTCCACCGCCGCCGTCAGCGCCTCCGTCTTGGCGGGGTCGGTAGGAGCCTGGGCCACGAAGAGGCCGAAGCCCGGATATTCGAAGGCCGGCCGCGAGCCCGCCCCGATGCTGTACACGAGCTGCCGTTCTTCACGGATGGTCTTGTGCATGCGTGAGCTGAGCACGCGCGCGGCCGCCGCCAGCAGACGAACGTCTCGGATGTTCTGGATGTCGGCGCCGAAGAAACCCTCCAGCACTGCCGCCTGGGGGGCGGCGGCGTCCACCGTGCGGCGAACGGAGATCGGCCCCTGGGGGCGAACGAGGGTACGGCGCTCGCGCAGGGTCTTGTCGGAAATGGCATCGCGGGCCGAAAGCGAGCCAAGGTAGGTTTTCACCATGGCGAGGGCGGCGTCGCGCTCGATGTCTCCCACGACCGCGACCTCGATGGGGGCGCCGGCGATGAGCTTACGGAGCCACGCCTGGGCGTCCTCGCGGGGGAGGGCACGCACCTGCTCAACCGTCAACGGATACAGACGCACGGCGTCCCGGGGATAGAGGGCCACCGACATCGAGTCCTCCAGGACTCCCCACGGCTCCCGCTGGCGGGCGGCGATGGCCTGGATCTCTTTCTCCTTCCACTGCTCGAGGGCCGCTGGCTCGATGACGGGATCGGTGAGCAGGAGATACGCGAGCTGGACCCCTGTCTCCAGGTCCCGTGGATTCCCGGACACGGTGAGCGTCAGCGTGTCGGGGCCGACGGCGCTCCGTACGCGGACTTTCTTCCCGGTCAGCAGGCTCTCGATCTGGGGACTGGACAGGGCACTGGTGGCCGGGCGCTCCCACGCCTGGGCGGCCGCCTCGGTGATCCCTCGGTTCGCGGCCTCCTCCTGGATCACTCCGCCCGCCAGTGTGATGGTGACGGTCGCCTCGTTCTTGCGCTGATCCATGAAGCGATGATGGATGCGCACGCCATTGTCAAGACGAAGCGAGGTGACACCGCTGGCCGCGTGCTCCTGGCTATCCACAATGGTGCCCCCACGAGGAGGCGTGGCAAGGAGCGAGGTCGCCCGGGCGATCTCCGCCGGCTTGTCCGGCTTCACGTCGACGGCGGCCCGGCCCGCCGCGATGAGGGCTGCCTCGGTAGGCACCGCGCTGCCGGAGGGCAGCTCGATGACGAAGATGGCGTTGGTGGGATCGAAGAGCGTCGCGAACGTCTGGGAGACCTCGTGGGCGGTGAGGCCCGGTAGCAACTGCTTGAGCAGAGCGAGATTCTGGCCCGCCGACACAATGGGTTCGCGCCGCGCCACCTTCGAGTTGATATGGCGCAGCACCGCCGGAGCCGGACGTGTCGCCTCGCGTTGCGCCGCATCCTCGGCCTCCGCGAGGATGGCCGCGCGCGCCTCCTCCAGCTCCTGGGCCGTGAAGCCATGCAGGCGAGCCCGCTGGAGCGCGCTCCCGAGATCGGTCAGCATGGCCGGCCACGTCTCCGGTTTGCCGGAGGCGTCGACGCTGGTGACATGGAGAGCCTTGAACCATTGACGCGAGGAAGCGCTGGCATCCAGGAAAGCCACCGAACCCGCCGCCAGCTCCTGGCTCATGCGACGGTTGAACATCCAGCTCCCCAGGTATTCCACCAGCTCGCGGCGTTTCTGTCCCACCGTCGTGGTGGGCGCCCGCGGCGGCTCCACCCGCATGATCGAGACCCCCGCCCGCGTCAGCTCGGGATCGGTGGTCACGATGGCCCGCGTCCCTGTCGTGGCCTGGACGCCGACCTCGCGGGGCACGGGACGGGGGGCGGACGCCGCCCCGTCGAACTGCTTGCGGATGGCGTCGACGGCAGTGGCGGCATCGACGTCGCCGACAACGATCACCGTCATGTTGCTCGGCACGTACCAGCGGCTGTAATACTCCCGAAAGTCCGGCGGCCCCACGGCCTTGATGGTGGCCTCCGACCCGATGGGCAGGCGCCGGCCCACGGTCGACTCTGGTGCCAAGCGCTCGTAAAGGTAGTCCTGCACGCGTTGCCGCACGCCCGATCGCGACCGCAACTCTTCCAGGATGATCTGACGCTCGTTGTCGATCTCGGGGGTGGGCAGGGTCAACCGCGTTGCCACATCGGCCATGAACAGCATCGCCTTGTCCAGCGTCTCTGGCTTGGTGTCGGGGAGGGCAAGCTGGTACACGGTCTGATCGAAGCTCGTGAAAGCGTTCTGGTCCCGGCCAAAGTTCAGGCCGAGGGACTGAAAGAAGGGCACAACCGAGCCCGGTGGAAAATTGGCCGACCCGTTGAAGGCCATGTGCTCGAGGTAGTGGGCGAGCCCGCGCGTCGATTCCGTCTCGTTCAGGGAACCGGTGGCCACGTGCAGCCACACGCTCACGCGACCCTCGGGGTTCTTGTGCGGGCGGACGATGTAGCTGAGACCGTTGGCGAGAGTCCCCGTCGTCAGCGCCGGATCGGTCGGAAGGATCTGGTCGACCGCCGGCGCCGAGGCCGCTCCCACCATACCCATCAGCAGTGCTAGAAGAACGACCAGATTCGCAAGCCGACGCATAGGGAACCTCCCTTTGCTCAGTGTACCCTCGATGCCGTGGTGGCGCGGGGCCCCGGAGGCGACGGCCTCGGGGCCCCGCGTCAGCCGTGATGCGCTCCTCTAACCCTTGACGATGCTCTTGACGACCCGCTTGTCGCCCATCTCGGCGTAGGTGACCTTCACGTGGTCGCCTGCCTTGAACGGCGCCAGCACGGCGGCGTCGTCCACGCTGAACGTGACCTGGGCGGCCTTCTTGTCCACCATGTGCTTCACGGTGACCGTCCGAGCCATCTGATCCATCGAGACGATCTCCCCCGCCAGGTTCTTGACGGCCGCCTCGCGCGCCGGGGACTCCATCTTGGCCGGGGCGGGGGCGGTGGCCGGCTTCTTGTCGGCCTCGGTCACGGCCGGGGGCGTGGTCGGCTTCTTCTCGGTCTGGGCGAAGCCCGGGCCCACCAGGGCCGGCACCGCCGCTGCCACTACCATGAACGCGACGAACTTCTTCATGACGTCTCCTCCTGTGCGACTGGGTTTATGGGGTCCCGCCCGGCTCGTGCGGGCAGCCGGCGCGACCTGTGGCAAGCCTACGCGGCCAACATGAAGCGGCCGTGAGAGTAGCCTGAGAAATCTCTCACCCTTGACGGGAAGGCGGGCTGCGCCTACTCTCGCCCGGACGCATGCCGCGGAAAGGAGCGCAATGGATCCGGAACGTCCGCTTCCTCAACCCATCACGCCAGAGGCCAAGCCATACTGGGACGGACTGAAGGAGGGGGCGCTCATGCTGCCCCGCTGCACCGCGTGCGGGAGCACCTTCTTCTATCCCCGCATCCTCTGCCCGCGCTGTGGCGCCCGCGATATCGGGTGGATCAAGGCCAGCGGGCGGGGCACGCTCTACTCGTTCGCCATCGCGCATCAATCCATCAACCGCGCCATGAAGGTTCCGCCCCCGTACGTCCTGGCCATGGTGGAGCTGGCGGAAGGGCCGCGCATGCTGACGAACCTCGTCAACGTGACGCCGGACCCCAAAGCTCTGCGGTGTGACATGCCCGTGCGGGTCGTCTTCTCGAAGCTCACCGACGACGTCACCATTCCCCTCTGGGAGCCGGCATCATGAGAGAACTGTCCAGCGCCGCCTGCATCGTGGGAGTCGACGAGAGCGACGAGATCGGTGTCCTTCCCGGCAAGAGTCAGCTCTCCCTTCACCTCGAGGCCGTCACCAACGCCGTGCGTGACGCCGGACTGCCGCTGCGGGACGTCGACGGCATCTTCACGGCCGGCCAGCACTCGCCGGCGCTGCTGGGAGAAGCGCTGGGCATCACCCCCCGCTACGTGGATGGCACCAGCGTCGGGGGTTGCTCGTTCATCATCATGGTCGAGCACGCGGTGGCCGCTCTCCATCATGGCCTGTGTGACGTCGCCGTGATCTCTCATGGAGAGAGTGGGCGCTCGGGGGTCGGGGTCACCCGCGCGCGCGACACGGCGTTATCCGGCCAGTACGAGATCCCGTACGGCTTCGGGGCGGCCCCCACCTGGTTCAGTCTGATCACCACGCGCCACATGCACGAGTACGGAACCACCCTCGAGCAGTGGGCGCAGGTGGCGGTGTCGACGCGGGCCTGGGCCTGCCTCAACCCCAAGGCCATGCACCGGAAACCCATCACGGTGGCCGATGTCCTGAACTCGCGGCCGGTGGTGTGGCCCTTCAACCTGCTCAACATCTGCCTGGTCACCGACGGCGGGGGGGCCGTCGTGCTGACCCGCCCCGATCGCGCCCGTGACTGCGCCAAGAAGCCGGTGTGGGTGCGCGGCACGGGTGAGGCCACCGAGCACGTGTCGCTCACCCAGATGAAGACCCTCACCTTCAGCGAAGCCACCCGCCTGTCCGGTCAGCGCGCCTTCGCCATGGCGGGCGTGACGGCCAGGGACTTCGATCACATCATGCTGTACGACGCGTTCACGTCGGGTCCCCCCCTGATGCTGGAAGCGCTCGGCCTCGCCAAGCCCGGCGAGGGGGTACACTTTTTCGAGGAGGGCCGATCCACGCCGGGCGGCGCGCTGCCCATCAACACCAACGGGGGGGGTCTTTCCTATACCCACACGGGGATGTACGGGATCTTCCCGATCATCGAGGCCGTGCGCCAGCAGCGCGGCGAAGCCGGCGCCCGACAGGTTCCCAACGCCAAGCTCTCGCTCGTCAATGGGATGGGTGGCATGCTCTCGGCGGCGGGCACCCTTGTGCTCTCCGGCGAGCGCTAGCAGACCGAATGAGCGAGCGTCTCGGCGACACGCGTATCGGGCAGTACCTGGCTGGCAAGGACGTGGTGGTGCTGGCCACCGTGCTCGGGAGCGGCGCGCCGCTGGCGACCCCCATGTGGTTCCTGCACGATCCCGAGGGGCTGACCATGATCAGCGTCGATGGCTTGACCAAGGTCGCCAACCTACGACGCGATCCGCGTGTGTGCGTGGTCGCGGAGAGCGGTACCCGGGGAGACATCCGGAGCGTGACCGTGCAGGGGCGAGTCGCGTTTCTCGACGACACCCCGGCTCGGCGGGCCCTGGTCGACCGCTTCCACGCGAAATACGACCCCGATCTGGAGCGCCTGTGGGGTGGCCGGAACATGCCCGCCAACCGGGTCATGTTTCGCATCGTGCCCTCGTCGGTCCGCAGCCAGGGCCTTGGCTGATGCCCACGCCCCTGTCCGTGTACCTGCCCTTCAACCGCGACTGCCTACGCGGTGACTTCGTCCCCGCCAAGCGGGGCTCCTCGCAACCGGGCCCCCTCGGTCACTGGCTCATCGTCCAGGACCAGAACATTCTCGTCGTCGAGACCGATGGCGAGTTTCGGCTTCCGATGGGCGAGCGTCCTGCCTTCCTGGCGGAGGCCACCTCCCCTCTCTGGCTCGGTACCTATCGCAACACCCCGTGCTGGGTGACCCAGCTCCCGCGAGAGGCCAACCTGCCGACTGATCTCCGCCGCGAGACCCTGGTCCCCATGCGGGGTACCCACCTGCCCGACGAGCTGCTGTCGCTCGGCGGCATGGCCATGCAGGCGCTCTGGTGGGAGAGCACGAGCGCTCACTGCCCGCGCTGCGGGGAACATACGGAGCGGATCGAGAACGAGTGGGGGAAGCGGTGCCCGCGCTGCCGCTACGAACACTATCCACACCTGCATCCGGCCGTGATTGTTCTCGTTCGCGACGGCGGTCGCTGCCTGCTTGCCCGCAAGCGCGAATGGGCGCCCGGCCGCTACGCGCTGGTGGCGGGCTTCGTGGACAACGGCGAATGCTTGGAGGGCGCTGTCGAGCGCGAAGTCAAGGAAGAGGTCGGCGTGGACGTCAAGGATGTCCGCTACGTGGGCAGCCAGAACTGGCCGTTCCCGAGCCAGCTCATGGTGGGCTTTGTCGCCCAGTATGCGGGGGGCGAGATCAAGATCGACGAGGACGAGCTCGAAGATGCCCGCTGGTTCCCCGGGGGGGACCTTCCGACCGGGCCCTCACGCCACAGCATCGCCGGCTACATCATCGCCAACCACGCCGGGCCCTGAGCGTTTGGCGCCTGACGCTACGGGCCGTTAGGGCCCAATCCGGTAGTGCGCTTCGACGCTCACCACGATCTCGTACTGGCCCGACTCCACGGGACCGGCCGCCATCGCTGGCGCCGCCGCGGACCGCATCATTATTCGCTCCAGCGGGGGTCGAACGGCAAGTCCCTCCGTCACGGAGACGATCTCCCCCAGCCGAACGCCGGCCGCGGCAGCTAACTGCTGGGCGGTGGCCGCGGCCGCCTTCACGGCCAGCGCGCGGGCTTCGGCCTCAGCCGGGCGGGGGTCGTCGATCGTGAACTGAAGGGCGGAGATCGTGTTGGCTCCCGCGGCGAGGGCGCCGTCGAGGATGCGGCCGGCGGCCGCGAGATCCCGGATCTTCACCTGAGCGACGTTGGCCACGTGGTACGCCACGATACGGGACGGATCCTCCTCGGTGCGGCGAGGAGCGGCGATGGGATCGATCGAGTATTGGACGGTGGTGATATCGTTCTCCGCCACTCCCAGCGACTTGACGCGGATGAGCACGGCGCTCATGCGACGCGCGACGTCCGCGGTCGCGTCGGTCACATTGGGCGCGCGCGTTTCCGCGCCCACCCGCACCACCGCCAGGTCAGGCTTCACCGCGACCCTCCCGACCCCGCGCGCCGAGATCAGCCGCGGGGCCCCGTCACCGGGGCCAGTCGCCACCGCGCATCCCTCGAGGAAGGGGAGGAACGCGAGCAGTACGACAGCCAGCGCGTGCGTGAGGCGACCACCGCTCGCCGGACTATTCACGAGGGCGCTCTCCTAGGGCCGCGGCACCCGTGGCGCCTCCCCGCACACGCGCTCGATGTCGTCGAGGGTCTTCGGCGTGCCCGCGGTGAGGACCTCGCATCCGTCGGCCGTGATGAGAATGTCATCCTCGATTCGCACGCCGATCCCGCGATACTCCCGGGGGATGGGATGGGTAATCGCCTCCGCCTTCGACTTCTCATCCTCCTCGAGGGCCTTGGCCGCCGCCATTCCCAGCCGGTCGCGCCGCTCCCACATCTCCTGCTCGCTGTACTCGCGCAGGTAATACGTCGCCGTCTCCAGCTCGGGATCGAAGTAGAGACCAGGTTCAACGGTGAGAACCATGCCAGGTTCCAGGATGCGCGACTGCTGCTGGATGCGATAACGGCCGACGTCGTGGACGTCCATGCCCAGCCAGTGGCCGGTGCCATGCATGTAGAACTCGCGGTAGTGATGCATGGCCAGCGACTCGGCCACCCCCCGCGGCAAGACACCGAGCGCCGCCAGTCCCTCCGCGAGCACGCAGCGCGCCGCCTCGTGCACCGCCTCGTAGCGATGCCCTGGCCGCGCCGCCGCGATGGCCGCCAGCTGGGCACGCAACACCAGTTCGTAGACGGCACGCTGAGGAGCGGTGAAGCGTCCGTTCACGGGGAAGGTGCGGGTGATGTCGGCGCTGTGGTACCCGTACTCGCAGCCGGCATCGATGAGGAGAAGGTCTCCTTCCTCCATACGTCGGCGATTCTCGGTGTAGTGCAGGATGCACGCGTTGGGCCCCGAGGCCACGATGGAAGGGTAGCCGTTGCGTGGCGACCCGTGGCTGCGAAACACGAATTCCAGGGCGGCGAGCACGTGGTACTCGTGCAGGCCGGGGGCAGCGAAGCGCATGGCCTCGAGGTGACCCTCGCGGCTGATCTCGCACGCCCGCCGGTGACGGACCAGCTCGGCGGGCGACCGCCGCAGCCGCATCTCATGCACGATGGGACCGGGATCTTCGACGCGCGTGGGCACGGTACGCCCGCGCTGGCCGACCCCGCGCATCTCACTCAACAGGCGCGTGATGCGAGCGTCGTACACCGCGTTGCCGAGCCGGTAGTAGAGCGTCGGCCGATCGACGGCGTACTCGCGGAGCTTCTGGTCGAACTGGTCGACGGGATACGCATTGTCGGCCCCGTAGACGGCGATGGCACCCTCGACGCCGGCCCGCCGGCCGTTCCAGATCTCCATCTGGCGATCACGCGGGCGCACGAAGAGAACGTAGGGCTCCTTGGCATGGGACGGGTTGAAGACAGCGACCGCGTCCGGCTCCTCGAACCCCGTCAGGAAGAAGAAGTCCGAATCCTGCCGGAACTCGAAGTGAACATCTCCGTTGCGCAGGACCTCCCGCGCCCCGGGAATGACGGCCAGGCCATCGCCGACGGCCTCGGCAAACCGCTGCCGGCGCTCGACGAACGGCGCGAGATCACGTGATGTCATCGGCTCTCTCTCCATCGGGCGGCTCCGCCTGCGGCCGTTCCCCCGCCCATAGCTTCGCATGGCTCACGCTTTCCCCTTACCAGACTTCTCGGGTCTGGATACCATATGATCGACGCGATGAAGCGACTCAGCGTGCTCGACCAATCGCCCATCCGGAGCGGGGGCACCGCCGCCGATGCCATCCACGAGACCCTGCAGCTGGCTGAGGTCGTCGACCGCCTCGGCTACCACCGCTACTGGCTGGCCGAGCATCACTCGAGTGCCGCCCTGGCCGGCTCCAGCCCCGAGATCCTGATCGGTCAGGTTGCGGCGCGGGTGCCCCACCTGCGTGTGGGCTCCGGCGGGGTGATGCTGAGTCACTATAGCGCCCTCAAGGTCGCCGAGAACTTCCGCATGCTGGAGACGCTTTTCCCGGGGCGCATCGACCTCGGGATCGGGCGTGCCCCGGGGAGCGACCAGCGCACGGCTCGGGCCCTGCGCCACGGCCCAGGGCCCCTCAGCATCGAGCAGTTCCCCGAACAAATCAGCGACCTGATCGGGTACCTGCACGACCGGCTCGCGCCCGGTCACCCGTTCTCGGGCGTGCAGGCCATGCCGGTGGGGCCGACCGTGCCGGAGATCTGGCTTCTCGGCTCCAGCGACGCCAGCGCGACCTATGCCGCCCAGTTTGGCGCGGCCTTTTCCTTTGCGCACTTCATCAGCACCGAGGGGGGTGCCGAAGCCATGAGCACCTACCGCGAGGCCTTCCAGCCCTCGTCCGCCCTCGCCGCTCCCCGGACCAACGTTGCCGTCTTTGCCCTGTGCGCCGACGCGGAGTCAGAGGCTCTACGCCTGGCCAGAAGCCGCGACCTGTTCCTTCTTCGCCTGTACACGGGGCGCTTCGGGCCGTACCCCTCGGTGGAAGAGGCCGAGGCCTATCCCTATACGGACCGGGATCTCGCGATCATCCAGCATACCCGGCAACGGACCATCGCAGGGGCGCCCGAACGGGTCCGAGATCGCCTGTGCGCTCTCGGAGCGGAGTACGGCACCGAGGAGTTCGTGATCGTAACGATGACGCATGACTTCAAGGCGCGCGTCCGCTCCTACGAGCTTCTGGCCGACGTCTTCGAGCTATCTGCCAGGTGAGGGGCCCGGGGGAGCCGAGCTCACGGGCCTCCATTGCCCTTGACGGTTTCCCCCATCGCCGCGATCAGATTGTGTCGCACGGACGTCAGGTGCGGATGCACTTCGAGGGCGCGGCGGAACATGCGCGCGGCTTCCCGTGATTGGCCGAGGGCCAGGTGACAGAGCCCTTGTCCTGACAACGCGCCGAAGTGGTGGGGTTTGCGGACCAGCGTTTGCCGACAGTCTTCGATGCTTCCCGCGAAATTCCGGGCCAGGTACCGCACCGTCGCCCGCTTGTTCCAGCCCTCGGCGAACGCGGGCAGGCGCTCGATGACCTGGGTGAACGTCGTCTCCGCCTCTTCGAGCCGGCTCCCTTCGAGCTCCTCTACACCCCGCGCGAAGACTTGGTCGATCGCCGGGACGCCCGCCCGACACCACAGTTGCCACAGCTCAGCCTCCGCGCGGCGAGCCGCCATCGCGTCGGGTCCGCGGAGAACGACCAGCGCTTCGTCCTCGGTCACGGAAGGCCCCGCATCTCCAAGTTCGTCACGGCGCGTGCAGCGGCAAAGGGCAGCCGTCCATGCCCACCCACGGCAGCCCCAGGTGGCGGAGAATGGTGGGCGCAATGTCGATCGGTGAGACCCCCGGATCGGTACGCGAGCGCGGCGCGAACCCGCCGCCTCGCACGAAGAGGAACGGCCGCTGCTCGTTGGTTCCGAGCCCGCCGTGCTGCCCGCAGCCGGTGTAGTCGAGGGTCGCCTCGGGATCGAACACGATGTCGCTGACGCCTCTCACCCCGAACTCGTTCGGTCGATCATCGGCGCGGAGCGTGACCGCTACCGCCAGGGCCTCCTCGGTGGGCAGCCCCACCTCCGCCAGCGCGGAGCCCGCGAGCACGCGGGCCACCCACTCCTGTCCTTCCAGAAAGCGTCGGAGATCAGCCACGCTGGCCCGGGCGGTGCGCGAGCGGGAGATGAGGGCGGCCGTGCCGTTGGGCGCCACCACGACATCCCGCGAGGCGACGGAGGCCTTGAGACCAGCGTCGACCAGCAACTGATCAAGCCGGATCGTGCGCCCCGTTGTCTCCATGCCATGGTCCGAGCAGACGATGAGCAGCACGTCGTCGCCATCGCCCAGGGCGTCCAGCGTCTCCCGCACTCGCTCCACGCATCGATCGGCGCCCGCGATGGCGGTCCGGTGAGCCGGCGAGCCGAGGGGGGCGCGATGGCCCGTGAAGTCCGGCTCCGACAACCACAGCACGGCCAGGGCCGGGCGCCGCCGGCTCAGCACCTCGTCACAGAAACGGTCGGTCATGGCGGCATCCCCGGCGTTGCCCTGCCCGATGGTGAGCTGATCCACCTGGGGCACCGGCGTGAGACCGGGCGCGAAGGAGCCGGACCGATGGTAGACAAAGCCGTGGCCGTCGGGGTCCTGGAAGTACGCGGCGCCCGGCGATACGTTCGACATCACGATCGAGCCCCCCGCGTGGGCGAGTCGCTCGGCCAGGGTCGCCCGCCGCAGGGTGCCGCCGGTGGCGCGCCGCATTCGCTCGCGAAACTCGGGCTTGCCGACCGAGAGACAAACGAGCCCGTCTCCCTCGTCGAGCACCATCGTGTTGCCGAGTAGACCATGGGCCGCCGGCCGGCAACCGGTCGCGATGCACGCCGAGGTCACCCGGGTCACCGAGGGAAAGACCCCCCGACCGTTGATGAAGTCAGCCGACGTGCCGGCGAGGGCGGTTAAGGCGGGCGCGGCGGCAGCGGTGATGAGGTCACGCCGTAAGCTGTCGCACACAACGAGCACCGCACGCCGCATGGCCCGAGCCTACCATTGACGCGGCTTTCCGCGGTGACGTAGAGTGCAGGCGACCCCAAGCGCGCCCCGAGGAGATCGGTCATGGAATTCGCGTTCTCCCAGAAGACCCGGATGTACCAGGAGCAGCTGGTCGATTTCATGAACAAGCACGTGTACCCAAACGAGCAGGTGTTCGTGGATCAGCTGACTAGCCAGCCGACCCGCTGGCAGGTGCCCTCCATCATGGAGGATCTGAAAGCCAAGGCCCGCGAACGCGGCCTGTGGAACCTCTTCCTACCCGAGAGCGAGCGCGGAGCCGGCCTCACCAACCTGGACTACGCGCCGCTGTGCGAGATCATGGGACGCTCTCCCATTGCCCCCGAAGTCTTCAACTGCTCGGCCCCCGACACCGGCAACATGGAAGTCCTCGAGCGCTACGGCACACCCGAGCACAAGAAGCAGTGGCTGGAGCCGCTGCTGGAGGGCAAGATCCGCTCCGCCTTCGCCATGACGGAGCCCAAAGTGGCTTCCTCGGACGCCACCAACATCGAGTCCGAGATCCGGCGTGAGGGCGACCACTACCTCATCAACGGTCACAAGTGGTGGACGTCCGGCATCGGTGACCCGCGGTGCAAGGTTCTCATCTTCATGGGGAAGAGCGACGCCAAGAATCCCGACCGCTACAAGCAGCAGTCGATGATCCTGGTGTCCCGTGACGCCCCTGGCATCAAGGTGGTACGCATGCTCACCGTGTTCGGCTATGACGACGCGCCGCACGGCCACGGCGAGGTTCTCTTCGAGAACGTCCGGGTGCCTGCCTCCAATATGCTGCTCGGGGAGGGCCGAGGCTTCGAGATCGCGCAAGGCCGGCTGGGGCCCGGCCGCATCCATCACTGCATGCGGCAGATCGGGGTGGCCGAGCGGGCTCTGGAGCTCATGTGCAAGCGCGCCCACGAACGGGTGGCCTTCGGCAAACGCCTGAGCGACAACGACATCACGACCGAGCGCATTGCCCAGTCGCGCATCGAGATCGACCAGGCCCGCCTGCTCGTGCTCCACGCCGCGTGGATGATGGACACCGTCGGCAACAAGGCAGCCAAGCAAGCCATCGCATCCATCAAGGTGGCCGTCCCCAACATGACCCTGCGCGTGGTCGACCGCGCCATGCAACTGCACGGCGGGGGCGGGGTGAGCCAGGCCTTTCCCCTCGCCTTCTGGTGGGCCCATTCCCGCACGTTGCGATTCGCGGACGGCCCCGACGAAGTGCACCGCCGGCAGATCGGCCGCCTCGAGTTGCGCAAGTACTTCTGAGCCGCGCGCCTCTCGTCCTCAGGAGCGGGGCGGGGCCGTTTCCACCACGCGCCAGGCGACCTCGGCCAGCGGCCTCGCTCGCTCCCCCCGTTCGCGCGCGTTGGGATCGTTGGCCGTCCCTGCCACCACCCGTCCCATGATGCCCTGCGAGATGGCGGCGATACGAAAGAGGGCGAAGGCAAGGTAGAAGTCCCAGTGCGGGATCCCCGAGCGGCCTGTACGCCGGCAGTAGGCCGCGAGGTATTCCTCCTCGGAAGGAATGCCCTCCGCCGAGCGGTCGAGGCCGTAGAAGCCCTCCCCCATGTCTTGCAGGTGGTAGGGGATGCAGTTGTAGGCGAGATCGCCGAGAGGATGACCCAACGTGGACAACTCCCAGTCAAGAACGGCCACCACGCGCGCTTCGCTCGGGTCGATAATCAGATTGCCCGGCCGGTAGTCACCGTGGACGATCGTGGTCTCGTCCGCGGCGGGAACGTGCTCGGGGAGCCAGGCGATCAACCCTTCCATCGCCTCGATCTTCTCGGTCTCCGAGGCCCGGTACTGGGACGTCCAGCGATGAATCTGGCGGGCGAAGTAGTTGCCCGGGCGCCCGAAATCGGCGAGGCCGAGCGGCACCCAGTCGACCGTGTGCAGCCGCGCCAGCACCGCGTTCATGTCATCGTAGATGGCCGCGCGCTCGGCCGCGCTGGCGGCAGGGAGGGTTGGCTCCGTGAACACGCGCCCGTGCACACAGTCCATGAGGTAGAAGGCCGTCCCCACCACACGCTCGTCGGCGCAGTACAGGTGGGTACGCGGCACGGGTACCCCCGTCCCGGCCAGTGCGGTCATGATGCGGTACTCGCGGTCGACGGCGTGGGCCGAGGGGAGGAGTTTGCCCGGCGGCTTGCGGCGCAGAACGTATTCGCGTCCCCCCGCCATGAGGTAGTACGTCGGATTCGACTGCCCGCCCTGGAACTGGCGGACGGTGAGCGGCCCGCGAAAGCCCTCCACGTTCTGCTCCAGGTAGCGCGCGAGCACGTTCTCGTCGAATCGATGGACGTCGCGCACGGGCACCGTCTCCATCATCGCCAAGTCCTCCTCGACCCTGCGCGCGCCAGCATAGCTCAACTGGCACCGGTCTCGGTGCGGGGCCGATCGAGGACTGGCGGGCCGCTCCGTTCCCTTCATTCGTAACGGACTTCGGCCGTCGGGTACACTGGCCGCGTGAACGCCGTACTCTTCGACCTGGACGACACCCTGCTCGACTACTCGGGCCGCGTCGACGAAAGCTGGGCGCGGGCCGTTCATGCCTGCTGCGTCGATGGCCGAGTCGACCCTCAGGCCCTGCTCACCGCCCTCACCCGATCGCGCCGGTGGCTATGGGAGGATCCCGCCCGCCATCGGCAGGAGCGCCTCAACATGCCACGCGCCTGGCAACGGATCGTCGCCCACGCTCTGGGGAGTCTGGGAATGCCCAGTGATGAGCTGGCGGGGGCGGTGGCGGCGCACTTCGCGGCCGAGCGTCGCCACGTGATGCAGCTCTTTCCCGAGGCGCGCACCACGCTCGAGCGTTTGCGAGAACGGGGGATCCCGTTAGGGCTCGTGACCAACGGCGACGCGACGCAGCAGCGGTACAAGATCGAGCGCCACGACCTGGCCCGCTACTTCGACGTCATGGTCATCGAAGGCGAATTCGGGACCGGCAAGCCGGACGAGGCTGTCTACCGCCACGCCCTCGTCACGCTGGGAGTCGAGCCGGCCGAGGCGTGCATGGTGGGAGACAACCTCGACTTCGACGTGGAGGGGGCACGGCGTCTTGGTATCGCCGGCGTGTGGGTGGATCGTCTGCGAACAGGCGTGCCGCCCGGAAGTGTCGCCCGGCCCGACCACGTCATCGCTTCCCTGACCGACCTCTTGCCCTTGGCGGAAAGGGAGCGTCTTCACCGGCCGATGCCGCCGTCAACGCACTCCGGCTGAAGGATTAGGTACACTACCGGGGCCGTCATCCAAGCACGCTGCTGGAGGGAGATGACCGCCGTCTAGCATGGCCACCACTGACTTCGAGCAAGAGGCGCTGGGTCTCCTCGATCCTCTCTACCGGTTCGCGCGGTGGCTCACCGGTAGCGAAGTGGAAGCGCGCGACCTCGTTCAGGACACTTTTGTCCTGGCCCTGCGGTCGCGCGATCAGTTCGCACCGGGAACAAATCTGCGTGCCTGGCTCTTTCGGATTACACGGAATCGTTTCCTGGATCTCCGCCAGCGACGGCGACGCGAACGCCTGACCGGCCCCGACACCCCCGAGCCGGGCGAGCAGGCCGACGAGGCCGCTGCGTTCTTCGGTGACCGAGAGCTTGGACGGGTGCAGAGCCTCGTCCGCGGAGACATCACCCGCGCGCTGGCGGCCCTGCCGGAGGCATACCGGACCGCGATCGTGCTGGCGGACGTGGAGGGGTGGACCTGGGAGGAGGTGGCGGCGATCCTGGCAGTACCCATCGGGACCGTTCAGTCCCGTGTCTTTCGGGGCCGCCGCGCCCTCAGGACCCTCTTGAAGGATTACGCCCCCCGATGAGTCCCACACCATGATGGACGACTGCGCCGACATCCGGTTTCGCCTCGCGCTACTCCGTCGGGGTGAGCTTGACGAGACGGAAGCCGTGGCCGTGCGCGCCCATCTCGCGGGCTGCCCGGACTGCCCGGCGGAGCTGGACGCCGAGCGCTTGCTCGACCAGCGGCTGAGCGAAAGTCAGCTGATGTGGAGCGCCCCCCCGGAGCTGCGGCGGGCGGTCCACGAGGTGATCGTGCGTGAGGGGAGCCTGCGACGGAGAGGCTGGCGCCGTCCGCTCCTGCGCACCCTGCGTCGGCCCGCCGTCGCCGCCGCCCTGGGCGCGGCAGCCGTGCTCCTGGTGGTGGCGGCGACCTCCGTCATTCTGACCCGCACGCGTCAGCCCGATCCGCTGACGATCCCACTCGCGGAGGCGCTGGCCGGCCACCGTCGAGGCGTGCTCGAGACGGAGTTACGCGGGAGCGAGAAAGCCGACGTCGACCGAGTGGTGGCGGAGATCCAGCAGCGCCTCGGCGTTCCTACCACCACTGCGTTCCGGGGCGATGCTGATCTTCCGCTCGTCGCCGTGGAGCCGACCTATGCTCTCGGCCATCCGGGCGCCATTCTCGTCTTCCGATCTCCCGAGGGTCGCCTCGTCACCCTGCTGATCGTGCGAGCGCCCGAGGTTGCGATTCCGCGCGAGCGCGGCACCCCCGTGGGGCCGTTCCGTCCGATCCTCAGACGGCAGCAGGACGTGTCCACCGCCCTGTGGAAGCAGGGAAACGCGGTCTATGGGCTATCAGCGCCCGTCGACGAGAAAGAGATTGCCCGCCTCTATCTGAAGGTGCGACAGGGAACCAGTAATCCGGGCTGATGATATATTGGGGGGCCTCGAACGGGCCCCCCAAACCCCCCAGGGCGGCTCGGAAGCGCCCCGGGGGACCCGGGCCGCTCCTCGATTGGCGCTTCTCGATCTTTGCGCTTCTCGATCTTTCCGCTCCACGTCGGCGCCCGACCGCGGCCCTGTGTCACGCTCACCCGGATGCCCGGCGTTCTGGTGGTTATGATCGACCAGAATGGAGGGTGCAATGCGGTCGATGCTGAACACCGTCGCGCTCGTGTTGGGGCTGGTCGTGGCCGTCCCCGCCCAGGCCCCTGGTCAGACCCCCCCCAAGCCCGCCCCCGAGGTGGCGAACGCCGCCGATCCGCTCGGCCGGGACACGCCCCGAGGAACGGTCCTGGGGTTCATCAAGGCCGTCGATAGCGAGAACTTTGAACGGGCCGTGCAGTACCTGGACACGCGGGCCTCGCCGAAGGCCGCCCAGAAGCTAGCGCGCGACCTGAAGGAGATTCTCGATCGCCGACTGTCGGCGGCCAACATCGATCTGCTGAGCACGAAACCGGAGGGGCGCATCAACGACGATCTTCCCCTCAACATCGACCGTGTCGGCCAGGTACCACGGGCCGGCTCGCCGACGGACATCTTGCTGGAACGCGTCCAGCGCGGTGACCACCTCGTCTGGCTCTTCTCGGCCCGCACGCTCGCCAGTGTCCCCGTCATGCACAAAGAGCTTCGGCCCTCGTGGATCGAGCGGGTCCTGCCGGGGTCGTGGCTGGAGGTCCGCATCCTGGACATCACCGTGGGGCAATGGATACTCCTCGTCCTGGGCATTCCCTTGGTCCTGGGCCTGGCGTGGCTCCTCAATCGGCTCCTCGCTCGAGTTTTCCGGGTGGCTCTCTTCCGGATCACTCAAGAGCGGACGGACGAAGAGTTGAGGGCGACGGCCGGACCCCTTCGCCTCCTGGCCGCGGCCCTGGCTCTCGCCGTCTGGGCGTCGTGGGCCACGCTCCCGGTGCTGACCCGGGTGTTCTGGCATCGCATCGCGGTGGCCGCCGCCATCGTGGGCCTCGCCTGGCTCCTGCTGCGGCTCGTCGACATCGCCGCGCATCTGACCCAGATCCACCTGCTCGCCGGGGCCCTGACCGGCCGCCTCGCCGTCAATCAGCTCCTCCGGCGCGTGGCCAAGGTGGCGGTCGTTCTGACCGGCGGGCTTGCCCTCCTGTTCCTCGGCGGGATCAACCTCACGGCGGCCCTGGCCGGTCTCGGCATCGGCGGGATCGCGGTGGCCTTGGCCGCCCAGAGGACTCTGGAGAACTTCTTCGGCGGGATCATGATCATCTCGGATCAGCCCGTACGCGTCGGCGACTTCTGCAAGATCGGCGACATCTCCGGGGTGGTGGAGGACATCGGCCTGCGCTCGACGCGGGTGAGGACCATCGACTGCACCGTGGTCAGCATTCCCAACGCGCAAACAGCGGCGGTCAATGTGGAAAATTTCGGGGTCCGCGACCGGATCCTCTTCCGGACGACCATCGGACTCCGCTACGAGACCCGCCCCGAGCAGCTTCGCTACGTCCTGGCCGAGCTTCGCCGGCTCCTCTACGGGCATCCCATGGTGGACAATCAGTCCGCCCGGATCCGGTTCGTCCGCTTCGGGGCTTCCTCGCTCGACCTGGAGATCTTCGCCTACGTCCTCACCGCCGACTCCGTCGGGTTCCTGGAGGTCCAGGAAGATCTTCTGCTCCGGATCATGGACGTCATCGAGACGGGCGGAACCAGCATCGCCCTTCCGTCGTGCACGACCTATTTCGCCCGGGATCCCGGCCTCGATCGCGAGAAGGCCCGGGTGGCGACGGCCACGGTGAAAGGCTGGCGTGATGAGGGCGATCTTCCCTTTCCCAACTTCCGACCCGAGAGGATCGCGGCGATACAAGGGCGCCTGGAATACCCCTCCCCCGATTCGGCCGTCCGCGCGCAGCGCTCGCCGTGATCAGCTGAGGAGTTGACGGAGAAATCTAGCTGGCTCGGGAGATCCAGCCCCCCGAGTGGCGGAGCGGCCGAGGCCGCCCCGCCCCGGGGGAATCAGCGGAGCATATCGACCAGCTCGGGAACGACCGCCCGCGGCTTGTCCATGGACGCGACCCGCTGGATGTTGTCGAAGGCGTTCCGGAAAGCCTTCGCCCAGTTCTCCCAGGTCGGTCCCGCCGTGTGGGGGGTGATGGTGATGTTGTCGAGCTTGAACAGGGGATGATCGGCCTTGGGGGGCTCCTCGATCATCACGTCGAGGCCGGCCGCCAGGATCTGCTTTGAGGTGAGCGCCTTGTACAGAGCATCCTCGTCCACCACAGGTCCCCGACAGGTATTGATGAAGAGTGCGGTGGGCTTCATCATCGCGAACTGACGCGCCCCCATCATGCCGCGCGTACGGTCGGTGAGGGGAACGTGACACGTGACGATGTCGGAGGTCTGCAACAGCTCGTCGAAGAGGGCGAAGCGCACCCCCAGCGCGTCCTCCTGGTCCTCCGTGAGGCGGACAATGTCGTAGTACTGCACGCGCATGTCGAAGGCCTGGGCCCGGCGCGCTACCTTCTTGCCAATGTTGCCGAGTCCCACGATGCCGAGGGTCTTGCCGGCCACCTCGTACAGCCGCGTCTGGGCAAAGTCGCCGATACGCCACTTGCCGGCCACCACGTTGTTGTGCTGCCACACGAGCTTCTTGGCCACGGCCAGGATGAGCATGAGGGTGTGCTCGGACACGGCCACCGAGTTGGCGCCGTTGTTGTTCGCCACCGGCACTTTGGCCGCCCGGGCCGCCTCCAGGTCGATCCGGTCGTAGCCGGCGCTGATGAGCTGGATCAACTTGAGCTTCGGCGACGCCCGGTAGAATTCCGGCCCCATGCCGCCCCGGGCGAAGCCCAGGAAGAAGTCGGCGTCCAGCATGGCCGTCGGGAACTTGGGGTCGGCCTGGTCGACCACCTGCAAGTCGTAGCCGGCCGGCAGCATGGCGCGCGCCATGTCGACGATGGGGTCGGGCATCTTGGGGGACATCACGATCTTGTGGGACACGGTAGTCTCTCCTTTTCCTTGATCGAGCGACGCGGGTCGAAGTCCTCGCGGGCGGCCTCAGCCCTCGCGCTGGCCCATGGGCCCGAGGATGGCGTTGGACACCACGTTGCGCAGGGTTTGCACGGTGCCCCCCGCGATCATGAACATGCGGGCGTCGCGCACCATGCGCTCGAGCGGCATCTCCCGGGAGTACCCGGTGGCGCCGAAGATCTGCAAGGCGTCGTTGGTGACTTTGACGGCCATCTCGCTCGCCATCACCTTGCACATGGCAGCCTCGGTGACGTCGGGCAGTCCGGAGCCAGCGTTGGCAGCCGTCCGATAGATCATCTGGCGTACCGCTTCGATCTGCATCTTCATGTCGGCCACGAGCCAGCGCAACCCCTGAAAGCGGCCGATGGGACGCCCGAACTGCTCGCGCTTCCCCGCGTACGTCACCGCCAGTTCGAACGCGCCCTGGGCTAGTCCCAGCGCGACGGTGGCCGCACCCAAACGCTGGCCGTTGTAGGCGGCCATGAGCTTCTTGAATCCACCCGCCGGCAAGAGCAGGTTCGCTCCTGGAAGGCAGCATTTCGTGAACACAATCTCTCCCTCGGGAATGCCCCGCATACCCATGGCCTTCTCGCGCTTCACCACGCTCAGACCCGCCATGCCCGCCTCGGCAATGACGGCGCCGATGCCGGCGGCGCCGGGAATCCCCCCCAAGCGCCCAAACACCACGTAGGTCTGCGAGACACCGGCCCCGGTGATCCAGCGCTTGGAGCCGTCGAGCACCCAGCCATCGCCATCGGGCGCGATGGTCGTTTCCAGGTCGGAAGCCGCGGAGCCCGCGCGGTGCTCGGTGATGGCGATGGCCGGCTTGTCGCCCTGAACCACGCGTGGCAGATACTTCGTCTTTTGCCCCTCGCTGCCGTAGTGGACGATGGCGCCCACCGGACCCAGATTCGAGTCGACCAGGAGACGCCCGGTGATACCACAGGTGCGCGCGGCGGCTTCGATGGCCAGGATGACGTCGAGCAGTTCGCGCCCCTGCCCACCGTACTCGCGCGGGATGGCCATGCCCATGAGGCCTTCCTTGACGAGCGTCTTCACGTTCTCCCACGGATACTCCTCACGCGCGTCCCAACCGGCCGCCCGCTCACGGAATTCGCCGTCCGCGAGCATCCGCACCCGCGCCTGCAGCTCCCCTTGTTCCTTCGTCAAAGGAAACTTCACGTCTGCCTCCTCGGATCTCAGCGCGCGGTGAGGTCGGGCCAGAGCCGGTCCGCGCCCCGCTCGGCCACGTGCCGCCCTAGGGCAACCGCCCAGTGGCTCTCCGCCCCGAACTCCGCCCGCCACGACCAGAGGCGTCGGGTGGCAAAGTGCAGGCTGTGCTCATACGTGAACCCGATGGCTCCGTGGACCTGATGGGCGATACTGGCACCGAATCCGGCCGCCTCGCCCACCCGAACCTTGGCCGCGGCGACCTCCCGGGTGGGGTCGCCGCGCTCGGCGGCCCGGCACGCGTGGGCGGCCGCCATCCCTGCCGCGGCCGTGTGGCCGGCCAGCAGGGCGAGCTGATGTTGGATGGCTTGGAAAGCGCCGATGGCCCGGCCGAACTGCTTCCGCTCGCCCGCATAGCGGACCGCCTGGGCGAGAATCGATTGCAGCGCGCCCGCCATCTGCGCCGAACGTGCCAGCGCACCGTAGAGCCACACGGCGTTCCCCGGTGTCCAGCTCCCGGGGGGAGCTACCGCGACGACCGGCGCGTCCTCGAAGTCGAGGGTGTCTCTCGGCTCGAGCGCCACGTTGCGGTCGGCGGTGACTCGAGCGTGGTCGCCGGCGACGAGGGCAATGGTGACCTGGCCGTCTGCCTCGGCGGCCACCACGAGGTGGTGAGCCGACGCGCCCCAGGGCACCCGGGCGGCGCGCCCACGGAGGCGCCAGCCGCCATCGGCGCGCGTGAGGCGTAGCCGATCGTTCACCTGTACGGGCGCGATCGTGAGCGGCCCATCGGGAACATCGATACCGGCGCCAACCAGAAGCCAGCTCGCGATGATCGTCTCGGCGAGCGGAGCGGGCACGGCATGCCGGCCCGACGCTTCCAGGATGACGTGGGCATCCTGCCAGGTGAGGCCCGCCCCCCCGCGCGCCTCGGGTACCAGGGGCAAGGTGAGTCCGTTCTCTTCGAGCGTCTGCCAGAGGCCGGCGGGCCAGGTGCCCTGCTCGGTCGACTCCAGAAGCTCTTTGTCGACGAGGTCGGTGAGGATCCTAGTGATGGTGTCGGCGAGGAGGGTACGGGTTTCGTTCATCTCAGACCGAGCCCCCGCGCGATGATGCCTCGCAGGACCTCGCGGGTTCCGCCACGCAGCGAGAACGATGGCGCCTGTTGCGTGAGGTACGCGAGCACCCGCTGCAGCTGAGTCTCGCCGGTCAGGCTCGGCTCGAGCCCGAGCAGCACGTGTACGACCTCCGGCACCGACTGCTCGAAGGTCGTGCCCACGTCTTTCACCACGGCTGCCTCCAGATTGGGATTCTCACCAGCCTGCAGCATGGCCGCCACCGAGAGCGACATCTGGCGCAGGGTGGTCAGCTGGGCGGTGAGGCGCCCGACCACCTCAGCCGCACGCTCTGAGGGTTCCTGGCCCAGGGCCCGGATCAGCTCCACGATCAGTGCCATACTACTCAGATAGCGCTCGGGACCGCTGCGCTCGAAGGCCAGCTCGTTGGTAACCTGCTTCCAGCCTGCCCCCTCCTCGCCCACCAGCATGTCCTCGGGAACGAAGGCGTCCTCGAAGACAACCTCGTTGAAGTGGTGCTTGCCCGTGAGGTCAATGATTGGGCTGATGGTGATGCCCGGCGTCTTGGTGTCCACCAAGAACTGGGACAGGCCCGCGTGTTTATTGGCGGGATCCACGTGGGTCCGGAAGGTAGCGATCATGTAGTCGGACAGGTGGGCGTTGCTCGTCCACACCTTGGTCCCGTTGACGCGGTAGCCCCCTTCCGCCTTCTCGGCCCGGGTGCGGATCGAGGCGAGGTCGGACCCAGAGTCGGGCTCGCTCATGCCGATGGCGAAGGCCAGTTCGCCCCGTGCGATGCGGGGCAGGAAGCGCTGCCGCTGCTCCTCGGTGCCAAAGCGCAGCAGCATGGGACCGCTCTGACGGTCGGCCACCCAGTGGGCGGACACGGGGGCCCCGGCTGCCAGCATCTCCTCCAGGACGACGTAGCGCTCGAGGGCGCTCCGTTCGTGGCCGCCGTACTCCTTGGGCCACGTCAACCCGATCCAGCCGCGCGCGCCGACCCTGCGCGAGAAGGCGCGGTCGAAGCCGCCCCAGGAGGGGGCACGATCGAGCGGCGCGCGCTGACCGAGTTCCTGGCGAAGGAAGTCCCGCACCTCGCCCCGCAGCGTCTCCGCCTCCGACGGAAGGTCGTGGAGATCGAAACGGAAGGTGGCCATGGTCAGTCGTATTTCTCGGGCTTCCGCAGTTCGACGAACAGTCCGTTCGCCTCGCGCGGATGCACCCACACGACGTCCGCCCGCCGGTCGTCCACCTTCACGCCCTGTCCCTTCAGATGAGCCACCGAGCCCGGAATGTCCTGGCACTCGAACCCGACCAGGTATACTCCCTCGCCGTTCCTCTCCAGGAAGCGCCCGATCGCTTTGGTGGGATCGGTCGGTTGCAAGAGCTCGATGTGACCGTGCCCCAGGGGAAGGATTGCGTTCTTGAAGCCGAACTCCTTGGACTCCCCGCGGTGATGCACCGTGAGCTTGAAGAGGCGTGTGTACCGCTCGATGGCAGCCTCGATGTCGCGCACCACAACGGATAGCTCGATCACATCCCCCAGCATGGCTTGGTCTCCTATCTGTTGGGGGGCCTCGAAAGGGCCCCCCACGCCCCCCCATTCCGTTCGGGGCACCCCGGGAAACCCGGGGCGCCCCTCTACCGTACTCTGCGCAAGCCGTTCGACGAGCGAGTCTTGCTCGGCCCGTCGTGTCGGTCTCCGCTTTCTCTGGGGGGCCTCGAAAGTCTGTCGGGGGGCCTCGAAAGGGCCCCCCACGCCTCCCATTCCGTTCGGGGCGCCCTGGGAAACCCGGGGCGCCCCTCTACCGTACTCTGCGCAAGCCGTTCGACGAGCGAGTCTTGCTCGATCCGTCGTGTCGGTCTCCTATCGCGGCAGGCGCCGCACCAGCGGGTCCAGGTGCTTGCGGTCGGGCTTTAGGGTCCCGACCGGGAAGCTGTTCATCAGATCGATCACCGCGTCGTTGAACGGAGTTTTCACCCCCACCCGCCGTCCCTGCTGGGCGACGTAGCCGTTGAGATGGTCGATCTCGGTGCGGCGCCCGCGCATCACGTCTTGCAGCATGGAGGGGCGTCCGCCGCTCCGGCTCTTGCCGACGGCCGACATGTCGGCCTGGATCTCGGCGAGCCCTCCGCCGGCCGCCGCCTCGACGAAACGCTGGGCGACGATACCGTAGATCGGCTCGACCTCGTAGCCGCAGGCGCGCCCCACTTGGATGACCTCGGATCCGAGCTGAATGGAGATGAGCTGGACTTCAGGATCCGTGCGCGCTTCCATCGAACCGAGTCCGCTCAGGCCGCAGATGGGATTGACCATGCAGTTGATGGCCAGCTTCGACCACCGCTCGCCCCAGAGGTTGGTGGTGAGCTTGGTGGGAGCCACTGCGTTCATGGCTTCCACCAGCGCCCGCGCCCGTGGCGTCTCCTGGCCGTCGTGCTCGCCGATCTTGAACCCGATCGCCCCAGTGTCGGTGCGGATGGCGTGACCGGGCTCGTACATTCCCGCGCTGATGGTGATGACGCACCCGAGTGTCCGCTCCCGGCCCGCGATGGCCGCCACCCGCTCGTCGTTGATCCCGTTCTGGAAGTCCACCACCACCCCGTCGAGCTTCTTCAGGTACGCGAGACCGAGGTGGGTAGCCCACTCGGTGTCGTAGGACTTGACCGCGATGAACACCGCGTCGAACGGCTGGGCGATACTCTGGGCCTCGTGGATATTGAGCGCCTTCACCGGGATGAGGTGCTCGCCGCACGTCCCGCTGAGACGCAGCCCGACCTTCTGGAGAGCCTGCACGTGGTCTGGCCACTGATCGACGAAGGTCACGTCGTGACCCGCCTTGGTGAGCAGCCCTCCCACCACCGAACCGATAGCGCCGGCGCCGATGATCCCGAGCCTCATTGCCCTCTCCCTGACTGACTGGATGATAATGGCCGGGTCCGATGGCCTAGCCATCGGGAGCATATCACCGCCCGGGGAGGCACGGCCGGATGGGTCAGAAGCGATGGTCGCTCTCTGTTCCGCTCGACGCCTTCACGCTGGCCGAGCACGCCGAGATCGCGCGTGAGGCCGAGCGTCTGGGCTACACGGACGCGTGGTCGTTCGAGGTGGACGGGGTTGACTGCTTCGCGCCGCTCGCCGTCGTCGGGCACGCCACTGGTCTGCGCGTGGGCACGGCCATCGCGAACGTCTTTACGCGGGGACCGGCCACCCTGGCCATCACCGCGGCCGGCATGGCGGAGATCGCGCCCGGACGCTTCTGCCTCGGGATAGGCGCCGGCTCGCAGCCCATCGTGGAGGCCTGGAACGGCGCCCGCTTCGACCGGCCCGCCACCCGCGTCCGCGAGATGGTGCAGTTCCTCCGCTCCGCCCTGAGCGGCGACCGCGTGGTGTTCCAGGGCAAGACGTTCTCCGTCGATGGTTTTCGGCTGACGCGGCCGCCGACGCGCCCGATCCCCATCTACGTGGCCGCCTTGCGCCCTGGGATGCTGCGGGTGGCGGGCGAGGTCGGCGACGGAGTCGTGCTCAACTGGCTCTCTCCTGACGACGTCCCTAAGGCAGTGACGGTCGTGCGCGAGGCCGCCGCCACGGCGGGCCGTGACCCCAGCGCCGTCGAGATCACCGCCCGCCTGATGGTGAATCTGGATCCACCGGGCCCGGCGGCGGATGCCGGTCTCCGACGCCACATCACCGGATATCTGAACGTCCCCGTCTACCGGGCCTACCAGGAATGGCTGGGACGTGGGCCGCGGCTGGCGCCCATGTGGGAGGCGTGGGCGAGCGGTGACCGCAGGGGCGCGGTGGCGGCCGTCCCCGACGCGGTGCTGCGCGAGCTGATCGTGCGCGGGTCGCTGGAGGAGATCCGGGCCGGCGTGCTCCGCTATCTCGCGGCCGGCATCGACACGGCCTTCCTGCAGTTCTCCTCGTCAGAAGGCGACCCGGAACGCCAGCGTGCAGCGATCTTGGCTGCCACCCGCGCGCTGGCGCCAGACGGCTGATTGGCCGCCGCCGACGCCTAGGGTCGGTTCGGCAAGAGGTCGCGTGACTAGGTAGGATCCGGGGCTGGTCTGGCCAACCGCCGCTCCCGACGCCCGCCCGTGCTGGGCCTGACGGCGGCATAGTCGGGGACGAGGCGTGTGTACTCGCTCGCCATCAGTGGCGATGAGATCATGAAGTCCGCGGAGGCACGGTTACAGGCCACCGGGATGTTCCACACGACCGCGATGCGGATGAGGGCCTTGACGTCCGGGTCGTGCGGCTGGGGCTCCAGGGGATCCCAGAAGAAGATCAGGAAGTCGATGGCGCCGTCGACGACCTTGCTCCCGATCTGCTGGTCGCCTCCCAGTGGACCGCTTTGCAACGGCACCACCTCGAGTCCTAGCGCATGCCGTAGGAGGCGGCCCGTCGTGCCCGTCGCGTAGAGCTCGTGGCCCGCCAGTAGCTCCCGATTGAACCGGGCCCACTCCAGCAGCTCTTGCTTCTTGTTGTCGTGGGCAACCAGGGCGATGCGCTTTGCCGTTTTCGTGAGCAGTTCTTGGTACGCCATGGAGTCAGTGTACTAACGCACTGCGACAAACGCACGACATCGTGGCGACGAGACCATGGCTGTCGCCAGCGACCCGATATCAGTCCAGCTGGTAAACGCGGGCCGCCGTGTCGTACCACACGTGCGTCTGCTCCGCGTCGCTCAGATATGAGAGGCACTCACCCGTCACCGCGATGATGTCGGCATAGGACGCCCACAGCATCTCCACGGGAACGTTGCTTCCGAACATGCAACGACGGGACCCGAACATGCCGAGCGTTTCCTCGATCACGGGCCGCCAGAGATCGACGGCACACCGGTGTTCGAAGGTCCCCAGCCCCGAGAGTTTCACGAACACGTTCGGGCAGCCGGCGAGCCCACGCATCCCTCGGCGCCAGGCCGCCCACCCCTGGACGCTCCGATCTTCGAGCATTCCGGCGTGCATGAGCACAAAGCTGAGGTGGGGGTGATCACGGGCCAGTCGGGCACTGTCGGCCATCTGGTCCGCGAAGACCTGCAGTTCAAAGATGAGGCCGCGCCGACCGACCTCGGCCAACCCGCGGCGCCAGCCCGGATCGTTCATGAGATCGGGCCGGGAGGCGAAGCGATACCGCTCGTTGCGGTGCCAGTGCAGCTGTTGGCGGATGCCTCTGAGATTCGGGTGGCCTCGCATGGCGTCAAGGTGCGCTCCCACCTCGGGCCAGGACAGGTCGGCGTACCCCACGATGGCGTGCGGGAACCCGCGCCCGTCGGCCACCGATTGCACCCAGGCCACCTCGGCCAGATGCTGAGCGGGCGGCCAATTGGTCTGGACGTAGACGGACTTCATCACACCCGCCGCCCGGGCCTCGGCCAGATACTCGTCGATCAGGTAGTCGCGGCGCATGGCCTGATAGTCCCCGAAGATTCGCGGCTCGGGCGGACCGCTCAACCAGGGGAGGTCGGCCAGTCGCCAAATGTGATGATGGGCGTCGACGATCGGGCGGACGGCCACCTCATCCTTCACGACAGGACAGCGGTCTTCTTTCGTTCGACGAGACCAAAATCGATGGCCGCTCCCAGCCCCGGCTCGTTCACCGCATGCACCAGACCCTGCCCGTCGACCTCGATGTCCTGGGCGAGCCCGTATTTCTGGGCGCCCGCCGGCAGCAACACTTCGAAGAATTCGCAGTTCTTGATGGCCATGATCACGTGGATGTTCGCCACGTTGTTGAGGGAGTTCCCTCCGTGGTGGAGCTCGAAGTTCATGTGGAAGGCCTCGGCCAGGTGCGCGGTCTTCACCAGCGGTGTGATGCCGCCCTTCACGGCCACATCTCCGCGCAGATAGTCAGTGGCGTGGGCCGTCAGCCAGGGCGCGTAGGCGGTGAACCCACCCGGCGTGTATTCGGTGGCCAGGATGGGGATGCCGAGCTGCTGCTTGAGCTTCACGTAGTTGTACAGGTCGTCGTCGGCCAGCGGATCCTCGTACCAGTGGAAGCCCAGCTCCTCGGTGACCTGACCCACGCGCAGGGCTTCCGGATACTGATAGGCCCACGTGGAATCGAGCATGACGGTGAACTCGGCGCCAACCGCCGCCCGCACGGCGCGGCACACTTCGATGTCGATCTTGGGGTCGGTGGGCGGATGAATCTTGTAGGCCGTCCAACCCTGTGACTTGAACCGCACTGCCTCGTCGGCATAGGCTTCCTTGGAGGCGAGCACGGCCGAGCTGGCGTACGCCGGCACCCGATCGCGGTAGGATCCCAGCAGCTTGTGAATGGGCAAGCCGGCCACCTTGCCCGCGATGTCCCACAGCGCGACGTCCATCGCCCCGATGGCCCGCAAGGTGGTGTTGCGATGTCGCGACCACAGAGCCTGCCACAGGCGCTCGCGCTCCAGCGGATCCTGCCCCATGACCATGGGCTTCAAATAGTGGATCAGGGAGGCGCCGTCGAACTCGGCGCTGCGCATGGCCGAACCCAGAAACGCATGACCCTCGACGCCGGCATCGGTGGCTATTCGCAGGAGCCCGAGTTGGCTCTGGCCGCTGAATTTTCCGGTGTGCCGACCGTAGGTGGTGGCGGGAATATCGCTCCAGGTGAACAACGTGAGCGTCACCTCGGTAATCTTCATAGTCGCCTCCTGGCTGGCGCGAGCCTACCCCAGGCGCTCCACCTTCGACAAGGTTCGGGTAGTATGCACACGACGTCCCGAAGGAGGGGAGGATGGCGCAGCTCGACGGCAAGATGGCAATCGTCACCGGAGGAGCGGGTGCCCTGGGCGGCGCCGTGGTCAGGACGCTCGTGGAGGCTGGCGCCGTCGTCAGCGTGCCCTACCAGTTCGAGGGTGATCTCGAGAAACTCCGCGCGCGGACCGGCCTTCCCGCCGTGAGCCTGAGCGGAACCCGCCTGGACCTGACCGACGAAGCGGCCGTCGTCAGCTACTACGGCGCCCTCGCGCGCGAGCGCGGTGGGGTGGACATCCTCGTGAATCTTGCCGGCGGCTTCGGAGGCGGCCGCCCTGTCCACGAGACCCCCTGGTCGCTCTGGCAGCAGCAGCTTGATCTCAACCTCAAGTCGGCCGTCCTCTCCTGCGCGGCAGCCGTGCCGCACATGCTGGCGCGCGGCGGGGGCGCCATCGTCAACGTAGGGACGCGCACGGCCACCCAGCCTGCGGCCAACCTGGCCGCCTATGCGGCGTCCAAGCGGGCGGTCCTTCAGCTCACGGAGGCACTGGCGGCCGAGCTCTGCGAGCGCAACATCACCGCCAACGCAATTCTTCCCAGCGTGATCGACACACCGGCCAACCGGCAACACAACCCCGGGGAGGATGCCAGCCGCTGGGTGAAACCGGAAGAGATCGCGCGCGTCATCCTCTTTCTCGTGGGGCCTGACGCGCGCATCATCAGCGGGGCCGCCATCCCCGTCTACGGTCGTGCCTGACGCCGGGTATGGCCATCAGCAGAATGGCGGCTCAGTGCTGCATCGCCGGCGGGGGCCCGGCCGGGATGATGCTGGGGTTCCTGCTGGCGCGGGCCGGCCTCCAGGTCGCAGTCCTCGAGAAGCACGCCGATTTTCTCCGCGACTTCCGCGGCGACACCATTCATCCGTCCACCCTCGAGCTGATGTACGAGCTCGGACTGCTCGACGAGTTCCTGAAGCTGCCGCACCAGCAAGTGCGTCGGCTCACGGGGCAGGTGGGCCGCTTCGAGGTGGTCATCGCAGACTTCAGCCACCTCCCGACCCGTTGCAAGTTCATCGCGTTCATGCCGCAGTGGGACTTCCTGAACTTTCTGGCAGCGCAGGCGGCCCGCTATTCCGGCTTCACTCTGCGCGTCCGCACGGAAGCCACGGACCTCATCGAGGAATCGGGCCGGGTGGTCGGCGTGCGGGCAGCGGATCCGAAGGGTCCGCTGGAGGTCAGGGCGCCGCTCGTCGTGGGCGCCGACGGTCGAGGTTCGATCGTTCGCGAGCGAGCCGGCCTCCGCGTGCGTGAGCTGGGGGCGCCGATGGATGTCCTGTGGTTCCGGTTGTCTCGGCGGGTCAGCGATCCCACGGAGACGATGGGCCGCTTCGACGTCGGGCGGATCTTCATCGGCATCAACCGCGGCGAGCACTGGCAGTGCGGCTACGTGATCCCCAAGGGCTCTCTGGAGGAAATCCGTGGTCGAGGCCTGGACGCCTTCCGCGCCTCGGTGGTGACGCTGGCACCCTATCTCGCCGATCGGGTCGCCGAGCTATCCGGATGGGACGACGTGAAGCTCCTCACGGTGCAAGTGGACCGGCTCGACCGCTGGCATCGCCCGGGCCTGCTCTGCATCGGCGATGCCGCCCATGCGATGTCTCCGGTGGGCGGCGTCGGCATCAACCTCGCCGTCCAGGATGCGGTGGCCACCGCCAATCTCCTCGCGGAGCCTCTGCGCGCCGGGCGGCTCACCGCCGAGCACCTGCACCGGGTGCAACGGCGGCGCGAGTTGCCCACCCGGCTCACGCAGAAGTTCCAGGTGCTCATCCAGAACCGGGTGATCTCGCGGGTCTTTGGTACCTCGGCCGAGTTGCGTCCGCCCTCCGTGTTACGACTGCTCACGAGCTTCCCCCTCCTCCGGCGGATCCCTGCCCGGCTCATCGGCCTCGGCGTGCGGCCCGAACACGTCCGCTCCCCCTCGGCGGGGCAGTCGCGCTAGAGTAAAGCCATGCGCGATGCCGGCCGTCGCCTGATCCGCACCATGTGCCCCATGAACTGCCATCCCACCCTGTGCGGCATGCTGGTGGAGATCGAGGACGGGAGAGTTCTCCGGGTAAGCGGGGACAAGGACAACCCCGACAGCCAGGGATTTCTTTGTGGACGCGGCCACGCCTCGCGCGAGATCATCGGCAACCCCAAGCGCCTGCTTCATCCGCTCGTCCGGTCGCATCGGAGCGACGCCTGGCGCCGGGTGAGCTGGGACGAGGCGCTCGACCGCATCGTCCAGGGCATGCAGGCGGTGGGACGCGAGGCTGTGGGCACCTGGTCTGGGCACGGGTTCTTTGCCACGAACTACGGCACCCGCATCAACTCCCACCTGCTCCGTCGCTTCGCCAACCTCTACGGCTGCCAGTGGTGGAATCCCACCATGATCTGCTGGGGGCTCGGTGCCTTCGGCCTCGGCCTCACGGGCGTGCTGGAGACGAACACGAAAGAGGACATGGGCGCGCATTCCTCCTTCGTGCTCCTGTGGGGCGCCAACATCGCCAGTCAGCCGAACACCGGCCGCCACCTGGCCCTGGCCAGGCGCCGCGGCGCCCGCGTGGTCACCATCGACGTCCGCGAAACGGAGGCGGCAGCGCATTCCGACGAAACCTTGCTCGTGCGGCCCGGCACAGATGCGGCCTTGGCGCTCGGCCTGATGTACGTGATCATCGGCGAAGGCCGGTATGATCGCGAATTCGTGGCTCGTCATACCCAGGGCTTCGACGCGCTCGCCGCCCACGTTAAACCCTACACTCCCCAGTGGGCAGCGGAGGTGACCGGCATTGCCGCCGACCGCGTGGTGGCCCTCGCACGTGAGTATGCCGCCACCAAACCCGCCATGATCGTACTGGGCGGGAGCTCCATGCATAAGGGACCCAACAGCTGGCACGCAGCCCGAGCCGTGGCATGTCTGCCGGCCCTTACCGGCAATCTCGGGGTGGCCGGGGGCGGCCTCGGGCCCCGCCATGGTAGCGCCACGCGCGGCCAAGGCCTGGCGAGCATCATCGCCCTCGAGCGGCGACCGCCTGGGCGTTACGTCCCGAACCAGATGTCCAGCATGCTCGAAGTGCTGGGCGAGGGCCACGTGCGGGCGCTCCTGCTCTTCGGAACGGACATGCTCTCGTCCTTTGCCGACACCGGCCGTCTGGAGGCGGGGCTTGCCCGCCAGGAGCTCCTCGTGAGCTACGAGCTGTTCATGAACGACACGGCGCGCCGCTTTGCCGACGTGGTGCTCCCGAGCACCTCATGGCTGGAGGAGCTCGGATGCAAGAGCACCAATACCCACCTGTATTTGATGCCGCAGGCTCTCGATCCGCCCGGCGAAACGCGCTCGGGATCGTGGGTTCTCAGTGAGCTCGCGCGGCGGCTCGGCCTCGAGGATTTCTATCCTTGGGCATCCGAGGAGGCCCTGCTCGACACTCTCCTCGACCATCCGTCGACAGGGCACGCCACGGTGGCCGCCCTGCGGGCGGAGGGCGGCTTCCGGGCGTTGAACATCTCCCACGTGGCGTATCCGGACCGTATCTTCGACACGCCCTCGCAGAAGGTCGAGCTCGTCTCCGAGCGTGCGCGGACCCTCGGTCTTCCTGCGTTGCCCGTGCACGCCGCGCCCTCGTCGACCCGCTACCCGCTCGTCTTCCAGCAAGGGCGGACGCTGACGCACTTCCACGCGTTCTACGATCACGGGCGCGCCCTGCCCTCGCTGGCCAAGGCCGATCCCGGCCCGGAACTCTGGATCGCCGAGGCTGACGCGCACGCCCGAGGGCTCGATGACGGCGTTTCCGTGCGCATCTACAACGAGCGGGGAGAGGTCCGCGCCCGCGCGCGCGTCACCGCCAAGATTCGCGCGGGAACCGTGTGGATGCACGACGGCTGGGAAGGGATGAATCGCCTGACCTCCAGTCAAGCGGTTCTCCCCGATGAGGCCGTCGATCTTTTCCCCTTCTCGGCCGGGCAGTCCGCCTTCGACGCGAGGGTCGAGGTGGCGGCTGCTCCGGGATAGTCCGCGGGGGCCGGGGCTAGCGTCTGCGCCAAGCGTCGAGCTTGGCCTGCAGACGCGGCATCCGCATCTCGGGATCCACGATGAAGCGTTCGTGGGTGCCCTCACCCACTTTCTCGACCTCGTCGTGCACTTCGAAGCGAAAGCTCAGCCGGCGCCGGTCCACCTCGGTGAGTTCCACGACGATCGTGGCCTGCATGCCCTCGGGGGTAGCGGCCAGATGCGAAATGTTGACCTTCGTGCCCACCGTGGTCTGTCCGGCCTTGAGCAGGGGCTGGACGGCGTGGATCGCCGTCTGTTCCACGAGCCGTACCATCTCGGGGGTGGCCAGCACGCGGATAGGTTCGCCCCGGAGGTGGGGCGGTGTCATGTCGGTTGTGACCGTGACGGACTGCGAGTACTTCAATCCGGGCGCGAGCTCGCTCATAGGCCTCCTTGGGTACCGGACGCGCTCGCCATGCAGCACGAGCGCCGGATGCTCAGCCTATCGTATTCTGGAGGGAGACGAGGGTCGAGGGGTACCACCTGTATGCCGGGTAACAGCTTCGGAACGGTCTTTCGGATAACGACGTGGGGCGAGTCGCACGGCGCCGCCGTCGGCGTCGTGGTCGATGGCTGTCCTTCTCTCCTCGCGCTGTCGGAAGCCGACATCCAGCCCGATCTCGACCGTCGGGCTCCCGGTCAGAGCGCCCTCGTTTCTCAGCGCAAGGAGTCCGACACCGTCCGGATCCTCTCCGGGGTCTTTGAGGGTAAGACGCTGGGCACTCCGATCAGTCTGCTGATCCCGAACGAGGACATGCGTCCGGGTGACTACCGGGACGTTCAGGAGAAGTATCGACCGAGCCACGCCGACTACACGTATGACGCGAAGTTTGGCATCCGTGACTGGCGAGGGGGTGGGCGAACAAGCGCGCGCGAGACAGCCGGACGGGTGGCGGCGGGGGCCATTGCACGCAAGCTCCTGGCCGAGCGTTACGGGGTAGAAGTTGTGGCGTGGGTCTCCAAGGTGGGACGCCTCGTGGCCGAGAGCGATGTCGAGCATGTCACGCGGGTCGACGTCGACCGCACGCCCATTCGGTGCCCGGATCCGATCATGGCGGCCCAGATGATCGCCGCCGTGGAGGCCGCGCGCAAGGACGGCAACTCGCTGGGCGGCATCGTGACGTGCGCCGTCCGCGGCTGTCCACCCGGCTGGGGTGAGCCCGTATTCGACCGGCTAGAGGCCGATCTGGCCAAGGGAATGCTCAGTCTCCCTGCCAGTAAGGGTTTCGAGATCGGCTCCGGCTTCGCGGGAACGGACCTGACCGGACTGGAGCACAACGACGAGTTCCGGATGGAAGGGGACCGCGTGCGCACGCGCACGAACCGGAGCGGTGGCGTGCAGGGCGGAATCAGCAACGGAGAAACGATCTACTTCCGTGTCGGCTTCAAGCCGACTGCCACCATCATGCACGAGCAGGCCACCGTGAGCGTCCACCACGAGAACACGACCATCCGTGGGCGTGGCCGCCACGATCCGTGCGTACTGCCCCGCGCGGTACCCATGGTCGAGGCCATGGCTGCGCTCGTCCTGGCCGACCACGCCCTGCGGGATACTATTAGTATGGGGGGCCTCGAACGGGCCCCCCAGGCCCCCCGCGCTCGGAGCCGCCCCGGGTGACCCGGGGCGCCCCTCGATATCACGCCGCCCCCCGGGCCTCGAACGGGCCCCAGGACCCTCCGATAGCACTCCTGCCCCCGGCCTCGGGCGGGCGCCCCCCACTACTTGCGGGGGGCGTCGCGGCCGAAGAACCCGTCGCGGGGGCGGGCGTGAGCGTGGTAGTGGTCAGGGATGTTACGCATGTGGCCATCGATCCAGAATTCCCCGAGCTGCGCCGCGGCGACCTGACGCAACCGGTCCCGCATGTGCTCGACGTGCGCTCCCGGGGGCGTCACGCCGTGGTAGCGCCAGACGACCATGGGGACGTCGCACACGTCGCACTCGGCGATCCAGCAGATGTCGTCCTCGTGATACCAGGGAGTCATTCGCTGGGCACGGCACAGATCACAGTCGGCCACACGCCGGAAGGCTTGATCGGTCATCGACTCACCTACTTGAACATCGAGAACTCGATCTCCTTCTGAGTGAGGAACTCCAGGAGGACGGGCGTCCCCTCCTGCGTCTTCCGGATCCCACGCTTGATGGCCGGAACGATCTCGGCGGGTGAGGTCACCCGCTCGCCATAGCCCCCGAAAGCCTTGGCCATCTCGGCGTAGTTCCCGCTGATGTCGGTGCTGCGATACTTCTCCGTCGACACCTTCATGATGGGCAGCTCGATGGCCATCGAGAAGTTGTTGAGGAGGATGGAGAGGATGGGGATGCGCTCCCGCACCGCCGTCTCGAAATCCATCCCCGTGAACCCGATGGCGGCGTCACCCCATACGTTGATGCAGAGCTTGTCCGGATGGGCGAGCTTGGCGCCCATCGCCAGTCCCAGCCCGTAGCCAAGCTGGGTGGTCTTGCCCCAGCCGATATAGCTGAGAGGGGCGGTGCTCTCCCAGAACGGCGAGATCTGATCGCGCGGGCTCCCGGCGTCGTGAGTGATGATGGTGTTGGCCACGTCGACCGTGTGCATCAGATCCCACAGCACGCGGTAGGGCGACAGGGGCGTTTCCTCCGAGGTGAGTTTGGGCATCCACTGGGCCAGCCACTCCGCCTTGATCCCCTTGATCTCGCGCGCCACGTCATCGGCTCGTCCGCGCGGCTGGCCCTTGAGCCGATCGCGGACCTCTGCCACCAACGCCTCCAGGGTGAGGCCGGCATCACCCACCAGGACGTGCTCGGCCCGTACGTCCTTGTTGAGGTCGGCCGGATCGAGGGTAGCGTGCACGATCCGCTTCCCCGCCGGCATGGCCACGCCGTAGTTGGTGGTCGCGAAGCTGCAGCCGATGCCGAAGATGACGTCGGCTTCCGTCAGGAAATGGTGCACGGTCTTCGGAATGGAGCGCCCGCCCGAGCCAAGCGACAGCGGATGATTCTCGGGGAAGGCGCTCTTCCCCTGCAGACTCGTGGTCACCGGAGCCTCCAGCAGCTCGGCCAGCTCACGCAGACGTGGCCACGCCTGGGCGTAGTGCACCCCCTGCCCGGCGTACAGGACGGGGCGTTCGGCGGCCACCAGCACGCGCGCCACCTCGGCCACCGCCTTCGGATCGGGGCCATAGCGGGTCACGGGGACCGGCCTGTAGTCGAGTGGCTCCGGGACGTCTTCCTGGAAGAGATCAACGGGGAACTCCACCATGACCGGCCGCGGGCGGCCATTCCTGACCTGCGTGAACGCACGCCGCATGGCGTCGGGCACGGCCGTGGGCAGGATCACCTGTTCCACGGACTTGGTGACGTGCTGGAAGTTCAGGAAGGCGTTGAAATTCGGGGGAATGTTCGTGATGCGCCGGGGATAGCCACCCGGAAGAACCACGATGGGTGAGGAGTCACCGTAGGCCTGGGCCACGCCGCCAAACGCGTTCTCGGTTCCCGGACCGTGCTGCATGGCAAAGACGCCGATCTGGCGAGCCGAGGTCACCCGGCTCACCGCATCGGCCATGTGCAAACCCGTGCGCTCTTGCCGAACGATAATGGTCCGGATATCGGCCTGGGCGGCCGCCTCGATGATGGTGTTGACCGGATAACCGATGAGAAATTTCACGCCTTCACGCTTCAGGATCTCCGCCACCGCCGCTGCTACCTTCACGATGCGCCTCCCTTACCTTGTGTGCTCACCGCATCTTCTGGGATTCCCGTTCCTTCAGGATTCGTCGCAGTATCTTCCCGGACGGGTTCTTGGGAATAGCGTCCACGAACTCCACCTCGCGCACGGTCTTGTAGGCGGCCAGCCGGTTCTTGACGAAGTCCGCGATGTCGTCCCCACTGAGGTCGGCATGGCTGGCCCGTCGGACCACGAAGGCCTTGGGAACCTCGCCCGCCTCCGGATCGGGCTTGCCGATCACCGCCGCGTCGGCCACCCCCGGGTGCTCGAGGAGGACGGCCTCGATTTCCGCCGGCGCGATCCCGAAGCCCTTGTACTTGATCATCTCCTTCTTGCGGTCTTGCACGAAGGTGTAGCCGTGCTCGTCGGCATAGCCGATGTCGCCCGTGAAGAGCCAGCCGTCGCGGATAGCCGCCGCCGTGGCCTCGGGCGCCTTCCAGTATCCAGCCATCACCTGGGGGCCGCGGATGCAGATCTCGCCGACTTCGCCGGGCCCCAGGATCGTGGTGCCCGTCTCCACGTCCACGATCTTCTGCTCGGTGTCGTGCACGAGAAGGCCTGCGGCCTCGGCCACGTTGAGGCTGTCGTCGTGCACCGGGTTGAGATGGGTGAGGGGGGAAGCTTCCGTGAGTCCATAACCTTGCAGCACCGGGACGCCGGTGAGGTCTCGAAAGCGGCGGGCCAGCTCGGGTGCCAACGGAGCCGCCCCCACCATGCAGAAGCGGAGGCTGCTGAGATCGTAGTTCTTCAGCTCGGACCACCCGCAGAACATCAACAGCACGGGAGGCACCACGAAGAGCATGGTGACCCGGTGGCGCTCGACCAGGCGCAGGCATTCGGCCGGCTCGAAACGCTCCATCAGCACCGCGGTGGCCCCCGCGTACATGGCGCCGCCCATGAGCATGGCGCCGTAGATGTGATAGAAGGGCAGGAAGATCAGCAAGCGATCGCTTTCCCTCACCCGCAAGGTCGCGATCAGCTGGATGTTGTTGGCGACGAGATTCGCATGGGTCAGCATCACGCCCTTGGGGAGGCCGGTCGTGCCGCTGGAGTAGGGAAGCGCGACCAGATCGCGGTCGCCGATCTCGACGGGGGGCGGCGGTAACGGCCGCTCGTGCTCGATGAGTGCGCTCAGGCGTTCAACCCCCGCGCCCGCGGGCGGGGCCCCAGGGCCGATGGCGATGACGTGCCGAAGCTTGGGGAGCCGTCCCCGCACCGCCTCCACCAGGGACAGGAGCTCGGTGTGGACCACGATGGCGACCGCCTCTGCATCGTTGAGCTGGTACTCGATCTCGCGCTCGCGGTAGGAGGGATTCATGGGACTGACCACGGCTCCCACCCGGGCGATGCCGTAGAAGGCGATAACGTACTCGGGGCAGTTGGTGGTCAAGAGACACACCTTGTCGCCGTGCTTGATCCCGAGCCCTCGGAGGGCATGGGCGAAGCGGGTGGTCAGG
>Ga0187893_10002228_pt1 | contig 43319 bp, 33 predicted proteins | sample MA1701074metaG_FD_139574 | JGI IMG/M metagenome (GOLD analysis project Ga0187893, IMG submission 139574) | White microbial mat communities from a basaltic lava cave in the Kipuka Kanohina Cave System on the Island of Hawaii, USA - MA170107-4 metaG ... | reverse complement strand
CGGCGATGTGCGTCTGCAGCTGGCTCCGCTCGGTCGCGTGCTCGTCGGCCGCCCGCGCCAGCTCGGCCATGCGTGTTTCCAGCCGTGCCCGCTCGGCAGCGTGGTCGGTCCCGCTACCTTCGAGATCGGCAATGCGCTGCTGCAGCCGTTCGCGCTCGATCGCAGAGGCGCTCGCGGCTGCTTCGAGTTCGGCGATGTGCGTCTGCAGCTGACTCCGCTCGGTCGCGTGCTCGTCGGCCGCCCGCGCCAGCTCGGCCATGCGTGTTTCCAGCCGTGCCCGCTCGGCAGCGTGGTCGTTCCCGACGCCTTCGACCTCCGCGATACGCTGCGCCAGTCGCTCGCGCTCGGCGGTGTGATGACTGGCCGCTGCTGTCATCTCTGCGAGGCGTGCGTCGAGTCTCGCCCGATCGGCCGCGTGGAGCGTCGCGACCGCCTCGATTCCGGCGATGTGTGCTTCAAGTCGCGTCCGTTCAGTCGTGTGGCTGCTTACGATCCCTTCGAGTTCGGCGATCCGCATTTCCAGCCGACTCCGGTCGGTCGTATGCCCGTCCGCTTCACGTGCCAGGTCGGCCGTGCGTGTCTGGAGCCGCGTCCGCTCGGCGGCCTGATCGTGTCCCGCGCTTTCTAGTTCGGCGATGCGCTGCGCCAGTCGCTCGCGCTCGATGGCGGCAGCACTCAAGACACCTTCGAGTTCGGCCACGCGCGCGTCCACGCGTTCCCGTTCGCTCGACTGGGTGCTCGCGGCCTGGAGTTCGCCGATGTGCGTCTGCAGCTGACTCCGATTGGTCGCATGCTCGTCGGCCGCCCGCGCCAATTCCACAATGTGCGTTTCCAGCCGCGTCCGCTCGGCAGCGTGATGACCAGCCGCTGCAGTCATCTCTGCGAGGCGTGCGTCGAGTCTCGCCCGATCGGCCGCGTGGATTGTCGCGAACGCCTCGATTTCGGCGATGTGTGCTTCAAGTCGCGCCCGTTCAGTCGTGTGGCTGCGTACGATCCCTTCGAGTTCGGCGATCCGCCTCTCGAACTGATTCCGCTCGGTCGCGTGCGCGTCTGCCTTACGTGCCACGTCGGCTATGCGTGTGTGGAGCCGCGTCCGCTCGGCGGCCTGAGCGTGTCCAGCGCCTTCTAGTTCGGCGATGCGCTGCGCCAGTCGCTCGCGCTCGGCGACGTGATGGCTGGCCGCCGCTGTCAGTTCGGCGACGCGTGTCTCAAGCCTCTCTCGATCGGCCGCGTCGAGTGTCCCAGTTGCATCGATCGCGGCGATCTGTGCTTCAAGTCGCGTTTGTTGGGTCGCATGGCTACTTGCGTTCGCTTCGAGTTCGGCGATGCGCGCCTCGAGTTGTCGGCGTTCGGCGCTACGCTCGTTGCGGATCTGACGGTACTGCTCGGTCTCCGCAGCACGCACCGCCAGGAGCGTTCGTATCTCGGACTGGAGTGTCTCGACCGTCGCGCGCTGGCCCTCCTCCGTCTCGAGATGGCTCCGCGCGTCGCCGAGGGCGCCCATCAGCTTGGCGTTCTGACCGGACAGCACAGGGCGTCCGTTCGAGGCCTCGTGCCGAAGCCCCAGTGCGGCCTCCAGGGCCTCGGTGAGTCCTTCGATTGCCCGTTCCTGCTCCGGGCGAGCCACCTGGCTCGTGATCTCCCATGTCACGCCAAGCACCATGGCCGAGCCGTCGTCCCGCCGAAGCGGCATGCCTCGCGTTTCGACGGCTCGCCGCTCGCAGCTGGCGTTCACCAACTGGTAGCGCAGCGAACACGTCTGACCGCCGCTCACGTGCGCGATGAACTCGACGACCTGTGGCCGATCCTCGTTGCCCACGAACGCGACGAGAGGGTGACCATGGACGCGATCGATCTGCTCAGTGCCCAACAGGGCGAGTGCGGCGCGGTTCGCGGCCACAAAGTGGCCGCTGGCACTGACGATGATCAGGCTCACAGGCCTGGATTCGAGGATCGCGTGCAACCGCTCTTCCTTAGACGAGGATGATGAGGGCGCGTTTGATGACCCGCTGAGGCCCAGGCCGGTGAGCGTCGGGGGTGGCGTCACGGGCGCGTACCGCCTTCTCCTGTGACGGTCGAATGATCGGATGACATGGTCCTCTCGTGGGACGCGCCCCTCTTCGATCTTATCGGCGGCATCGTCGAGAGTAACAGTTCCGACTCAAATGGCTCGGAAATGCACACCACCGGGCGCACATCTTGGGGCATGCCGGTGGAGGAGCACTTCATATAGGCGGCCGCAGGCCAACGGCGAGAATATCTATAAGGAAGCCCGGTCACGGGCGGCATCGCGGATGTGGCCCGGCTCGAGGACCGGGTCGGGCCATCCGCTCCTGGCGACGGTGAGCATGGCCTGCCCCATTTGCTCCGTCGTGAGGATCACGCGCGGAAACAGGTTTCGCAACACAGGCAAGATCGGTGCGGTCACGGCATAGAAGGCGCGGTACAGCAGCGTTTTCGAGCGTAGCCCATGGAGCGGCTGGATAATCCCTGGACGAAACAGGTAGACCCCCTCGAACGGCACACGGAGCAGTGCGTTTTCCGTTCTGCCCTTCACGCGCGCCCACATCGTTCTTCCGCGTTCCGAGCTGTCGGTGCCCATGCCGGAGACATACACGAACGTCATTCCCGGGTTCAGGCGCGCCACCGTCGTTGCGGCGGCAAGAGTGAGGTCGTACGTGAGACGCGTGTAGTCGACTTCCGTCAGGCCGACGTACGACACGCCGAGGCAAAAGAAGCACGCGTCGAAGCCCGTCAGCTGCGATTCGATCGCCGTGAAGTCCCAGAGATTCGCATGGGCGACCTCGCGGAGCTTTGGATGCGTGAGCCCCGTAGGCGTTCGTCCAACGGTGAGCACGGCGTGGACGTCCGGGGCCTGCAGACATTCTCTGAGCACGCCTCCGCCAACCATCCCGGTTGCGCCGAAGAGGAGGACATTCATCGGCCGCTCCTGATGCTACAGTGGCGCACACCTCTCTCGACGTCCAACGCAACAGTTGCCATCTGGGTGTGTTCGCCGTACCTGTTGGCCGCGTTGAATCGAGTGCCGGAGGTCTTATGCGCTTGATATTCTCTGGCGTCGTTGTGACCGTAACAACTATGGCGGCGGCTGGCGCATACCGTCAGGTTGCGCCACGGACCCTCGTAGCCGTGTGGGCACACGCTGACGACGAGGTGCCGGTTGGGCCGATCCTCGCGCGTTACGCCCGAGAGGGCGCGCAGGTGTATATGATCATCGCGACGGACGGCGCTCAGGGCGCATCGAACACGATGATCCCGCGAGGTCCGGAATTGGCACGCGTGCGTGCCGACGAGGCTCGATGTTCCGCGCAGGCGCTGGGTGCGCATTCGCCGATTTTCCTCGGGTTTCCTGATGGCGCGCTTGGCAGCTTCACCGACCCGACGCTGCTCTACCGCTCGTTCTCCAGCGTCGATACGGAGGCGGCTCGCCGGTCCATGGATTGTCACAAAACCCAATAGAGCGACGATGTCGAGCGCCGGGTGTCGGAGCTGATGAGGGGGACTACGGAGCTGCCGCTTGCCGCACTGTCGACAGTGGCAACGGATGACCTGTTCCGGTAGGCTTGCCGCGGCGGCCGCCGGGCGCGCGACCTTCCGTCTGGATTCTTAGTCTGTTTGCTCGTGTGACGACGAAGCTCGCTTGTGCGAGACGACGAGCATGTACTCGTAGACAATCTCGACGGGTCCGGCCGCCCGGCCGTGGTTCCAGCGAATGATGGCGTCCGAGAACGTCTGATCGAGCTCGGCCCGCCGCTCCGGCGTATGCTCCAGGCTCGCCCGAATCGCGACTAACGGCCCAAAGGTCTCCATGAACAGACGGCAATAGTCCTGCGGGCTCGGCGCCCGCTCGATGTACGTGTGCCGACTCATGGTGAGGGGATCGACTCGATTGCCGAAGAGCGTTCGTACATGTGTCTCGTCCCCCCACAGGAGTGGCGGAGCCGCGCCTGGCGGCGGTGGTGGTGCGTAGGGGGCCAGCAACGCGAAGAATTCGCCACCGATGCCTTCAGGCGTGAAGTTGATGAGCCCGATCGTGCCACCGGGTCGGCACACGCGCACGAGCTCATCGGCCACGGCCTGGTGGTTCGGCGCAAACATGGCACCGAAGCAGGACGTCACCACATCGAAGGTACTGTCGTCGAAGGGGAGCGCCTCCGCGTCACCTTCGATCCATTCCAGGTCCACGCCCGCTGCGGCCGCGCCGCGTCGACCCGCGACAAAGTGCTCGGGCGTCAGGTCCGAGGCGACCACGGCAGCACCGCGCTGGGCAGCGCGGATGGCGACGTTGCCAGTGCCGGCTGCCACGTCGAGCACACGCTCGCCCGCGGTGACGCCGCACGCATCGACCAGCACGGGACCGAGCTCCCACACGGTCGCGCGTGCGAACCGTTCGTAGTCGCCTGCGGCCCACATCGCCCGAAAGGCAGCCTTCACCGTACGGTCAGCCTCGATTGACCCATTGGTCGGCGACCGGATATCCGCTGTCACATGCCTCCTCCTGAGCACGACTCGCGTCGTGTCACGTCTCAGCCTAGAAGGGAGCGCTGTCCGACGCCAGCGCCGAGCGTCCGGCTTGTTTGTCCAATCGTCCGAGCGTGTCGCACCAGGTGTAGGATGGCCCAGTGAGGGCACCTTGGCCGATACGCCTGGCATCGTTGCGGCGGCTGCAGAATCTCGGTTGGTGGCCGGAGCATCGGACGCGTTGTCCGACGTGCTCGAAGCCGTGAGGCTCACGGGGGCGCTGTTCTTTCTGGTGGATGCGCACACGCCGTGGGTTGCTGAAGCACCGGCTTCAACGCATCTGGCGCCCGCGATCCTTCCTCGTGCCCAGCACATCGTCTCCTATCACGTCGTCAGCGAGGGTGTCTGCTGGTGCGAATCACCAGGTCATGTTCCCCTGCGACTCGAGGCTGGCGACGTGCTGGTCGTGCCGCACGGGCACGCGTACCAACTCGCCAGCACGTGTGGCCTGCGCACGGGGTGGTCACTCGATGACGCGCTCGCCTGGTTTCGCGCGATGGCCGGTGGCCGCCTGCCCTTCATCGTCACCGAAGGAGGCGACCGGGCGGAGCGCCTCCAACTCGTGTGTGGATTTCTGGGGTGCGATGCGTTGCCGTTCAATCCGGTGCTGGCGACGCTGCCTGTGCTGCTCCGCGTGCGCCTCGGCGGCGACTCGGCGGACCGACTGCAGACGCTTCTCGAGTTTGTGGTGGCGGAGTCGAGCGGCGATCGCCCGGGCGGCCGTTCCGTGAAGCTACGAATTGCGGAACTCGTGTTTGTCGAAGTGCTGCGCAGCTACCTGACGCGCGCGTCAGACGACAACCGGAATTGGCTGGGCGGGCTGCGCGATCCGGTCGTGGGTCGTGCGCTCGCGCGCCTGCATGCTGACCCTGCGCGCGCCTGGACGCTGCCCGATCTCGCACGCGAGGTTGGAGCGTCGCGGTCGGTATTGGCCGAACGCTTCGCCTCTTTCGTCGGACGTCCACCCATGCTGTACCTGACGTACTGGCGGATGCAATTGGCCGCCAGTCGGCTCGCGGAAGGAACCGCGACGGTGAGCGAGGTGGCGAGTGCGATCGGCTACGAGTCCGACGGCGCGTTTTGTCGTGCCTTCAAGAAGGTCACGGGCATGACGCCGGCGTCATGGCGCAGCCGGGCACGAGGCGCCATCCTTGCCGCGCCTGAATTCCCGAGCGAGTCGGCTGAGTCCGCCGGTTTTCAGGGACGGTAGCGCGGCGTGTGCTCTCTGCATCGCCGCGTTCTCGATGGTGCGGCACCCGGCGCTCGCGTCTACCGCTTGAGCCGATAGGCCTCGCGCGAGGGCTTGAGCGGCCGGAGCATCCAGTACGGCCGCCGCGTGCCGTCGGGGCTGTGCCGGCTTGCGGGGCGCGTGCGCGTCAACCACTCGAGATACACCTCGCGCGAGCGTGCGGTGTCGACGCTGATGTCACCGTCGCGGTCGCCGGGCCCCGCCTTCTCGATCCTCACCGCCTGATGCCAGCAGTGCATGCCGGAGATCGGATCCGGCTGCACGGCGAACGTCAGGTTCTGGTGCACGCCGACGTCGTTCCACCAGATGCGGCTGGTATCGGGATCGGACGACTCGAACGGATGCACCTGTCCGGTCGTCGTCAGGCTCCAGCTGGTGCCTTGCCGGTCGAGCGCGACCGTCCGCATGAACTGCCGCTGCCCTTCGGTGTCCGACAGCTTCCAGCGTCCCATGTGATGGCTGCAGGCGACGACCCCCGGCTTGATCCCCTCGGTGACCCACGCCTTGACAACGAAGAATCCGATTCTCGTGGTGACGCGGACCAGATCGCCCGTGCCGACGCCAATCCGCGCGGCATCGGACGGATGCACCCACAATGGGTTCGTGTGCGCAATCTCGTCGAGCCACTTTGCGTTGGCGCTGCGGGTGTGGATGTGCATCGGCAGTCGGAAGGTCGAGATGAGCGGCATTTCGCCCGGCTCGAGCACCGACGGATGCACGTGGCTGCGGATGTAGCCGGGCAGCGCGTACTCGGGCCAGCCCCATCCTGCCAGGGTGCTCGAGTAGAACTCGAGGCGTCCACTCGGCGTGGGGAAGCCAAGCAACAGCTGCCCGTCGACGTTCACGCCGATCGCGCGGCGGCCGGCGCTGTCGGGCTCCGGCATCGGCAGCGGGACGGCGTTGGCGTCGAATGGGCGTGGGGTCGCGGTGTACACGCGGCCGAAGCGCGATTCGGCAACGTCCTTCAGCTCCTCGGCTGGCACCGGCTGCTCGTGGCGCGGTCCCACGCGCGTGCGGATCTCGAACGCGCCGTGCCGGCGCATGTATTCGAGCGGCGTCAGGCCTAGCGCGGCGGCGGCTTCGGGCAGTCCCGGCACCGACCGCTCGAACATGTGGCTGTAGTACTCGTCGACCGCTAGTCGCGTGCCTGGCTTTGAGACCGACTCCACATGATGGCGGATGCCGAGGTCGTCGCCCGGATCGATGCGCCACGTGAGCTCCATCCAGAACTCGTTTTCCTCCCACACCTCGCCCGGATTGGTTTGTCGCGTATCGGTGATCTCGTCGCCCGAGCGCGCCCGCGCCGCGCGCACGACCGGCTGGCGGAAGCCGATCCACTGCCCGTCGTGCGTTTCGTACGAATGGGTGTCGTGGCGCTCGGACGCGTGCCCCATCGGCAGCACGTAATCGGCGAAGTAGGCGGTCTCGCTCCAGGTGGGCGTGAGCGCGACGTGGAGGCCGATCCGCGACTCGTCGGTGAGCGCCTCGATCCAGGAAAAGCCATCGGGATTGGTCCAGACCGGGTTGTAGACGCGCGTGAAATAGACGTCGAGCGATCCTCGCTCTTCCTTCAGGAAGTGCGGCAGCAAAAACGACATTTCGTGCATCGACAGCGGGAACTCGTCGGGCCACGTCAGCTCGTTCCAGACATGCGGGTGCGGCGGGACATGAATCGGCCGCGGCACATACTTGGTCCAGGCGTTCGGATAAGTGCCGCCGTCGGTGGCGATGGCGCCGAGGAGGGCGTTCAGCATGAAGAGGCAGCGTGCCACCTGCCAGCCGCCGAGATTACCCGAGCCCGCGCTGCGCCACGTGTGCGTCGACAGCCGCGTACCGGCCGTCGCGACCAGACGCGCCACCGCCTCGATGGCCGCGGCATCGACGCCAGACTCCCGCGCGGCGAACTCGAACGTGTACTCCGCATAGCGGCGCGCGAGCGCCTGCTCGAAGGCGTCGAAGTCTGCTGCCGCGGTGCCTTCGACGGCCCCCATGTACTCGGCCCAGTTCCACCACCGCCGGACGAACTCGCGGTCGTACAGACGTTGCTCAATCAGATAGTTCGCAATCGACAGCAGGATGGCGGCTTCCGAACCTGGATGCGGCGACAGCCAGTGATCCGCGTGGCTCACCGTGTTCGACAGGCGCGTGTCGAAGACGACGACCTTCGCGCCGTTCTGTTTGGCATCCATGATTCGCTGCGCGTGCGGATTGAAGTAGTGCCCCGACTCGAGATGCGCGCTGATGAGCAGAATGACCCTGGCATTGGCGTGATCGGGACTCGGGCGATCGAGCCCCATCCAGTACGCGTAGCCGGCGCGGGCGCTCGATGAGCAGATGTTCGTATGTGAGTTATGGCCGTCGATGCCCCATGCCGCGAGAATCCGTTCGACGAAGCCGTCTTCGCCGGGCCGACCCACGTGATACATGACGCTGTTCGGCCGCTTCTCGCGCAACGCCTTGCGAATCCGGTCGGCGATGTCGTCGAGCGCCTCGTCCCACGTCACGCGTACCCAGGCGCCCTCGCCGCGGCGGCCTGCCCGCTTCAGCGGATAGAGGATGCGATCGGGATCGGTGATCTGATTGAGGGTCGCCGGACCCTTCGCGCAGTTCCTGCCGCGCGACCCGGGGTGCTCGGGGTTGCCCTCGAACTTGCGAATCTGAAGCGTCTCCTTGTCGACGTACGCCAGCAGTCCACATGCTGATTCGCAGTTGAAGCACGTGGTCGGCACGAGCGTGTAGCGCCGTTCGACGCGCTCCGGCCATGCGCGCGAGTCGAGCTCGGTCCAGTCGTCCCAGCGATCCTTCGGAGGAAAGGGTTTCAGATCACGCAAGCGGCACCGCCTGGGCGGCTTGGACATAGGCGTGTTCGTAGGCGATGAGGCCGAGGAGCGCCGCCGCCGCGAGCGCTGCGCCGCCCCACGGCGCCAACAGTCCCGCGGCGACTGTCGCCGCGCCCAGCCAAAAGGGCGTCCGATAACGGCCCCACACCATCTCGTCCACGGCCAGACGCGCATGCGCCGTGCCGTGCGTGACGGTCGTCTCGCCCGCGACGAGGAGCAGATGGCCCAATGCGCCGCCGGCTACCATCCAGAGCAGCAGCTCTACGACCGCGGGCGCCGTCCAGGCCGTGGCGAGCGCGAGTGCCGCCGCCCCCGCCATCAACGCCTGCACGAGGAGATGGGCCGGCAGCAACGCGCTCTGCCAGAGGTCGCGCGCTTTCGCCTGCGCAAAGAGATAGGCGGTGTAGACGGCCGTCGCCGCCGCCAGCGGCACACCTGCCGCAGCGAGCAGGAGCTGCCAATCAGCCCCGTCGAGCACGCTGAAACCCAGATGCAGCACCAGGACGCCGCCGTACGCGCCGATGATGAACGCGCCGCGGACCAGCCAGCTGCGCCACTGGGGCCGCGTAAAGATGAGATAGCAGCGCTCCGGATGTTCGAGGTCGGCGATCAGGATCACGCCTGTGATCCCCATGAAGGTCAACGCTATCCCGGGGGCAATCCACCGCCAGAGGATGCTGCCGCCATCCAGCACGCCGGCGAGCACGAGGCACGCCGCAGCCAGGTAGGCTCCGGCGGCGATGCTCTTCGTCCAGGTGTAGAGGCTGACGCGCCAATCCCACGGCGCACTGTGGCCGACGTCGTACGACAGTACCGCGGCCGCCGAGCTGTTGTGTCCGTGCGGATGCCCCGACACGACCACCTGCCGCCCGCGGGGCTGCTGGCTCCACATGAACAAGCCGCCTGGCGGCCGCGCAGCCGCCAGCGGATCGAGCGTCGCCGCATGCGCCCCCTTGTAGAACAGCTGCGGCCGCGTCTCTTTCTCGGGCCGGCGTACGGCCACAGGGTCCCGGTGCAGGATGTGCGCCGCCCGTCCGCTGAGATCGTGACGGTCGCCGACGACGATCGCCTGGGTGGGGCAGACGACGACGCAGGCTGGTTCGAGGCCGATGTCGAGGCGGTGCGCGCAGAAGTTACACTTCTCAGCGGCGTGGTCGTCGGGGTTGATGAAGATTGCGTCGTACGGACAGGCGGCGATGCACGCCTTGCAGCCGATGCAGATGGACTTGGCGAAATCGACGATGCCATCGCGGCGTTGGAACATGGCGCCGGTGGGGCAGGCCGCCACACACGGTGGGTCCGCGCACTGGTTGCAGCGGGTCACTTGGAAGAAGCGGCGCGCCTGCGGATGGCGGCCGACGTCGACCGACTTGACGTAGGTGCGGTTGACCGAGAGCGGAACCTGGTTCTCGGATTTGCAAGCCGTGCTGCACGCGTGGCAGCCGATGCACCGGGTCTGATCGATGACCTTGATCCAGCGCGGTTCGGCGTGCGTCTCGAAGGCGGGGGCGGCGTTCATCGAAGCCGGAAGATGCCACCGTAGCGGACGGTCCGACACGCGTCAAATAAATAATAGGCGTGGCCCTCATAAAGGATGCTAAATACCCCTCCCATGAACTTCCACCAGCTCGAGATCTTCTACGCGGTCGCCGATCGCCGCGGCGTCAGCAGGGCGGCGGCTGCGCTGCACCTGACGCAGCCGGCGGTGAGCCTCCAGATCCGCGCGCTCGAAAAAGCCTGCGGCCTGCTCCTGTTCGAGCGCGGTGGGCCACAGCTTCGGCTGACGCAGGCCGGGGAGGCGCTCTATCGGTGTGCCGTCTCCATCCTGCACACGCGCGACGAGGCCCGACGGCTGATGGACGAGCTCGGCGCCGCCACGAAGGGCAAACTGGTGCTCGGGGCGAACACGACGGGCGGCATGTATCTCCTGCCGCGCATGATCCGCGCGTTTCGCGAGCGGTACCCAGAGACAGAAATCACGCTTCAGGTCGACGCGACCGAACGTCTGTACGAGAGCGCCCTCCAGAACGTGCTCGACATGGCGCTCGTCGGCGGCCCTACGGTCGACCGGCGTTTCGGCATCGAACCGGTGTGTTCCGACAGTGTGGTGCTCATCGTCTCGCCGTCGCACCCGTTTGCCAGGCGGAAATCAGTGGCCGTCAAGGATCTGAAGGCGCAGCCGTGCATTCTGCCGCAGCTCGGCTCGCGTACGCGGCAGCTTGTCGAGCGCCGACTCAAGGCGGCCGGCGTCACCCCGACCGTCGTGATGCAGCTCTCCGGCACGGAGGCAGTCAAGAAGGCCGTGGAGGCGAACCTCGGGATCGGCTTCGTGTCGTCCTATGCGGTGGAGCGCGAGGCGGCGCTGGGCGACCTGCGGCTCGTGGCGGTGGAGGGTTTCGAGATCACACGGCACATGGAGCTGATCTACCGGCGGCAGAAGTACTTTTCGCCGGTTGCCGAGCGGTTCCGCGCCTTCGCGCACGACTTCGGTGCGCGGGTGAGCCCGATGCGCGGCGGGCCGCGCGGCGGCTCGCGGAAGACGCCGAGTCAAGGCTGAGCCACGTCTCTTCCTGCGGTGGGCGTGCCAGAATGCCGTCAGGCCGATGATCGAGCGTGACATCATCGTCGTCGGTGCGGGGCCGGTGGGATTGACGGCGGCGCTGGCCGTCCGTGCGACCGGACGGCCGGTGACGGTGGTCGAGGCGGGCGCCGCGGATCGAATCCGGCCTGGGAGCCGCGCCATCTTCCTCCACAAGGTGACGCTCGGGGTGCTGGAGCGGATTCGCCCCGGCCTCGGATGGGAGCTCGTGCGACACGGGCTCACCTGGCGCACGAAGCGGACGTTCTTCCGCGGACGCGAGGTGTTCCGGCGCACCTACGGCGCGGAATCAGCACGCGCGCTGCCGGCGGCGACGAGTCTGCCGCAGGTGGTGACGGAGGCCGTGCTCCTCGATGCGTGCCGCGACGCGGGAGTCGACTTCGTGTGGACGTATGAGGTCACGTCGGCGCACGCAGGACCAGAAGGCGTCACGCTGACCGCCGCGACGGGACTGCCGCTCACCGCCCGCTTCGTCATTGGTGCGGACGGAGCGCGATCGGCGGTGCGCGAGTCGGCGGGTCTGCACCTGGAAGGCCCACGCACGTCGAGCACGTTCGTGATCGTCGACACGGCCGAGGATCCCGCGAACCCGCTCCCGGTCGAGCGCGTCTTTCACTACGAGCATCCGAACGTCGGATTCCGCAACGTCCTCTTCGTTCCGTTCGCGGGACATTGGCGCGTGGATCTGCACTGCCACCCGGGTGACGATCCCGACGCGTTGAGCTCTGACGCCGGGGTGCGCGAGTGGCTCGTGCGCGTCATGCCGGCTCCCTACGCGAACCGCGTGACCTGGGTATCGACGTACGTCTTCCGGCAGGCGATTGCCAATCGATTTGCGGACGCGACCGGCCGCATGCTGCTTGCTGGCGAGGCGGCGCACGTGTTTGCGCCATTTGGGGCGCGCGGGCTGAATTCCGGCGTCGCCGACGCGTTCGTCGCCGCCGGAGCCGTCGACCACGCGCTCGCGGATCGGCCGACGGCAGGGGTGCACGCCGCCGTTCAGGCGTTTGCGGCGGCGCGCCGCGCCGCCGCAACGCGCAACCGCGCCGCGTCGTCGAAAGCCTTGCGGCATCTCGAGGCCGCGTCCCCGGTGCGTCGCGCGGTGCGCCGGGCGGCCGCGCGGGTGGCGCCGTCGCTGCCGGGAGTCGGCAGCTGGATGGACCGGGCGCCATATGGCCCGCCGCTTGGCGGCGCTGATCGCCACGGCATGTATTACTAGGCGTCAGGTCCCAGGCCCCACGCCTCAGATCCAAACTGAGCCGTTCTGCGCGACGGCGGCGCAGGCCGGGGTCAGCCCCGTTCAGCGCCGCATCGGGGTCTACCCCCGTGGTTCAGTTTGTGCACGTCCCTGCGCGCGAGGCCCAGACATGACTGGCAATATCGGCATGGACCTTCGGCACGCGCGCGAACAGGCGGGCATGTCGCTCCTTGATCTCTCCGCCCGCACCAAGATTCGTGTCGCGCTGCTCGAGGCCATCGAGCGGGAGCAGTTCGAACGGTTGCCCCCCGGGCTGCTGACGCGCGGCTATCTGCGCGCGTACGCACGCGAGGTCGGAGTCGATCCCGAGGCGATCGTGCGCCAGTACGCCGACAAGTTCCATCCGGAGCCGATCCGACCGCCGTTGAGTCTGGAGCTGCCTGAGACGGAGTGGGATCCGGCGCCGGCGGCGCACACACGGTGGGCGATTTTCGCGCCGGCGATTCCGCTGACACTTGCCGCGTTCCTCTTCGTGCTCATGAACCGGCCGGCCGAGATCGCTCGACCTGTTCCGGTCGCGGCGATGGCAACGGCGACGCCAGTGGGCACAACGGCGCGGCAGCCGGCCGACGCCGTTGTGGCCGCCGCCGCGACAGGCACGGGCGCGCCGGCGACGGCGCCCCTCCGGATCGAGATCCATCCGACCGCACTCACGTGGATCGAAGCGTCCGCCGATGGCGCTCGTGTGCTGTACGAACTGGTCGGCGCGGGACAGCGCCGGACGCTCGAGGCCGACCGGGAGATTTCGCTGCTGGTTGGCGATGCTGGTGCGTTCGCGTACTCGATCAACGGCATGCCCGGTCGTGCGCTCGGTGGGCCGAGCGAAGTGCGCGACGTCCGGATCACCCGTGAGAACGCCGATTCATTTGTGATCAGCGATTGATGAGGCGTGATGTTAGAACGCCCACAATCACCAATCACAAATCACGAATCAGCAGTCACAAATTGAATATGATGGAGGCCATACATGGAGGCCTCCATGCGGCTCCTTGTCCTCCTGAGCGTCACCCTCGCGATCGGTTTACCCGCCGAAGCCTTGGCGCAGGCGGGCGCGTCGGCCGCGCCCGGCCAGGCCCGCTGGCCGAATCAGCGCGAGGCCGACTTCGTCATCAGGGATTTCCGTTTCGCCAGTGGCGAGACGCTCGCCGAGCTGCGGCTCCACTACATCACGCTCGGCACGCCGCAACGCAACGCCGCGGGCGCGATCGCCAACGGCGTGCTGCTGCTGCACGGCACGGGCGGCACGAGCACGTCGTGGCTGCAGGCGTCGCTCGCCGGCGAGCTGTTCGGTGCCGGGCAGCCGCTCGATGCGGCGCGCTACTTCATCATCATTCCCGACGGCATCGGCGCCGGGCGCTCCACCAAGCCGAGCGACGGCCTGCGTGACACGTTCCCGCAGTACCGGTACCGCGACATGGTGCAGGCGCAATACCGGCTGTTGACCGAGGGGCTCGGCATCCGGCATCTTCGTCTCGTGCTCGGCACGTCGATGGGCGGCATGCACACGTGGCTGTGGGGCGGGATGTACCCGGACTTCATGGATGGACTCGTGCCGCTCGCCAGCCAGCCGACGGCGATGAGCGGCCGCAACTGGTTGATGCGCCGCATCAGAATCGAGGCGATTCGGAATGCCCCGGACGCATACGTGTACACACTACCGCTCGCGCAGCTGAATACCGAGAGCGTCGTCCGCTTGCAGGAGATGGCACCGACACGCGAGGCCGCCGACGCGCTGTACCGCAAGATGGTGGAAGACGCGCGGCGCAACGACCCGATGGATCAGCGCTACGTGATCGAAGCGTCCATGGACTACGATCCGTCTCCGGAGCTCGGCAGGATTCGGGCGCCGCTGCTGGCGATCAATTTCGCCGACGACGCGATCAATCCACCGGAGCTCGGGGTGGTCGAACCGGCGATCGCGAAGATTCCGACGGCGAAGTACGTGCTCATCCCCGCTGGGCCGGAGACGCACGGGCACTACACGTATTTCAGGGCGGCGATCTGGAAGCCCTACCTGATCGCATTCATGAAGACATTGGAGGCACGTCAGGAATGAAACTGGTTGCAGCATTCGGACTCGCGGTGATGACCGTGACCGTCGTCGTCGGTCAAACGAAGACCGTGTGGGACGGCGTCTACAGCGACGCGCAGGCGGGACGCGGAAAGAAGGCCTACATCACTCACTGCGCGGAGTGCCACAACGAAGGGCTGCAGGGCGGCGACCTCGCACCGGCATTGAAGGGCGACGATTTCTTGCTGCAGTGGAACGACAAGTCGATGGCCGAGCTGTTCGAGCGGACGCAGAAGACGATGCCGCAGAGCAACCCCGGCGGCCTCATGCCGCAGGAGACCGCGGACATTCTCGCCTACGTGCTGCAGGTGAATCGCATGCCGGCGGGTCAGGCAGATCTGCCTGGCGACGCGGCGGCGCTCAAGGGGATCACCATTACGAAGACCAAATAACGCCGCGCCCTACGTGGCGTAGCGAGGTGTTCCATGTTCAGACAGTTGAGCGCACTCGCGCTGGCCATATCGGTGGCGGCGATCCCGCTCCTGCTCGACGCCCAGAGTCGCGGCGGGCGCGGCGGCGGCGCCGGCGAGGTGGGCATCCCCACCGAGCAGCAATGGTCGGGGAACGCGGAAGCGCAGAACCGCGTCGCGGCGGCAATGAAGATCGCCGGATCGGATCTCGTGCCTCAGGCCAAGATGTTCTGCACGGCGACCGGGCCGCTGCGCATGGCCGTGGCCCGCCAGCGGGCCGGCCTTCCGCCGATGCCGAACGTCGTCGTCGAGCCGACGCGCGTGTTCGACAACATGTGGTGGATCGGGATGACGTCGCAGAACGTCTGGGCGATCACGACGAGCGAAGGGATCATCCTGCTCGACACGATGAACAGCGCCGAGGAAGCGCGCGACGTCATCGTTGCCAGCCTGAAGAAGGTCGGGCTCGATCCGGCGCTGATCAAGTACATCGTCATCGGCCATGGGCATCCTGGGCAGTCGGACCACACAGGCGGCGCGCTTTACCTGCAGAAAACGTACGGCGCGAAAGTCGTCATGAGCCCCATCGACGCGAAGCTCGTGCTGCCGACGCAGCGCCCGGATCGGCCGCTTGCGGTGCCCGACACGGAAGCCTCTCACGGTCAGAAACTCACGCTGGGCGACACGACGATCACGCTCGTCCACACTCCGGGTCATACGCCGGGGACGATGGGCACGATCGTGCCCGTGAAGCTCCGGGGCGCCTCGCACACCGTGATCGTGCTCGCTGCCACGCAGATGCCGACGCGCGAGTCGTTCCTCCAGTTCGAGCGCGTCTTCGCCGAGTTTGCGAAGCCGATGAAGGTGGAGGCGTCGCTCAACATGCACGCCAATGGCGTGCAGGAGGACCTGACGTTCCTGGAGATGATCCGGAAGAACCCGGGCGGCCCGAACCCGTATCTCTACGGCCCCGAGCGCTTCTCGCGCTGGATGGACATCATGATGGAGTGTGGGAGAGCGCGGCTCGCCGCACTCGGGATCGACGTCCCCGCTCAGTCCTCGTCGTCGTCCTCATCGACCCGCCCGGTGGTGAGCGAGGCGCAGTTCGAGGCGTGGCAGACGGAGCTGTCGAACTGGGGGCGCTGGGGCAGCGACGACGAGCTCGGCACGATCAACCTGATCACGCCCGCGAAGCGCCGGGCGGCGATGGCGCTGGCGAAGGAGGGCGTGACCGTGTCGCTCTCGGCGAACGTCTTTACCGAAAAGGCATCCGATGTGCCGTGCCCCGCCGAGTGGGCGATGACGTCCTCGACGCAGACGGGCGCGACGGATCGCGTGGCGTTCCCGTGCATTCACGGCGCCGCGTCCACGCACATCGATTCGCTCGCGCACACGTTTTTCCGCGGCAGGATGTGGAACGGGTACGAGACGGCGGCGCTGGTGACGACGGCACGGGGGGCTCAGAAGAACTCCGTCCTGCCCATGAAGGGCGGGATCGTCACGCGCGGGGTCTTGTACGACATCGCGCGGCTCAAGGGCGTGCCGTATCTCGCGCCGGGCGACCGGATCGTCGTCGAGGACCTGGAAGCGTGGGAGAAGAAGGCGGGCGTGCGCGTCGGCTCCGGCGATGCGCTCGTGCTTCGCTGGGGCCGCTACGGGCGGCGGGCGAAGCTCGGTCCGGACGACGGCGCCGCGGGGCTCGACAATTCGGTGCTCCCGTGGCTCAAGCAGCGCGACATCGCACTGATCGTGTGGGAAACAGCCGGCTACTCGCCGCAGCCCCCGGGCGACCTGCCGAGAAACGCGGTCCACAACTTCATTCAGGCAATCCTGGGGATCCACGTGCTCGACCGCGCGGACCTGGAGGCGCTCAGCGAGGCGGCCGCCGCCCGCAAGCGCTGGGAGTTCCTGTTGACGGTCAACCCGCTGGCGCTGCCGAATGCCACGGGGTCACCGGTCAATCCGATTGCGATGTTCTGATAACGGTCGTGGGCGCGGTTTGCTGCCGCGCCACCTCCGCGATGGAGCCGCTCGCAGTGTTGTGAGGCCTCGTGGAGTCGAAGGCCTCCGCGCCTCGGGGGTCACATCACAAGCCACAACGATTACGTGCATGCATTTGTGACCTGTGACTTGTCCTGTGTGTCAGGGCTGGCGCGCGTAGCGGTAGCCGCCCGACACGTGAATTTCCGTCACGTGCGTGGCCACGCCCTTGTCGTCGACCTCGAACTGGTAGCCCAGCGTGCCTTCGAACAGCGACTGGCTTCGCGGCACCAGCGGCTGCGACTCGCCGCCGCCACTGGCGACGAACAGCCGGCCGTCCGCAAGCGATATCCGCGCCGTGCGCGGGTTCCCCTGGTAGATCCCGCTGTAGACGCCGACGTACCGGGCCAGCACCTCGGGCGCGACCTGCACTGCCGCGGCGGCCGCGTCCGACCGGGTGCCCCAGTGATCGCTCGTGCGCTCGCACACCAGCTCGAGCATCTCCGTATCGGGCGTCAGGTGCTTCTCCACGGTGAAGCTCCAGGGTGTGGCGTACGCACCAGGATCGGTGACGGTGACTTCGATCTCCAGGTGACCGAAGTCCTTGCGGCGGTAGCGCTCCACCATCCGCAGCGCCTCGGTGTGCGAGAGCCCTCGCCGGCTCACCCACGTCTTGTCGTTGAATCCATTGCTCTCGACGACGAGCGTGTCGCCCTCCCAGCGCCCGACCGAGTAGCCCTGCCAGCTCGGCGCGGGTTCGGCCTCGAGCGTGCGGCCGTCCATGTGGATGAGACGATAGGTCAGGTCGTCGCTCAGAACGGCGATCGCGGCGGGCGTCTGAATGATTCGCTTCCAACGGCCGAACTTTTCGGCTTCGGGCCCGCTCGGCAGACACCGGTACGCGGGGCGCATCCTGAAGAACTGTTCCTGCTGCTGCGCGGCGATGTCCCTGACCCATGGCTTCATGTCGGCGGGGTCTGGGCGCGGCGCAGGATCCTCGCCGTCCCAGATCCCCGAGAGATCCGGCTTGCCGTCGGGCCCGCGCGGCGCCGGCGCAGTCAGGTTCGGCTTGCCGTCGGCCGTGCGCGGAACGCCAGGCCAGGGGCGATCCAGCCATTGGGCCGCCGCCGGTATCGTGCCGGCCGCGACAATGAGCGCCGCTAGCAACAGCCTCATAGGCCCTCCAAATGGGGGGTCAGACCCCCTTGCGTTCACCGCTGCCGAGACAACCGCCAAGCACCTGATATGTGAATCTCGTCGACGTCGGTCGCGACGCCGGTGTCGTCGACGATGAACTGGTAGCCGAGTCCCAACCCTTCGAACAGCGTCTGGGATTGCGGCACCAGCGGTCGCGACTCGTCGCCGGCGATGGTGCCGCCGACGAGGACCTTGGCGATCAATTGGCCGCCAGAGAGCGAGATGTCGACCGTGCGCCAGGTTTGCAACCAAAAGCCACTGTAGACGCCGACGTACCGCGCCAGGACGACGGGCGCCACGGTCACCGCCGTGCTGGCGGCATCCGAGACACTGCCGGCCCAGTGCTCGCTGCTGCGTTCGCACACCGCCTCGAGCATTTCCGTGTCGGCGGCCAGCGTCAGATTCGCCGTGACGCCCCACGGCTTCACGTACGCGGCCGGATCGGTAAACGTGACCTCGATCTGCAGGTGGCCGAAGTCCGTGCGCCGGTAGCGCTCGGTCACGCGCAGCGCCTCCGTGTGCGCGCGTCCGTCGGCGCTCAGCCACGTCTTGTCGTTGTAGCCGTTGCTCTCCACGACCAGCGTGTCGCCCTCCCAGCGGCCCACGGAGTACCCCATCCAGCTCGGCGCGGGCTCGGCCTCTAGCGCGCGGCCGTCCAGGTGGACCACGCGGTAGGTCTGGTTGTCGTTCAGGATCGCGATGGCGGCCGGTGTCTGGAGGATGCGCTTCCACCCGGCCCACCTGTCGGCCTCGGGTCCGCTCGGCCGGCACTGGAAGGACGGGCGCGCCCTGAAGTAGTCCCGGTGATGCCGTTGGACAAGGTCGTTGACCCACGATTGTGCGTTGGCGGCATCGGAGGGAGGGCGGGGAACCGGTCCGTTCCAGAGCCCCGTCAAGTCAGGCTTGCCGTCGGGCCCTCGCGGTGCCGGCGCGGCGAGGTTCGGCTTCCCGTCGGACGTGCGCGGGATCCCGGGCCAGGGGCGATCAAGCCATTGGGCCGCCGCGGGCATCGTGCCCGCGACGAGAACGACCGCCGCGAGAAACAGTCTCATGCGCCTCTCCGATGTGCCGACGTGGTCCGGCTGAAGCCGGACGCCACGTACTCAGCGCTCCCGCTCCCACGTACTCAGCGCTCCCGCTCGTACCGATAGGGGCCCGAGATGTGCACCTCGACGAGAGCCGTTGCGATACCCTTGTCGTCGACGATGAATTCATAGCCGAGACCCAGCCCTTCGAACAGCGTCTGCGACTGCGGTACGAGCGGCCGCATCTCGCCGCCGTCGACGGACGCCGAGCCGGTCACTCGCGCGATCAACTGGCCGCCTGAGAGCGATACTTCGACGGTCCGCGGGCGCGCCGGGGTGTAAAACCCCTTGTAGACGCCGACATACTTTGCCAGCACCTCTGGCAGAACGGTCACCGACCTTCCCGAGGCATCCGAGAGGCTGCCGGCCCAGTGGTCGCTGCTGCGTTCGCAGATGTTCTCGAGCATCTCCGTGTCGGGCGCCAGCGCCATGTTCGTGGTGAAGCCCCATGGCTTCACGTACGCGTCCGGATCGATGTACGTGACCTCGATCTGCAGATGGCCGAAGTCGGTGCGCCGGTAGCGCTCCACCATCCGCAACGCTTCCGTGTGGGCCTGCCCGTAGCGGCTCAGCCACGTCTTGTCGTTGAAGCCGTTGCTCTCGACGACGAGCGTGTCGCCCTCCCAGCGGCCCACGGAGTACCCCATCCAGCTCGGTGCAGGCTCGGCTTCGAGCGCGCGGCCGTCCATGTGGATCAGGCGATAGGTCTGCTCCTCGTTCAGAATCGCGATGGCGGTCGGCGTCTGGAGGATGCGCCTCCAGCCGCTGAATTCGTCAGCCTCGGGACCGCTCGGCCGGCACTGAAACGAGGGACGCCCTCTGTGGTACTCGAGTTGACGTTGACGGACGAGGTCGTTGACCCAGGGCTTTGCGTTGGCGGGGTCGAGAGGGGCCCCGGGATTCGGCCCGTTCCATATCCCCGTCAAGTCAGGCTTGCCGTCGGGCCCGCGTGGCGCCGGCGCGGTCAGATTCGGCTTGCCGTCGGCCGTGCGCGGAATGCCCGACCAGGGGCGATCCAGCCATTGGGCGGCTGCCGGCATCGTGCCGGCCGTGAGGATGAGCGCCGTGAGAAACAGCCTCATAGCCCCTGCAATTCAACGCTGCCGTGCGAAACGATACGGGCCCGTGATGTTGATCTGCACGACCGCTGTCGCGGTACCGGAAGCGTCGACTTCGAACTCGTAGTACAGGCCCGCGCCTTCGAAGAGCTTCTCCGACTGCGGCACGAGCGGCCGAATTTCGCCGCCGTCGACAAGGGCGCCGCCGATCACCTTGGCGATCAACTGGCCGCCCGAGAGCGTCACTTCGACGGTGCGCGGTCGTGTCAGGTACATCCCGCGGTAGACGCCGACGTACCGCGCCAGCACCTCGGGAGGCACCGTCACCGCCCGGCTCGTAGCTTCCGAACGAGTGCCGGTCCAGTGATCGCTGCTGCGCTCGCAGATGGCTTCGAGCATGTCCGTGTCGGGCGCGAGCGTCATGTTCGCCGTGAATCCCCACGGCTTCGCGTACGCCGCTGGATCGGTGTACATGACGTCGATCCGCAGGTGGCCGAAGTCGGTGCGGCGGTAGCGCTCCGTCACGCGCAGGGCTTCCGTGTGCGCCTGCCCGTAGCGGCTCAGCCACGTTTTGTCGTTGTAGCCGTTGCTCTCGACGACGAGCGTGTCGCCCTCCCAGCGGCCGACGCCGTACCCCATCCAGCTTGGCGCGGGCTCGGCTTCGAGCGCGCGGCCGTCCGTGTGGATCATGCGATAGGTCTGATCGTCGTTCAGAATCGCGATGGCCGCCGGCGTCTGGACGATGCGCTTCCACCCGCCGAACCGGTCGGACTCGGGGCCGCTCGGCAGACACTGGTACGAGGGGCGGTCCTTGTGATAGTCGCGCTGCCGCTGGAGGACGAGGTCACGGACCCACGGGAGCTCGGTGGCGGGGTCGGGAATCGACTCGGGATTCGGTCCGTTCCACACGCCAGTGAGATCCGGCTTGCCATCGGGTCCGCGCGGCGCGGGCGCCGTCAGATTCGGCTTCCCGTCAGTGGTGCGCGGGATACCCGGCCACGGACGATCCAGCCATTGGGCCGCCGCAGGCATCGTACCCGTGATGAACACGAGCGTCGCGAGAAAGAGTCTCATAGCTACTTCTTGCGTGCGAACCGGAAGGAGCCCGAGATGTGAATCTCGATGAGCTCGGTCGCGGTCCCGCTGTCGTCGACGACGAATTGATAGCCCAGCCCGATCCCTTCGAACAGCGTCTGCGATTGTGGCACCAGCGGTCGGATCTCGCCGCCGTCGACGAACGCGAAGCCAATGACCCTGGCGATCAGCTGGCCACCTGACAAGGACACCTCGATCGTACGGGGGCGTGTCCCGTAGGCGCCGACATAGGTGCCGACGTACCGGGCCAGCACCTCGGGCGGGACGGTCACCGGTGTGTCCGATCGGACCGACCAGTGGTCGGTGCCGCGTTCGCAGACCGATTCGAGCATCTCCGTATCGGCCGCCAGCGTCTTCTCCAGCGTGAAGCCCCACGGCCGCGCGTAGGCGCCCGGGTCGGTGAAGGTGACCTCGATCTGCAGGTGGCCGAAGTCTGTGCGACGGTAGCGCTCCGTCGCGCGCAGGGCCTCCGTATGCGCCAGTCCTTCGGGCGTCAGCCACGTCTTGTCGTTGAACCCGTTGCTGTCCACGACGAGCGTGTCGCCCTCCCAACGGCCGACGGAGTAGCCCTGCCAGCTTGGCGCGGGGTCGGCCTCGAGCGTGCGGCCGTCCATGTGGATCACGCGATAGGTGAGGTCATCGTCCAGGATGACGAGCGTGGTGGGGGTCTGCAAGATGCGCTTCCACCCGCCGAATTCGTCGGACTCGAGCCCGCTCGGCCGGCATTGAAAGGACGGACGCCCGCGATGGTAGTCCTGGTCACGTTGACGGACGAGGTCGTTGACCCACGGCTGCGCGTTGGCGGGGTCGACGGCGAGATCGGGAGTCGGCCCATTCCACACGCCCGTCAAATCGGGCTTGCCGTCGGGCCCGCGCGGCGCCGGCGCGGTCAGATTCGGCTTCCCGTCAGCGGTGCGCGGGATGCCGGGCCACGGACGATCGAGCCACTGCGCCGCCGCGGGCGTCGTCCCCGCGACGAGCGCGAGCGCCGCGAGAAACAGCTTCAGAGACACCCGCATTACTTCTGGCGCGCGTATCTGTAGGGACCGGAGATGTGAATCACGATGAGAGCCGTCGCCGGACCCGTGTCACCGACCTCGAACTGGTAGCCGAGCCCCAGTCCTTCGAACACCGTCTGGGATTGCGGCACCAGCGGCCGCGGCGTGCCCTCCTCGAGGCCGGCAGCGCCGAGGCCCCCCTCGATGGCGGGGCCGACGATCGAGGCGATGAGTTCGTCGCCGGAGAGCGACACTTCGTACGTGCGCTCGCGTCCCCCGTATATCCCTTTGTAGACGCCGACGTACCGGGCGAGCTGGTCGCGCGGCACCGTCACCTTCGCACTGGCGGCATCCGAGAGACTGCCCCAGTGCTCGCTGCTGCGCTCGCAGACCGCCTCGAGCATTTCTGTGTCGGCCGCCAGCCTCATGGTCGCCTTGAAGCCCCAGGGCTTCGTGTATGCGCCCGGGTCCGTATAGGTCACCTCCACCTGCAGCTGGCCAAGGTTGGTGCGCCGGTAGCGTTCGGTGACGCGCAGCGCGTCCGAATGCGAGACCCCATAGCGGCTTGTCCACACCTTCTCGTTGTATCCGTTGCTCTCCACGACGAGCGTGTCGCCGTCCCAGCGGCCCACCGAATAGCCCGTCCAGCTTGGCGCTGGCTCGGCCTCGAGCGTGCGGCCGTCCATATGGATCACGCGATAGGTCAGGTCGTCGCTCAGGATCGCGATGACGGTCGGCGTCTGGAGGATGCGTTTCCAGCCGCCGTACTTCTCGGCCTCGGGCCCGCTCGGCCGGCACTGGTAATAGGGGCGCGAGCGGTGGTACTCCTGCTGATGCTTGCGGGCGAGGTCGAGGACCCACGGCTGCAGGTCGCTGGGCTCCGGACGACCGAGGGTTTGTCCGGCGTTCCAGACCCCGGTCAAGTCAGGCTTGCCGTCGGGCCCGCGCGGCGCAGGCGCGGCCAAGTTCGGCTTTCCGTCAGCCGTGCGCGGGATGCCTGGCCAGGGACGATCCAGCCACTGGGCCGCCGCGGGCATCGTGCCCGCAATCAGAATCACGGCCGCAAGACACCGTCTCATACAGACCCTCCAATGTCAGGCGGAATCGTAGCATCACCCACGCTAAATTCGCATCTCGAAGAAGGCGCTCCACCTCCGCACCATTCCCTCGTTGATGTCGCTCCCTCGGGGAACCCTGAAAACACGAAGGGCGGGTCCAAAAGGACCCGCCCCCATGTCTTGTACCGCAGCGCAGCCTGAAGCTTCGTGCTACCTGGCCAGCGGATCGGGCCGCATCTGGAACTTGTACACCTTTGGCAGCGTCCCCTTGCCGCCTTCCAGATGCCACGGCGTCCGGTTCGCTGACGTCGTCCACAGCCCGCGCCCCTTCCAGCCGGCGCGCGGATCGTCGATGCGGCCGTCGATCTGCTTTGCGAAGAAGCCCATCGGATACGGCACGCGCGCCACCACCCAGCGGCCGTTCTGCAGCACGAGCAGCGCGTCCGAGAGGTTGCCCGTCGCGATCGGGACGTTCTTGCCCGCGCCGAGCGAATCGTACTTGTCGACCCAGTTGTAGTAGTTCGAGTCAGCGGCGCCCGATTCCACGTTGGTCCCCTTGAAGTTCGGCCCAGGCACCGTGTGGAAGGACCACCCCTCGCGGCAGTGCTTGCCGGTGGCCTTCGGGCCGTTCAGCGGCGCCTTGCACTTGCGCCGATCGAAGCTGGCGTAGTGGCCGCTGGCGAGCACCGTCCAGACGACGCCATTGCCGTCGACGTCCATGCCGCGCGGCTGATAGACGTGCTGCCCCGGCACTTCACCCGTCGGGACCTCGTAGATTTCGGCGAGCGTCGTCGTCGGCGGATTCGACCCGAGCGACACGCGGACGACCGCGCCGGGGAACTCGTTCGCATCGCCCCAGATCGCGCCGTCGGACGGGCTCACGGCAATCGCGTAGAAGCTCGTGTCGATCCGCTTGTCCTTGGTCGGATCCACCGGCTGGTCGGGCTCGACCCAGGCGTCCTGCTTGCCGTTGCCGTTCGTGTCGAGGATGAGCGGCGCCCACCCCTGCGCCTTCTGCTGATCGCCGGTGGCGTCGAGGATCTTCGTGTTGACCCAGCCGACGACTCCGCCGTTGCCCGACCAGATCGTGTTGTCGGGATCGTGGGCGAAGTTCAGATGGAAGGTGCCGAAGCAGGTGTCGACGATGGTCCACTGATTCGTCTTGTGGTCGTGCACGGTGTACTGGCGGCCGCTGTTGTTGAGCGGGAAGAGCTTCGCCGACGGGTGGCTCGAGCCTTCCTTGCAGAAGGCCGGCTGCGCCGCGGGCGCTCTGGTGCGCGTGGTGTTCCACGTGCGCCCCTTCTGATCCATCACGTTGCTGTGACCGATCGTGCGGCTCGTCCAGTAGATTTCCTGGCCCCAGTACGGCGACGCCACGCCGATCTTCAACGGCTGCGGCTGGAGCTTCTCGTCGAGCACAGGGATCTTCAGCTGCGTGACCTTGTGCTGCATCGGATCCAGGATCGTCATGTTGTCCGAGCTGTTCTCGTGGACGCCGAACACCGGACCGTTCGCATTGACCGTCGGGTTGCGCTTGTCGCTCGCCACCGCGTCATGGAAGTACTCGCGATCGGTTGCCCAGTCCCACACCGTCACGACGAGGTTGCGCTCGACCCCCTGCGGTCGCGGCGGCGCCTGCGGCGGGATCTCGCCGCCGGCGATGCGGTCGGTCCAGTCGGCGAACATCTTCAGCACGCGCTCGCGGCCGAAGCGGTTCGTGTTGGCGTACATCCCCGCGCCGCCGTCGGTGCCGGCCTGCAGCCGATGGTTCCAGGCTTCGACCGAGGAGCTGAACTTGCCGAGATTCTCCGGCATCTCGCGCGTGGCCTTGTTGCCCATCTGGTGGCACGGCGTGCAGGTCGACGTCTTGATGTTGTTGATCCACATCGCCTGGCTGCGCATCGCCTCGGAGATGCCGTTCCCTTTGGCCCCGGTCCCCGGGAACTCGCTCTTGTCCGGCGGCTGCACGAGCGCGTACCAGTAGTTGGCGGGGTAATACTCGGCCGCCGCGCGCGGACTCGGCGCCGGCACTGCGGTGAGATTCACCACGCGGCCGGGCGCGCTCGTCGTCTTCGGCGAATCGACCAGTCCGTAGCCGCGCACCCACACGCTGTAATTCCCCTTCGGCAGGTCCGGAACAACGTAGCGGCCGCGGTCGTCGGTGACGACGATGCGGGCCATCTTCGTCGGCAGATCGGTCGTTTCGGCAATCACCCACACGCCCGCCTCGGGCCCGCGGGGACCCGTCACGACCCCGCCGATGTCGTCGTTGTCGATGCGCGGCGGGTCGCCCCCCTGGGCGGCGGTTCCGGCAACCGACAGGACCCACAGCAGCGCGAGGCCGGCGCCTGCTGCGCCAATTGAGAGCTTCTTGTGCACGGGACCTCCTTAGAATCTGAAAAGACGAGTCATTTTGACTGCGATGGAGCGATTCTGCAACCTGGAAAACCCGACAGCCGAGGTGTCGCGGCCGTCGCTGTACACGAGGAACAGCTCGCTCCCGGGCACGTATTCCCAGCGCATCCGCATACTCGAGGTGACCGTCCGGGCGGCGGGGTTGAACTGGCTGAGGGCCGAGAAGCCGAGCCGCGCGGTTGGGGTCACGCTCACACGCGCGCCCGCCAGATGGGCGGTGAATTCGCCGTACGGGAGGGTGACCCAGTTGAGCGTCATCACCGGCTCCACCGTGAAGTGCGTCGAGAGTCCCAGGCGCCCGGAGTAGCCAGCAGAGGTCCGCTTTCCGCCATAGAACGATCCGTGCGACGCCGCAAGATTTCCCGACACCCTGCGTTGCTGGCCGAGCGTGTAGGTCGCCTCCAGCAGCTCGTACGAATAGCCGCCGGTGGGGACGACGACACCGGGCGAGATCGTGAAGTCGAAGGGAAGCCGCTCGTACTGCTGCGCGACCAGGACGACCACTCTGTCGCTGCTGTTGAATTCCAAGCCGAACCGACCGGTGACGATCCGGTCCTCGAGCACGTCGCCACCGGCGTCGGTCACGTATTCGAGGTTGCCCTGCCAGGTCAGCATGCGGATCGCCCGTCCGCGCCTGAGGCGCGGACTGAACCGCGCCATCAGTGCATTGAGCGCGAAATCGGTGCGCCGGACGAACCCGACCTCTGGGTTGAAGTTCGATCCGACGACGAGGCGATCGGCTTCGAAGCCGTACCGGTCGCCGTCGTAGAGGAAGCGCGCCCGATGGCTCGCGTCGTCGCCCGCACGTCCGGGCGACGCGGTGCGCGCCCAATACACATTGGATTGGACGTTGTCGAAGAACCGCAGGTCGGCGTCGATGCCTGCGGCGCCGTTCTCGTCGCGTCCCGACCCGGCCGGCCATCGCCCTGTGGCGATCATCCCCACGCTGCTGCGGCGCAGGATATTCCGGCGTACTCGCAGCGCCGAGAACGCCGTCGTGACGGCGCCGGCGGACGGCTTGTCGTCGGTCGCGATCGTCAGCGCGCCGACATCGTACCGACCGGCCTTGCCGGTGACGCGGCCGCCGGCGATGACGGGTACCGCTTGGCTGGCGCTCAGCCCGATGCGGCGGCTGAAGAACATGATGGGGCTTATTCCGGAGGCGCGTTGCCCCGAGACGCCGCCGAAATCGAACAGGCCCTGCCCCTCGAGGAAGAAGTCGCGCTTTTCGGGAAAGAACAGGCTGAAGCGCGTCAGGTTCACCTGTTGCTGGTCCTCCTCGACCTGCGCGAAATCGGTGTTGACCGTGAAGTCGGCGGTGAGGCTGCGCGTCAGCCCGTATTTCACGTCGATGCCGGCGTTGGCGTTCAGGTCGTTCTCGAACGGGACGCGCGCGGAGCGGTCGGTCGTCAGCGAGGACACGGCGTACGGCTTGAAATCGAGGTTCAGCGACTGCACGGGTGTCTCGACGCCGACGAGCGTGGCCGCGACCGCCATCTGCGCCACGCCATCGCCGCCGTAGGACTGGGGGACGCGCGTCAGCATCGACGTCTCGTTCTTCGATTTCACCTGGCGCCGCATGTTGATGCCCCACGTCTGGGGCCCTGGCGCGCGATAGCGCAGCGACTTGAACGGGATCGCCATTTCAACCGTGTACCCGCGGTCGTCGCGCGCGGTCCGCACGTCCCACACGGCGTTCCAGTTGACGTTGAACACCCCGTCGACGATCGCCTGATCGCGGAGCGCACCGATCGGATTGGTCTGGAAGAACACGGCGGTCCGCTGGTCGTGGAACGTGTCGAGCGCGACGCTGATGTTGTCGTTCACCATGAAGATGTTGTTGTTGTCGCGGCGCAACTCATTGGCGGCCATGCGATCCGGCTGGCTGTCGAAGCAGCGCGCAGCAATGTAGAGCGTGTCCTCATCGAAGAAGATCCAGACCTCGGTCGGTTCGGTCGCCGGGACACCTTCTACGGGCAACTGCTGGATGAAGCCGTCGATCGGCGGTACTGACGTGTACACGTCTTCATCGAGCCGGCCGTCGAACCGCAACGGCTCGGTGAGGCGAACGGCGCGGACGGTGGCGCGGCCCCGCTCGTTGCGCGAGACCGTGGCGGGCGCGACGGGCGCCGGCGGCGGGCCGTCATCGGCTGGGCTCCCGGTGTTCTGCGCGGCTGCGGCCGCTGCGAGCAGCAGAAGAAGGACGAAGACGAACGGGCCCAAGGGACGAACGGGACTCCTACTACCGGGTGAAGACGTACACCGCTCCCGATTCATCGAGCGAGTTATCGGCCTGATCGCCGTTGACGCCATGGGCCCCGCTGTCTTCACCGCGCGCGCCCGCGAGGAACACGTTCCCGTTCCGACTCACGGCGACGGAGCCGCCGAACTCGTCGTACGCCTCGGTATTCGAGCCCTTCACGTAGGCCTGCTGGCTCCACATGGTTCCGCTGCGCGCGAACACGTACACGGCGCCCGCTTCTGGGGCCGATTCGTCCATCTGATTGCCGTTGATGCCGCGCGCGGCGCTGTCCTCGTTCTGCGCCCCGACGACGAGCGTGTTGCCGTCGCCACTCAGGGCCAGGCGGACGCCGAACCAGTCGCCCCGGCTCGGGTTCAGCGGCTTGAGATACGCCTGCTGCGTCCACGTAGCGCCGCTGCGGACGAAGATCGCGGCCGCCCCGACTGACTGATCGGACTTCTGATCGGTCGCCCCGACGTCCGACGGAGCGTGCACGATGACGCCGCAGAGGCAGTCCTCGTCAATCGAGCCCAGCGCCACCGTATTCCCGTCCTCGCTGATCGAGATCGCTGCGCCCCACGAGTCGCCCCCTTCGGCGTTCCACGTCTTCAGATACGCTTCTTTGGTCCATGTGGCGCCCGTGCGCCGGAAGACGTACGCGGCGCCAGAGCCGTTGCGGTTCGTATCGACCGGCGCGTTGACCGTGCGGCCGGAGCCTCCTTCGTCATACACGCCTATCGCGAGCGTGGTTCCATCGCTGTTGAGGGCGACGGAGTAGCCGAATTGGTCGCCGAGGGTGAAGTTGGTCGGCGTGTCGGACTTCAGGTACGCCTGCTGCGTCCAGGTGCCCCTGGTACGCGCGTAGACGTAGACGGCGCCGGCCGAGCTGGCAGCATCGCTCTGCTGGTTGCCGTTGATCCCGCCGGCGTTGCTGTCCTCGCTCGGTGCGCCGACGACGAGCGTGTTGCCGTCGCCGCTCAGTGCGAGCGAGAAGCCGAACTGATCGCCTTCGCCGGGGAGTTCCCCTTCGCCGGCGCGGCCGGTATTCGACGCCTTGATGTATGCCTGCTGCGTCCAGGTGCCGCCGCTCCGCGTGAACACGTATACGGCACCCGCCTGCGGAATCGAATTGTCGTCCTGATCGCCGTTGACGCCGGTGGCACCGCTCGATTCCCAGAACGCGCTGACGGCCAGCGTGGTGCCATCGGCGCTCAGGGCGACGGCGTTGCCGAAATGGTCGCCGCTGCCCGTGTTCGACGCCTTGAGGTAGGCCTGCTGGGCCCACGCGGCGCCGCTGCGCGCGTACACGTATACGGCACCAGCGTTGTAGGCGGTCTCGTCGTTCTGATTGCCGTTGACCCCGCGCGCGCCGCTGCTCTCGTGCTGGGCGCCGACCGCGATCGTGCTTCCGTCGGCGCTGGTCGCGACCGAATTGCCGATGTGCCCGTCGAGCGCGCCGCCTTCGCCGAAGTGGTCGAACATGCCTGGGTTCGAGGCCTTCAGGTACGCCGCCTGTTTCCACGGAGCAGCCTGCTGGGCGCCGAGCGCGACGGCCATCGCGGCGCCCGCGCAGACGGCGGCCGCGGAGAGGACTCTCGGGTTCATGCCGAGGGATCTTATAGTGCAGGCCGAAAGCGGGGTAAAGAACTCTCGGCGACAGGCTTGAGGCTTTGGGCTTCGGGCTAATCGCCCAAAGTCCAAAGCCTCAACTCCAAGGCCCGGGTTACTGCGCCGCCGGCGGCTGGCCGTAGTTCGCGTTCTGCATCACGACCTTGCCCGAATCGCTGAGGATGACGCGCGCGCGCTCGGTCAGGTTCATGTACGGCGCGCCGCTCTTCAGCCGGCGGCCGGTCAACGTGACCTTCGTGCCGGGCTTCACGTCGTTGGTCCACCCGCTCTTGATCAGCCCCTGGGCGCCGCCCATTTCCGCCTGCCACCGCACGGTCTTGCCGCCGTCGGTGACGTCGATCACCAGGATCGAGTGCGGGTTGATCAACTGCGTTTCGACGACGGTACCGGTGAGTTCGACGACTTCTTCGATATAGCGGCCGGCGTCGCCATGATGCGCGCGGACCGGGCCCGCGGCGAGGAAGACGGCTGCGCCGACGCACAGGGCAACATAGAAGATCTGCTTCACGATGACATCCCTCCGGCCTTCCGGCCTCTCACAATATACCCCGCGGCTGAGGCGCCGGGCAAACCTGTGCCGCGCACGCTGACGCGTGCGCTCTACAGGTGCGAGTGTAGCGCGCAGGCTTCAGCCTGCGCGATCAATTAATAGGGCTTCGGCGGCCCCGGCCTGGCAAACCGGCCCGCGTCGATGGCGACGTTGGTCTGAACTTCGCTCATCTCGAAGTTCGAGCGGCCGTCCAGCCACGTGGTCGTCCACCTAAAAGGGATCTTCACGCCTCCGACGTCGCGGTAGTCGGAATAGTCGGTCTGCACCGGCAGCCGCCCGACCACCGACGGCGTCGACCGCACGATCCGTGAGAGGAGCCCGGTCTCGTCGTCGAAGTACATCGTGACGAGGGCGTTTCCCTTCGACCCCTGCACGGCGAGCACCGTGCGGTTGTTGAGGAAATCGTTGCTGCTGCGGACGTTCGTCAGCGCCTGCTTGACGTTGGCGGGGAACATCAGCTCCGCGTCGGCGCGGGCGGAATCGAGCTCGGCGCCGTGCAGCTCCAGCACGTCGATCGGCTTGAAGGGGGCCGACACCCAGCCGGTCTTGCCGTCGAATACCGTGATGTTGTCGCCCGCCTCCGCGTCGCGTATGGCGATCGTCTTCTGATTCGGCGTCCTCGCGTAGAGTTCGACGGGGCGCGGGAATCCTTCCGGCCCGTAGCCAGTGTAGGTGCCCTTGCCCACGATGCTCGTGAGCTTCGTGGCTTGCGCGCCGCCGACGGCCTGCAGGTACTTGTCGAGAATCTGCGCCGGAGTGGGTGTGCCCGGCGGCCCAGGTGCGAGCACGACGTCGAGCTCGTCGGGCGGCGGCGTGCCGTAGAGCAGAGTCAGGCTCGGCGTCACCTTTGGACGGTTGGCGCCACGATGACACGAGAAGCAGGTGACGACCTGACGGCCGCCGAAATATTGCTTGTTGATCCCGGCCATCATCGTCACCATGCGGCGGGCGGTCGCCTTGCGCGGGCTCACGTCCTTGGCATAGTTCGCCCAGTCGTTGGACGAGGCGGTGTGGCAGTCTTCGCACGAGAATCCAAGCGCCGCGGAGAACACGCCCATCGTGCCCATGAACTCGTCGACGCTGATGCCGCGCAGGACGGTGACGTTCTTGAAAACGTTCTCCGCGACCGCATTCGACGGCAGCTGCGGCTTCGGGGCGTTCTGACCGCTCGCGAGCGCCACCGTCATCAGCCAGGCGAGTGCCGTGCCCGCCACGCTCCACACGATGCCTGATCTCCTCATGTGCGCTTCAATCCTCCGCGCTCCATTCTCCCGTACGATTCGCCGCGCCAGAAGGAGCAGGGTCCTCAGGGCGCGACGCCCTTCCCGCCACGTGGGACGCTGGGATTGCCCGAGGAGCTGGGGATTTGGGTGAACGCGCCGGCCGCGCGACTCGACGTGCGGCCGGCGCTGACGTTGGTCGCGATCGGCGCCTGGGGCTCCGGGGGGCAGGCGCCGCGCCAGCTCAGCGCTGCTGCTGGCTGGCGCTGTTTGCTGCCGGCTTGCTGTAGCTGCTGACCGGCGGAAGCTGTGAACCGCTGCCAGCGGGCGGACGCGGACCGGCGACCGTACGATTCCGCAGTGTCCCGATCCCCTCGATCTTCGCCTCCATGACCTCGCCCGGCTTCAAATAGCCCGAGCGGGTGCCGGCGAAGAATGCGCCAGACGAAGTGCCGGAGGTCGTTCCTCCGTTGACCACGTCGCCCGGATGCAGCGTGACGATTGACGAGGCGTATTCGATGAGCTCCCACACGTTGTGGATCATGTCTTCGACCTTCGCTTCCTGCACGAGCTGGCCGTCGATGGACAGCTGCATGTGGAGGCGCTTCATGGGATCGCCGTAGAACTCGGCCGGAACGATCCACGGCCCCATCGGGGCGAACGTGTCGTGCCCCTTGCCGATGAGCCAGTCCGAGGTCTGGCCGTTGCCACCCGGCGGACGGCCGCCGCGGTCCGACACGTCGTTGTGGATCGTGTATCCGAAGACGTAGTTCCGCGCCTGGTCCGCCGTGACATAACGGGCCGTCCGGCCGATCACGATGCCGAGCTCCACCTCCCAGTCGATGCGGTCCCGGCCCCACGGAAGGACGACTTCATCCTCGTGGCCGATGATGGCGCCACGGGTCGTCTTGTAGAACAGGTATGGAACCCCGCGGTTCGCCATGCGCTTGGCACGGGCGGCGGCCCGCTCCTCGCCGGTGCACGCCTCGCAGGAGTGGCTGAAGAAGTTGACCGCCGCGTTCAGCATCTTGCCCGGATACCGAAGTGGCGCGAGGTAGCGGATGTCGCTCGCGTTGTGGATGTAGGCTGGCCGGCGGGCGCCCGTGAGCTGCCCTCGGCCGACGATGTGATTGACGATCTCGTAGATCCGGTACTTGAGCCCGTACTCGTACTGGCCGATCAGCGCGACCATGTCGTCGGGGATGGTGACGGCCGGATAATTCCCGGTCAACTCGAGATTCCGGTTGGCGCCGGCAAGCTCGATCACGTACTGCTCGCGCAGGACGAGGGCGACCGCCTCACGCCCGGCGATATCCACGGTGGCGAGGTTGAACGGTTCGACGGAACTGGTGGCCTGCGCGCCGGCGCGTGACGGCAATCCAAGCAGGACGACCGCGGCCAGAACAACGAAAGCGTGACGCATAAAACAAGCCTCCCTCGTTGGATGATCTGGACGAGTACGGGTTCTGTCCGCGTGCGCGGACTGTAGAAGCTCCGTACCGGACTATAGGAGGTCACTCCGCCGCCTGTCAACGACAACGCGGCGGGTCTGTACAGCTCCCGTCGGCGACGTGACGATCACCAGGCCGCATGACGCATCGACTTGCCGCTCGAACCTGGACACGTTGTGACAATCGAACCGGGAATCTATTTCCCGGGCATGCGCTCGATAACCCTGAAGTACGCAGGCGGCGTAAGTTTCCCCGATCGATTGACAGTCGAAGGTAGACTGCTCCGGGTCGTGACGTTGTCGTGGACTGACTGGCAAGGGGCGACCCCGAGCCGGTCGATACCGCGCTGGAGGAAGGCGACGACCGGCCCTGCAAAGACACCTGAAGCTCGCTCGCCTACTTCCTCGATGGCGCCGATCGGTTCTCGCAAGAAGGTGCGTGAGCCGGTCGCACCAGCACGCACTCTTTCCAGCCAGCGGACTGATTAGCTTGACGGCTTTAGACCTGATCGACACGTAAATTGGAAATCGTGTCGAATGTGTCTTTTCTTCGCCCAGTCCGTAGACTCTCCGAGAATCATGGTCGCGAAACGGTCCGACGGTAGCCGCAGGCATCGCTTTCTACCGGTTCGAGAGCACATTCACGCTGTTCGGCGGAGCAGCGGAACACGTCGTGAAGGCTTCAATGCAGACTATCGGAAAGTACTTCAACGACCGGCTCAAATCGATCTTTGCCGCCGTCGCGGATGAACCAAGGTTCTGCGGAACTCGGCCAATTCACCGCGCTATCTGTTGCGCTCGTATCGTGGCGCACACTAACCTGCCCGGCCGCTCACCGACTCGAAATCACGTTGGCATGGCGCGCAAATAGCCGCCAGGCCGGTCCCTCCTTCCTCCAGATGTTCGTAAAGCGCCGCTGGATGGTTCTGCCGGCCATCAGGCCCGCGTTCGGCGCGTCGCTGAGGGGCGTCACCGTTTCCATCCCCATGATGAAGACGAAGTCACCGTCGGTACGAATGAACTCGATCTCGCGATCGAACCTCGAAAAGTTGATGACGCCTGCGTGCACGAAAGTGTCGAGGGTCGCTCGTCTGCCGACCACAACCTGGTTGTTCGGTGCATTGACGGTCAGCTGTTCGGACCAAAGCCGTTCCAGCGTGGGGACATCTCGCTTCAGGGCGTCTTTCCATCGCTGTTCCACGACATGATCCCACCACAGAGAGTTGTCAAGAAGACGACCTGGATATCGGCTAATCTTCACATGGTGAGCCTGATGCCGTTCCCGATCCGTCGGCCCTGGTTGATGACGCGGGGTGCGATGACGGATCGAAACCAGCCACCCTTCGACCGTCTCCGCTCCATCGACGACCCCGACGAATTCCTGTGGGCCATCCTCCCCCATGCTGCCCGGTCGTTCGCACCGAGCATCCTCCTTCTACCCGAGGAAGCGGCACGGACCACCGCCGTGGGGTATTTGTACGCGAGAATGCTCGACACCTACGAAGACCTCTCGTCGACCCCTGCCGACGCCCGTCACGCCCTGTCCGCCTTTGCTGCACGTTTCCAGCACGGTCGACCCGGCATTGCGCCGCCGGCCCCCATTCCGACGGGTCCCGACAACCGCGACCGGGCCCATCTTCTCCTGATCGAGCGCCACCCCTTGGTGGACGAGTCGTTCCTGGCGCTCGCCGCAGCGGACCAGCGCCGCGTGGTGCGACTGATCACTGAGATGGCCGCCGGGATGAGTGAGTTCTCGACGTTGTTCGAAGAACAGGGTGGCGTGCTGCACAGCGATGAGCAGGTCCTCGGCTACTGCGACCGCGTCATCGGCCTGCCGGCTCTGTTCGTGCTCGAGCTCCTGCTCGGCGAACCGACCGACCAGCACTCGAGAGACGGGCTGGAGGTGGCGGAGTTAATCCAATTGGCCAACATCACCAGGGACATCGAGAAGGACCTCACACGCGGCGTCGCCTACCACCGGGCCCTCGAGCCCCATCTTCGGGCCGGCCGGACCGACGACGCTTCCGCCGCAGTCGCCTTGGCACGACACGATCTGCTCAAACTCGCCGGTGAGAGGGCGCCTTCCTTCCGTCGGCTGGTCGGGTCATCCAACCTCTCGCGAGTCAGCGTCATCCGCTCGGCAGCAGTGATCATGATGCTCTTCACCCACGGTCACTACCGCAGCCAGACGGGTCGTGTCCGTGGAAGACACCTGCCCAGACGGGTGACCTCCATGTTCCTCATGGCTCTCCCCGCATCGGTGTCACCGCGATGGGCCAATTGGGTCCTGCGGCGCATTGAGGAGGACCTCGATGCGATGTCAGGCAGTTGGGATTCTCAGGCACATGTCGCGCGTCAACATTCTGTAGCTGTGCCCGGGGGGCGGGCGCGTAGCGGGCATGCCGTCAACCAGCCGCGCGGAAGCGCCGTTCATCGTCCTGTACGCGCCCGCGATGCGCGTCGATGAGGCGGTTCAGTCAACCGGCACCAGCCGCTTCAGCTCTTCGTGCCAGTTGAGCAAGAGATTCACGTGTGTTGCTGAGCTAACGTCGAGAACGTGCTGCAGTTCTGACGACCGGGTCCCCGAATTCCTTGACAGGCGGGACGATCGGGTCGATTATCCGCTCGGCGTTCCAGGAGGTTGCAGGTGACGCATCGGCGTGTCGACTCGGCGATCAGGCTGGCCACGGCCGTGGCCGTGGCCGTGCTGTCGCTGTCAGCGCCGATCGCCGCTCAGACGTCGCAGGCCGTGGGAGGCGCCACGCACGCGGTTCCTGCGGAACCGACATGGCATCCGCCACGTACGCCGGACGGTCAACCGGACATCCAGGGCGTCTGGACTCGTCGTGTGCCCGACATGGCGGGCTACGCCCTGGAGGGCGGCCACAACGACGCGCACCTGCTGCTGTCGGCCGGATGCGCTCAGGGCATTGTCGGGTGCGAGCGTTCTCCCGAGGAGATCGAGGCGGAGGTGGCGCGGCGACGGGGCCAGCGCGGCACCATCATCGTGGACCCGCCCGACGGCAAGGTGCCGTATCAGCCCTGGGCGGCCGCGAAGCGGCAGGAGACTGCGGCGAACCATACCGACCCGCGCGGTCCCGCGGATATCGATCCGCAGACCCGCTGCTTCCTCGGCGGTGTGCCGCGCGTGACCTATCAGGAGGCTACCGGCATTACGATCGACCAGGGTCCGGGAACGGTCTTCATGACCTACGAGTTCAACCATGCCTATCGCATCATTCCGCTCGACGGACGTCCGCATGTCGGAGGGGCCATCAGGTTGTGGATGGGGGATTCGCGGGGCCGCTGGGACGGCCACACGCTCGTCGTGGACGTGACCAATCACACCGACAGGACGTGGTTCGACGTCATCGGGACCTTCCATAGCGATGCGCTGCACGTCGTCGAACGGTTTACGCCCGTCGATGCCGCCACGATCCACTACGAGGCCACGATCACCGATCCCAAGGTGTTCACGCGGCCGTGGACGATTGCCTTCCCCCTCATTCGAAACACGCAGCGCGGCTTCGAGCGTCTCGAGATGGCGTGCCACGAGGGAGAACGCGGCGTAGGCCTCATGCTGCGCAAGTGACCGGAAGCGATGTTCCCGGTCAACTCAGCCGCGGGTACCGATAGGAGCCCGATGTGCGAATCTCCACGACATCGGTCACCATACCCTTGTCGTCGACAATGAACTGATAAAACAGTCCCTGGCCTTCGAACAGCGTCTGGGATTGCGGCACCAGCCGCCGCGTCTCGACCCGGTCGAGGCCGATGCCGGGAGCGCCGACGCCGGGGACACCGACGAATGTGGCGATCAATTGGCCGCCTGACAGCGACACCTCGACAGTCCGCTTGGTTCCCTGGTAGAGCCCACTGTACACGCCGACGTACCGTGCCAGCACGTCGGGCGCAACGGATGCTGCCCGATTCGCGGCGTCCGAGAGGCTGCCGGCCCAGTGCACGCTGCTGCGTTCGCAGACCGACTCGAGCATGTCTGTATCGGCGGCCAGCGCCATATTGGCCGTAAAGCCCCAGGGCTTCGCGTACGTGGCCGGATCGGTGAAGGTCACCTCGACCTGCAGGTGGCCGACGTCCGGCCGCCGGTATCGCTCCCTCACACGCAGCGCCTCGGAATGCGGCAGCCCACGCTGGCTCAGCCACGTCTTGTCGTTGAATCCGGCGCTGTCCACGATCAGGGTATCGCCGTCCCACCGCCCAACCGAGTATCCCATCCAGCTTGGAGCGGGGTTGGTCTCCAGCTCGCGGCCGTCCATGAAGATCACGCGATAGGTGAGATCGTCGTTCAGGATCGCGAGAGCCGTTGGCGTCTGGAGAAAGCGCTTCCACCCGGCAAATCTGTCAGCCTCAGGCCCGCTCGGCAGACACTGATAGGAGGGACGCGCCCTGTAGTAGTCATGCTGACGCTGACGGGCGAGGTCGATGACCCACGGCTGCGCGTTGGCAGGATCGAAGGGGGGGACGGAAACCGTCCCGTTCCACACCCCCGTCAAATCGGGCTTGCCGTCGGGCCCGCGCGGGCCCGGAGCGGTGAGGTTCGGCGTGCCGTCGGGTTTGCGCGGAATGCCAGGGGTTGGCCGATCCAGCCACTGGGCCCCGCCCGGGATCGTCCCCACCATCAGCATGAGCGCCGCGAGAAACAGCCTCATTACAGGCCCTCCGATTTCGTGTGTGCGTCGCCGCCGCCGCTCGACCGCCGGATGGTAGCACGCGCAGCAGAGACGTCGCTGCACCGTTCCACTTCCGTGACAAACGTCTCACCCAGACCGCGGCTCTCTCGCTCGTAATACTGTGCCGCCTCGTGCAATTCAACCTTGGCAAGGTCGTGGAAGGAAACGAGCATTCTCCTCAACGCGACCCGGCGGATTCGCGGAAACTCGCGCGGCATCCCGTCCGCGAGTCGCGCTGTTCGGTTTTTCCCACTCGGTCGTTTACGCATAGGACGAGAGAGCCATGATTGTGTGGGATCCTCCACCGGATCCCGGCGAGAAGGCCGACGATCCGGCGGCAGAAGGCATTGTCTCCCTTCTCACAGGAGCGTTGTGGATTCGTCGCCCTCCGCGAGGCGGGACTCCACAGCGCGCGGCAGTGGCTGCTTTTCCTCGAGATGGGGAAAGGAGCGGCGACCGCGCGCAAGGAGATCGAGTCCGGCTCGTGCGGCGTTGACCTAGGTGCCGCCCCGCAGCGGTCCGAATCGCGGCGGCGGGATCCGCCGCTTCGACGCCGCCTCGTACGCCGACGCGACGCGGAGAATACGATCCTCCGCGCCGGGCTCCGCGCGGAAAACGAGCGAGAACGGCAGTCCGGGCTCCGGCAACATCGTTGGCGTGTCGGTGTTGACCGGGTCGTAGTCCTTGCGGTCGGCGCTCAGCGCGAATTGCGCGTCGTAGACCTCGCGCACGTAGCCGGCCGGGATCAGCACTTCGGTCTCGCCGGCGTTCGGTCCCATCGGCATGTCGCTCCGTGTGTCGCCCGGCGGATTCGGCCACGGCGCCAGCCCGATCTTGCCCGGCGGGAGCGACGTGTGAAGCCGGACGAGTACGTCGAGGCGGTTCTCCTGAATCACCTTCATCTCGACGCGGCGGAGCAGCTCGCGCAACATGATGCGCTCGGCGGTGCCGTCACGCTGGCCGGCGGGGCTGACGTGCAGGTCGGCCTCCTGCCAGTTCAGCCAGTAGGCGCGCTGCTGGTCGCTCCAGAACTTCGACCGCGCGTTGAGTGCGGGCCAGTCGGTCAGCGTCTCCTTCACGCCGCGCGCCGCCCAGTCGTCGGCGCGCCGCGCCAGATACTGCGCGATGTGGAAGCGGAAGAGCCGCTCGGCGGCGAGGCCCTGCACCGTTCGGATGTTGAGGTTCCGCGGCGGCGCGACCTTGCCTTCCGCGAGCGCCACCATGTAGTCGGCCGGCGCCATCGTGCCCGATCCGAAGGTGCGGCCCGGCGCGAACTCCGTGGGCTTGATCGCGGCGGCAAACTCGGGGAAGAGCGGCTGCCCCTGATTGTTCAGCCGGAACAGGATCTGCGGGAAGAACACCGGCACCAGCTCGGCAAGCGCCCGCGTGTAGCTGGTCTGCATGTTTTCGATGTCGGGATCGTCGGGCCAGAGCGGATCGATCGACTCGACGAGCGTGGCGCCAAGCCGGCCGCCGAGCACCTCTTTGATCTCACGCGCGGCGGCCCGCGCGATCGGTTCGTCGGCCTTGATGCCGGGGAAGGTCACCATCGACTCGCGGATGACGCCGATGCGCACGCCCTTGAGCGATCCGGGCGTGCCCGGCACGGCCGCGTGCGACGCATACGACGTGGGGAGCACGGCCGAGCGCGGGATGGTCGTGAAGACGTCGCGCCGGTCGTAGTAGCCGTCGATCGGATCCTTCAAAGCGTCGAGCACCTTGGCCGCGTCGGTGACGCTCCTGCAGTGGATACCGGCGCGGTCGTTGTAAATGTCTGCGCCGATGGCGTTGCCGAGAAACGAGATGAGCGCCTTTTGCGGCAGGATCAGCGCGACGCCGTTGTGGTTGGCCGGCCCGCGGCACGACATCCGCGTCTCCTCGCAGATGCTGCACATCGCGAGATTCGTACTGACCGAGACGCCCGAGCCCGAGCTCGAGCCGAGCGAGGCGGCGCGCGACTGGTCGTACGCGTTGGCGGGATTGCCCGACCAGCTGCTGCGCTGATAGCCGAGGTTCGAGAGCAGGACGCGGTCGGGCTGGTGCCGGCCGCCCGGCGGCGGCGCCGGAATGCCGTTGTACTCCGTGTTCAGCGCTTTGGCGTAGATGATGGCGCCCTTCTCGCGGAGCTGTTCGACGAGCGTGTGATCGCGCGCGGGAACGTCCATATCGAAGCGCGCGTCGGCGGCGCCGGTCGATCGCATGTCCTTGGTCTCGAACGGATCCTTGAACGAGAAGGGAATGCAGTACATCGGCAGCGTCGCCAGATCCGGGTTGCGGCCGTACTGCGCGTCGAGCTCCGAGGCGCGCTCGAGGGCGTCGGGCTGTGTGCGGAACTCCTCGCACACCGCGGGCGCGCCCGCCGGGAGCGCCCCTTCAGACGGGGGACGGTCGCGGTCGCCTTTGCACGTGACGGATCGCTCGCCGCGGAGGTTGAGCGTCGCGATCGTGTTCACCTGGCCCGAATTGGGCGTGCCGACGGTCATCCCGTACTGCTGCCGCACCTCCGGATCGGACGACGTCGCTTCCAAGCGGCCGAAGTCGAACGGCGGCCCGGCGTACTGGTCGTAGTTCGGCAGGATCGACGAGATCCCGACCGTCTCGGTGGGGAAGTCGACCGGCGAGCCTGCGAGCACTTTCCCCTGCGCCGCCGGAATCGGCGTGCCGTCGGCGGTCACGAGGCGATCGCTCGGGCTGCTGTAGGCCCGGGCGCGCGCGATGTACGCCTCAATCAGTCCGCGGCACGTGATCTGCCCTTGTTGAATCGCGCGATGAACGTCGGCGATCGTCGCTTCGACGAGCTCGAACTCGAACGCCTGCCACTGCGCGCTCGGGCCCCCGAGCAGCGGGAGCCCCACGAGCGCGAGAACGAAGAGGGCAGGGGGGACGATGTAGAGCGTGCGTTGGATGAGGGACATGGATCCTCCTGCGGACGCGGGGGCTGAAGCCCCCGCGCAACATGCCGCATGGAGGCCGCGACCGCATGGGGCTGCCGCGCGCAGGCTTCAGCCCGCGCGCTACCTGCTACTTCGTCTCGTTGAAGACGAGCTGCGCGTTCGACCGGACCCGCGCGGGCTGCGCGGTGTAGCCGGCCGGCGGCTTCCAGCTGTTCGCCACGTCGTCGAGAGTCTTGCCCGCTTTCTTGGCCGTCTGGACCTCGCTCACGTATCCACGGATGAAACCGATGAAGTCCTTCAGGTCCGCGTTCGTGGACGTCGTGTTGAAGTGGCCGTTCACCAGCACGTCGGCATTCTTCTCCGAGAACGACAGCACCTTCGAGAGCGTGTCGGCATAGCCGGTGGCGGTGCCGCCGTTGTTGGCGTCCATGATCGGCAGCTCTCTACCTGGGAAGACGTCGGCCACGTGCAGCACGCGGTGCACCGGGAAGTAGACGAACGCATCGCCGTTGGTGTGCGCGCGCCCGAAGTACCGCAGCTCGATGCGATCGTTGCCGCTGCCGATCGTCATCGTGTCGTTGAACGTCCGCTTGGCGAGCCCGTGGCCGTTGTGCTCCTTGAAGATGTTGCGCGGGTTCGGGTTCGGCGCCGCCGAGGAGTTCGGCCGCATGGCCTTCATGTTTTCGGCGGTGTTCACGTGGGTCACGACGTCGATCTCGGCCGGGAACTCGACGTTGCCGCTCACGTGATCGCCGTGCGTGTGCGTATTGACGATCATCATGACGGGCTGGTTCGTCACCTTTTTGATCCCGTCGAGCAGCGGCTGGCCCCACCCGGGGTTCTTCGTGTCGACGACGATCACGCCCTTCTGGGTGATGAAGACGGAGCTGTTCCCTCCGCCGCCCTTCATCACGTACAGGTTGTCCTTCAGCTTGTCGATCTCGACGACCATCGGCTGCTGTCCGGCCGGCTGCTGCACCGCGGCGGCCGTGATCGACAGCGCCCCGATCGCGAGCAGGACGCCCAGGACGATCCCTCTCCTCATGGATGCCTCCTCCGCGCCGGAGATGATACCTCAAAGGGGTCGATCCTCTGGCTCGCGCCGGCGTGCTGTATCGCTACGGGAACGTAGGCTGGAATCGATGAAACAACGTTGCCGTGGGGCCGGCCGTCCCAGGGCTCGGCACATCATGCCGCCGTAATGTCCACAGCATTAACGACATACACCTTGACCACGAATCGCGTCCCGTCTGGCGTGGAGGTTGCTCAGGCCGGAGGCATGACCATCGCGGGACTGATCGACCGCATCCGTGCGGAGTTCGTCGAAATGCCGGGCCTGGAACTGACGCCGGCCCAGGCCGCGCGCCTCTGGAACCTCGGAATGAACGACTGTCTGACCGTCATCGAGCTGCTCACGAGCGCCGGCTTCCTTCGCTGGACGGCGGCGCACACGGTGGTGCGCACGGGGCGCGGCCTCGTCGTCGCCAGCGAGGCACGCACCGACGCTGGATTTGTAGGAACCGGGGATACCGGCGACGAATCCGTCGCCGTTCACTGAGGGAGGCTGCGTTCGACGCAGCGTCCTACCGAGGGCCAACGGGCCCTCGACCGCAGGCCCCGGGACGTGCAGGCGGGTTGATCCGTCGCACTCCGTACCGAGCGATATCAGCATTCGTAAGAGACGCCACGCACCGAACCCGGGAGGTTCTGCCATGTCATTAGCCAAGGTCGCCATCGACTCCGCTGAAGCCACGGGCGAGGCGCGCCGCCTCTCCACGCTGCTCGAGGTGAGCCAGGCGCTCTCAGCGACGCTCAACCTGAAGGCGTCCGTGCAGCGGGCGCTCGGCGTCCTCGTGCGCCACCACGGCGTGGTGCGCGGGATGGCGACGCTGCTGCGCGACGGCGAGCTGCACGTGGAGGCCGCCGAAGGGTTCGAGGACCGCGCGCGGTCGGTCCGTTACAAGCTGGGCGAGGGGATCACCGGTAAGGTGGTCGAGAGCGGCAAGCCGATCGTCGTGCCGCGCGTCAGCAAGGAGCCTGCGCTGCTCAACCGCGCGGCCGGGCGCGGCGACGCCGTCCGGCAGGAGCTCAGCTACCTCTGCGTGCCGATCGTGCTCAACCGCGCCGCCGTGGGCGCGCTCGGCGTCGACCTGCGCTTCAAGCCGGAGCGCGACTTCGACAGCAGCGTCAAGTTCTTCGGCATCGTCAGCTCGATGATCGCGCAGGCCCTCACCGTGCAGCGCCAGCTCGAGGAGGAACGCCGGCGGCTCCTCGACGAGAACACGCACCTGCGACAGGAGCTGCGCGAGCGGTACGACTTCTCCAACATCATCGGGACGAGCGGGCCGACGCGTGAGATGTACGAGCAGGTGGCGCAGGTCGCCAAGACGAACACGACGGTGCTCATCCGCGGCGAGTCGGGCACCGGCAAGGAGCTCATCGCGCACGCGATCCACTACAACTCGCTCCGCGCGAAGAAGCCGTTCGTGAAAGTGAGCTGCGCGGCGCTCCCCGACGCGCTCATCGAGTCGGAGCTCTTCGGCTACGAGAAAGGTGCGTTCACCGGCGCGACCGCCCGCAAAAAGGGGCGGTTCGAGATGGCCGAAGGCGGCACGCTGCTCCTCGACGAGATCGGCGACATCAACCTGAGCACGCAGGTGAAGCTGCTTCGCGCGATCCAGGAGCGCGAGTTCGAGCGGCTGGGCGGCACCGACACCGTGAAGGTCAACGTCCGGATCCTCGCCGCTACCAACAAGAACATGGAGAAGGCGATCGCGGACGGCAGCTT
>Ga0187893_10002227_pt1 | contig 43334 bp, 33 predicted proteins | sample MA1701074metaG_FD_139574 | JGI IMG/M metagenome (GOLD analysis project Ga0187893, IMG submission 139574) | White microbial mat communities from a basaltic lava cave in the Kipuka Kanohina Cave System on the Island of Hawaii, USA - MA170107-4 metaG ... | reverse complement strand
TGCGAACTGGACGGCCCAATCATGACCGGTCCAATCATGTCAAATACGCTGCTTTTCTCCTGCATATCGTTTTCAGAACGAAAAATCCCCCAAAAAGATGCCGAAATACCTCAAAGGGCCACAAAAATAGGATAACAAGACGTCAAACCAAGGAGGTGTTCCTCAAACGGCGATGGGCGCTTTTATAGCGGGATGATACTGGTAATTGAGGATATCAAAGTCCTCGAACGCATACTCGAAGAGACTCGGTGGTTTGCGCTTGATCACGAGGGATGGCAGACTGTAAGGCTGACGGGCCAGCTGCTGGCTTACTTGGCCAAGGTGGTTAAGGTAAATGTGAACATCGCCTCCTGTCCAGATAAACTTACCGGGCAGCAGGTCGCATTGTTGAGCCACCATTTGCGTAAGTAGCGCATAACTTGCAATGTTGAATGGGACACCCAGGAAGTAGTCGGCGCTGCGCTGATAAAGCTGACATGAAAGCTTCCCTTCGGATACATAAAACTGAAATAGCGCATGACACGGCGGCAGGGCCATCTTGTCCACTTCTGCAGGGTTCCAGGCGGTAACAATATGGCGCCTTGAATCCGGCTTCTCTTTGATCTGACGTAGCACGTGCTGGACCTGATCGATTTGCCGGCCATCAGGAGCTGGCCAGCTGCGCCATTGCGAGCCGTACACTGGGCCGAGCTCTCCCCTTTCGTCGGCCCACTCGTCCCATATGGTGACGCCATGGTCATTCAAATAACGGATGTTGGTATCGCCGCGCAGGAACCAAAGAAGCTCATAGATGATGGACTTCAGGTGAAGGCGTTTAGTGGTCACCAACGGAAAACCTTTTGCAAGGTCAAAGTGCATTTGTCTGCCAAACACAGACAGGGTGCCGGTTCCTGTCCTGTCCATTTTCCTGGTACCATTCGCCAGGATGTCTTTCATCAGATCGAGATACGGCTGCATTGAATACAAAGTAAGCACATCGAACATGGATTCTCCATAATGACATGAACAAAAAAAAAGAACGCCCCGATTTCTCAGGGCGTTCTTGAACAGCCGAACCAATGCTCTAATCAGCGTTGGCAGATATCTCAATGTCTTTGGACTTGCCATTTATGGTGATGGTGATTTTTGTGTCACATTCACCGTTGCCGAAGTCAGTAGTTATCTTCTTATCGTTCACCACCAGTTCTTTGGTGCCCTCCACAGGGATAACCAGTTTGCTGAGGATGGCGCATTCTCTTTTGAAGACCAGCGGCTTGGTGATCGTCATTACATATTCAACATCCCTGCGGGTAGTGCCGATTGCTGATCCGGTTACAGTCCAGGAGTCCTGAAGCGGGTTGGCCTCGCGGTGCCAGGTGCGCGTCCGGGTTGATTCACGGGTTGCAGTGGTGCCATCAGGGAAGATGAGCGTCACCGATTCATTTATGGTGAACGAAGGAGCGTCTTCATTGCTGCTTGATGAATTCAACTCAGTGCGTACTCCATCCACACCAATGCCGTCGACGAAATAGTCTTCAGTGCTGATAATGACCATGGAACCAGGATAGAAGCGCTTGCCAATGAATTCGATGTTGATCCTGCCCTTGCGCACACGACCGTTGGGGCCAGTGCAGCCGTCTCCAAAGTCGATAACAATAGTGCCGTGAATAGTCGCCGGAGAATTCGGGTTGTTGTCACCGGCAAATTCCAGTGTTACGGTAGCACAGCCAAATCTGGCGTCAACGATGCCCGTAATCTCACGTGAGGCCCCGGCGATGCGGGAACCTGTAGAGGTGCCTGCGTCTGCAAGCATGGCCACGCCGGCCAGGTCAGACAGGTCCTCTAACTGGGCGTCTGTACTGGCTTCACTTTGCAGGTTGGAATTGTCGTCGGAAGAGAAACTTATTGCGTCCTCATCCTTACATGAAGTGACTGCCAGAAAAAGGGCAATAGCCGTCAAAGACAGAAATTTGAGCAGAACAGGTGATTTCATGGTTTTCATGGTTGGATTTTGTTGATTTGATACCCTTAGACAACCAGTTGCCGTTAAGGTTTAAAAGAGGATTCGAATAGAATTGTTGCAATGGACCGCAAAATACACATCAAAACCTCGATTAATGGGGATTTCTTCAGGTGGATAGGTATTGTCCTTGTGCTGGTAACCTCAACCGGGGTCCAGGCACAGATGAAAATCGCCAAATTGAGATATGGCGGCGGGGGCGACTGGTACGCAAACAAGACGGCATTACCCAACCTGATCAAGTTCTCGAACGCCCAGCTGTCGATGAACCTTGCCGCAGAGGAGGATGCTGTTGACGTAGGCAGCAGGGACCTGTTCTCATACCCATATGTGTACATGACAGGTCACGGCAACGTAGTATTTACGCCTGCAGAAGCTGAGAACCTCCGGAACTACCTGGTCGGTGGCGGGTTCCTTCACGTAGACGACAACTATGGGCTCGACAAGTTTATCCGGCTTGAGTTAAAAAAAGTCTTTCCGGAACTGGAACTCGTTGAGCTCCCGTTCGATCACCCGATCTTCCACCAGAAGTTTGATTTTCCAAAAGGGCTTCCCAAGATTCACGAACATGAAGGCAAACCGGCACAAGGTTTCGGCTTGATCTACGACGGAAGGCTTGTACTTTTTTATTCCTACGAATGCGACCTGGGTAACGGCTGGGAAGACCAGCGAATTCACAACAACCCTGAGGCAAAGAGGTTGGAAGCGCTTCAGATGGGCGCCAATATCCTTTCCTTTGTTTTTACAGCGTATTAAGTTAGTTCAGTACCTCCTCCAGCTTTTCATGGAGTTCCTTCCCGCGTAGGTTCTTTGCAATGATTACGCCTGACGGGTCAACAAGGATAGAAAAAGGAATTCCGTTGATGTTGTAGTCCCGTGCTGCAATTGATTCAAAGTATTTAAGGTCTGAGACATGATTCCACGTAAGCCTGTCTTCCTCAATCGCTTTAAGCCAATCTTCTCTGTTGCGGTCCAGTGAAACGCCAAGTATGTCGAAGTTCTTGTCATGGAACTTCTGGTATGCCAGCACCACGTTTGGATTCTCCCGGCGGCATGGGCCACACCACTTGGCCCAGAAATCAACAAGCACATATTTGCCTCGGAATGATGAAAGGGTAATGATGTTGCCATCTGGATCAGGGAGCGAAATCTCGGGCGCAGTCTGCCCTATGGCAGTGGCCTTCATCCTGTCAACATAAGCTACGAAGTCCTTGCCATGCTGAATGTTCGGCCAGTCACGTTTAAACTTCTCTGCAGCCGCAACAAATACCTCGATATACTTGTCGGGGTCGAGTATGCCTCCGTTCTGCAGCAGGTGAAGCAGTCCCAAAGAGGCAGGTTCATTTTTCAGGATCTCTGCAACTTCCCGGGCCGCTTCCTCAATTAACGCCATGTATTGTTGTTGCAACTCTTCTATTCGCTTCTGGTTGTTTTGCTGAACCACCGTCTGGAACTCCGCTTCGATCGCCTTTGCTTCCTGGGATTCCCTGGCCTGCTGCATGACCTTTTGCACTTTTCCGATTAGATCCATTTCCGGTGAACCGGTCACAGACAGCGCCCCGCCGGGACTGTTACCATCAACGTTTATTGTAACATCTGTCTTGTCAAGTATTACATCGACCATTTGCTGCTGGTAGAAGTCTATTCGGAAAAAGCCAGGCTCTTTCAGGTATAAGACCTTCTCAAAGGTATTGCCCGCGCCCAGGGTGATAGTATCCTGCACTGGAGTCCCGCCTCCTCCAGCCCCCTGCTTCATTTCTGTAATCAAGATCAGGCCCGTTCCCGGATAGTTTACCTTGCCCGTAAGGGTAACCCGTTTAGCCTCCGCATCCTTCTTTGTTTCACCGCTGCAGCCCGCTACCAGAATCGCCCCGACCAGGAATGCCACCTTCACCTGTTTCATCACTCCGAGAGTTTCTTAGTCAAAAGTTCGTTCGCCTTGCGCGGGTTGGCCTTTCCAGCTGTCCGCTTCATTACTTCGCCCATAAACATAGCGACTATTCCTTTCTTTCCCTCCCGGTATGCCTCAACCTTCAGCGGGAACTCGCGCAGAACGCCCGATATCACCTTATCCAGGGCAGCATCATCCTCCTCGAGGATAAGCCCGAGTTCCCTGGCTACTTCAACAGGTTCGCGCCCTGGAGAAGACAAGAGGACAGGCAACAACTTTTGCGCAACTGCTGAAAAACTCACCTGGTTTGATTCAACCAACCCTATTGCCGATGCGAAGGTTCCAGGGGCGACCGGAAACGCGCTCATTTCCCACCCGCGGTCATTCAACAACGACTTCAAAGGACCCATCATCCAGTTGGCGGCAGCTTTGGGGCGAACACCAAGTGCACAAAGGCTCTCAAAGTACTCCGCTTCCTGAAGCGTTTCTGAAACCACCAGCGCGTCATAAGGTGAAAGCTGGTAACGATCAATCATTCTGTTAAACCACTCCTCGGGCAACACAGGCAAGGTCGCGCGGATCTCTTCCAGCCAGGCATCTGAAACCTCAAGTTGGGGAAGGTCAGGATCGGGAAAGTACCGGTAATCATTTAACGCTTCCTTTACCCGCTGCGGAAACGTCTTTCCATCCACCGCATCAAAGCCGCGAGTCTCAGAAGTCACCGGAAGCCCGGCTTCCGCCAAACCAATTTGTCGTTCAATGTCATAGTCAAGCGCGTGGGTCAGGTTGCGCGTCGAATTCAGGTTTTTTATTTCAACTTTCCTGCCCAGCACTGATGATCCCTTCGACCGGATCGATACGTTAGCGTCGCAACGCAGGGAACCTTGCTCCATGTTGCCATCAGAAACACCGAGAAATCGTACCAGCCGCCGAATCTCGCTGACAGCAGCGGCGGCATCAGCTGGTGTGTTGATCGAGGGCTTTGTCACAATCTCCAGCAACGGAATCCCCGCCCTGTTGAAATCCACACGGCTGTGTTTTTCATCTCCGTCATGCATTGATTTGCCTGCATCCTCCTCAAGGTGAATTTTCTGGAGAGGAATCCTGAGGATCGATTCCCTAACCGGGACGGCAAGGTAGCCACCCCGTGCAAGCGGTGACCGGTCCTGGGTTAACTGGTAGCCTTTAGGCAGATCGGGATAGAAATAATTCTTGCGGTCAAAGTGCTGCGTTCTCGAAATGTCGCAGTGACAGGCAAGCGCCATTTGCAAACCTTTGGACACGACCTCCCTGTTTAGCCGTGGAAGTGTGCCAGGAAGGCCAAGAGAGACAATGCCCACAAGCGTGTTGGGCTCCTTACCAAATGCAACCGGGTCAGCACAGAATATTTTGGATTGAGTGTTCAACTGTACGTGAACCTCCAGGCCAATAATTACTTCGTAGGAATTGCGAATGACATCTTCCATAGTGAACGGAATGTTCCCGCTCATGCAAGCAGGGTGCGTGCCTTTGAAAGTACCTGGTCAAGTCCCGACAGGTTTTTACCTCCGGCAGTGGCGTAGAATGGCTGACCGCCCCCGCCGCCGTCAATTTCGCGTGCGAGTTCCTTGACGAGGTTGCCGGCGTGATATTTCTGCGATCCTGCCAACTTTTCACCGACCATCACTGCCACCATCGGTTTCCCTCCAACCTCTGCGGCCATCACAAGCAACAGGTTTTCAAATTGATTGCGCAGTCCATAAGAAACCTGCTTCACAGCTTCGGCATCCGGCAGGCTCACCTTGCCCATAATCAATGAAACCCCGTTTTCTTCCTTGACTGAGGAGGCCAATTGCTCCTGTACCCGGCTCGCCCGATCCTGGTTGAATGACTGAACCTGCTTTTCAAGTTGCTGTTTGTCTTCGATCAACTGGCCAACCGACGCAACGATGTCGCGAGGATTTCGCATCAACGACTTTACCTCTCCCAACATCGCCAGCTCCCTGTTCACAAAGGCCTGTGCACCTTCTGCGGTCACAGCTTCAATCCGTCTCACTCCTGCAGCCACAGAACCTTCAGAGATAATCTTGAAAAAACCGATCTGGCCGGTGGCGCGGACGTGGGTACCACCGCACAATTCGACCGAGAAATTCGGATCAAATGTGATCACCCTGACAAACTCTCCATACTTTTCGCCAAAAAGCGCCATCGCACCCATTTGTTTTGCTTTTTCAAGCGGAACGTTGCGCTGTTCATCGAGAGAAATGTTGTCACGGATTCTTGCATTCACCATTTCCTCAACTTTTTCAACCTCTTCGAAGGTCATCGCTGCGAAATGGGAAAAGTCGAACCGGAGCAACTCGGCATTTACCAGCGAACCTTTCTGCTCTACATGTTTGCCAAGCACACTCCGCAGTGCAGCGTGAAGCAGGTGTGTAGCAGAGTGATTGTTCATCGTGAGGCGGCGGCACTTTTCATCTACGTGCATCTCAACCTTCCCCTTCAAGTCTCCTGGCAGTTGTTCGGTGAGATGGATGATTAGTTCATTTTCCTTGCGCGTATCCAGCACCGGCAGATTCTTTCCGGCAGCCGCAATAACACCGGTATCGCCAACCTGGCCGCCACTCTCTGCATAAAACGGGGTCCGGTCAAACACCAACTGGAAAAGTTCCTTGTTCTTCTGCTTGACTTTCCTGTACTTGATTAGCCTGGCTTGTGTCGTCAGGTGTTCGTAACCTACAAACTCAAGCTTCTCCACATCCTCAAGGACAGTCCAGTCACCGGTCTCCTTGGTGGCATCAGTGCGCGAGCGGTCTTTTTGCCGCTGCATTGCTGATTCAAAACCTTTTTGATCAACGGTGAATCCGCGTTCTCGGGCAAGCAGCGAAGTGAGGTCGACCGGGAATCCGTAAGTGTCATTAAGTTCGAATGCGAAGTCACCAGCTATCTCTTTGGAAGAAGCGGAAGCTACATACGTTTCGAACCGTTTGATACCCAACTCCAGCGTTCGCAGGAAGGACTGCTCCTCTTCGTGGATCACTTTTGCGACGTAGTCTGCTTGGTGCTGCAATTCAGGAAAAGCGTCTTTCATCTTAGCTGCAAGCAAAGGAGTAAGACGATGCAGGAAAGGTTCCTTAAAATTCAGGTATGAAAAGCCGTACCTCACTGCCCTGCGCAGGATACGGCGAATCACATACCCGGCCCCCGTGTTGCCCGGTAATTGACCGTCGGCAATGGCAAATGACACCGCGCGTATATGGTCGGCAAGCACCCGGATGGCAACGTCGGTCTTCGCGCTTTGTCCATACTTGACGCCAGCGTGCTTGCTGACAAACTCGATCAACGGGCTGAATAAATCAGTGTCATAAGAGGATGTCTTGCCCTGTATGGCCATGCAGAGTCGTTCGAACCCCATCCCAGTGTCCACATGTTTTTCAGGAAGTGGTTCCAACGCGCCAGAAGCGAGCCGGTTGAATTGTATGAACACGAGATTCCAGATCTCGATCACACTCGGGTTGTCGGTGTTCACCAGATCCCATCCTGGTACTTTTTTTACTTCAGACTCAGGACGTAAGTCAATGTGTATCTCAGAACAGGGACCGCAAGGGCCAGCCTCTCCCATCTCCCAAAAGTTGTCCTTCTTCTTTCCGTGAAGGACGCGGTCCTTGCCCACGATGGGTGTCCACAGCGCCTCAGCTTCGGCATCAGCAGGCAATTTGTCTCCCGAATCACCGCCGAATACGGTAACATAAAATCGATCAGCCGGCAGGCCATATACTTTGGTAAGCAATTCCCAGCCCCACTTGATAGCATCGGCTTTGAAGTAGTCGCCAAACGACCAGTTGCCGAGCATTTCAAACATCGTATGGTGGTAAGTGTCAAGACCTACGTCTTCCAGGTCGTTGTGTTTGCCGCTAACCCGGAGGCACTTCTGTGTATCGGCCACTCGCTTGTTTACCGGGCGGCTGTGTCCAAGGAAATTGTCTTTGAACTGCACCATTCCCGAGTTTGTGAACAGGAGTGTCGGGTCATTTTTCAGGACCAATGGAGCGGAGGGCACAATTTGATGTCCCTTGTCGGCGAAAAAATCCAGGAACTTGCGTCGAATCGTTGTGGAATCTATCAAAGCGTCGGTCGTAAACAGTTGATGATCGGAGAACCTGGTGTCAAAGGCTTCAAAATTACGCCCTTCGAGGTCATTAGTAAAGTAAACCGTTGAAAATCATTGCCTCTGTTATACTTCCGTCCTCCAGCTACCATAACCATCACACCAACAATCCCGCATTCATTTGGCGCGCGTCACACGCTGAAAAAAGAAATCCACAAAGCGAACTGTTGACATCTTGTAGATAGAAATAAGTGTGACGGCTTTGCTTGGAGTTGCAAAGAATTGCTACTTTGCATCAATGCGCGTAAGTCGCACGCGCTGAACTCGGTATTCAATCGCATGGCATACAAGGAAAAGGAAATTGAGAAGTTATATTACTCCATCGGCGAAGTAGCCGAGCAGTTCAATGTAGCCCCCTCACTGATCCGATTCTGGGAGACCGAGTTCGACATCCTTCAACCCAAGAAAAACCGGAAGGGAAACCGCCAGTTTACCAAAGAAGACATCGAACAGATTCGCCTGATCTACCATCTGGTCAAAGAAAAGGGCTTTACGCTGAGCGGCGCCAAGGAAATGCTCAAGAATGACGCCCTGGCAATCAAAGACAAGATGGAAATGATGGAAAGCCTTCGCAGCATACGCGGATTCCTGACACAGATCAGGGAAAAACTCCGCTAGCTTCCGGATTTTTTGTACCGAAAACCAGACAGTGCCCGGCTCTATCAAGTGCCGGGTTTTGTTTTTCTTGCCCGGTGTGGTATGGACCCGGAACGCATCTGTTTTCTCGCCCTTCATTTCATCCCCGGAATCGGCGACATCCTCCTTAAGCAACTTGTAAGCTACTGTGGATCCGCACAGGAGGTATTCAGGCAGCCCAAGCACAAACTGATTCGCATCCCAGGCATCGGGCAGGTAACAGCCGACGCAATCCACAATGGCAGGCCTCTCCATCTTGCCGAACAAGAGGTGCATCGCGCTGAAAAGGAGAATGTCCAGCTGATTTTCTGCACAGATACAGCATATCCCCATCGCCTCAAGGCCATTGAAGACGCGCCAGCAGTGCTTTATGTAAAGGGTAACACAAACCTCAACGCCTTGCGGGCCGTGGGGGTGGTCGGCACGCGCAATGCCACTAGCTATGGAAAAGGGTGCGTGGAAGAACTCATCAAGGGTCTGGTCAACTATCAGGCTTTGATAATCAGTGGTCTCGCTTACGGAATCGATGTTCATGCGCATAGAGAAGCACTGAGGCTGGGGTTGAGCACCGTTGCCGTGCTGGGCAGCGGACTTGATGTTATTTACCCTGCCCGGCACTACGAAACGGCACAAAAGATGACCAACCAGGGTGCGCTTATAACTGAAAATCCATTTGGCTCCCAGCCCGACGCACACAACTTCCCCCAGCGAAATCGGATAATTGCCGGCCTATGCGACGCACTGATCGTTGTGGAGGCTGGAGAAAAAGGAGGTGCCCTGATAACCGCAGAACTTGCCAATGGCTACAACCGGGATGTTTTTGCCGTGCCGGGAAACATCCACAGCACCTATTCCATTGGCTGTAACCGCCTGATCAAAACACATAAAGCCAACCTCCTCACCTGTGTGAATGACCTCGAGTATATAATGGGCTGGTCGCAGGAGCAAGTGAATGCGGCCGCTCAACTTTCCCTTGACCTTGGCAAACTGAGCGAAGATGAGCGAAGGGTGCTGACCATCATGCGTGAAAAAAAGCGGCAGCTTTCGATAGACGAGCTTGGCTATATGACCGGTTATCCGCCAACAACCCTCTCGTCAATATTGCTAGGGTTAGAATTCAAGAATCTTGTGAAGGCCCTGCCCGGGAAAATTTTTACCGCTCAGTTCTCCAGATAGCTAGCGTTTGAAAAAAGGACCAGCCATGCGCATGGCCTTTGCGAAGGCCCGCTCGTCAAGATGATGGGGTATGCCGGCAGCATTGAGGCATCCGACAATTGTTTCGGTGGCTACATTCCCGACAAGTTTGTCTTCGGCCATAGGGCATCCGCCAAACCCGTTGATAGCACCATCAATGCGACGACAGCCTGAGCGAAGGGCAGCTTCAATTTTGAGCGCAGCTTTTGAAGGGCTGGAATGAAGGTGTGCACCAATCTCCAGGTCTGGAAAGTCCCTGGTGAGTCCTCCAAACAAGTAGGTAATCTGCCCGGTCGTAGATACCCCTATTGTGTCTGCCAGTGACACGATACGGATTTGCAGCGTCTTCAGTATGTCGACGAATTTTGAGACGATTTCAATGTCATAAGGGTCGCCATATGGGTTTCCGAAGCCCATGCTCAGGTAAGCCACCAATATCCGGCCCGACACCACGCAGCGTTCCTGGATTTCATTTAAGGTATCAAGGGCTTCCGGGATTGACCTGTTGGTATTTCGCTTCTGAAAGGTCTCCGAAATTGAAAGCGGGAAGCCCACGTAGGTGACTGCAGGATGCCGGCATGCGTCTTCTGCGCCTCTCGTGTTTGCAACAATGGCCAGAATCCTGGTTCGCGTGGTTGTCAGGTCGAGATGGTCAAACACTTCCGAGGTATCGCGAAGCTGAGGAATGGCCTTGGCGGACACAAAGCTTCCCGCATCCAGCGTGTCATACCCTACTTTCAGGAGTTGGTTCAAATAGGCAACCTTTTCCTCTGTCGGTATAAAGGCGTCTACTCCCTGCATGGCATCCCGGGGGCACTCTATGATCTTCATGAGCTGGAAACAGTCGTCCAATCTCCGAAGAATAGTCCATAGTCCATAGTCAATGATCCATTGCATTACCAACGACTATGGACTAATTGCATAAATTTCTCTTCCTTGAAATTGAATTCATGGCTACGCTGAAGGAATCCCAGTCGCTCAGGCAGCTGAACACATTCGGAATCGATGTCAGAGCCCGTTACTTCGCAGAGATAACGGATGCCGGGACACTTCAGTCGATCATGGGTGAGTCAATATACCGGAGTGTCCCTCGCCTGGTCCTGGGTGGAGGCAGCAACATCCTGTTCACGCGCGACTTTGACGGTCTCATCCTTCATAACCGGATCCTGGGAAAGCAGGTCATTGAGGAAAATGATTCGGAGGTCCTGGTGGAAGTAGGGGCTGGAGAGATGTGGCACACCTTTGTGCTCTTTTGCATTGAGCGTAACTGGGGTGGAATCGAGAATCTTTCCCTGATCCCGGGAACAACTGGTGCGGCTCCAATCCAGAACATCGGGGCATACGGTGTGGAGATTCAGCGAACGTTGGTTTGGGTAGACGGTGTAGACCTGGAGACAGGGAAGTCAAGGCGCATGCAGCCCAAAGACTGTGGTCTTGGTTACCGTGACAGCGTCTTTAAGCACGCACTTAAGGAGAAATTCTTTATTTCAAGTATTACTTTAAGGCTGTCCCGAAAAAATCATCGGCTGGACACACAGTACGGAGCGATTCGTGAGGTGCTTGCTGAGCAGAAAATCACTTCGCCCACCATCCGCGATATCAGTGATGCGGTGATTCGCATACGTCAAAGCAAATTGCCAGATCCATCGGTGATCGCTAACGCAGGAAGTTTCTTCAAGAACCCCGTGGTGCCCAGGGACCGTGCTGAACAATTGGTCAAAGCATTTCCGAAAATGCCTGTCTATACTTCTGATAATCAACATGTTAAAATTCCTGCGGGTTGGCTTATCGAGCAGTGCGGATGGAAGGGCAGGAAAGTTGGACGCGCAGGTGTGCACGAACATCAAGCGCTTGTGTTGGTGAACTTTGGCGGTGCTGCCGGTGACGAAATCCGGCGCCTGTCCGAGCAAATTCGCGACTCAGTTTTGGAAAAATTCGGCATCGCATTGATCACTGAAGTAAACATCATCTGATCGCATCCGCTCAACACTCTAGTTGACGAGGAAGTTGCTCTGATCTGTACAAAAAAATCTCTCACTTCAAAAAAAAACGGGAAAAACTTTTGTTGATAAGTTATTTATTATACCTTCGAATACGTTTAACCATTAACTAACCTTAAAAAATTAAACGCTATGGCAAAAAAGAAGGCTAAGAAAAAGGCTAAGAAGAAGAAGTAATTAGGTAAACCCTAATGCCTTTCAAGGGGAAGCAATCAAGGATTGCTTCCCTTTTTTTGTGCCCAGCAATTTGATGGCAATCATTTGATGTAACCGTAAGCCGCAGCCTTGATGCTCACCTGAGGCACAAAAATCTGCCTTCAATTATGACAAAAATCACTTTCCCGTGCATGATTGGTAAGCTAATTTTACTCCTCCTAAAGAACCATCGTCATGGCAAAAGCAGCACCGAAGACTCCGGCCAAGCCAAAGAAAGCCGCAGCACCGAAACAGAAGTCAGATCCCAATCAACTGATCGAAGAAGTCTGCATTTCTTCGCTTGCCAAACTCCAGGAAATTGAACTCGACTACCAATTGCAGTCGGAGATAAACTGGTGCCTGGGCAGCTTTCGCAATGATGGCAACCCGGTCGGCTTGTATCTTATGGCCGAACGCGCGTTGCGCGTTTTCAAGGCAGAACAAACTGCCAAACGCAAAGGTATTCCCGCTGATTTGATCAGGGATATTGAACGGTCTTTGAAAGGTCGGTAGTCAGCTCAGATCATATGCGTCACGTTGGTCAATGTACCGCTGTAGCGGGTACAGGAAACCCCAAACTTGTTTAAAAACTCCACTCCCTCATCAAAAGGGAGACCCTTGTGTTCTGCATAGGAATTGAGGTAGATCACCTTTGATATCCCCATACTGAAAATGATGCGTGCGCACGCCAGGCATGGTGAAAGCGTCACGTACAGCGTAGCGCCTGAAACCGAACTCTTGTTGCGCACCGCGTACAGAATAGCATTCTGCTCGGCATGGATCGCCAGGGAACAGCCGCCGCGCGAATCAGGCGGGCAACCCACCCCGGGCCATTCCTCGTCACAATTGTGTGTCCCGCTTGGCGGACCGTTGTAGCCGATGGAAATGATCCTTGTGTCTTTGGTTAGCACCGCACCGACATGACGCTTGATACAGTGCGAACGCTTGGCAAGGTTTACAGCCAGTTCCATGTATATGTCGTCGAATGCAGGCCGATTCATGATGCAAAATAAAGATTGGCACCAAAATTCTTATTTTTGACACCGTATGCGCATGAAATCCGGCCTGATCGCCGCGCTTTTGCTTGCCTCATTGACGGCTGCCGCACAGGATGGGGTCAAACCCCGGCCCAGCCCGCTCGCCATTGTGTCAAGCCGGTACAAGGATACCTACCTGAAGATCACCTATAGCCAGCCGCACAAGCACGGCAGAGTCATTTTCGGCGGCCTGGTACCCTTCGGGCAAGTCTGGCGGACAGGAGCCAACGAGGCGACAGAACTCACCGTTACACGCGATGTCAAGATCAACGGAATGGAGCTTAAAGCAGGCACTTACAGCTTCTTCACGATTCCCGGAAGAGAAACGTGGACCGTGATACTCAACAGCGATCTTGGGCTTTGGGGATCATATAATTACAATTCGAAACTGGATGTGCTTCGCTTCGACGTACCGGCAACGACCGTAAATGAGTTTGTGTATGAAGCTTTTACCATTCTTATAGATCCTCGAAATGCAAATGCCGACCTGGTACTTGCCTGGGACCGTACCAAGGTTATTATTCCCCTCCAGTTCCCCGAGTCTACCCCATGAAATACCTGGGCATTCTTTTCTTCACCGCGCTACCGCTCATCGGTAGTTCACAGGATCTGGCGGAATTGGACCGTCGCCGCGGCTTCAAGGATATCAAGCTGGGAACCCCTATTGACAGCCTGCGGGGAACAACATTCAAGAAGGACCTCATGGAGAAGAACGAATTCCCGGTAAGGTTATACGCTGTGGAGAACCCGGAATACGAGACCATCGGCGAGGTAAAGGTGAAGAAAGTGGAGGTCAAGGCTTACAAGGAATCGATCTATGAGATCGTCGTTATCACCAATAAGGATACCAGGCTGATGAAGGGTATGATCCGCTCGTTCGGAAAGCCCGTCTACATTCTGACTACTGACACATACAACTGGAAAGCGGATAGTCTGAGCCTCACCTTTAAGGACCACTCCCGCAACGAAATCCGGCTGACCTACCGTTACTACCCTGTGTTGAAACAGATGCGAATCGATAAGGGCAAGAAGATCGACGAGATTGCGGAGGATTTCTGAACGACTAACCTTTGTAGGTGACCCTGTAAATCACTCCGGTCCGGTCGTCGCTGATAAGCATCGAACCATCGTTAAGAACGAGAATATCCACCGGCCGTCCCCACGCCTTTTGTGTGCCGTCGTTCAACCAACCTGAGGCGAATACTTCCGCACTTACAGCTTTGTTGTTTTGAATTTTGACAAGAGTCACTTTGTAGCCCACCTTACTGCTCCTGTCCCACGATCCGTGCTCAGCAATGAAGAGGTGGCCACGATAGGCATCAGGGAACATTGTTCCGGTGTAGAACTTCAGACCCAGCGGCGCAGTATGTGCGCCCAATTTCCAGGCTGTTGGAGTAAAATCAGAGCAAGGCCGCTTCTTTCCAAAATCAGGATCAGGCAGTGTGCCTTCGTGACAATAAGGATAGCCAAAGTGCATGCCGGCCTTTGGTGCCGTATTCAACTCACATGCAGGCAGATCATCACCCATGCTGTCGCGGTTATTATCTGTGAACCACATCTCAGAGGTTTGTGGATGCCAGGTAAACCCAACGGTGTTTCTGACGCCGCTAGCGAAAACTTCGCGGCCGCTGCCGTCTGCATTCATCCGGGTAATGCTTGCGTAAATGGGATCGCTGGACTCGCAGATGTTGCAGGGAGCCCCTACCGGCACGTATAGTTTTCCGTCAGGGCCAAACGCGATGTACTTCCAACCGTGGTGTGCCTCAGTGGGAAACTTGTCGTTTACTATCGTCAACTTGCCCGGGGCGGACAGCTTCGATTCAATATTGTCCCACTTCGATACCTTGCTGTTCTCGGCAACGTAAAGCGTTCCGTTCAGGAATGCGACTCCGTTTGGCATGTCGAGGCCTGTTGCCAATACCCACTTCTTGTCCGCCACGTTATCACCGTCGGTATCGCGCACAGCATAAACCTTGTCACTGGACCGGTTGCCAACGAATAATGTCCCGCCAGGGCTGATGGCCATAGACCGCGCATCGTCTACTTCGGCGTACACCGCGATAGAAAATCCGGCCGGGAGCTTGATGGTGTTCAAGGGGAGGGCCGCGCTTGCATCCGTAATGGCGGCAACAGCACCGTCATCTCCCACAACTGCGGCCTCATCCTGGGTCTTCTGACTGCATGCCAGGAAGAGCAGAATGACCATGGAAACAATGTGTCCTCTCTTCATAAGGAAGTTGTTCAGTAAACAGCAACAAGATAGCGGATTCCTGTTCTACGAGCCGTACCGGCCAGGCTCAATTGAAGGTGGAAATAGTATCTTTGTGACATTTTTTCGGAAAGGCGTAAATTATTCATGATCTCTGTCTCAAACATATCCTATTACATCGGCGGCAGGGCGTTGTACCTCAACGCATCCATGTTCATCAGGCCCAATGACAAAATCGGTCTCATCGGCCTGAACGGTCGCGGAAAGTCCACACTGTTGAAACTCATCAACGGGGAAATGCGTCTCGACGAAGGATCCATCAGCAAATCCAGGGACTGTACGGTCGGTTTCCTCAACCAGGACCTTCTCTCATTCCAAAGCGACGATGCCATTCTAACGGTGGCTATGGAGGCATTCAAAGACGCCGTTGACACGCAGCGGCAGATCGAGCGTATCCTGCATCAACTTGAAACAACATATTCCGACGAACTGGTAAACAAACTGACCCGCTTGCAAGAGAAATTTGAGCAGCTTGACGGCTATACCATGCAGGCCAAGGCAGAGGAAGTCCTGGAGGGCATTGGTTTCTCGACCACGGACCTGCACCGGCCACTCAGGGAGTTTTCAGGCGGCTGGCGCATGCGGGTCATGCTGGCCAAGCTGCTTCTAGAGAAGCCTTCCCTGCTGATGCTGGACGAGCCTACCAACCACCTCGACCTGCCCTCTATCGAGTGGGTAGAGAGCTACCTCAGAAACTATGAGGGCGCAGTGATCATCGTTTCGCATGACCGGCAGTTCCTCGACAATGTAGTAACCAAGACGGTTGACGTTACCCAGCAGCAGCTGGCTACCTACGAGGGAAACTACAGTTTCTACCTAAGAGAAAAGGAACTTCGAGAACAGATACAGCAGAATGCTTACGAGAATCAGCAGGCCAGGATTCGACAGGCCGAACGGTTCATTGAACGATTCAAGGCCAAAGCCAGTAAGGCCCGACAGGTGAAGTCAAAGGAAAAGGCCCTCAACCGTATGGACATGATCGAAGAGGTGGTGGACGACCTGGCTTATGTAAACTTCAAGTTCAGGTTCAAGCACCCTTCAGGTCGGCATGTTGTGACGCTGAGGGATGTCTCCAAAGCTTACGGCAACATAGAAGTCCTTAGACATACCAACGCCTCGCTCGAGCGGGGAGACAAGATTGCGCTTATTGGCGCCAACGGTAAAGGGAAGTCTACCCTGCTGCGGATCATGGCCGGCACCGAGCCGATCGTGGGCGACCGCACCATCGGCTACAACGTTATCCAGGGTTTCTATGCGCAGCATCAACTGGAAGCGCTGAATGTAGACAACGAGATCCTCGACGAACTGAAGCAGGCTGGAAGCGGAAAACTGGAGCAGGAGCTTCGTGGCATCCTTGGTTGTTTCCTTTTTTCTGACGAGGAGCAGTTCAAAAAGATCAAGGTGCTTTCAGGCGGTGAGAAATCCCGCGTGGCGCTGGCCAAGACCCTTATCTCGGAAGCCAACTTCCTGCTCCTGGATGAGCCAACCAACCACCTGGATTTCATTTCGGAAAATATCCTGATCCAGGCACTGCAGCAGTACCAGGGCAGTTTCGTGGTGGTGTCACACAACAGGTATTTTATCAGCCAGATTGCCAACAAGATCTGGTACATTGAGAACCACCAAATCAAGGAATACCCCGGCACCTACGAAGAATACGAATATTGGCGACATCATAACCCAGAGCACCTGCCGCCTCCGGTGAAGGCAAAGGCGGAAAAGCCCGCGGTGCCTAACGCCAAACATCAAACCTCGGAGACATCACTCAAGAAGCTCAACCAGGAGTTAAAAACACTCGAGGAAAGGATTGAGACCCTGGAAGCTGAGCGAACAGCTGTTGAGGAGGAACTGGGCCGCCAGGAAATATATGCGGCTGTCGACAAGCTATCTGAGTACCAGGAGAAACTGACGGCCCTCACCCGTGAACTTGACGAGCGCAACCACCACTGGGAAGAGCTGGTGGATAAAATTGAAGACGCGCAGGAAGCTAAAGCCTGATGATCTCCAGCACGGTGCTCAAGAAAAGTATGCCGCAAATGAAGAGGATGGCATCAATAACCCGGGCAACGCGCCGTTTGAGATAGGGAGTATGGACGTTCATACGATTAAAGCCTTTTGCATTCATCGGTCAGCCGGCAGTCGCGTAACCTCCTGGGTCGCACTATGCTGTCTCATGCTCATTGGAGGTGATGGCCTGGCGCAGAAATCCCTCCGGTTGGAGGATGCTGTATACGAGCCTGAAATACGGACTGTTTTGTGTTATGCATTAAGCCCCGGAATCGGGGTTCCGGCTTCAACGGCCAGGCTGGAAGCTCAAAACCTGGTTCTTGAATTCGATGACCTTCGTGATCAGAAAGTGAACTACTACCTGCGCATCGTCCACTGCAATTTCGACTGGACCCGGTCACAATTGCGCGACCTGGACATAATGAAAGAATACAATGAGTTTCCAATCAACGATTTTGAGTACTCTCTGAGTACGTATGTCTCATACGTCCACTACCGCATCGCTGTTCCTTCGGTCAAGCTTCCGGGGAACTATCTGCTCATTGTTTATCGCGATGGCGACAAGGAAGATATCGTTCTCACCCGCAGAATACTCATCTTTCAGAACCTCACAACGCTAACCCAGGAAGGCAATCTCGCCGGGTTGGGCAATCTGCAGAGTACAAACCAGGCGCTGAATTTCCGCGTATCGTACGACAGGATCGAGGTTTTGAATCCCGCATCAACCGTGCATGTGGTGATCAGGCAGAACCAACGCTGGGACAATGCCCGAAAAGACGTCCGGCCGAGCCTTATTCGTGAAGACATCAGGCAGCTGGAGTACCGCTTCTTCGATATGGATCACTCTTTTGCTGCAGGCAACGAATTCCGGTTTGTTGACTTTCGTTCAATTAATTCTCCCGGCATAAACACGGCGCGGATCGACAGAACGAACAGGCCGCCAGACCTGTACCTTACACAAGATGCCACCAGAAACGGTCTCGCATATACTCAATTGCCGGACAGGAACGGGTCATTCGTCATCGAAAATTTTGACAATCGCAGCCAACCTTGGGTCAGCTGCAACTATCTCTATGTAAACTTCATCCTCCGTTCTCCCAAACTTCCTTCAGACGTTTATGTTATTGGAGCCTTTAACAACTGGGCGCGCAACGAAGAAAACCGGATGACCTGGGCGGACGGAAAGTACTCCGGTCGCCTGCTGCTCAAGCAGGGATTTTACGATTACCAATACTGGGTCCCTTCTTCTTCAACATTAGACAGCAACGAGCTTGAGGGAAATCACTTCCAGACAGAGAATGTTTATGAAGTGCTGATCTATTACCGGCCGTTCCAGCCTAATGTCGATCTGCTTGTCGGTTATTTCCCAATCCCGGTAAACGCGCGTTAGTTCAGGCGTAGACCATCTCCATGTCAGCGTTCTTGCGGATGGAGTCATTGTTGGCCATGTCAAGCATGCCGAAACCTTTGTGGGTAAAGTGCCCAAGGCCGTGCTCATAGACAAACTGTTGAACGGTCGGCGATGCAAAAAGCGTAAAGGGGAAGGTATAGCCCCTTACTTCGTACTTGATGTCTGAATCAAACAAGGGATAAATACGTGCAAATTTCTTGTGGGCGCTTTGAATCTTCTGCAGATAATGCTTGTCGGGCACCAGTTGGAACTTATATAGATCTGCGAGTTGCTCGGCAGTGAATTTGCCTGAAGTCTGCATCTGGCTGATGGTTGCTTCGTAAAGGAGATCCGAAAACTCATCAGTTTCCGGGTTGATGAAACGCTTGGCTGATTCGTCGTTGAAGGCAGCAGGCAGTAGCACAATGGGAGAAATACAGAGGTACTTGACCGTTTCAGAAACAGTGACCGGTTCTTCCCGCTCTACCAGCTCAGGCGTCAACTGAAGCATGCCGATCATAATCTCCTTGTGTTCAAACAGGATCTTGAGGAAGTAGTCGAGGAATTCCTTGTCGGCTGTGCTGAAGACCAGTGTAATCCTGGAGGAGTAAAAATGAAGCCCTTTGCGGCTGATTTTCGTCTGTCCCTTCAAGCCACTGAAATTGTAATGGGTAAACTGCTGGAATCGTGCTTCATTTCCGGCTACAATCATACCTTTAATAATCTGGGCAAGTAAAAACTGGTGGTGGAAGGGTACGTAACCGCCCTTGTTCCGAAGTGCGAAGACAATCCTGACTCTCACAGGGTTTGGGCTCTTAGGGAAAAAATCTGGTCTGCAACCGCAAAAAATGGTAGCTGCGGATAGCTAAAGTACTAAAAATCAGGAAGTCAGACCTTCCCTCTATAAATAATTTTGCTCAATGCTATAATAAACTGTAAATCAATAATTTATGCACTGTTCGTGATTCTAAACATTGAATCGGAAATGCATCACATCGCCATCCTGCACAATGTAATCTTTGCCTTCAACCCCTAACCTCCCCGCATCCCGGATGGCGCTCTCCGTCTTGAACCTTTGATAGTCGGGGATCTTAATCACCTCAGCCCTTATAAATCCTTTCTCAAAATCACTATGGATCACTCCGGCTGCCTGCGGGGCCCTCCAACCCCTGTGAATGGTCCACGCCCGGACTTCCTTCTCGCCCGCTGTGAAGTAGGTGATCAAATCCAGCATTTGATATGCGGCACGTACAAGCTTGTTCAGGCCCGATTCGGTCAATCCGTACTCGGACAGAAAGGCATCCCGGTCGGATAAGCTTTCCAACTCCGCAATCTGGGCTTCAATGGCAGCACAGACAACAACAAGGTCAGCGCCCTCATCCCTGACAAGGCTCCGTAGGGCATCAACATACTTGTTACCTGAGTGAATGGATCCTTCATCGACATTGGCCACATAGATCACTGGCTTGTCTGTGAGCAACAGCAAATCCTCTATAGCCTTCCTGTCCTCGGCATCCATTCCGACGGTCCTCGCGTTTTTGCCAGCCTGAAGGGCTGCTGCAAACTGTTGCAAGGCAGCATACTCTTTCCTTGCTTTCGCATCACCACTCCTGGCTGCACGCTCAACCTTGGCGGCTTTTTTCTCCACCGACTCCAAGTCCTTGAGTTGCAACTCCGCATCTATGATTTCCTTGTCGGCGACCGGGTTTACGTGGCCGTCGACATGGATAATATTATCATTGTCAAAGCAGCGGATCACATGAGCGATGGCATCCACCTCCCGGATATTGGCCAGAAACTGGTTCCCCAATCCTTCCCCTTTTGATGCCCCTTTCACAAGCCCGGCGATGTCCACAAACTCGAATGAGGTGGGAATTACCTTCTGGGGGTTAACCAGGTCGGCAAGGATGTTCAAGCGTTCATCTGGAACCGAGATCACCCCGACGTTAGGTTCGATGGTACAGAACGGAAAATTAGCAGCCTCTGCCTTGTTGTTGGAGAGTGCATTAAAAAGCGTGGATTTCCCAACGTTGGGTAGTCCTACAATACCACATTTTAGACCCATACTTCAAAAAGTCCGCAAATATAAGACGGGGCACTGTGTTTGCGTACCCGTGTGTTTGCGTGCTGGAGAGTGGTTGGGGTGATGGCTCGAAAGTAAAAACCCTGCCGCGATCCCACATCGGGTGCAGCAGGGTTTTCGGTTTAGGAATAGGTTAGGTAAATGTACTTAATCCCACTTCAATTCACTATTGATGCCAGGGGATTTTGCTTCTGCAACCTCTTCACGCTCCTCACGAACGTGATCAAATTGCGAAAAGTCCACACCCGGCATCAATTCGGTCTTCACGTGATTCACGGTATTGTTCAGGGCATCCACAAACTTGTTGAAATCCTCCTTATAGAGGAAGATTTTGTGCTTTTCGTAGGTGAACCCATCATCATTCGGGTTGTACCTCTTCTTGCTTTCGGTGATGGTCAGGTAATAGTCGTTGGAGCGGGTGGACTTCACATCGAAGAAGTACGTTCTTTTGCCGGCCTTAACTTTCTCTGAGTAGATCTCGTCACGACCGTTCTTGTTGTCTTCCACAAGTGGGTGGTTTAGGTTATTTTTGAGGTTTAGGGCTGACCAAGATAATAGTTTGGTAAAGAATACCAAACAGGCAGACCCAAAAATGGACCTCGCAAGGGCCCAAAACACGGCAAAATCAACGCCTTTGAAAAACCCCTCGACCGAAATACAGCACACCGGCAGCCTTGAACTGCTTGCTAAACAGTTGGTTGAGGGATTCATTACGGGGCTTCACAAATCTCCCTATCACGGCTTTTCAGTTGAGTTTGCGGAGCACCGGCTGTACAACCTGGGGCAAAGTACACGGCACATCGACTGGAAGGTCTTTGCGCGTACCGACAGGCTATACACCAAGCAATACGAGGAAGAGACCAACCTGAGGTGCCAGATCATACTCGATTGCTCATCTTCCATGCGCTACCCTACGGAATCGCAGGCCAAGCTTAAGTTCAGCGTCTATTGCGCTTCGGCCCTTGCCTACCTGCTGCACCGCCAGCGCGACGCGGTGGGGCTATGCCTTTTTACAGACAAAATCATCGAACTCACACCAGTGAAATCCACTGGGAGTCATCTTAACAAGGTCTTTAGAATCTTCGAAAACGTACTTGGCAACACTGCAACCCCAGGCATGAACACCCGCGTGTCTGACGTGCTGCACGAGGTTGCGGAGAAGACTCACAAACGCTCTCTCATTATCGTCTTCAGCGACATGTTTGACGGGGCCGGTGAAACCCAGGAGGAGATTTTCAAGTCGCTGCAACACCTGAAGCATAACAAGCATGAAGTACTTCTCTTTCATGTGAGCGACCATGAAACAGAACTGGAATTCAACTTTGAAGACCGGCCATTTGAGTTTGTCGACCTCGAAAACGGACAAAAAATCAAACTCAATCCACTGGAGATCAAGGCATCCTACACCAATGCGCTGACCGAATTCCATAAAAAGTTAAAACTGCGCTGCAACCAGTTAAGGATCGACTTCGTGTCGGCCAATGCCAGGGAGGACTACTTTACTGTACTGCAACAATACCTGATCAAGCGGGCGAAGATGAGGTGAGGACGGGTTGCGGGTAACAGGTTGCAGGGTACTGGTCACCAGGTGCCTGAGGTTTCTCGAAGGGCGCTCTCTACTGTTTACTGTCTACGGTCTCATTGTGGAGGTACACCTTCCGCGCCATCAGTACATCCTTAGACTCCACATGGTCCGGATCCGGAACGCAGCAATCAACGGGACAAACGGCGGCGCACTGCGGCTCTTCGTGGAACCCGGTGCATTCCGTGCACTTTCCCGGGACTATATAATAGAATTCATCTGAGACGGGCGACATAGGTTGCTTGGCATCGACGACCGTACCGTCATCCTGCCTGGCCTGTGTGAGTTTGGTTCCTCCGGCCCAGTTCCACTCCCTGCCGCCTTCATAAATAGCGGTGTTGGGGCACTCAGGTTCGCAGGCTCCACAATTGATGCACTCGTCGGTAATCTTGATCGCCATTCCGTTCTGCTTACTTTAGTCCAAAAATACTGCCTTTGCTGTGTATTTAAACAATGCACGCCGGTCAATTGTTCAATATGACTCTCTCCGAACGTCTCTCTGCATTTCAGGCTCTCGGCGAATCGCTGGAAGCCATGACGCCGGATGAACGCACGGGTCTGTCTGCCCGCGCGGAAAGTGAGAATGGCTGGTTTACAAAAAGCAGTGTTTCACTGGCTTTCAAGGGACTTTCCTTCTTGCTGAACAGGTCTGCCCTTGAGGAGTGGGCCAACGGGTATTTACGTGAACAAGGCTCTTCAAAAAGTATCGGGGTTGCCACAGCAGGGAACATTCCACTCGTTGGATTTCATGATTTCCTTTGTGTGCTTGTTGCCGGCCACAGGCTTCGATACAAGCCCAGTACACGCGATGCGGTGCTGCCTGAGTTCATCCTTAGCAGGCTCTCAGGTATAGAGCCGCGATTTGCTGAGCGAATAGCGCGCACCGACAGACTGAATGGCGTTGACGCGGTCATTGCCACGGGAAGCAACAATACGGCGCGCTACTTTGAATACTACTTTCGTAAGGTGCCTCACATTCTACGCAAGAACAGGGTGTCGTGTGGCATCATCCAGGGCAATGAGCCTGATGAGGAAATCTCAAGGCTGGGCGCTGATGTCTTTTCCTATTACGGACTCGGTTGCCGCAATGTGGCGACCCTGTTGGTGCCAAACGATTTCGAAGTTCACAGGCTGACTGAAGGATTCCGGGAGTGTGATGAGGTGCTCGACAACCACAAATATGCGAACAACTACATTTATCAGAAGTCGCTTTTGATGTTAAACCGGGAGCAGTTCCATGACACCGGGTTCCTGCTCATCCGGGAGTCTGAAAGCCTGGTCTCACCTGTCGCGGTCCTGCACATCACACGCTATCACGACCTCGTCGATTTGAAAAAAAAGTTGGCAAAACATCGCGACAATCTTCAGGCAATTGTTTCGGCAAATGGCTGGTTTGAAGGGAGCCTGCCTTTTGGGACTGCCCAGTTTCCCAACCTGACCGACTACGCGGATGGAATCGATACCATGAAGTTCCTGATGTCGATCCGCTGAATCAGAACCTCGGCTGAAGGATCTCGCTCAGGATAAATGCCTTCTTAAAGCCCTCAGGGTGGCGAAGTTCCTGCACGTACTCCTGCAGTACGTTTCTTCTTACTTCTTTCTCGTAGCCCTTGAATTGTTTAAACCGGACAATCGTGTCCTCCAGTTTAACAGTCTCCTCCAAAGAAGGTCGCGCAAAAGCCTGCGCTTTCGCGGATTCGTAAACCTTATATATCTCCTCGTCAGGCCGCTTGTAGCTGGGGGTTACTTCTTCCAGATTTTGCTCTTCCGGGCCCAGGTTCTCATCATAATCCACCACGTCTGGCTCAGTTATAGGTTCGGGGCGTCGAGGCTGCTTGGCACCCTCAATTTCCCGCAACAACTCCTCGAAAGTCTTCGGGGCCGGCCTGGGCTGATCTGGCTGGGAGTCCTCTGTTCGTCTGGACTGGCGCTGACGAGGCGCAGAGGTCGCATCCTTCTTCCTCGCACGAGAGAGTAGGTAAATGATGCCGATGATGATCCAAATTATGACTTTAAAATCATCCATTCGATCAAAAATATGAAAAAGAACTTGGATCAGATCCCTAACCGGAATCATGATATTGGGACTCAAGCACCAAATTCCAGGCAGCAAATATCAAGTACCAAAATACCAAGTACCAAATCCCAAGCATCCCAAGCACCAAGTGCCAAATTCCAACGACCCCGACCGACAATCCTAGTCCTTGTTTCTGCTTACAATTGCACTGAGAATTCTTCGGAGTTCATTAGATTCACCCATGAGCCGCTTTTATTCGGTAAATAGTTCAGGCTGTTTTGTGACTATAAGTCTAAGCCAAAGCCTGCTTTCTTTCGCCTCCTTCCTGCTGATCTTCAACTTCATCAGAAAATCCCTGTCTCCAAGGGGCTCATTCTTCAATGTAATTGGCCGGAACTGAACCACTTGGCCTCACCAATTGCCCTGCTGTCCTCGAAGTTGAATATCCTTTTCTACCCGTCGTACTAACGCGCGACAATCCTTTGCAAAGCGGGTTGCCCGTTCTTCCAAGTCATATACTTTCACAAGGCAAAGGAATGTCCATCCTTGAAGAGGGTCAAGCATTCTCGCAAAGGTTTTCATGACTATTCCAATCACAAATCAAGGAATGCACACCAGTGATCTACTAATTTGGTATTTGTTTCCCATGTTGGCCCAATGAAGCGAATCTGACCTAAAGGAAGGCTTTAACTACTTTTTCCCAGGACCCAAGTGAATGGTATTTACTTCTATCTTTGCCCAATTATTTTTAGTTAACAGCCACGGATGCAGCTTTCCAAGTTAGAGATCAAAGGATTCAAGAGTTTTGCCGATAAAATAGTCATCAATTTTGACGAGGGGGTTACCGGGATTGTAGGGCCGAACGGCTGCGGAAAATCGAATGTGGTTGACGCCATCCGTTGGGTGCTTGGCGAACAGAAGACCAGTGCCTTGCGCTCCGAGAAGATGGAAAACATCATCTTCAACGGGACCAATCAGCGGTCGCCGCTCCAGATGGCTGAGGTTTCGCTCACCATCAACAATACAAAAAACCTCCTCCCCACCGAGTACGCGCAGGTAACCATTGCCCGGCGGCTTTACCGTTCCGGTGAAAGCGAGTACCTCCTCAACGGTGTCATGTGCCGTCTGAAAGATATAACCAACCTGTTCCTGGACACAGGTGTGGCTTCAAACAGCTATGCCATCATCGAACTGGGAATGGTCGACGATTTGCTAAACGACCGCGACAACTCACGCCGGACACTCTTTGAAGAGGCTGCAGGAATTTCCAAGTTTAAGAAGCGCAAGAAGGAAACGCTTAGAAAGCTGGAAGACACCGATGCTGACCTTGAGCGTGTTGAAGACCTGCTCTTCGAGATCGAGAAGAACATGAAGAGCCTGGAGAAGCAGGCCAGGCAGACTGAAACGTATTACAAGGCGAAAGAGAACTACAAGGAAAAGAGCATCCAGCTGGCCAAGGTTGTTGTCAACAAGCACAAGGATAAGTACAACAGTCTTTCTAGTCAGATCGAACAGGAACTCGCGCGTAAGGCAGCCCTGACAAGTGAAATCGCCGAACAAGAGGCTTCTATCGAAAAAGAGAAGGCAGGCCTCATTCTGAAGGAAAAGGCGCTCGCGGCAAGCCAGAAGGCAATCAACGACCACGTCGCTACCATCCGTCAGCACGAAAGCGAGAAGCAGATCAACAACGAGCGACTTCGTTTCCTCAACGACCGGGCAGCCAACCTGCGCGAACAGATCGAACAGGACAAGAAAAGCAACGAGCGCGCCCAGTTTGCCATTCAAGGTCTCAAAGAAGAAGAAGCAACTGCCCAGTCCGCGCTCATCGACATCCAGTCGAAAGCACACGCGATAAAGGCAGAGTACGAGACCCAGCGCCACACCACACACCAACTCCAGCTTGAAGTGGATGCCCTGCGGCTGAAGCAGCGAAGCAAGCAGGAGGAACACTATCAGACCAACAAAGCAGTTGAGATCAGGGAAATCCAGATTGCTTCATTCAAGCAGGAGATTGAGCGCGCCACATCCGACACACACCAGCGCAGCGAAAGCCTTGTTGAATTCGAGAACAAGCTTGTCGTTCTGAAGCAGGAAATTAGCGAGAAGCATGCGGCGTTGGAAAGGATCAAGGAAGAAGAGAAAGACGTTCAGTCCAGGACAAGCTCACTGGAGAAGACCATTGAGATCATCCGCGAAGAGATGACGGAGACTGGCAGGAAGCTGGATGCCCGCCAGAATGAGTTTCAGTTGACAAAGTCGTTGGTTGAGAACCTGGAGGGTTTTCCTGAGGCAATCAAGTTCCTTCGCAAGAGTGTAAACTGGACCCGCAACGCACCGCTGCTCTCGGACATCATGACCTGTCCGGAGGAATACCGCGTGGCCATTGAGAACTACCTCGAGCCTTACCTGAACTACTACATCGTAGGGCATGAGGCGGAGGCATACGAAGCGATCAACATCCTCAGCGATGCCAGCAAGGGCAAGGCAAACTTCTTCATCCTCGACCGCTTTGAGAAGTTCACGCCGCACCCGACCCAGATCTACCCCAACGCCTACGCTGCGACGCAGATCATTGAATTTGATCCTAAATATGCCAAACTGATGTCATTCATTCTCGACCGTGTGTATTTTGTCGAGGGTGATACGAAGCAAATACCGGCCGACGATGACAACACGTTTATTACCAAGAGTGGAAAGTACACCCGTCGCCGGTTTAGCCTTTCAGGGGGTTCGGTCGGCCTGTTTGAAGGAAAGAAGATAGGTCGTGCCAGGAATCTGGAGAAGCTTGACAAGGAGATCAAGGAGCTCAACAACAAACTGGAAGAAGTACGCAACAGCCTCCTCGACCGCCAGCGTGAGCTGGAGAGGCTGCGCAGCCACAACCTCAAGCATGCGATAGAAGAGGCGCAGACCGCCATACAGCAGGTGAACGATGAATTCATCTCGGTAAAAACCAAGAAGGAGCAGTTTGCCGAAATGATCAGCAACGCCGACCTGCGGCGGGAAGACATCCTGGAGAAAATGGATGTGCTAAGCCGGGAGCTCGAGGAACTGCAGCCCAGCGCTCACAACATGTACCTGGAACTTGCCGACATCGACGCGCGGGTAGCGCAGATGAGCGCGCAACTTAACGCACAAAACGACCTGCTCAGCCAGAAATCGAATGCCCAGAACGAACAGAATATATTCTTCCACCAGCAGTCAAATCGTGTCAAGAGTCTTGAACAGGAGATTCGCTTCAAGCAGGAGTCCATGGCACAAAGCTCCCAGAGGATCGAAGCAGCCGCAGGCGAGTTGGCTCACAATGAAGGTGAGATACGGACGATCATGGAGACTACCCACTCCGGTGACGAAGAGCTCATCCGTTTGTACACGCGAAAGGACGAGATGGAGAAGAATGTCAATGCCGCCGAGCAGGGCTACTATGCGACGCGCGGCGTAATCGACCAGGTGGAGAAGGAACTGCGGGGCATACAGCACCAGCGCGAGAATGTTGATTCGATTCTCATGCAGCTGCAGCAGGACCTGGGCGAATGCAAGCTCGAGCTCAACTCGATCAAGGAACGTCTCTCGGTGGAGTTCAATGTCGCTGTTGACGATATCATGTCCCAGATGAGCGCGGAAGAAAGTGTTGCCCTCGGCGCTGAAGTCGAAGAAAAACTCCGCCAGGAAGTTTCGAGGGTCCGGGAGCGCCTCGATATGATGGGCCCGATCAACCCGATGGCCATGGAGGCCTATAACGAGATCAAGGAACGCAACGACTTCATTGTTGCCCAGAAAGACGATCTGGTAAAAGCCAGGGAGTCGCTGTTCAACACCATTGCCGAGATCGAAGGCGTGGCCAGCCAGACTTTTATGGATGCTTTCCACAAGATCAAAGAGCATTTCATCAGTGTATTCCGTTCCCTCTTCAACGAGGGCGATGATTGTGACCTGCGCCTGTCAGATCCGTCACGCCCCCTTGAATCAGATATCGAGATTATCGCCAAGCCGAAAGGAAAACGCCCGCCTACCATAAACCAGCTCAGCGGCGGCGAGAAGACGCTCACGGCAACCGCATTGCTTTTCTCCATGTATTTATTAAAGCCTGCGCCATTCTGCATCTTCGACGAAGTCGACGCTCCGCTCGATGACGCCAACATCGACAAGTTCAACACCATTATCCGCAGCTTCAGCAAAGAGTCGCAGTTCATTATTGTCACGCACAACAAGCGTACAATGACAACGACTGATGTGATCTATGGCATTACGATGGTGGAGAAGGGTATATCGAAGGTGGTGCCAGTGGATTTGAGGGAACTTGCATAAAACTGCTAAAGGCCAAAGGCTAAAGGCTAAAAGCGATGAGTGGACTTGTTACAACGGCTTTTCGGGTCTTGGTTTCCGGACTGTTCATGGCTCACGGAGCAATACGCATCGCGGCTGGTACGGTGGATGAATTCGGTTCCTTCCTCGATAGCAAAGGCTTCCCTTTCGGGATTGTGCTGGCATGGACGGTCACCATTTATGAGATCGTGGGCGGAGCTTCAATGGCGTTTGATAAGTATGTCCGTCCTATCGCGCTTGGGTTTGTCTTCCACCAGGTAATGGGAATAACACTTGTGCATGCGAAGCACGGCTGGTTTGTGGTGGGACATGGAACGTATGGTGTTGAGTACTCGGTTTTGTTGATAGCTTCCTGTCTATTGATCGCTTACAGGAAGTAGTCCAGAGCAGGGGTTGAATATCGAATAGCGAACAATGAATATCGAATCATGAAGTTCTACTTCAGTACTCCTTATTCGGTATTCTACTGTTCGCACCTTTTCTTCAAAGAATGCTGCAACCCGACTCTGGCAGTAAGCCATCCTTCAGGTGTGAATCAAAGTTGTACAATGCCTGCACGTTGCCGGTGACCAGAGGCGGAGTTTTCTCCCACACTGGCGCACGTCTTTGACGCGTTGCCCTGTGCGAACGTCAGTCGAAGGCACGAATGACATCATAGATAATCGACAGAAAGGAACATTTTCGCAAAATTTGAAATGATGATTCGGCGACTTCGATTCAAGATTGCTGATAATGGGCTTCAATCCATGTTCGCAACCGGCACTCGTCTGAGACGAGGGCCAGTCTTCTTTGGCCAGACACGCTCCAGTTGGCGGTTTTTCCGCCAATGTGCTTGCCCACACGCACGCCAGATGGGTGATTTCCTTTCCTCACCAATGTCCTGATGAAGAATCTCCGGACCAACTTGGGTACATCCAGCCACTAGCGCCCGGCTTTGTTGTCCACCAAATTATGGGCACCACGCTGGTTCATGCCCGGCATGGTTGGTTTGTTGGTAGGGCACGGCACACACGGGGTGGAGTACAGTGTGCTCTCGATGGCTTCCTGTTTTCTGATAGCGTACAGGTGGTAAGAAAGTTCAGTGGTTGAATATCGAATAACGAATAAAGAATATCGAACTTTGAAGTTCAACCTCCTTATTCCTTGTCCGTTCTACTGTTCGAATACTTAGTGTCATGATAGCCCTCTTCAAAGACATCTTCACCTACCACCACCACTTCAACCAGAAGCTGATTGAAGAATTCCGTGTACATGGTGGTAAACTTCCGCAGCGAAGTTTCCCGCTTTTCTGCCACATCCTGAATGCCCATCACATCTGGAACACCCGTATACTCAAGGCGGCTGAAAAGTTTGGCGTCAACCAGGAACACCGGCTTGACCAATGCCCGGAAATAGATAAGACAAACTACCAGACTACCATTCAGATCCTGGATACTGTAAATCTGGATGCTTCAATAGATTATAAGACATCAAAAGGTCAGCCCTTCTCTAATCGAGTTCGCGATATCCTCTTTCATGCGGCTAATCATACAACCCACCACAGGGGGCAAATCATTTCAGATTTCAGGCAAGCTGGGATTCAGCCGCTGGTGACAGACTATATATTCTATAGAAGGGTCTGACCCTTGACAACCCGATCGCTGTCGGATGTGTCGCTAGTCCCTGGTGCCTGGCTGTTGGGTCCTGGCTTCTGGTCGCCAGTCACTGGCGGCTGGTGGCTGGTCGCCAGTCACCGGCCCCTGGTTGCTGGTGAAAAATTGTCATGTTTTCCGTCAAAGCGCCTTTTCGTCATGCCTGGTCTCAGCTTCAACTTAGCGACATGAGTTACAGGAAGCCTGATGTACGGAAAACTGGCCAGCAGGCAGCGAAACGAAATTCACGAAATGACGCTAAAGCTACCAAGGTTTGAAATGTACGAAGAGGGTAGTCAGGCGAGGCGATCCCTCCAAGTCGGTCGGATCAAAACATTGTTGAAGGATATGGGAGAAAACGTTACAAGGCTGACTATATTAAATTCCTTGTCTACGCCCTCGCGTCAAACGATGAAACAATTTACCACTTAGAGACACTGTTTGAAACCGGGTCGTTGACTAACCAAGAAATCTATGGTCAATTTCAAAACCAGGCTTCCGTCTTTGGAAAAATGCTGAATCGATTCATCAGGCGCATCGACTCCGACGACTAACTTATTGAGCCAGAAGCCAGCAGCAAGAGAGCAGCAGCAAGAGACCAGCAGCAAGAGACCAACAGCAAGAGACCAGCAGACAGCAGCCAGCAGCCAGCAGCCAGCAGCTAGCTACTCGTACTTCAATGTTTCCGCCGGATTCGTCAGCGCAGCCCTCACAGCATGGTAACTCACTGTAATCAGTGCCAGCGCAAGTCCGGCGACTACACTTACGGCAAACAATTCCCAACCTACAGGAACCTTGTACTTGAAGTCGCTTAGGAAGAGCTCGGTGATCACGTACCATGATGCAGGCGCCGCAATAACAAATGCAATCAGCGAGAGGATTACGAAAGGGCGGTTCAGCAATACAAAGATTGTGGACAAGCTCGCGCCCATCACTTTACGGATGCCGATTTCCTTCGTTCGGTTCACCGCATTGATCCCAGACAAGCCGAACAAGCCCAGGCAGGAGATCAGGATGGCAAACCCAGTCGACATCTCCATGATGCTCATCCAGCGCTTGTAGCTTTGGTATTGCCTGGCCACATCTTCGTCAAGGAAAGTGACATCAAACGGCCGGTCGGGGTACATCTCCTTCCAGATTGTCCGCAGCCTTTCCACAGTCGCGGGAATATTGTCGGGTTTGACCTTGACCAGCATGGTAGTCAGATGACCAGAGTATGTCAGGTCGATGGTGAGGATCATCGGGTCGATTCCCGCTTCCAGGGATCGAAAATGGTAGTCCTTGACGACGCCGACAATCCGTGCTCCTTTGCCAACAGAATCTTCCCGCCAGTTGAGATACGAATTGAGCGGGTCCTTCCACTTCATGTCGCGAGCGAGCGCTTCATTGACAATGAGGGCGGTGGTATCGGCGGCAATGGCCGGGTCGAAATTCCGGCCCATGGCAAGTTCGATATCCAGGGTGGGAATGTAGCCTGGATCGATTGTGTACACGTAAGCTGACTTTTGTTCTCCATCTATCCGGAAGCCGTAGCGCGACCAGCCACGGTTAAAGGAAATGGAAGTTCCTCCCACAGAAATGATATCAGGTTCCTGTTCCAGGCGCGTCCTGAATTGGTCGACCGTTTGCGTGGATTCTTTACCCCATCCTTTCTGCGTCGGGATTACCAGCACCTGGTTTTGGTCATAGCCAAGGTCTTTGGTAGTGATAAACTGCATCTGTCGATACATGATCACCGAGCAGATAATAAGGAAGGAAGACAACGCAAACTGCAGCACTACCAGCGGTCGTGTAAACCCGGCTCGTACATGCGAGGTGAAGCCTCCTTTCAATACCAGCGCCGGCCGAAAGGCTGACAGGAAAAAAGCCGGGTAACTGCCGGCAAGGATACCGACAGTCAAGGAAATTAGCGTCGTAACTCCCAACAGCTTGAGCCAGTCACCAGTTACCAGCTCTATCCCCTTCGTAGTAAATGAATTGAACGAGGGTAATAGCAATGCTACCAGCCCAAGCCCAATAATCATGCTTATCAGGCATAAAACGACAGACTCAATACCGAATTGGTACACAATCTGGTTCTTCTGTGCGCCAACAACTTTCCTTATTCCGACCTCTGTCTTGCGCGCGGCCGAAGTGGTGAGAGCAAGGGAAATGTAGTTGATGCAGGCAATAGTCAGTATAAGAATCGCGATTGCGCCAAGGATCATGGAATACTGCGGGTCACTGGCCTTGTGCCATTGCACCTGTGTGTCCAGATGCATGTCAGTCAATTTCGTTACAGGATACTCAAGCATGATCACGTCGTCGGGAATGGCAACAGTCGCACGCTCAAGCCATTGTTTGATTTTTTCACCCATGTGCTTTTCGACAAACTTTGACATGTTGCTTTTGAACGTCTCCATGTTGGTGTTGGGCGCCAGCTGCACGAAAGTCGGCGTGTTGAAGTTGCCCCAGTTGTTAAGATTCCGGTCGTAGTATGGCCTGTTCTCCTGCGGAACAAGGATCTTGAAGTCGAAGCTGGAATTTGCCGGCGGTGCTTCAATAATCCCGGCGATTACGTAGGGCTTCTCACCTTCCACATCAAGGGTAATTGACTCGCCGATCGGGTCTCTATCTCCAAAGTACTTCTCCGCAATTTCAGGAGTGATAACAGCATCTGCCTTGTTCAGGAACAATTTGTCGGGATTCCCGGCAAGCAACTTGAACGAGAGCATCTTGAAGAATCCGGGATCGGTATAGGCGATCAGCTCTGTTAACACTTTGTCTTTGTATCTGAAGACTGCCTCGTCGTCGGAATTGAACCGGAAATAGTTCTCCACCTCTGCAAGGTCAGCCTTCATCGCCGGGCCAAGGCCGGTCTGCAGCCACGCAGAGTACCGGTATGGCTCAGTGGTGTCATGCTGCCATGTATCATAGCTTTTCTCCTCAACGCGGTAAATCACATCCTTCTTTGCATGGAACTGGTCGAAGCTGTGCTCGTCCTGGATGTAGAGATAAATCAGCACACAAAAGGCAATCCCAATACTCAGCCCGACTGCATTGATAAAGGAATAGAGCTTCTGCTTGCGAATATTCCTCGCGGCGACTTTCAAGTAGTTGCTTACCATAATCGAATTGGTCAAGTGAACCGTGAATTTGTTTCTTAGAATAATTGAAGGACGAAAGAACCTGAGCACGTGGATGACAAACCGGGACTTCGCTTTTCTAAGACCGATTTGCCTCACATCCTCATCGAATTGCTGCAACAGATCTCCCTCAATGGCTTCTACCAGGGGGTACGGGCAGAACCAGTTGAGGAATCTGACAGCCCAATTTGGAGGAACTTGACGATGCATCTCTGCGAAATCAGTGTGATCAGTGATCAGCAAGCAGTAAGTAATCGGCGGTGAGTAGTCGGTAATCAGGCATAAATCAGTGCAATCCGCGCAATCAGTTCAATCAGTGTTGGAATTTCAATTGCGGGATCAGTTTCCAAAGATCCGTCCGCGCTTCCTTCATTGCCCGCAGCATCGCAAGGCCCGCGTTGGTGACCTGGTAAATCCGCTTGCGACGGCCACCCCGTGTTTGGGTGGCGCCACCCATCGCAGATTTGACCAAACCTTTGTCCTCCAGCCTGTAGAGGGTAACGTGTACTGCGCTGAGGTTGACCTCCCTCCCCACCCTCTGACGTATCTCGCTTACGATCGTGTTGCCATAAGCTTCATCCTGGAGGATTCCGACCATCGTCAGCACCAGCTCTTCAAACTCGCCAAGGTAATCCTTGTTCATTTCTCTATATTTTGTAAAACAAATATACGGGTCGAAAGACAAATTGTTTTTGCTTTTCACAGAAAGACCAGGAATAATTAAACGAACTGCTCACAACAGGCATTAAGGTGTTGGGTTTCAGGCAATCCCTCCAACTTCAAACACCCCAATACCTGATACGCAACACCCAAAACCTAACCCTACTCCGTTCTGAGTGTATTCGCGGGGTTCAATACCGCGGCCTTCATTGTTTGGTAGCCTACCGAGATAAATGCAATGACGACCACTCCTGCCCCTGCCAGTACAAATACAACCGGGTCCAGGTTGATGTGATAAGGGAAGCCCAGCAACCAGCGGTTCATCAGCCACCAAGACAATGGCCAGGCGATGAGGTTTGCAACCAGCACAAGCAGCACAAATCCTCTTGACAACAGTATCACAATCCCGGTGGCGCTTGAACCCAGGACTTTTCTGATGCCGATCTCTTTGGTGCGCTGCATCGTCATGAACGAAGCCAGGCCAAACAAGCCCAATGATGCGATGAAGATTGCCAGGGCAGTGAAGATGTTGAATATCCGCCCAAAGCGAAGTTCGCCGTCATACTGCTTGTTGAAAAACTGGTCGAGAACAAAGTAATCGAGCGGATTGCCAGGGAATATTTGTTTCCAGGATCCTTCAACTCCAGCAATTACTTCGCGGTAATTTCCGTTCTCAAGCTTTATCGCGCAGAATTGAGAGAATCCAGGAGTGTAGCGATAGACAAGCGGTGAGATCGATTCCTTTAGTGACATCTGATGATAGTTTTCAATTACGCCGACAACCTCCATCGTATCGCCTTGCACGATCTGACGCCCGATTGCCTCCGTAGGATCTCTCCAATCCAGCGCCTCCGCCATTGATCGATTCAGGATCACCCGGCTTTCATCGCCAGGAAAATCCTTGCTGAAGCTGCGGCCTGCAAGCAATTCAAGCCCGAAGGCATCAATGTAGTCCTGGTCTATTCCTACAGTGTAGCCTGAAATGTTCGATTCCGGGGTCTTTTCAAGTCGTCGAATGCCGCTTGCCCAGAAGATTTCATCGCCAGGGACGTTCGTAGAAGCAGTCATTTTCCTAACGCCCGGCAACCTGAGTGCTTCTGCTTTGAGCAATTCCATTTTTGACGCGTATGTCGAGTCGCGAACACCCGGGCTCTTGATCACCAGCGTTTCTGCAATGTCAACCCCGAGATCCTGACTGCGCATAAACCGAAGCTGCTGGTAAACAACAACTGAACCAACGATCAGGAAGACCGAGGCGGAAAACTGGAAAACGACAAGGGATTTGCGCAAAAGACTGCCGTGAGCAGACGTGGCAACTTTTCCTTTCAGGACTGATACAGGCTTGAAGGAAGACAAGACGATGGCTGGATAGAATCCGGACAAGAACGCGCCTCCAACAAATAGCGCCAGCACCGCATACCAGAATTCGGGCTGAAAAACATACGTGATTGGAATGGCACGACCACAGAGCGCAGTGAACGCGGGCCAGAGAAGCCACACGATTACAAGCGCGATTGCCAGCGCAATCAGGTTCACAAGAAATGACTCGGCCAGGAACTGCGCCATGAGTTGGTTGCGGAAGGCGCCCATCACCTTGCGAACGCCAACCTCATTTGCGCGATCGAGTGAACGCGCTGTCGCAAGGTTGACATAGTTTACCCAGGCTATAACCAGGATGAAGAGCGCAATAAAGGAAAGGGCATAAACAGAATTTCGATTGCCCCTTTCAGCCGGTTCGGATTCCTGCAATAGGACGGCACCCAGGTGAATGTCCAGAAGGGGCTGCAAAATGAACTCCTGCTTGCCATTGTATCGCTTCCAGTCTTCTGCCCGTGTTTTGGCGAGCCACGCATCCCACTTTGATTGAAGGGCAGCTGCATCTGTTCCAGGCTGAAGCAGCACATAGGTATTGAAGTCATACCACCCCCAGGCTGTTTCGTGGGCATTGTCTGGCCCTACCCACCCCAGCGCCTTGAACGTTTCGTAAGAGAAGAAGAAATCGAATTTGATGTGTGAATTCGACGGAACATCTGTCATTACCCCGGTAATCTCAAATTGTCGTCTGCTCCCCCAGCGAATTGTCTTGCCGATTGGGTCGGAATCACCAAAATACTTTCTGGCTGCTCGCTGTGAGATGACAGCTTTGCCGGGTCCAACCAGTGCCGTGGAAGGATCTCCCCTGAGCAACTTGAAATCGAAGATCCTGAAAACGGCCGTATCCGTTATTTGCATCTTTTCTTCAAAGAAAGAGACCAACCCGTGGTCAGGGCTTTCGTAAGACATCACGCCGCTTACCGGGAAGAGCCGGGTAAATCCAAGAACCTCGGGAAAGTTGCTTTTCAGTGCCGGGCCCACCGCCGGAACCGCCGCCGCACATTCAAACCGCAGCTTGCCCTGCTGGTATTGGTTGTACTGAACCCGATAGATGTCCGGGGCCTTGCTGTGAAAGGTGTCATAGCTTCGCTCGTAGCGCACATACTGCCAAATGAACAAGCTTGCAACCAATCCAAGTGACAAGCCGACGATGTTGAGTGCATTGTAGGACTTGTGCTTTAAGAAGCTCCTCAAAGCTGTGCGGAAGTAGCTGAATAGCATGATGCGTGGGGTTAACTCTGTTTAAACGCGCGGATTTTGCAGAAGTTACTTCCCGGATAGCTATTCATATTTCAGAGTTTCAGCAGGCTGTGATGCAGCTGTTTTCAAGGTCTGCCAGGAAATGGTAATCAAGGCAACAGTCATCGAGATTCCACCGGCCATCAGGAACACGGTCCAGCCAAGATTGATCCTGTATTCAAAAGTGGATAGCCAGTCGCGCATGGCGATGACCGTAAGCGGTACCGAAAGCAACAAGCTGACCAATACCAACACAACGTAATCCCTGGAAAGCAAACCAAGTAACGAGCCCTCTGTGGCGCCCATCACTTTTCGGATGCTGATCTCTTTCACCCGTGATTGCATAGCCAGTGAAGCAAGTGCGTAAAGGCCCAGGCTGCCGATAACCATGGCAAGTATTGTCGCCAGGTTAACAATGCGGCCCAGGTTCTGGTCGCTGCGATACTGGCGGTTCAATGCTTCATCGACAAATGAGAACGCGAACTCCTCTGTGCCGTTGATCTTCTTCCAGGCTGCTTCAACCTTCGCAATTCCATCAGCAGTCTGACCTGCCTTGATGCGAATGAGCAGTTTCGGTACGGGGGATGCATCAATGTTGATATTTTCGGTACCTGCACGGATGATATCTGCGTCCTCCACCATCACCAAGGGAGTAATTGACGTGTAGAGCGACGCGAAGTTAAAGTCCTTAACCACCCCTACAATTTCGTGGTCCTGAAAATTCTTCCCGGGGAGTCGTTTCCCGATCGCGTCTGCCCATCCGTACTCCTTCACCAGTGCCTCATTTACAATCACCGATCTCCTTGCATCTGATGGATTTGCGTCTGAAAAATTGCGGCCCGCAACCATTTCCATTTCCATCGCAGGAATGTACTCATCATCGATTACGTTCAGGTTGAAATCCCGGTAGACCCCGGTGTCGTCGGTGTAACCAAGTGCAATCCAGTTGCCCGTTCCAAAATCGTGCGAGGAAGCACAAATGGACTCAATTTCTGGTTGCTGGATGAGTTCAGCCTTGAACTGCTCTGCCTGCGCCATCCCATTTCTTAATCTGTCCGAAAGGTTTGCGCGCGGACCACTGGTTCGCACCACCGCTAGTTGTGATTTATTATAGCCCAGATTTTTCGACTGTAAATAGTCGAGCTGCTGGCGCATGGTAAGCGTACTCGAAATGAGGAAGATGGAAAGTACAAGCTGCAGACCGACGAGCACCTTCCTGAAGCCTTGCCTGGTTTTGGGCGTAGCTCCCTTAAGAATTGTGATCGGCCGGAAGGAAGACAGTACAAAGGCAGGGTAGCTTCCGGTAATGATCCCGATTACAATCAACAACGACGCAACCACGGCAACCAGGAACCCATTGACTGGAAGCTCCAGTTGTTTGGCAGCCAGATCGTTGAAAGCCGGCATCAGGAGCCGGGCAGCGCTCAGGCCGATAGCAATGGAAACCACAGTAACCAGCACTGCTTCTGAAATAAACTGCGTGATCAGCTGCCGACGCTGTGCACCCACCACCTTGCGAATGCCCACCTCCCGTGCACGATGCAGGGATCGGCCGATAGCAAGTGTGACGTAATTGATGCAAGCGACAAAAAGGATAAGTCCCGCAATGGCGGCGAGGATGTAGCTGTACTTGGGATCATTTACCGGCGCATTTCCGACAGGAAGCGAAGTGTCCAGGTGAATGGACTTCATCGGCTGGAGTCCCACTAAATATTTGCTGTTCTTATAATCCTCCTCGCCAAGAAGTGTTTTGAATAAGGGCGGGAACTTTTCCATCAGCGCCACGTGGTTCACTCCTTCTTTGAGGAGCACATAGGTTTCCGGGTTTACATTAAACCATGCCGACGTTAAGGCCCGTTCGCTGTAAAGGCGTGGGTAGTTGAGATCAGAAATAAGGAGGGTAAACGAAATGCTGGAGTTGACGGGGACGCGCGCAACGCCTTTTACAGTGAATTCCTCGAATTTTTCTCCCAGTTGGATGGATATCGGCTTGTCGATGGGGTTTTCTGTGCCGAAGTACTTGGCAGCATAAGTTTCGCTGAGGACAACAAACCCTTGTTCTTGTAGTACCGAAGTACGGTCACCGGCGATCCAGGGAAAGTCGAATACTTTGAAAAAATCCTGACCTCCAACGGTGATGGTTTCCGGATAGACGACCGACCCTTGCCGCACCTGGGCGCCCAGCGTATTTACACGCACCATGCTTTCCACTTCCGGAAAGTTGTCTTTCAGCGCTGGCCCGAGTGGGAACGGCGTAACCGTGTTGATGAATAGCTGCTTTTCTCCCCAATCTTCCTTTACCCAAGCCCTGTATATCCGATCGACCTTTGTATGGAACCGGTCGAATGTCCACTCGTCATTCACAAACAATGCAATAAGCACACAGCAGAGGATTCCCAGGCTGAGGCCAAAGACATTGATTAAGGAATTGGCTTTGTCACGCCTCAGTGAGCGGAAGGCGACGGTGAGGTAGTTGCGGAGCATGGGAGCGTTGATTCGTTAGTCGTTAATCGTTAGCGTAATTCGTTTGCGATCCCAAAATGCAGAAACCTTGTGCCAAGCCACCCAAGCTACAGCTAAGATGAAGCGAATTGTCGAAAAGTTGTAGTGGACAGTAGGCGAAATGCCAGGGTAGAAATCTAGATGCCCGGAATTGACAAGAGGACGCCCGGAAACGGGCGGCTTAGAAGCCAGAATCTGGAAGCTAGTAGATGAGGTGAGGGTGGTCAAAATTCCCCTTTAGGGGGAAGGGGGCAAGAAGAATCCTGGCTTCAGTTTCCATCTGTATTGACTTTCACTCCAAGCCAGAGACTAGAGACCAGCGACCATGGTCAGCTTCCCTTCGACAAGCTCAGGGCAGGCTGCTCACCATGACGACCCACAGGCCAGAGATTAGAGACCAAGCGACCATGGTTCGGCTTCCCTTCGACAAGCTCAGGGCAGGCTGCTCACCATGACGAAGCACAGGCCAGAGACTAGAGACCAGACCATGGTTCGGCTTCGCTCACCATGACGAAGCAAGCTCTAGTTGGAGAGGGTGCCTCGTCTTCGCTCGGCACCCTTGGTCATAACAGCATTGTATTCGACTTGCTCACCGTTACGAGCTACAAACCAGCGACCAGAGCTCCCGGTTACTCGTAGCGCAGCGATTCAACCGGATCGGTTACTGCAGCTTTCAGGGCTTGCGATCCTACTGTAAGGAAGGCAATCAGGACTGACAGTGTCCCCGCCAGTACAAATACCCAAATCCCCATATCCACCCGGAAGGCGAAGTCTCCAAGCCATCTATCAGCCGCGTACCAGGCTACGGGTACTGCAATAACAAAAGCGATCATCACCAACAGGAGAAACTCCCTTGAAACGAGCACCACAATATTGCTCACCGTTGAGCCGAGCACCTTACGAATTCCGATTTCCTTCGTGCGCTGCACGGCTGTGTAGGAGGCAAGACCAAACAATCCCAGGCACGAAATGAAAATAGCCAGACCCGTAGCGATGTTTGTCAGTTTTGCGACGCGCTGTTCGGACCGATAAAGTTTTTCAATCGACTCATTGAAGAACTGACACTCAATTTTCTCACCGGGATACACGGTATTGATCGCTTCGTTGATCTTCGCCAAAGTCTGCTCAACATTTTTCAACTCATTCCCAGCTAGTGCCAACTGGAGCGCGAGGGTCCTGGCGCCGGATTCGTACCGGTAGTACATGGGCTCGATACTTTTGTGCAGCGACTGGAAGTGAAAGTCGGCGAGCACGCCAACGACGGTGTAGAGCCTGTCGCTGCCCATCTTCAACTGGATGTTCAGTGCATCGCGCGGATCCAGTCCCATCTTCTTGCAGAATGTCTCGTTGATCAGCAGTTCCTTAACACTGTCGGACGGTTGTACGTTTCTGCCTGCAAGCAATTTCAATTGGAACACACTCAGGTAGGATGTGTCGCCGGACTTTACATGCACAGTAAACGGGAGTTCCTCCTTCCCATTGTTGTACTTCACGGTGGTGGAACTCCACCCGTTGGAGATGGGCATGCGTGTGCTGCGACTGATGGCCGTGATCTCGGGAATCTTTGACAATTCATTCAGTACGATGTCCACCTTTCCCGATCGCTCCCACCACGGCGTACTGAAATAGACGATTTCGTTCCTGGCAAACCCAAGATCTTTATTGATCATGAAGCTGATCTGCATCGAGACGATCAATGCACCAACAATAAGCACCTGGGAGAACGAGAACTGCATTACGGTGAGTATCTTTCGCAGGTACGCTGATCGTGATTGCCCACCGGAAACCACCTGGTTTTTTAAGGCAACCACAGGCCGATAAGACGAAAGCACAAATGCGGGGTAGATTCCAGCTAATCCTCCGACAACCAGTGAGGTGAGGGCAAGGAAGCTCCACATGAATGGATCCGCCATCGTGAAGGCTAGTCCCTTTGGCAGGAACTCTCCAAAGAAAGTGAAACATGCGTAGCACAGCGGAATGGCCAACAACACCGCAACTGAAGAAACAAACAAGCTCTCGGCAAGAAAGTGCATCATGAGGCTGTACCGGCTGCCTCCCATCACCTTCCTAAGGCCAACCTCCTTCGCCCGCCGCACGGCCTGGGCAGTTTCAAGATTTACAAAATTTATTACCGCAATCACCAGCAGCAGGAGTGCAATTGTGCCGAGGGTCTTCATCGTCCCAAGGCTTACAGCGGAGCTGCTAAAGTCAAAAATGAACAGATCCAGGTTGTAGTGAAGGTCACCAAGTGGCTGCAGCTTATATTCAGTTTTTGTTTCCACGTCTTTTGATTGGTCCTGCTTTGCTTTCATCAAGATCGGTATCTGCTGTTCGATGGTTGCCAACTTCGTCTCCCTCGAAAGCTTGATAAAGCACTGTGAACTGCTGTTGACGCTGCCCCAATCGTTAAAATCGTTGTTGCTTTTCAGCCAGCTCGCCTCGATAGTTGCAAAAGAAATGAAATCCGTGAACTCAAAGTCCGTTCGTTCCTTGATGTCTTTCACAATGCCGACCACTGTGAGGTCGAGCGAGTCGCTGTAGGTTATTGGTTTTCCTACAACTTTGTCCGGATCGGTAGTCCCGAAGTAGTTAAGCGCCTTTTTTTCTGTGAGCACAACCGTGAACGGAGCCTCCAGGTCTTTTGGATTTCCTGCAGTCCATTCGTAGAAATCAAAGACACTGAAATATTCCGGGCCGGTGATGGCCAGGGGGGATTGATTTTCGAATTTCTTCCTGGCGCCTGTTGAATCGGGCACTGAAACTTTGGCACTGTAGGTCTGAAAGTATGTTACCGCGTCGAGGCCTGTGAATTCGTTGCGGACCTTGGCAGGCAATGCGAGCGGAACGCCGCGGTTGTATGCATCCCACAGCCCGGTGAACCGGCTGTAAACCCTGTAAATCCGATCACGGTCAGGCTGGAACTTGTCGAAACTCAACTCATATCGGGCGATGAGAAAGATGATGAGGCATCCGCTAACGCCTACGGCAAGTCCGGCCAACTTGATGGCTGTACTTACCGGCGCCTTGGCCAGGTTGTGGAGGGCAATGCGGAAATATGTCTTCAACATAAGTACAGTCTGATTTGTCTACACCATGATACTGGATCTTAGGGAAAAAGTTGATGAACCATGCAGTAATTGGTAGCTTACCGGTGACCAAAGGTATCCAATTGTGGTACTCGGTGCTCGGTTCTCGGCACTCGACGCTGGGCACTCGGGCTCCATACTGGGCTTATTGCAGACCCAGCAGGCAGGCCCTTTAACCCTTTGATAACTGGCAGGTTGACTTTCTTCTAAAGGCATGAACAAGTAAAAATATCATTAGGATTAAATTAATTGTCACCAGAACTGAAATCCTGATTGTATTGTCTTGAATGACTTCATTTGCATCCCATACAGCCTGCAAGGATGTAGCAACCTGTTCTCTGCTTCCGTTCAACTGCTTCATCCATTCCGTTTGGAGCTTTATCTCTGCAGATAAAACTCTCAAAACATACGTGTAGTACCCGAGCATCAAGCAAAACAAAATCGAAAAGGCTATTGTCTTTTTCATGGCATTTTCATTCGTGTTCCTTTCCTGTATTTATCACCACCAGCGTCTTCGCGATTCCTGTCCACGGGAGGTTGCGCAGGGCAATGCGGAAGTAGGTTTTAAACATAGGAAGAGTGCTTTCGGCTATATACTTGATCCCTGGGGAAAAAGTTAGTGGAAGTTACAGTTTTGGTGAATAGAAATTAGAAGCTGGAATCTAGAATCCAGAAGGTGGCTTTTGCGTTACACCAGCCTTCCTTTCTTAATACTTTCTTCTAATTGTCCAAGGGTCAAAGGAAAATACTCCGGTTCCTTCTCTAAACGAAGGGCACGGACAATTGCTGGGAGTATTGTGTCTCGTTCTGGAGGGAAATACGGGTCTGTAAAATAAACTGTGTCAGTAATTGTTGTTGAGATGTTGGAATGTGGGAAACATGCGTGAGCTTGAGCGCTGCGTTTTCCATATTTCAACATCATCTATAAAGTTAATTTCAGCCTG
>Ga0187893_10002226_pt1 | contig 43335 bp, 48 predicted proteins | sample MA1701074metaG_FD_139574 | JGI IMG/M metagenome (GOLD analysis project Ga0187893, IMG submission 139574) | White microbial mat communities from a basaltic lava cave in the Kipuka Kanohina Cave System on the Island of Hawaii, USA - MA170107-4 metaG ... | reverse complement strand
TGGTATGTGGAAGTTGCCAAAGAGCAATTGAAGGACGAAGCGACAAGAGCGCAAACCGCTGCCACCCTTGCGCGCGTGTTCGACATCTCCTTGCGCTTGTTGCATCCTTTCACCCCGTTCGTGACCGAAAAAATGTGGGGCCATCTTCGTACCGCGCTGAGAGAGTCTCCGCTCGCAAATCTTGCGGAAGACTGGTCCGACGCGTTGATCGTCGCGAAGTGGCCCCAGCCGCGCGCCAAGGAGAATTGGGAAGAAGATGCTTTCAATAATTTCGGAAAAATTCAAGGGATAGTTCGAAATATCAGAAACGCGCATGCGGAAAAGAATGTAAGGCCATCAGTCAAATCCAAACCTATAATCGTTACTGAAGAGGATTTTGATCTCATTCGGACAAATTCCTTCATCATAAGCAGTTCAACTGGAACAGGGTTGCCTGAAGTATATAGAAGCTACACTATCAGGTCGGAAGAGCATATTCCATTGGTAAGCGGTTCAGCTAACATATATATTCCATTGGCTGGTATGGCTGATCTAGCAGGAGAAAAATCTCGCCTTGAAAAAGAACTCAAAGAAGCCGAGTCGCACATCGAACGTCTGGAAAAACTCCTCACCAGCGATTTCGCAAGCAAGGCGCCTGCCGCACTCGTCCAAAAGGAGCGCGACAAGTTGGCAGGGTATAAAGACACCGCCGAAAAGATCAAAGCCCAGTTGAAATGACCCCGTAGGGGTGAGGTTCTACGCGCCTACTTGTTAACTGGAGGTTGTATGACCAAGACCGAATTCACCGTCCGCCGGGCGGAACCGTCCGATGCCGATGCGATGCGAAAGATATTCGAATCTCCTCCGGTGATCCGCGGCACATTGCAACTGCCGTATCCCTCCGCGGAAAACTGGCGCAAGCGACTCGCCGAACCGCCCGACGGCGCATTCAATTTGTTGGTGTGTGTTGAAAATGAAGTGATAGGTCAATTGGGTTTGTATACGTTTCCGAATTTTCCACGCCGCAGGCATGTGGGTCAGATTGGCATGGCGGTCCGCGATGACTGGCAGGGAAGGGGAGCAGGCTCCGCTTTGATGCAGGCTATGACCGACCTCGCCGACAATTGGCTCAACCTCACACGCATTGAACTCGAAGTGTATACAGATAACGAAGGCGCGATTCGGTTGTATAAAAAATTTGGTTTTGCCATTGAAGGCACACATCTGCGGTTTGCATATCGCGAAGGTCAATTTGTAGATGTGTACGCCATGGCAAGATTGCGTTAAAGCCCGAAGTTCATCGCATCCTCTCGGCGTGCAAGTTTGCGTTATAATCGAAACAACTTAATATTCAACCTTCGGGGCAGGGTGTAATTCCCGATCGGCGGTACAGCCCGCGAGCGCCTCGCGCATGATCCGGTGGGACTCCGGAGCCGACAGTAACAGTCTGGATGGTAGAAGGAGATCGACTCAATCCGAGTCTGATTCGACGTATGTCCCGAAAACGCACTTCGTGTTTTCGGGATTTCTTGTTCGCATCGGGCTCAGGGAGTCCTGATTCGGCGCCCCGATCCTTCGCGGCGCTTTTTGTTGCCCTCACCGCAGCCCCTCTCCCAAAAGGAGAGGGGAGCAAAGAACATGACCAAACGCATTTTACCCGCGCTCCTCTCCACGCTTACCTTCCTGCTCGGATGGCACCTCCTCACGCGCTACAGCGGAATCCCGAATTTCATTTTGCCCTCTCCGCTCAGCGTGTGGACTCGTTTCCTCCGTGCATTGCAGGATGGCAGTTTGCTTTATCACACCGCCATCACCTTGCTCGAGATCGTGCTCGGTCTCATCGCAGGAGTGACCTTCGCCACGGTGGTGGGATATCTGTTAGCCAAATCGCGTTCGCTGGAAAAAGTGCTGTCACCCTATCTCGTGGCTAGTCAGGCGATTCCCGTGATTGCCATTGCGCCGTTGTTGGTCATCTGGCTCGGGGATGGGATTCTCTCCAAGGTGGTCATCTGCGCGCTGATCGTATTCTTCCCGGTGCTGGTAAATACCATCGTAGGAGTGCGGGCAGTTCCCAACGCTTTATACGATTTGATGAACTCGCTTCATGCTTCGCGCGCGCAAGTTCTGTGGAAAGTGGAAGTGCCTGCATCGTTACCCATTTTCCTCGGCGGCTTGCGCATCGGCGCGACCTTGTCCGTAATCGGCGCGATCGTCGGTGAACTGGTGGATGCAGAGGAAGGTCTCGGTTTCTTACTGCAGCTCGGAGATTTCCAATATGACACGCCGATGGTCTTTGTGGCAGTGTTTACATTGATCGCGTTGGCGTTGGCGTTGTATGGCATCGTCAGGTTTTTGGAGAATAAGTTTTTGAAGTGGCAGAATTAACCGTTGGTTGAGTAGGCGGTGTTCGTCCGCCGCATCGAAACCAACAAGTTACAAAAGATAAAGGAGTTTCTATGTTTCGCAAGATCACCTTACTTACGCTCGGGCTGGCGCTCGCCCTCTCAGGCTGTGGCAATTCACAAGTCCAGAATGATGCGTTGACCCGCATCCGTTTACCGATGGGGTACATCCCTAACATCCAGTACGCGCCGTTTTACGTCGCGGTCGAAAAGGGATATTTTGCCGAGGTGGGAATCGAGATCGAATTCGATTACGCGTTCGAGACCGACGGCGTCGCACTGGTCGGCGCGGGCGAACTGCCATTCGCAGTGGTTTCCGGCGAGCAGGTCTTGCTCGCCCGCGCCCAGGGATTGCCCGTCACGTACATTGCCGCGTGGTATCAGCAATATCCCGTTTCTGTGATCGCGAAGAGTGAATTGGGTGTGATCGTGCCGCAAGACCTGGAAGGAAAGAAGATCGGTTTACCCGGTCTGTTCGGCGCGAACTACATCGGTTTGCGCGCCGTGCTCGATGCAGGCGAACTGACCGAAGCGGATGTAACTCTCGATGCAATCGGATTCAATCAGGTGGAACTGATGGCGGCGGGCACGCAGGATATCATCGTCGGGTACGCGGCAAATGAGCCGATCCAGTTGCGCGCGCAGGGTATCGCGGTGACCGAATTACGCGTGGCGGATTACGCTCAACTCGCGGCGAACGGAATACTTGCTAATGAAAAGGTCATTGCAGAGGATCCCGACCTTGTGCGCGCATTTGTTGGCGCGTTCTTGAAAGGATTGGAAGACGCGATTGCGAATCCTGAGGAAGCGTTCGAGATCAGCAAGTCATTCATTCCGAATTTTGCCGAACTCGACGCGGACGTTCAAAAGCGTGTGCTCGAAATCTCCGTCGAGCAGTGGAGGACAGAACGACTCGGCTACTCTGACCCGCAAGCTTGGGAGAATATGCAGAATGTTTTGCTCGATATGGGTTTGATCGTCGAAGAGACGGATTTGAGCAGGGCTTTCACGAACGAATTCATCCCGTAGTTATCTGCCACAGAGTCATGGAGACACAGAGAAGGAAATGAGAACCTCCGCGTATCTGTGTCTCTGCGGCTAACAAATAATGAGCCATTCCCCAATCCTCGAAATTCGCAATCTCTCTGCCGTGTTCCAAAACGAAAACGGCGGGCTTCGCGCGCTGGAGGACATTTCGTTCAATGTGCGCGCCCGCGAATTCGTCTGCGTGTTGGGTCCATCGGGCTCGGGGAAGACCACTCTGTTGCGAATTTTGGCAGGTTTGATTCCTCCCACAACAGGTTCATTCACTTTCGGTCACGGCGAGCAACCCAGCATCGGCATGGTCTTTCAACAAGCGACCTTGATGCCGTGGCGCACTGTGACCGAGAATATCAGACTTCCACTGGAAGTAAAAAAGGTGGATGAGCCATCCGCCCGCGCCCAAACGCGTGAAATGATCGAACTCGTGCGACTCCAGGGATTCGAAGACTCGCTTCCGCGCGATCTCTCCGGCGGGATGGCGCAACGCGTGGCAATTGCGCGTGCGCTCATTCATGACCCTGACCTGCTTCTGCTCGACGAGCCCTTCGCCTCCCTCGACGCCATGACCCGCGAACGCATGTGGACGGAACTCTCGCGCATCTGGCAGGCACAGCAGAAAACCGTCTTAATGGTGACCCATTCGATTAATGAGTCGTTATTCCTGGCTGATAGGGTCCTGGTTCTCACCCAACGCCCCGGTAAAATAAAAATGGACGTGGAAGTTGATCTTCCACGTCCACGAACGGACGACATTCATTACACATCCAGTTTTGGAAAATTGGCAAGAAAGCTGAGAGAGACGATTGAGTAATGTCTTACCGTTTTCTTAGGGTTTGGTGACATAATTCCCACATGCGAATTCTCATCGTCGAAGATGAAGTGGGCGTTGCCGGCTTTCTTGAGCAGGGCTTGAAGGAATCGGGGTATGCTGTGGATGTGGCGCGTGATGGCGCGGACGGGTTGGAGTACGCGCTTGCATACGAGTACGACGCCATTGTGTTGGACATCATGCTCCCGAAACTGAACGGGCTTGAATTGCTCAGAGAGATCCGCGCAAAGCGTGTCAAATCTCCTGTGCTGTTGCTCACCGCCCGCGACGGCGTGGACGACCGCGTCCGCGGGCTGGACGTCGGCGCGGATGATTACCTCGTCAAGCCGTTTGCCTTCCTTGAATTGTTGGCGCGCATCCGTGCGTTGTTGCGCAGGCCTCCTTTGCAAACAGGCGGCGCGCTTCGTATGAACGATCTCGAAATGGATGTGGCAAGGCGAGAAGTGAAACGCGCTGGGAAATCCATCGAGTTAAGCCCGCGCGAGTTTGCCCTGTTGGAGCTGCTATTGCGCCATCCAAATCAGGTGTTGTCGCGCACGCAAATTCTGGAACACGTCTGGAATTTCGACTTTTACAGCGACACGAATGTGGTGGATGTGTACATCGGTTATCTACGCCGCAAACTGGATCGTGAGTTTGATCCGCCTCTCATCCACACAGTGCGCGGCGTGGGCTTTCGCCTCAGCGAAGAGGCGCGCGATGAATAAACGCATCCCGATCCGCCTACGATTGACGTTGTGGTATGTGCTGTTGATGGGCGTGACGTTCACGGCGTTCTCAATATTCTTGATCATCCAGTTTGAAAACAGCCTAAGAATTGCCATGGACTCATCCCTTCAGATCACGGTCTCGAAGACCATTGCCGCGCTGGACGAGGAGGATCTCATCGAAACGGGCAAGCTGACCTTCGATCACGTCAACCAGACACCGCCTGTCTCAAAAGGATTTGCGATGCGTATTCTTTCAGCAAAAGGCGATGTATGGGACACGTATAATGCTGTTGAAAGCGTATCAAACTGGGGTGAGGTTGAGGCGGACTATTCCACACAGTCAAACGAGTGGCGGATTCATAGCCAGCCGATTGTTGATTCAGACAACAACGTCATCGGTTGGATTCAGGCGGCGCAATCGTTGAAGCCTGTTGAACAGACAGTCAGGGACCTGCGTGAGCAGCTTTTATTTGGGGTTCCTGTCATTCTGTTGCTGGCTGGGCTGGGTGGATATTTCCTTGCGAACCGCGCGCTGAAGCCCGTTGACCAGATCACAAAAACTGCGCAAAGCATTAACCTGCAAGACCTCTCCAAACGGATTCATTATCAAGGCACAATGGATGAAGTGGGCAGGCTGGCTCAAACCTTCGACCAGATGCTGGAACGTTTGCAGGAATCTTTTGAACGGGAAAGACGCTTCACCTCCGACGCGGCGCATGAACTGCGCACCCCGTTGACTGTTCTCAAAGGCCAGATCGAAGTAACCTTGAGTCGCGAGAGAAATTCGGGAGAATATGAAAAAAAACTTCGCGAGCTATCCGTCCAGGTAGACAGAATGATTCGCTTGAGTAACGCGCTTTTATTCCTCTCGCGTTCCGACCAGAATCAAATTTCGTTCCAGCCTACGTCTGTGAATTTAACGGAATTGCTTGGCGTATTGGTCGAGCAGTTACGTCCGCTGGCGGATGAAAAGAATCTCAGGTTTCATACACAGTTTGTGAATGATTTATTTGTGAATGGGGACAACGATCATCTGATCCGTTTGTTCATAAATTTGATGGAGAATGCCTTGAAATATGCGGCCGTGAACGGCGAGGTGACAATCATCGCTGAGAAGGAAGCGCGCAATGCCCGCGTCGAAATCCATAACAGTGGAAATGGCATCCCGTCCGAGCATATCCCGCATCTGTTCGAACGATTTTATCGCGTGGATGCAGCGCGCTCCAGTCAGACAGGGGGAAATGGTCTCGGGCTGGCAATCGCTCAGGAAATTGTTCGTTTGCATAAAGGGGAGATTCATGTAAATAGCGCACCAGGACAAGGAGTGACTATCAAAGTCAGCCTGCCTGAATAAGGATTTTCATAAATAGTTATTACTGTTTTCTTAGCCCTCCTTTTTAGAATGGAACCATAAACCAAAAGGAGAAAATCATGAAAAGAAACTTGTTTGCTGTTGTATTGATGCTTGTGTTCCTTGGGGCTTGTTCCAGCCCGTCAGGGAACACAGTCGGCGGAGACGAATATACCGTCCCCATCACCTCCGCAGATTTTGTGCCCGGGATCGACAACCCTTATTATCCGCTCATCCCCGGCTCGAAATGGGTATATGAAGCAAGGCTTGAAGATGGGACAGTGGAACGCAATGAGGTGGAAGTCTTGCAGGAGACGCATATGGTAAATAGCGTAACCGCAACTGTCATTCACGACATCGTTTTCGTGGAGGGTCAACTTGTGGAAGAGACCTACGACTGGTATGCGCAGGATAAGAACGGCAATGTCTGGTATCTTGGCGAGCAAGTGGATAATTACGAGAACGGCGTGCTCGTTGACCATGCCGGTTCATGGGAATGGGGTAAAGACGGCGCATTGCCTGGCATCATCATGTGGGCAGACCCGTCTGCGCATATCAATGAAGAGTATTATCAGGAGTTTTATGCGGGTGAAGCGGAAGACAAAGGCCAGGTTTTGAGCGTGAGCAAAAGTGTTGCCGTCCCATTCGGATCTTTTGAGAATGTGGTTGAGACTTATGACTTTTCTGCTCTCGATCCCGATCTCAAAGAAAATAAATTTTATGCCAAAGGGATTGGAACGATCAAGGTTATCAATCAAGTCACAGGTGAGGAAGAATACTTGATCGAATTCACGCTGGCTGGAAATTAGCAGTATCCGCAGGACAAAAGAAGCCGCGATCACGGCTTCTTTTGTTATTTTGGCTGTTGATCACGGCGCAAGCCACACTACGAATTTCAACTCCGTCTTTTTATATTGACCCGTTACCTCCCAACAACCCAATGTGGGGAAATCAACGCCCGTCATCATGGCTTCACCCATGTCTTCAGCAAAGGCATTGGTTGCCCCATAGAACTTGAGAGGGGGCGCTTCCGCATCCAGACGTTTACCCGTCACAACAAGGGCAGGTTCGGGTTCATCTTTCAGCGAATATAAACTGCTCCACCAGGGAATTTTTTGAGTGTACCCATCCTTGTTATGCGGCAAGCCCGTCCAAACTCCGTCTGTTCGGAGCGCGGTCCAAAGATGATTGGACCCGAACCAGTAGAATCCCTCCCATGGTGCAACGGGGGAAAACGGTGCGGGTGCCTCAAAAGATTTCATGCTAGGTGTTGTGACAGGACAATCTTTGGGTGGAATCTTCGATGCGATATCCGCTTCGATGGTTTGAGTCAATTCGACCGGCGCGGGAACGTCCGTTGGCATGCGATAGCCCTCCAGCGCTTTGGCTTGCTGGGGCAGTAGGTTCGCGCAGCCTGCCAAAAGCGACGCGAGAAAAAGAATTGAAAAAGTGAAGTGTAATCTGTGCACGGTATCTCCTTGTTTCGCCCCATTTACACCGCAAACACAGAAGAGGTTCCCAGCAAAACGGACGGCAGTGCCGTCCGTTTTGCTTAGTTAAGGTTGCTTTGCACCAGCTGCTTCAGGTCCTCCAGCGAACCGCAGGAGTCCATCATTTCAGCGTTCAGCCATAGCTCGGGTTTTTCACCCATACACTTGGTGAAAGCCGCCGGCAAAGGCACCTCGACTATCCCATACTTCTTTTTCAACTCATCGCGGTGCAGGAACTCCACCTCCCGCCCCAATTGTAAAACGAACTGCTTCCAATCCCGTTTCATGCCGAGGTTGTCCCATGTCACTACGCACAGACTGCACGGATACGTCTCGGGCGAGACGTTCTTGTGGATCAAGTCCTTTACCATGTTGATGATGCCCCCGTCGGCGTTGTAGACGAATATCAGTTTGTCGCTCATGGAGTCGGGACGAAGCCTTAAAGTGAAACCTTACATATCACACAGCCGACGAGGTTAGAGTTTTATCATGTCGAGAAGGGGCGTGATGCAGAGACAATACCAGAATCGAAGACGCCGCAGTAAACTGCGGCGTCTTCCAAAGTTGTCATTAATTATGCCCGGCGAAGCACCCTCACGCCCAACAAGAGGACGGTCGCCCCGATGGCGGCTGTGATGATGTCGTTGACGATGCCACTGCCGATGGAGATGTTCAACAATCCCAACAGCCACGCTCCGACGAACGCCCCAATGATACCGATGATCACGGTTCCGAGACAACCCAGGCGCACGCCGCTGACCAGCCAGTCGGCAATCGTGCCGGCAATCCCTCCGACAATGATCCAGACGATGATCGATTCCAATGCCATGATTAACTCCTTTCCTTTGATCTGTTTAACGTGTAGGTATGATCGGTGTTATTCTCACAAAAGTACGGGTTAGTAAGAACTATTAATGCAAGCCAGTTTCATGCGTGTTGTTTCGAAATCCGATCATCACGTTGTTGTGACAAGCGTCAACCTGCCTTCATAGTGCACGATCAGCCCTGTCAGTGGGTGTTTGACTTCCACGTGAAAACAAAATTTCCCGTTTTCTTCGTACTCGTAGGTGGATGCGTTCGGAGATAATGCAAGAGGCAGACGAATGCCGAACACGCTCCAGCGACGGGTAACGAGATGCAACTTCCCATCTTCCAACACCGGTGCCAGCCAGAATGTGGCAGGACCAAATTTCTCTACCAAAAGTTTGTCTGCGTAGCTGCGTCCCTCCGATTGAAAACTGGAGAATTTCCTGCCTGCAAAATCTCGTATCCAGAGTTCGCCACCTTCTATTCGTTGAAACTCAACTTTCACTGGAACGTTCTCCCCTGCTTGTGGGAAGTCAAACATGTTCGCGATCAAACGCCCAATCAAATTTCTTCCTCTCACGACGCGCGCAACGCCTTCAGCTCTCTGCTCCTTTGCGGTGATGTTATGCATTGCCGCCAACGGCGCAGGCAACGCGTCCCATGCCTCACCAAGTATCCGCATGTAAAGAGGGGCATCGCCGTCGGATTTCGATTCGCGTTGCCCTGTGTAAATTCTGCGCCGTTCGAAGATCGCTTCGTAGTCCTCCACTTCAAGTTCGCGCGTGGCGGCACGCGCTCCTACGGGCGGAATTTTTCCAGCAAGGATTTGCAACACTATCGCTTGGATCGCCATTGACGGAATGAACGGCCCGTCTTCGCCCTCCGCCAATAGATGCCATGACCGCTCGATTCGCCCGCCATTTTGGCTTGTGCCCACCACTGAGACAAACATACCGCCTCGATGCTCGCCCCAACGCAGGATGTTGATTACGAAATGAAACAGAGGTGCAAGCGGGAGCAGAGAAGGAAGAATTTTGAATCGCACGAGCCATGAAAGCCCGATCAGCATTCTATGCAAGATTTCAGGCACAGGACCTGCGCCCAGCCAGATTGAGTCGAGTTCGCGCCATATCTCAGGCAACACTTTCAAATCGGGAACATCCACAAGAGAAAACAACGTGTTATTCAGCGGCAAATGCCCCGGTGGGCAGATCGTGTAGCGCATGGTTTCTGTCAACGCATAGCCCGCGGCTGGCTTTCCATTTCGAATCAAAGGGATTTGTTTCCCTGCATAAGATGTGATCGCACGGATCACATTCAGTCCTACGCCTGCATACGGCGACGGCGCAATGCCGCCATTGATCGCGGTAACTCGCTTCATATCGTGAGAAAGTTTTCTCACCACTGCCGCGGTCAGAACGGGAAAACTGCTTACCCCCGCAAGAACAAAGATGCTTTTCGCCTTCGCTTGCGCGTCGAATTGGCTGACGCCTTTCACGAAATCGGACCCGTCGGCTAGATCCATATAGTCAACCCCAATTGCGATACAAGCCTTTATCACACGATATGGATCATCGCCATAAACTTGAAATGGACCCATAGCATCCACTACCAGATTTGGGGCAAGGCTTTTGATTTGGTTTTCTACACCTGCATCGCGATCAAATCGAACGGGCACTTTTTGCGCGCCTGCTGGCAAGCCATCACAGAACTTCCTTGCCTTGTCCATGGATCGCCCAGCAATGAATAGCGTCAGCCTTTTATCGTCCCCAAGCAAATGAGCAAGCCTGCCGCCAAATGTTCCATAACCACCCAGAATCAGGATTTTCATTTTCCTAGCCTGCTATTATTTTGGCGCTCTGTAGATTCTCCAACATCTTTCTCGTGGCGTTCGCAACTTCCACAATCGCCCGGTCGAACGTATCTTGATTCGCCTTCGACGGTTTCCTATACGCGCTGACTTTTCTTATGTATTGCAATGCGGCTTCTTGAATTTCCTGCTCTGTTACAGGGTGATCCATGTTTCGCAAGGGTTTGATGCTTCGGCACACGTTATCCTCCAGTCAATTCTTTTTCGCCGTTGTACAAAAAGCGGAAAGTTGCATGTGAAATCCATCGGCTTGGCGCTGGGGCTGCATTTTCGCAAAACACTCCGCTTTGAATTCGTTGAACTTCTCAGTGGTTAAATTCTCCAATCCCGCCCGCCCCGAGATGGACCATTCCACGTTCCACCACTCCTCTTCATCGCGGAAGACCATGTCCACGGATTTCGTGGTAACTTGAATATCCGCCAAGCCTGCCTGTGAAAACCATTTTTGAATTTCCTCGGCCGTGTTGAGGCTTTGTGAGCCCAGCCGTAAGACTGCTCCATATTCAGTTCTCAAATTATCGAACCAATCCCAACCGGGATCATCGTCACCCCAGGTGGTAACAACTACTTGTCGGTTGGGCTTCAGGACGCGGCGAAACTCTTCGAGAGCGCGATGGAGATGCGGAAAAAACTGCACGGAAAAGCCGCACAGCACAAAGTCGAAGAACGAATCGGGGAAATTAAGATTCTCCGCGTCCATCTGGCGAGCTTCCGCCTGGGCCAGTCCGCGTCGCTGAATCTCCGCTTGAGTCTCGCGTGCCATGCCTTCTGCTAGATCAATGCCAATGACTTTGCCTGATGCACCGATGCGTTGCGCGGCAGGAAACAAGACCGCACCGCGTCCACACGCGACATCGAGCACGGTCGCGCCCTCGGGAATTTGCGCGGTTTCCACAAGCCACTCGCCAAAGATCGGAAAATAGCGGATGTGCCCGTAACTCGAAGCGGAGCGGGTGAAGACACCTTGAAGAGTGTCTTTCTTGAATTGCGAATCGGGTTTCAAGAAACGCTCCTGTCTACCCACCATGTTTGTTTTGCTTCGCCTTGTTTGTAGGGTCTCAGAGCGAAAGCGGACCATGTGTCATTGACAGAAACAAGGTTGATCCATTTCAAGCCAAGTTCTTTCACTCCATCCCAGCCTTTATCGCGTGTGAGATCCGTTTGGATTTTGGATGTGCCTTTGGGGAACGAAATCCACAAAATCGATTCCGGTTTCAACGCCTTCGCGGCTTTCGGGACGAGCGAGTTGACTTCCCTGGTGGTCTTTGCAAAAACCTGAATCCAATCGAACTTACCGCTCAGTGTTTGTGAGATTTCAGCATCGTGCTTCAATTCTTTCAGGTATTTTTCGGGCGCGTGGATGATCGCGGCGCGTGCGCCGGGCTTGAGCTTCATCTTCTTCGCAAGAGGGGTTTGAGGCATGGCGATCTCCTATACGTGCGGCAAATCCATCAGGGTTACTTCCGCCAGCAGGCGCGGGTTGACGTTGTGATCCATCTGATCGAGAGCCCGCTCCAGCCGCTGAACGACGCGGCGGGAAGCGGATAAATCCATGCGCGAGGCGATGTCTTCGATCTCGACGTTACGATCCACATTAACAAGCGGCGTCTCAGCTTGCGCCGTCCGTAACATCACATCGCGCCAGTACGAGAGCCAGAACAAAACCGTCTGCCTCATCGAGTCTTTGTCTTTTGCCAGCTGGTCTGCATACTTGAATTTTTCCACGCGCGAGGCGGGAAGAAGCGTAAGCAGGTCATTTAACTTCTCTTCGCGCTGTTCAAGGATTACATTGTTTTCGATCAGACTTATTGCATAACCCATGCGTCCGCCTGAAATGTGCGCGATCAACTTGGCGCGCGAATCTTCCAACCCACTTCTTTCCAATTCTCTCTGCACATCTTCGAAGTTCAACGCTCTCAACCGCAATACCTCGCACCGCGAGACAACGGTCGGCAGCAACTGTTCGGGGTTATCCGCGGTCAGGATCAACACAGCATACGATGGCGCTTCTTCGAGCGTTTTCAGCAACGCGTTCGCGGCATTGTCATTCGCTTCATGAAATCGAAGGAACAACGCCACTCGGTATTTCGATTGGAACGGTTTGAGGGTGAGCAATTTGCGCGTCTCGCGGATCTGGTCAACTTTCAGGACTCCGCCCTCCGTTTCAGACTCGACGACCGTCAAATCAGGGTGTTTAGCGGACTCGATCTGTTGGCAATCCCGGCACGTTCCGCAAGGGATGCCTGCCTCAACAGGCGTAGGACAATTCAACGCCTGAGCGAAGCGCAAAGCGAGTGTACGGCGACCCACGCCCGGCGGTCCAGCAAAAAGATACGCGTGGCGCGTCGTCCCGCGGACGATATGTTTCTTCAACATGTCCACAGCCCATTCGTGCCCGGTGAGATTCCAATTACCAGTCATGGGTGAATCAGTCTCTTCCTGATCGAAGCCGCAAATATGACTCGTATCGTTCAGGGTGAATTTTACCTTCATCCAACGCGGTTTGCACCGCGCAACCCGGCTCGTGGTCGTGCGTGCAATCGCTGAATTGACAATGCGCCACGCGGTCGCGCAGTTCGGGGAAGTACGCGTCCATTTCTTCGGGAGTTGTGTCCCACAAGGCTAGCGACTTCCAGCCCGGCGTATCGGCAACATAGCCGCCGCCTTCGAGAGCGAATAACTCACGCGTGACCGTGGTGTGTTTGCCTTTGTTGATCGCCGCGCTTACTTCATTCACGGCGAGCCCCCGCCCCGGTTGGATCGCATTCAACAAACTCGACTTGCCCGCGCCGCTCGGTCCCGCCAGCGCGCTGACCTTGTTCATCAAGTTTTCTTTCAACTCATTCAAGCCTTCATCGCTTTTAATGGATGCGTAAACCACGCGGTAGCCAATGGACTCGTACAAACCGAATAGCTCGCTTGGAGTTTTCACGAGGTCGGTCTTGTTCGCGACGATCAGCGGCGGTATCGCTTGTTTTTCGGCGATGACGAGAAAGCGGTCGAGCATTCGCAATCGCGGTTTCGGATGAGCGCATGCAAAGACGAAGACCGCCTGATCGGGGTTTGCCAGCAACACCTGTTGATATTCGCCCTGCGGTCTCGGGTCGCGGCGCACGATGGCGCGCTTCCGCTCCCCCACCTCCTCGATCACCCCGCTTCCATCTTCCAACACTGTAATTCGAACTTTATCTCCCAGCGCGGCGATATCGCCGGCCGCCGGTCCCTGCTTCAATTTGCCGCGTAGCTGACAAACCACCGAGCCTTGCCCCGTCTCCACCGTGAAGAAACCGGACTGGGCTTTGATAACGAGACCGCGCGTCTCCAATTCTTTGCTTCTCCAATAAACAAAACCTCACAGGTCTCAAAGACCTGTGAGGTTTATTATCAATTACGGCTTCGGCGTCTCGGTGGGGATTCCGCCGAACGGCGTGGGGGTTTCGGTCACGCCGAAGTTGGACTCGAACCAGTAGATCGTCTGGGGCGAGCCGAAGTAGTATGTCTCGATGATGCGCTTGAAGACAGGCGCCGCCCAGTCTGAGCCTTCGCCGATGTTTTCCAGCACGACTGCGATGGCAATATCCGGTTTGTTCTCACAGACCGGGTAATTCGCAGCGTCGTCTTCGCACAAGGTGTAGCCTGCGAACCACGCGTGCGGCTCTCCACTGCCGGATTCGGAAGTGCCGGTCTTTCCCGCCACCGGGACCTGAATACCGCGTAAGCGGAAATTTGCCGTGCCCCGCGGATCCTTCACGACGGAGATCATCGACTCACGGATGAATTGCAGGCGCTCCGGCGTGACAGGCAGAATGCCTGTGGCTTCCGGCTTGAAGACCAGCGTGGGCGGACCTTCGATAGGCTGGATGCTTTCAACGATCTGCGGACGATACAACGTGCCGCCGTTGCCGAGAGCCGCGATGAAGCGCGCCACCTGCAAAGGCGTGACGAGCATATCGCCTTGGCCAATGGCTTGATTGACAACATCCACAGCGGTTTGCGGGTCGCTGATGTTCCCTGTGGCTTCGGTCACCTGACCGATCCCGGTGGCTTGACCCAACCCGAAGGCGCGCGCCATGTTGGCGATGTCATTCTGGCGATTGTTGAGGAAAAGAGTATGACCGATATCCCAGAAGAATGGGTTGCACGAACGCATGAGTCCTTCGGAAAGCGTCAACACGCCGGAGGGGATGCTGTCGGAGGTATTGCATTCAAGCCCGCTTTCGATTCGATCTTGGCAGTGTTGCCAGGTCCAATCGTAGCGAATTTGGTCGGGCAGTTCAGTCCAGTCATACTGACAGTCATAACTCGTATCGGGGATGTACAGACCGCTTTCCATGCCAGCCGCCATCGTGATAATCTTGAACACCGAACCGAGCGGGTATTGTCCCTGCGCGGCGCGGTTGAGCAATGGGTCATCCACGCGTTGGTAGAGTCCTGCCAGCCGTTCCGAACTGTTGGGATTATTGATCTCAAAAATGTTCGAGTCGAAGTCCGGCGAGGTTGCCATGGCAAGCACGCGCCCGGTATCCACCTCCATCACGACGACTGCGCCTCGGAATCCTTCAATGGACTCTTCCGCGAAATATTGCAGATTGCGGTCCAGCGTCAGGTACACCGACTGGGAGGGCTGCGGTTCGCTTTCCCCGACGTTCGTCACGATCTGTCCCGATGACGGATTCACCACATACAGCGTTCCGCCGTGTTCCCCCGCGAGATAATCCTCCGCCCAGCGTTCGATGCCTGCCGTACCGACGCGTTCCGAACCTTGATAGCCGAGGCGTTTGTAGGTTTCGAGATCTTCCGCAGAGATGAACAGGGTATACCCAACGACATTCGAGCCCGTGCCCTGCTCGAAATAATATCGCGACGTATATTTTTCCCATTGCAAGCCGCTGGGCGCCACCGAGCGGATGATCTCGGATTCTTCCGGAGACGCTTCACACAACGGAATGGCGAATTGATCCGGCGTGTTGAGAATGTCCTGGGTGAGCAATTCCGGGCTGATACCGCACAACGTCCATACGCGTTGCACGAGCGTGCCGAGGCTTTGATCGGTTACGTTGCCAGGGATGACGTAGAACGCGTAGACCTCGGATTGCGCTACGAAGGGGTCGCCGTTGCTGTCATAGATCTCGGCGCGCGACGGGATTTTGTAATCCATGCGCAGGACGTTTCCGCCCGCAAGTTCCGGCAGGATGTTCGAGTCATCCCATTGGATTTTCCATTGACCGTCTTCGAGCGAGAAGCGCGCGATCATGTCTCGCTGGATGTCGCCTGCCAGCACGGTGTGATACGTGACGCGGTACGAAACTTCCGCCGATAACGGGTTGACCAGCGCGGAGAGAACTTCGTAATCGAACGAGCCCGCGCTCATTTCATTCAAGGCATCGCGGTTGCGTTTGGCGAATTGGTCGAGCGGAAGCACATCCGTTGTCACCCTACTAAGCATCGCGTACATTGTGTTGTAATCGTCTGCTTTGTAGGAGTCGAGATAAGCAGCCAGCGCCGCGCCCACGTCCGGCGCGGAATTGATAGTGACTACCGGTTGCGGCAGAGCAGTCTCAGTAGCAAACGACGAAATGCTGTTCGGACCGCACGAAGCCAGAAAAGCTACAGCAGCAACAAGGCTGACCAAACGAAATAATTTCATGTTTACCTTTCATCTATTCCGTCATTGCGAGTCACGAAGTGGCGAAGCAATCTCCGTTACCGTATTGGAGATTGCTTCGTCAGCCCTCGGGCTTCCTCGCAATGACGGATCAAATCTTTAGGATATTTCCATACGCTGGACAATCATATTCCAAATGCCTCTGGCAATTTGCCGGCACATCGACATTCGGATTCACATCCATCTTGCGTATGATCCGTGTTACGTGGCAAAGAGGCAATCCCATCACACTGGCGAAACACCCCTTCAAATTTTCAACGGGGTGAAATCCCGCATGTTGAATGCCGTATGCACCGGCCTTGTCCAGCGGGTCACCGGAGGCAATGTAATCGCGAATCTCCTCGTCAGAATAATTCCTCATCGGCACATCGGTCACGCACAAATCGGTGAGGAGGAGACCATCACTCGCTCGAAGTAAGGCGATCCCAGTGTAAACCTGATGAATACGCCCGCGTAAACGAGACAACATGGCAAAGGCCTCTGCACCATCCATGGGCTTGCCGAGGATGTCGCGTCCGTCCACCACGGTCGTATCCGCCGCAAGGATGATTCGATCCGCATCGGCTGATATGGCACGCGCTTTGGTTTCAGCGAGCCTTAAGACGTACTCGGCTGGCGATTCGTTCGAGCGCGTACTTTCATCCACATCCGCGACCGAAAGTATGAAGTCCCATTGCATGAGCGCAAGCAGTTCGCGCCTGCGAGGGGAGTTCGATGCCAGCACGATTCCGTTCATGGGGAAAGATTCTAACACAGCGCGCTTTTAGGCTTTGTTCTCTTATCGGGCGTTTATGAAGTACAATTTTTGTAACCTTTCGTCATTGCGAGGAAGCCCGAAGGGCTGGCGAAGCAATCTCCGTCGCAGGTTGGAGATTGCTTCGCCACCTCGCGGCTCGCAATGACGGTTAATATTTGGAGCCCTCATGAAAGAACTCGAAGAACGCATCTTGCGAGATGGGAAGAATCTCGGCGGGGGAATTTTGAAAGTGGATAGTTTCGTCAACCATCAAGTGGATCCGCTATTGATGGATGCCTGCGGACGAGAGTTTGCGCGGCGCTTCGCCCCGGTTCAGGCGACCAAGGTGCTGACCGCCGAAATCTCCGGCATTGCTCCCGCCCTGACGACCGCGATCCATCTCGGTTTGCCGGTGGTGTACGCACGCAAGACCAAGCCGATCACCATGCCCGATCAGGTATATCTCACCCTCGCGCCTTCACATACAAAAGGACGGACTGTCGAGTTGATCGTCTCGCCGGAATATCTGGCGAATAACGAGCGCGTGCTCATCATTGACGACTTCCTCGCCAGCGGACAGACGATTCTGGGTTTGGTTCGTCTTGCCGAGGCATCGGGGTCGAAAATTGTGGGAATCGGTGCGCTGATCGAAAAGTCCTTCGAGGGCGGGCGCGAAGCATTGCGGCCATTGGGTGTGCCGGTGGAATCGCTGGCGTGCATCACCAAGATGGAAGATGGGAAGATTGAATTCAGGGAAGAAGAGAAATAGAGAATTGGAGATTAGAGACTGGAGATTTGTAATTGGTACATCGTAATTGGCGTGGGTTTCTTTGGTTCTTTGCGCCGCTCATCGGCTGGCTATTTGCCCACATGAGTTTTGCCATTCCCGTAAAACGACTAAGAGAAACTGAAAACCTAATGGCGTTTCATCACCCGAAACCGTCACATCCGTTCCACGTGTTGCTTGTACCAAAGAGGGCAGTCAAAACGTTGATGGAATTCGATTCGAATGATTCTGCATTCCTCACAGATCTCTACTCTACCGTCCAAAGCCTTGTGGAAGAATTCGATCTCACAGCATACCGGCTGATCGTCAATGGCGGTGAGTATCAGGATTTTCCGCAATTGCATTTTCACTTGATCTCCCCCTCTCCTGAGGGAAACGGGACAAGCGGTGAGGGTGAATGAACTCCATCGCCATTCTCGACTTCGGCTCACAATATGCCCAGCTCATCGCGCGGCGCGTGCGCGAGGCGCACGTTTATTGTGAGTTGTTCCCATGGGATGTACCTCAGGAAAAGATTCTCTCGATCAATCCAAGGGGATTTATTTTGTCAGGCGGACCAAAATCCGTTTACGAAGAGAATGCACCGTACATTCAAGAGTTTATTTTCAAAACAGGCTTGCCCATTCTCGGTATCTGCTATGGCATGCAAGCGCTGACTCACGCCCTCGGCGGACAGGTTGACCCGTCTGCCCGTCGCGAGTATGGTCACGCACAGATCGTGTCCATAATTCCGGGCACGATGGTGGATGTCATTTCAAATGTGTGGATGTCGCACGGTGATCGCATCACCCAACTTCCCGAGGGATTCGTCGCGCTGGCGAAAAGCGGAAACAGTCCCTTCGCGGCGATGGGCGACTTGGAACGGAAATACTTTGGCGTGCAGTTTCATCCCGAAGTACATCACACGCCGAACGGGGAGAAACTGCTGCAACACTTCGTCCTAGAGATTTGCGGCGTCGAACCAGAGTGGACTCCCGAATCCATCATCGAAGAATCCGTTTTACGGATTCAAAATCAAGTTGGAAGTGAGCGCGTGCTCGCCGCGGTGAGCGGCGGCGTGGATTCATCCGTGGCAGCAACGTTGGTACACAAAGCCATCGGCGACCAACTTGTAGCGGTATTCGTGGATACCGGCTTGCTGAGAATGAGCGAAGGCGAACAGGTCGCTTCAGCGTTTCGGAATCACTTGCACTCGGAACTGATCACGGTGGATGCCAGCAATGAATTTTTCTCCACACTCCAAGGCGTGACGGAGCCTGAACAAAAGCGGAAAATCGTCGGCGAGAAATTTATTCGTGTGTTCGAGGAACAAGCGAGGCAACTCGGTCAGCCAAGATTCTTGGTGCAGGGGACGATCTACCCGGATGTGGTTGAATCGTCCGCGCCGGATCGCAACAGGGCGGAGAAGATCAAAACGCATCACAACGTCGGGGGTCTGCCGCAGGATATGCAATTCGAACTCGTCGAGCCGTTGCGATATTTGTTCAAAGATGAGGTCCGTGCTGTCGGTGAAGCGTTGGGGTTGCCGAAGTCGCTGGTGTGGCGGCAACCGTTCCCGGGTCCGGGTTTGACTGTGCGCTGTCTCGGCGAAGTGACGCGCGAGCGCGTGTCCCGCTTACGCGCGGCGGATGCGATCCTGATCGAGGAATTGTCCCAGGCGGGATTTTTAGGCAAGAAAGCCGAAACATCACAAGCGTTCGTTGTTTTGTTGCCCGTGCGTTCGGTCGGGGTGATGGGCGACCAGCGGACGTATCAGGAGGCGGCGGCGATCCGTGCGGTGACCACGGAGGATTTCATGACCGCTGATTGGGCGCGACTACCGCATGACTTGCTGGCAAAAATTGCAAGCCGCATCGTGAACGAGGTGGAGGGAATCAACCGGGTGGTGTATGATATTACCAGCAAGCCGCCCGCGACAATTGAGTGGGAGTAGTAGGAAGCTCGAGAAAGGAGATTGCAATGAATTTCAATTTTGGCGAAGTGCTCACCCGCGCATGGCAGATCATTTGGAAGCATAAAGTGCTTTGGATCTTCGGCATCCTTGCCAGTTGCGGACGTGGAGGCGGAGGAAACGGAGGCGGAGGCAACTCGGGTTACGACGTATCTTCCGGGGAGACGCCTGATCTTCCACCGCAAGCCTTGCGTTGGTTCCAAATCATCGAAGAGAACCTCACCACGATCGTCGCTGTATCGCTCGTGCTGGTCTGCATCATTTGGATCGTGACTATCTTCCTCAGCACCATCGGCAAGACCGGCTTGATCCGCGGCACAGCGCAGGTGGATGGCGGTGCCGAATCGCTTGTCTTCGGCGAGTTGTTCAGCGGGAGCATCCCGTACTTCTGGCGCATGTTCGGGCTCTCCTTGATTCTGGCGATACCCGCTTTCATCGTTGCCATGGTGATCGTTGTGGTTGTGGTCGGCGGTTTGGTTGCGAGCGGCGGCGATGAAGGCGGCATATTGGCGGTGTTAAGTACAGTTCCGATACTCATTGCCTGTGTTTGCATCCTTGTACCGGTCATGTTTGTGCTCGGCATGATCTTCCGGCAGGCAGAGAACGCGGTGGTGCTCGAGGACATGGGCATACTTCCTGCCATCACGCGCGGCTGGGAAGTGTTCAAGGGCAACCTGGGACCGGTCATCGTCATGGCGATCATCCTCACTGTGATCGGTCTCATCGCTGGTTTCGTTATCGCGATTCCGTTCTTCATCATCGTGTTTCCCGCCATGCTCGCGTATTTTGCGGGCGGTGGCGACTCTAACGCGCCTTTGATCCTCATGGGCGTTTGTACGTGCCTCATGATCCCGGTCGTTTTAGTTCTTCAAGGTATCATCATAGCCTATACCGAGTCAGCGTGGACGTTGACCTACCTGCGTTTGACCAAGCCCCAGAGCAGCCCAGAGATTCCCGCCGAGGCGAATGCGTAGACTGCTGGCGCTCATATTCAGTGTGGGGTTGCTCGCCGCGCCCGGATCATTCGCGCGCGCCCAAACCGGCGCGTACGCCGAGATCGTCACGATCGATGCGCAGAATTTCCCGCAGGTTTCCGCGCTGTTGGATGTGTTCAACGCGAACGGCGGGTTCGAGTCAGATCTTCAGCCGTCGAACCTGACCGTGTACGAGGACGGACAGCCGCGTTCCGTTGATACTCTGACTCAACTCGAAGTCCCGGTGCAGATCGTGGTTGCCGTCAACCCCGCGCCTGCTCTCGATGTGCGCGATTCGAACGGCATCGCCCGCTTCGCGCGCGTCGTCGAAGCGCTCGGGAATTGGGCAAACGCACAACCCGCCGATTCACGCGACGATTTGAGTCTTGTCTCACTTTCCGGTTCGTTGATCACACATGCAAATATCAATGACTGGTTCGCAAGCCTCGGCTCGTTCAAGCCTGATTTTCGCAAGTCCACGCCCAATCTCCAAACACTTTCCATCGCGCTGGATACGGTCAACATGCCGGTGACTCAACCCGGTATGAAGCGCGCCGTCCTTTTCATCACCCCGAATCTTGACGACCCTAACATCGTCAACACGATCGCTCCGCTGATCCGTCGCGCGGTCGAATCAAAGGTGCGCGTCTTCGTCTGGTTCGTGAATGCAGAGGAGGAATTTGTTTCCGCCAGCGCCAACGCGTTCAAGTCGCTCGCCTTGCAGACGAACGGATCATTTACCGCGTTCTCCGGCGTCGAGGCATTACCCGACCCGAATATTTATTTCGCTCCGTTGCGACGCGTCCATGCGCTGACCTACACTTCCGGGCTCACCACCCCCGGCGATCACACGCTGGGCATTTACGTGGACACGCCTCAGGGTAACATCCCTGCGTTGGATAAAACCTTCAGCGTGGACATCCAGCCTCCGAACCCGATCTTCGTCTCGCCGCCGTTGCAGATCACGCGCCAGCCTCCCGCCGACGACCCCTACAACCCGGAGATCCTTACACCGGAGCAACAGGTCATTCAGATCATCGTCGAATTTCCCGACGGTCATTCCCGCGATATAAAGCGCACCATTCTTTATGTGGATGGTACGATGGTCGCGGAAAACCTCGAGCCACCGTTCGATAGATTCGTGTGGGACTTGTCTGCATACGAAGAAAGTAGTCAGCACACGATCATGGTCGAGGCGGAAGATTCGCTCGGCTTGAAAAAATCAAGTATCAGCATCCCGGTCACCTTGACGGTGGTGCAAGTTCCGAGGGGTGTGCAGGCGTTGTTGGCTCGTTACAGTTCTTACTTGGTGCTCGGCGCGCTGTCACTTGCCGGCATCGCGCTATTTGGCATTCTGTTGAGAAGTCGAACCGGCATCGCAGCACGACGGGGACAAAGCGAGACCAAACGCAGTCTCGAGGACCCGCTCACCCAGCCGGTCGCTGCTTTGAACGAGTTGCCGGTGCCCGCGAGCACGAAGGTGAAGACCGCGCCGCGAAAGCCTGTCAGACTGCAGAACCAACCCAAGAAACTGGAAGATGCCCCGGCGCGCCTCATCCGTCTGACGAGTGGCGGCGAACCTGCCGGCGTCGCGCCCATTCCCATTCTGGAGAAAGAGATGAGCTTCGGCACCGACCCGGTACAATCCATGCACGTGCTCGACGATCCGTCCATTTCGCCGCTTCACGCCCGCATCAAACGAAGCGACGATGGGGTTTTCATCGTGTACGATCACGGCTCGGTGGCTGGGACGTGGGTGAACTTCGACCCGGTCGCACGCGAAGGGAAGCGCCTCGCGCACGGTGACAGAATCCACTTTGGGCGGCTGGTCTACCGCTTTGAATTGAAGCAGGCTCCCCTGGCGTCTGAGCCGAAGGTTTTATCCAAACCCTAGAACTGCTTTGACTGCTCATAAAGTCGCGAGGTCACCATGACTACAGATGCTGCAACCCTCCCCAGAATGTCACCCGCACGAACGCCTCATCCCTGCTGTATAATGTGAAGAATTAACCATGAAACGCACATCGCGCGCCCACATCATTGTCGAAGCACAAACTCACGCTGGCATGTCCGGCAAGAATAACGAAGATCGTTATGCCGTTACCTCGTTCGTTCTCGGTCCGCGCGATCCCACACCGGTGCTCTTTGCCATACTGGCGGACGGCATTGGCGGGCACAAGGCGGGCGAGGTAGCCGCGGAACTTGCCGTGAATCACATCATGGATGTGGTCGCGAAAAGCGACGGGAAACACACACGCCGCGCCATCGAAGATGCCGTGGCAGAAGCCAGCAACGCCATCGCCGCTCATTCCTCAAAAGACGAGAATCTCAAAGGCATGGGTTCCACCTGCGCCTCCGCGTGGATCATCGGCGATAAAGTGCACACCGCGTACGTGGGCGATTCTCGCATTTACCTGATCCGCGGCGGGCGCATCCAACAGATGACTGTGGATCATACGTGGGTGCAGGAGGCGATCGAGAAGAACGTCCTGACCCCCGAGGATGCGCGCGAACACCCGAACGTGCACGTCATCCGACGCTATCTCGGTTCGCCGGTGCCACCTGAGCCAGACTTCCGCATGAAGTTGTTCAACGATGAAAGCGATCAACATGCGGAGAACAACCAGGGGATGCAACTCCAGCCGGACGATGTGTTGTTATTGTGCAGTGACGGGCTGACCGACCTCGTGTGGAACGATGAGATCCTCGAGGTTATCCGTTCGAAGCCCAATCTGAAAGAGGCGGCGAACGCGCTGATCGAGCTCGCCAACTCGCGCGGCGGACACGACAATATCACGGTTGTTTTGATCTCGATGCCCGCGGATTTCAAGCTGAACGAGAAGAAGAAAACGAACTGGCTCCCATGGATCCTTGGCGGCACGATAGGTCTGGTATTCATTATTGTCATCGCGTCCATCCTTGCAGTTGGGTTGATTCGCCGTTCTTCCACCGTGAGCGCCACTGCAACCGCTCCTCCGCCGCCGCTGACGTTCACCTCGTCCCCCCAGCCTTCCCCAACCCTAACCCCATCATCCACGCCGGAGCCGAGCGGTCTCTTATCCGTCCCGCCGACACTTACGCCCTGGCCCACGAATACGGTGGTTGGCACGCCGTAAGTTTCTGTCTTTGCGAGGAGCGAAGCGACGAAGCAATCCCCTATAGGAGATTGCCACGCATGCCTTCGGCCCGCTCGCAATGACACATGAGGTACAAATGCCCGTCAAACATTCAACCGATGTCGAGGCGAAAAACGTCGCCGCAGGAAAGGACACGACGATTCAAGTCCTTATCTCCTCCCAAGAGGGACCGAATTTCGCCCTGCGAAAATTTTCGATGCAAAAGGGCGGTGGGATGCCGCGTCACACCAACATGGTCGAACACGAGCAATACGTGCTGCGCGGCGAAGCGGATATCACCATCGGCAATGAATCGCATCACGTGAAAACAGGTGATGTGGTCTTCATCCCCGAAGGCGCGATCCATTCGTATCAAAACACGGGGGAGGAACCGTTTGAATTCTTGTGCATCGTCCCCAACAAGGAAGATAAGATCACAAATGTGGATGAAAACAATTGTTGATTTCGGGGAAAACCATATAAGCGAAGAGACTTAATATTCTATGGTTAGGCATGCTCGCTTTGTAAACATTTTTATATTGGTTGGATTTATGTTTGGTTGTAGCACGGCGAATCCAACAAGTATTTCGACAGATATAACTTCCCCATTATTAACAGCCACAGCAGAAGCGACACGCACGCGCCCACCGACGGCGACACGAAGACCTTCATCTACACCATCGCCAAGCCCCACCATTAGCCTGACAGAAACTGCGATATACCAGGATACGCTTACTGCCCAAGTAGCGGAAGAAACCCTAGCGGCGCAATTTCTGCATGTCTGTGAAACAGCTTACGGTCCTCGGGAATATTCACCCAATGGGTTGTGGATGGCAGAGTTTTGTTATAGTGAAAAGGATCAAGACTATATTCTGACAATTTCAAAAAAAAGATACACAGATTTTGTGGAAACTGCTATATCAAGATTACATCCCGCCAATCGAATTTCCAAGCGGAGTGTTGTATGTTGTACACTGGCAGAAGGGTGGAAGATATGTATACTTCCTTTCTAATATAGGCGGCTCTGGCGCTGAATGCTTTTACAATGGCAGGAGGGAGCGCGAAGAGGGCTTGTTTAGACTCGATTTACAATCGGCTCGGACAACAGCAATCCTCCCACTGAATAGTGACTTTGGGTGGTATGCTTTTTCCTTTTCCCCCACGGACCAACTCTTAGTGTATGGAGAGCAGGCAAAAGATTTGAAGTTTCTTGATCTGATGGATGGAAAAAAAAGCAAAATTACTTCTGAAGAGAGTAATTACGAAACAGGCGGTTATTTGTGGTCATCAGATGGAATACAATTGGTGTATTCTCTTCTGACCTATGACGAACCAGGTGAAAGGGAAATTACTCATTACGCCTGGCTGATGTTCAAACCGGTAATGAACGAATCCTTCTCATATCTCCCGATAATTGTTTCTCAGCAATCTCATGGGCATCAAATAGTATTTTGGTTATCGAAAGACAAGGAAGAGATGGAAAGGTAATAATTCAATACGACTTGAGCACGAATAATATTGTCAGCGAATCTCCTGTTACCCCCTACCCGTAGTTGTACAAACCAGGACCGATTACTCCTCACTGTTTCACTGATTACTTCCCTTTACAATGGCTGCTTCGCAGGGATGCCCGCCTTGCGCGGATCATTCAATCAAGCCGAATTTTAAGCGGTCACTGCCGTATTTGGCACTTCTTCCGATTCCATGTGATAGAGGAAATCGGGGGCAAAATCCGCCCCGTTGGGCCAGGTAACCGTGCGGGAATTTCCATCCACAAAGGCTTTCGCAAAATAGGATAGATCGCGAAGAGGCTCGAAAATAGGCCCGTACAGTTCCTTCCGCAGGTTCACGCGTTTACGAACGCCATTATCGAAAGTCAATTCCAGCGAAAATCCACCGACAACTTTTACATGCGTGACATGAATAATCATTTGTGTCTCTCCTGTCAATCCAATGGCTCGATCTTTCGTAAAGGCAGACCTGCCCGCGCAAGTTCCCAATTCGCGCGGAGTTCCGCTTGATGAATTGCCGCCCATTCAAAAACCTTTGAACGGGTTGCGCGTGACAGACTTCCTTCAAGGATCATGATCGGATCAATGCCAATTTCTGCTTCGTCCTCGGCGCGTTCCGCGTGGAAATGCGGCGGTTGATGTTCGCGATAGAACATTGAAATCTTGATGCCGTCAAAGATGGAAATCGTAGGCATTTGTAATTTTGAGTATAAGCCTTTTCAATTTGAACGTCAACGCGCCCCATTTACAAAGGCTGTTTCGCCGGAATCCCCGCCTTGCGCGGATAGTTGACCGGCGTCGGGGCAATTTTGTCCACGACCACAAGATATCTTTCATCGTTCACATCCGGCAACTTCACCGGAATCAATTCCCTCAATTCCCCGCCTAGCAGTCTTATTGCCTTCTCCGCGGACTGCGTTTCGTCAGGTCCGCTCTCACCTTTCTGCGCGAGCATCGTCCCGCCGACCTTGACCAGCGGCAAAAGGTATTCGGTCAGGATGTTGAGGCTGGCTACCGCGCGCGCTACTGCCCAGCCATACTTTTCACGGTGATTCGGGTCTTGACCCACATCCTCCGCGCGAGCTTTGACGACCTGTACGTGTTCCAGCCCCAACGCGCTGACAATGTGCTGGCAGAACATCGCTTTCTTGCTAACCGATTCAACGAGGGTAAATTGTAGATTCGGATAAAGAATTTTTAGAGGGATGCCCGGAAAGCCTGCACCCGTACCAACGTCAATCAAACTGTCAGGCAGATTCGCCTTCCACGCCAGCACGCACGAGAATGAATCCAGAAAATGTTTGGTACGGATGGATTCCGCATCGCGAATCGCGGTCAGGTTGAATTTTTGATTCCACTCGAGCAACTCTCGTTCATAGGTGATCAACGCCATCGCCTGTCTCCCCGTGATGTGGACGTTGAACAACTCCTGCGCCTCGCGAACGAGTTTCTCCATGAAAAGATTATAAAGCAAAACAATACCCCTCTCCCGTTGGGAGAGGGGCAGGGGTGAGAGTAAAATTCACTTCTTTTTCTCTTGTTGCTTCACTTCCGCGGAGGCTTTCGATCTGCCGAACCTGCGGACTAGAGCGCGTCCGCCGAGGAAAGCGAGATAAAGCGGGATCGCAACCAGAATGAGCGCGGGAAGCGTATACAGCACGAAGCGGATGAGGAATTGTATGAAGCCTTGTGTGAAGTAGATCAAATCCTGGATCGCCTCGTTCGCTGTGCCTTGCAGTCTCCAGCCGCCGATCTCCACGGGCTGGACGGTTTCCTCTGCGATCAAGCGGATGCTGATGGCTGACGTTGAGGAGGATTCTTCGTAGTACTTAATCTGTCCTTTCAAGACCTCGATCTCGCTTTGGATCCTCTGCAATTCCGTGTACACGGCGAGCACATCCTCGGTCTCTTCGGCGGCGTCGAGGATCTCCAATAATTTTTTCTCTGCCGCTTGTTTGGCTTTGAGCTGTGACTGCAAGTCCACGTAGATGCTGGTTACATCTTCACCGGTGCGGTTTTCATAGTTGACTTCTACCGCACCTTCCTTGATCTTATCCAGCGCCTCGTCCAACCTCTCTGATGGCACACGGATGGTCATCGAGGCTTCCGGCGCTTCATTGCTGTTGGGACCGTAATACGTGGTGTATAGGTTTGACGAGACGACAAACCCGCCCATGGCGGTTGCCATGTCTGCGATCTCCTTCATGCGCGTTTTCGGGTCAGCAACTACGATGGCAAGATCCGCGTTTTGGATGACGAGCCGTTCCTGCGCCTGTGCAATCACCGTGTTTTTTACTTCTTCACTGGCAGGCAATGGAGCAAAGGCGTCCGATGCAGACGGCGCCTCCTGCGGAATATCATACTCAGGCGCGCCACCGCCGCCAAATCCCGGTTCATATACGACACTGCGGTAGGAACTACCAAAGCGGACCAAATTCATCAGCAAAGCCCCAACAAGCACAAAGGCGACCACTACGGATGCGATAATCAGAATTGGGCGTTTCATTGTTTTCTTCTCCTTCAATATCTAAGGTGATTTCACCTCAAAGACGAATCCCGGTGCACAATGTTCCCCTGCCTTCAGCACCCCACAAAAAATCCTTTACAAATTTGGGGAGGGGCTCACCAACCCTCCATCAGCCGAATCGCATGCTTCTCCGGAAGTTTCGCTTCGCGGATGCGCTTCTGCACATCCTCGATATTGTATTTCACGCGGCGCGGCTCCCACGTCTTGGCTTCAGTGTCATAGATCGCATAAGCCGCGCGCGGGTCGCGGTCGCGCGGTTGACCCACCGAGCCGGGGTTCATGATCAACCGCGGCTTCAAATTGACCACTTCCCCGGGGCGGATCGGCTCCAGAGACACGCGGTCGTTTTCTGCGTTGTGTCGGAACATGCACTGCAAATGAGAATGTCCCACCATGCACCACGGCGTGGTGAAGTGGTCGAAGTTCAGACGCGCCGAAAGCGAATTCAAAATATATTCCCAGACCGAATCGCGCGGACTTCCATGTACGAGGCTGGCATCTTCGCGTACCTTCAGATTTTGAGGGAGCGCGCGCAGAAAGTCCATATTATCCGCGCTTAGAACTTTCTCGTGATATTCCAGCGTCCGACGCGCATCGCCGTTGAACGCTTCAAACGGGATGCGTCCGATCACGGCTACATCGTGGTTGCCTAGCAGGCACGTGAGGTTTTTCATCTGGCGCACCTCCTCCACTACCGCGTTCGGGTCAGGTCCGTACCCTACGAGGTCGCCGAGGCACCAGATTTCATCCACCTCGCCGGCGTCTTTGAGCACCGCTTCGAGCGCGGTGTAATTCGCGTGAATATCCGAGATTACCAGAACGCGCATATCACTCCAGGAGTTTCGCAATCCGTTCGACCATCGTTTCAGCCACTTCCGTTTTGCTCATCAAAGGCAGGGATTCTTTGCGACCGTCCGCAAACAGCAACGTCACGCGATTATTTTCGACGGCAAAGCCGGCATCGCCCGCTGAAATGTCGTTCGCCGCGATCATATCCAACCCCTTGGATTCTAACTTACTTGACGCGTTTTCAAGCAGGTCGCGCGACTCCGCGGCAAACCCGACCAGCACGCGCGGACGCTTCGCCCCTCCCCTTTGGCTGGATACCGCTTTCAGGATGTCCTCCGTCGCTTCAAACTCAACCTGCGGAACCGCGCCGTTTTTCTTGATCTTATCCTTTGCCTGATTCCTCGGGCGGAAATCTGCCACCGCCGCCGCCATGACCAGCACATCGGCATTGGATGATTCTTTCGCCACAGCTTCAAGCATCTGCTTCGCGGTTTGCACATGCACCACACGCGCGTCCACCGGCGGAGTCAATGAAACAGGCGTTGTGATCAGTATGACTTGCGCGCCCGCGTCCACGGCGGCTTGTGCAAGGGCATAACCCTGTTTGCCCGAAGACTTGTTAGTCAGCACGCGAACCGGGTCGAGCGGCTCTTGAGTCCCGCCGGCGGTGACGATGACCTTCCTATCGGCGAGCAGACCGCCCCGTCCGAGAACGACGCGGATGTGTCCGATGAGGTCAGGCGTTTCGGGGAGTCTTCCTTTTCCAGTAAGGCCCGAAGCGAGATGTCCCTCCCCCGGTTCGATGATGTGCGCGCCGCGTTTTTTCAGCGTCTCGAGATTTTCTTGCGTTGCCGCGTGATCGTACATGCCGCCATCCATCGCGGGTGCGACGACCAAAGGGCATGTGGCGGCTAATGCCGTGACGGTGAGTAATGAATCAGCCTGACCGTACACGAGTTTGGCGAGAGTGTTCGCGGTGCACGGCGCAATGACGAGCAGGTCGGCATTGTGTCCCAAACCAACGTGCAAAACATGGGCTTCATCTCCCCACAGATCAGAATCTGTGTAGGCGCGGCGACCGGTGACCGATTGGAAGGTGAGTGGTGTGATGAATTTTTCCGCGGCACTGGTGAGTATCACATCCACCTGCGCGCCCGCCTGCGCGAGTTTTGAGGCGAGGTCCGCGGCTTTGTACGCGGCGATGGAGCCTGTCACCCCAAGGAGGATGCGTTTGTTGGAAAGTACGGACATACGAGTTGATTATACTTCCCCGGAACAGCGATGGATGACCCGGCATCGCTTTTTCAATGTTCACACCTTTGCGGGGAAAATTTCCTCCAAGCCACGCCACACGTCGTCGCGCCAGGCGGTGTAGCAATGACCGCCGGAAAATTCGCGATAGCTGACGTTGTATCCCTTCTCCTCTAATAGCGCGTGGATGCGGCGGTTATCCTCCAGCAGCCATTCGAGTTTTCCCGCGTCCATCCAGATTTTCAACTGCCGCGCATGACCGTGGCGGATCAGGTCTACTGCGGTGAAATCGCGCCCCTCGAACTCAAACACGCCAGACTGACTCAACACCTTGCCAAAAGTCTCCGGCATGCGCAAGCCGGTGTACATTGCCATCAGTCCTCCGAACGACGCGCCCAACACGCCATACGCGCCGGGATGGTCCTGGATGTCGATCAGTTTCAGTTGCTTGCGCGCCAGCGGAAGGATTTCGTGGTCGAGCCATGCGATGGTCGCGTCGGAGCAGGCGTATTCGACACTGCGGCGGCTTTTTCCGTTTTGCAGGAACGCGATCGCAATCGGGCGGATTCGCTTATCTGCGATCAGATTGTCCACGATGTTGGCAAGCCTGCCTCGATGCAAATAGTCGTAGCCATCGTACACGATCAACAATGGCACGGCTTCCCTCACGGGAGGCTTGTATAACCAGACATCGCGTTCGCCGTAATCCTGCAACATCCACGTGTCCACGCGGTGAGCGCTCAGCGCGCCGTTCGGCACGTCGGCGCGGCGCATCGAGAACGGCGAGGGCATGGTCTCGGGCATGTAAAAGAAGTTGTTGCGCGAGCCCACGCCGTTGTTCACGCTCTTGCGGTTCAACGGATCGGGGAATCGTTTTTGCGAGACGGGGTCGAAAAACGCGTATTCAAGATACGCGTCGCGGGGAAGCGTGAGGGAGACCGACCAGATTGATTTGGGCGAAGCAGGCGTAAGTGTGGAGACGAGACGTTTGAGCGGTTTGGGATTCTCCTCCCAGCCGTGCAGGTCACTTATCAAGTGCGGCGCGTTCTTGCCCTCCCAGATAAAAGTGGCGCGGTTCCCCTGAATCACGGGATTTCCAAACTCCTTGGCACGCTGAATCGTATCTTGCGAGGGCGTCATTTACTGAACGTTCCAACCAGCTCACCCTGCGCGAGGATATGACCTTCCATGGCTTTGAGCAGTTCGCCCTTGTCCGCGCCGGGGAGCAAGCCAACGGTTTCATCGAGCGCGTAGAGTTTGAAGACGTAGCGATGCGTTCCGCTCGGCGGACAGGGACCGTCGTAGCCGATGTCCCCCGATGAATTTTTGCCGACGAACGGACTCCCCTGACCTTCCGGCACGTTCTTGCCGGTGACCGGCAAATCCTCTGCTAGGCTCCGTGTTTCTGCCGGGATGTTGTACAACACCCAATGCACCCACGTGCCGACGGGCGCGTCGGGGTCGTCCATGATGAGCGCGAAAGATTGCGTGCCCGCTGGCGGATCGCCCCACGCAAGCGCGGGGGAAATGTTTTTGCCGATGCATGAGTATTTTGCCGGGATGGATGCTCCGTTCGCGAACGCGTCGCTGGTGAGCGTGAGTGTATTTGTCACAACTGCCTCCGTTGATTCAGCAGGTGAAGAACAGGCTAAGAGCAAAGTTGCAAGAATCACAAGGAAGAAGAAACGTTTCATGGTCGCAAGTATATCCCTCCCTTCGATTTTTCACCGGCCTTACCCGTCCCCCGTTTTGGTGGTACCCTGTCACAACTTCTTCATGAAATGCACGAGGCGATCTGCCTCGAAATAGCCGGTCTTCAGGTGTGCGTTGATGCTGGCTTCGTTCTCCAGCCATGTATCTGACGCCATTTCAGTGCACCCTTTCTCGCGCGCCCAATTCTCAGCGGCGAGAATCATCTCGGCGCCGAGTTTTTGCCCGCGGACATTCTCGTCCACGAACCATGCTTCGATGTATCCGACTGGGCTGGTCTGGCATCCTTCGGCGTAATCGCGCAGACTGGTTTCCACGAATGCTACTAAACCACCGTCTTCGCGGGAGGCGACGAACACTGCGCGCTCGCGATTGCCAAGAATCGCATCCATATCCAATTGGAGAAAGTCGGAAGGCAGGTGATACCATAACAACTGCCGCATTCTCAACCATTCGGGTTTATCAGCCGCGGTCGCGTGACGAATCTCGTAGCCCATGATTCTCAGCCAGATAAAGGACACTGGGTGCGAGGCAGATTATAGTCAATATCCCAACGCTGACAATGTTTCCCGCCTCTGTTCCACGGGCCCGCCTGCCGCGCCGACCTGACGCGTTATCTCAACTTCGGCACCCAGCGCGGCACGTTTTGGCAGTATTCCTCATACGTCTTGCCAAACTTATTTCGTAAAACCGGCTCTTCGAAGAAGATAATTAGAATGTGATATGTCACCAGAAAGAAGATGAAGTAAGCGACCAGAAGCGCAGAGCAGAACCAGATGATGAACCCAAACAGGACGAGCAAAGCACCCAGGTAGATTGGGTTGCGGACATGACGATACCATCCTGCAATGACCAAGTCTTTCGGCGGGTCGAGATGCGCCGGGGTGCCGCGCCCGTGACGGATACTGTCAACCGAACATTGAACGATCATCATGGAGCCGAGCGCCCACAGTGCAAAAGCCAGAAAGTGTAACGAGCCCAGATCGAAAAGCATTTTGTCGTACAAGGCGATTTGATACGGGAGATAGAACGTGAAGAAGCCATGCAAACTCCCCATGTAGACGATTGTCTTGAGGGTGTTCATCCAGAAACGTCTGACTTCGTGAGAAAATAGGCGAGCACCGCGATCGAGATGACGAACCATATCCCTCCCACCACGCCAATCACCCAGCGCGGGATGCCCCAGCTGGAAATGTCAACGGGTAATAGTCCGAAGTAAATGAGCAAGACGATGCCGCTCAGAACGGCGTCGACCGCGCTGGCGATGATCAAGACCGTGCGTTTGGTTTGGGGATTGTCCATCTCATCCTCTCTTCTTCAACCACTTCAACAACTTGTCCGTGGACCAGCCGTTGATCACCTCATTCTTCGTCAGCCAGGCGCGGCGGGCAACCGCGACGCCGTAGAAGCGCATGTCCATATCCTCTTCAGAATGTGCGTCGGTATTGATGCTGATGGGAATACCAAGTTCCTTCGCGCGGCGCGCGTACGCGTCGTCGAGATCGAGCCGTGCAGGATGCGCGTTGATTTCCATCGCCACGCCGGTTTCCGCCGCGGCTTGCAGGATGGCTTCCATGTCCAAATCCGCGCCTTCGCGGTCTGGAATCAGGCGTCCCGTGGGGTGACCGATGATATCCACGTGCGGGTTGCGGATGGCTTTGATCACGCGCTCGGTCACTTTGTCGCGCGGCTGTCGCAGTGACGTGTGCATCGAAGCCAGCACCAGATCAAGCGTCGCGAGAAATTCATCAGGATAATCGAGCGAACCGTCGGCTTTGATCTCCACTTCCGACGCGTGCAAAATCAAAATCTCATCGCCGAGTTGTTTTTGAATTTTCTTGATCTCCGCGGCTTGCTTTTCGTGATCCTCCATCTTCAAGCCTTGTGTCACGCCGAGGCTCGCCGAATGGTCGGTGAAGGCGATGACCTTCATGCCGCGCTTTGCGGATGCGCGCGCCATCTCGAGCATGGATAACTTCCCATCGCTCCACGTGGAGTGCATTTGCAGATCGGCTTTCAGGTCTTTGAGTTCGATCAACTTCGGAAGCTTGTTTGCTTTCGCGGCCTGCACTTCGCCTTTGTCTTCGCGCAATTCGGGAGGAATCCACGGCAAGCCCAATGTTTTATAGACTTCCTCTTCTGTCGAACAGAAAATTTCTTTTCCGCCTTTTACTTTCTTGAACGAATGATCAGAGAGTGACAAGCCCTTATCCAACGCGAGTTGACGTAATTGCACGTTGTGGTCTTTCGAGCCGGTCGCGTATTGCAGCGCAGTGCCAAACTCCTGCGGCGGATGCACCCACACCTGCGCACGCACGCCGTCGCCAAACTCGATGCTGGATTTGAACTCTCCCTTTCCTAACACACGTGAAACATTCGGTAGATTCGTGAATGCTTCCATCACCGCAGCGGAATCTTTTGCCGCGACCAAAATGTCGAGGTCGCCGACCGTCGAACGCATCCTTCGCAAACTTCCAGCGGGTTGCGCGTCCACGACTCCCTTCACCTTTTTGAGTTGCGCGATGATGCTTTGCGCGAGCGGATACGCCCGCCCAAGCGGAAGCCTGCCTGACCTGCGTGACAACGATGCAATACCTTCAAGGATCGCGCTCTCAGACTTGGCGCCCATGCCGGGCAAACCGCGAAGTTTCCCGTTTTTCGCGGCAGACTCAAGTTCCGAAAGACTCGTGATTCCCAGTGTCTTCCAGATCATGGCGATCTTTTTCGGTCCGAGCGACGGCACGGCTAACCACGATGCGAGTTCCTCCGGCACTTCCTTTTTGACTTTTTCGAGAAATTCGAGTTTGCCTGTGGAAAGCAATTCGTCAATTTTTTCGGCGATGGCTTTACCCACACCGGGAATATCTTCGAGCTTGCCCTCTTTCCAATATTCTGAAGCATCACGCCCAAGTCCCAGCAGGCTTTCAGACGCTTTGCGATAGGCGAGGGTTTTGTAAATGATCTCGCCCTTGATCTCGAGCAGGTTGGCGATAAGCGTGAACGTGTCGGCAAGTTGCTTGTTGTTCATGGCGCCTCCAATGCGATTATACTCTCGGCACCATGAATCACAACGACCACGTGAATTTGCTTCGACCCGCCAATCTGACTCAAGGCGGGGTCTATGCTGATTTCGGCGCGGGAAGCGGCGCGTTCACATTAGCGTTGCGCGAATTAGTTGGACTCGATGCGACGATCTATGCAGTGGATAAGGATAAGTCTGCGCTGCGCGGTCTGGAAAATTCTCACCGCGCTCGGTTCGATTCGACGGATAGCTTGATTCTGCTTAACCAAGACTTTTCCCGCCCTCTTGAAATTCCGCCGCTTGACGGAATCGTGATGGCAAACTCACTGCACTTCTTCAAGGATAAAGAAAAGATTCTTCATCACGTGCGCGGATTCCTAAAGCCCCACGCTGCGCTCTTGCTCGTCGAATACAACGTGGACAAAGGCAACCTCTGGGTGCCACATCCACTGGCGTTCAAATCGTTTCAAGCTCTTGCGCCGCGCGCCGGCTTCACAGAACCGCGTCCGCTGGCGAAAGCCCCTTCACGGTTTTTGAAAGAGTTTTATTCGGCTGTTGCATATCGGATATAGAAAGGATGATCTTTGGTTCGATCTTTTGCAAAAGTCTTCGCAGCCACAAGGATCACAGAGAAAATGAGTATAAAGAGCACTTCTCAAAGGTCTCCGTGCGCTCCGTGGTAATATGTAGACATCCTTATGCAAGGGGTCATTGTTATGGGGTCAGCCATGCAATGTAATCAGAGCCTTTCCACTCGCTTAGTGATCGTGAGCCGTCGGACAGAAAGATGCTCATGAAATTAGAATACTGGCTCACCGAATAGCTTGAAACCAGCAGGGACTCACCGTTCATCTGCAGCGCAGGAGTTGCATAGATTCCCTCTCTGCGGGCGACGACCTGTTGAGTTGACGTGTCGAAGATCTCGGTCCAGGGTTCGCTCTCTGTCCAGTTGCGCAGGTAGAGGAAGCTGCCATCGGGCGAGAGGGACAGGTCAGCCGCATCCATTTCGAAGTGCTCCACGCGGCTTGCATTATCGGTGCGGATGATCTCCAAGCCGAGCGGAGTGTAGTTCGTCTGCCATTGTCCGTATTTGTTTTGCACAGTTTCACTGCGCATTCCGACCGCATACAGGAACTGACCATCCGGCGAGACAGCAGCCTGTTTGTTCGTCCCATCGCTAATCTTGGCATGAGCGATACCGGCGGTAAACGATAGCAGCTGTTCGAACCAACTCAACTCAGTTCGGATATCGAGCGTCTCGACTTTCTGTGCGTCGAAGTCCACGATGGTCAACTGATCGGAATCGGCATGAACAATGTAAAGGGTATTGTGATCTGGCGCAAAGACCACAGCAGGCAATAGATAGATGACTGTGCCGGGTTGATTTAGGTCGGGCGTGGTGGTCTCGTCCTTCGGGTAGAGTCCATCGCGCACGGACTTCAAATCCACAGACCAGCGCGGATTCAAGTCTGCCGCGTCGAGCAGGCGGACCTGCGGCGAACCTCCGCTGATCTCGTTTTCTGTGAAGCGATTCTCGACCATGATTCCGTACAGCATCAGCAGTTGATTGTCCGCGGTGAATTTCAGGCGTGTGATGAGAACCTCCTGATCTTCTTGAGACGCAATGACCGCCTTTTCGAGATCGAATACAGTCAGTGTATTGGTGGAATCCTGCTGGGCAATCGCCAGTTGCTTTCCGTCCGGGCTGAAAACGATGCTGCTCACCCAGCCGTTCAATTTCAGATCGAAGCGCCGGGTCTTCCAGCTCGTCAGGTCAATCAACAGTAGACTGCCATTGGTGCCGGTATCGTTGGGGAAGGTCACCGCGGCAAGCGTGCGCCGATCCGGTGAGAAGGCGGAGGAGTAATTTTGACCAAATGGAATAGGCTCATAACCGGGCAGAGCCATCCCTGTGGCGGGGTCGAGCGGATAAAGCAGGTTGCCCTCTGCGCGTCCCGTCCATTCGACGGCGAGCAGGCTATTCTCGAACGTCGCTTGAGAGACGGACTTATCTGGGATGTCGGTTGGTTCCGTTTTGACCGAAGGCGCGGCGGGTGAATTAGTTCCGGGAGTTCCACAAGCCGCCAGAATCAGGGAAAGTATCAGTAAAAAAGTGGGGAGTCGCATGGGAGGGTCCTTCTTTCATTGGATGTTCACAGACGATACACCGCCCATGCAATGCGGGTTCCCTCAGAATTCCCGTCCTGCCTGTCGCAATTCCGTCACTTGCAAACCCGCGCCGCCCGGCAGACCGATCACCAGCGATGACAAGCCAATGATCCATTGAATTCCCCAAACAGGGAGAAGAAAACCTGCCAGCGCGCCGCCCAGCGGAGTTGCCCCTTGCATCAACGTTCGTAGCAATGCGAATGTTCTGCCGCGCATGTCAGGCGGGATGACTTGCATTCGCAAAGTCTGTGCCCAGATGGTGAGCGGCGCGCTGAAGAATCCCAGAAGAAAGAGACCAAGCGCAACTGCCCAGAATTTTGCGCCGATCAGAAGAAACAATAGACTCACCCCTGAAAGAATCTGCGCGAGCGCGATCCGTTTGCCAAGCGTGATGTTCATTGTGAGGCTTCCCGCCAACCAGGCGCTAAGGACTTCGCCGAGTGCCAACGCGCCGAGCAGAGCGCCGAAAACTTGAGAACTGTTCTCCGCGATTTGATTGGAAACCAACGGGAGGAAAACCGTCAGCGCGCCGAGCCCGACGTTCGCCGCCATGAACATTAACGTTGTAGAAAGAAGCACTTTGTTGCGAATCATCAATCGGACGGCGTCCATAATTCCGTACCAAGTAGTTTCACTTTCGTGTGACTCAGTCGCAGGTTCCTGCACTGAGACCAGCAACAGGGTGATGGCGAAAATGAAATAAGAGACAGCATCGAAGATGACGACATTTGTTGACCCGATCCAGACGATGAGCAGACCTGCAAGCGGCGGTCCAATCACGTTGCTCACGGTGTAACTCAGAGTTTCCATGGCATTGGCAGTATCGAGTTGATCTTCTTTGACGAGAGAGGGAATCAACGTCGGTCCGCCGGCGAGTGAAATCATCAACAATGCGCCATAGACCGCGGCAAAGACATACACGTGCCAGATTTCGAGCCTGCCCAACGCGCTGAGGATCGGGATGAGCGCGAAAACCAATCCACGGATGAGATTATCCACGATCATTACGCGGCGTGCGCCGAAGCGGTCGAGCAGCGGGCCCGCAATGAAGCCACCGAGCAGAATCGGCGCGGTGTAGGCAACGGTCAGAATCCCCAATGCCTGCGCGGACTTGGTCTCTTCGAACACAAGCCACGTCAGCGCCACGCGGGTCAGGGAATCTCCAACGGACGACAAGGTGAATCCCGACCAGAAGGCGAGAAAGTTCTTGTTGCTCAGAATGTCGCGATATGAGTTGAGTTGTAGTTTTGCCATCGAGAGTAATAACCGCAGACGAACTTGAGTTATCTTAAGTGATCTTAGATTCATGCTTCAACAGGAATTGCTTGCGCCACAAACCACCGCCGTAGCCGGTCAGTTCGCCATTCGAGCCAATCACCCGATGGCACGGAACAAGAATGGCGATGCTGTTGTCTCCATTTGCTTTTGCCACGGCGCGGACCGCTTTCGGCGCGCCAATGATTTCAGCCTGTTCCGTGTACGAACGAACCGAGCCGTACGGAATCGCCCGCAACGCCTCCCACACCTTTTTCTGGAACGGCGTTCCCGGTGCGACGATGGGTAGCCGAAACTCTTTTCTCTTCCCTAAAAAATATCCCTGCAATTGCCTGTCCAACGCATGGAGGAGATCGGATGAACCGGGCACAAACTTCGTCTTCAGTGTTTTGCTCAATCGCTTGATCTGTGTTTCCAACATTCGCCTGTCAACAAATTCCAACAGGCAAATACCTTCTTCGGTCGCGCCAGCCCGCATGTTCCATCGGCTTGCAAATCTTGCAGGGACGATATCCTTGCAGGAGCGCATCCCGCGCTGAAGTGAAAAATTCCACGTTCTCACGCTTGGGCATACGTGCACTGCACGTCGGGCGGCAGAAGATTCCCGTCGTCTTTACCGCAACGACAAAAATTCCCTCGAAGGTGCTGTCGCGCCGCGACAACGCGGAATAAAAGACATCAAAGTACGGCTGGACGGTTTCCATCGCGCCATCCTACCACAAACGGATTCCCTGACAACCGAAAAATCAACACCCTCACTGCAGGGATGAGAAAACCGCTTCTTACCTGACCGTCAGCCAGACTCCCGCCAAGACCACCGCCATCCCAATGACACGCGTCGCGTCCAACGACTTGACAGCCGCGCCCAGAAAACCGCAATGGTCGAGGATCGTTCCCACCAAGAGTTGACCCGCGACGATGGTCGTGATCGCCGCCGCCACCCCAACGCGCGGTATCGTGTAACTGATGGAAGCGACCACCACCAACCCGAACACGCCCGCGCCGAGCAGATACCACGGCAGGCTCCGCCACTGACCCAACTTACTGCCATACGCCAACAAAGGAATCAACGCGAGGATCGCTCCGCCAGCGTGGATAACGAACACGCTCTCGAAAACTCCGAGCCGTTGCGTGAGCATGCTTGCCATCGGACTTTGCAAGCCCACTGCCACGCCGCCGCAAGACCGATGAGAATGATGAGGAATATCGATTCCATGTTGAGTCTTCCTTTTTATTTCGATGATACCATTTGCTGATTTCGGAGCGGATTAGATTCTCAGATGATTCGTGCTTCAAAAAATAGGGTAAGATTTTAGAGAGGAACCAGTGGCTAAAACATCCAACCCACCCAGATTCGACCCTGCTTCGTACTCGAAGATCACACTGAACGACCTCGTGGTCTATTCCATTTACTACCTGCACAAGCAGAGGTCGGAGATCGCCGCCGAAGATGTGATTTCAGCCTGCTTTGTCCTATTCCCGAAGCGGTTCGCCCTTCGGAAATACCCGCAATGGCCCGACTCGGGCATCGTCAGCCGGCGCTGGGGCGATTGCAAAAGCAAGGGTTATTTGCGCGGCAATGCCGTTAAAGGATTCGCACTGACCGCGCGGGGCTCGAAGCGTGCAGAAAAGGTGGAGAAAGCGCTCGGCAAGCCGTTGAAACCGATCCGTGTCCGAAAGCCTACAGCGTCCCTGAAGGGGAAGGCTGAGCGACCAGTTGTCCCTGCGGTGGAGGCGGTGCATCCCGAACTCAAAGCCCATGCAAAGAAGTATGTCCGTTCGATGGAGATGTCCGATGCGTACAAGAATTACAAAAAAAGAAAACCGCTCAACGAGTTCGATTTTCGAAGTTTATTGCTGTGCACGATGGAAACGCCGCCTGAAACTCTTACACGGAATCTCGAGCAGTTCAAGGAATACGCAAGCCTTCTAGCGCGGGACGATATGTTGAAATTCTTGGCATTTTGCGCAGATACGTTTGCTCACATGCTCAGCAAGCCGAGCGAACCTGCGAAGAAGAAACGCCGTGTGAAGAAAGGCAAGTAGATTGACAAAAAGTCGAAAACTGCAATACGCCGACCGGGTCGCCCTGCAACAGGCGGATCAGGCGATCCGCAAGGACGTATTGCGCGCGCTGGTCGAGATCATCACCAACAGCAACGACAGTTACTCGCGCCTCGAGGACGCGGGGTTGCAGTCGAGCGAAGCGAATGGTGAGATCATCATTGATGTCCTGCGCAAGCACAAGAATTCCGTCATCCGTGTGCGCGATTTTGCCGAAGGCATGGACGACGCGCGGATGGATGTGGTGGTCGGTACGTACGGCGAAGCGACCAGCGGATTGAAAGAGGATATGCACGTGCGCGGCATGTGGGGCCGCGGACTCAAAGATGCCATCTTTGGGCTGGGATATGGTTACGTCAATTCGTTCCGCGACGGCAAGCTGTATCGAAGTTCGCTCTTGCTGAAAGACGGCGTGCCAACCTTCAATCTGGATGACCCAATCCCCGCGACCGATGAGTTGAGGGAAAAACATGGGATCCCCGAGGGCAACGGCACGGAGATCGAGATCGTCGTTTCGCGCGAAGACGTCAAAATGCCCCAGTTCGAGAACCTGCGCAATTACCTGCAAAGGCACTTCGAACTGCGTACCATCATGGGCAACCCCGCGCGGTTGATCATTTTGCGAAGCCTTGCCAGCCTGAGAAAAGTAAAGCACGAATATGTGCTTTCGTACAAGCCGCCGGTGGGCGAACAGGTGCTCGACGAACAATTCGAGGTCGAAGGCTTTCCCGCCTCGGCGCATCTGCAGTTGTTGAGGTCGAAAGTTCAGCTTTCGACGCGCGGCGAGGAGGGTGATTACGCCGACGCCGGTCTGTTGGTCATCAGCCGCGGCACCATCATTTCATTGACCATGCTCAAGTTCGAGAACGATCCGTATGCGTCGTTCTTCTACGGCTCGCTCGAATGCGATTATCTGCACGACCTGCTCAAGAACGACGAACCCGTGCTGACCGCCACGCGCGACGGCATCAACTGGACGCATCCGTTCGCGAAGGTGTTGAAGCACGAAGTGGAGACGCGCATCGAGCCGTTGGTGCAGGTGGAGCGCGAACACGCCATGCAGGACGAGCAGATGAAGCTCGACAAAGCCCTGCGCAAGAAACTCGATAAGACCGTCCGCGAGTTGAACGTCATCGCCTCTTCTGAATTGAGCGACGGGCGGGCGCCCTCGGAAGGAAAGAGGAACGAGCCGCCTCCCTCCGGACTTGGGTTTGCCCCCGAACGGATCTATGTGCAAACGGGACAGACCGTCACGTTCAAGTTGCGCGCGAGAATAGACGACAAGGTGCGTGACGGCGCCACGGCTTTCATCGTTTCGGACAACGCCGAAGTGGATGTGTTGACCCCGAAGGTGCAGGTGCGAGCAATGAAAGACCACCCCAATCTCGGCGTGGCAAAAGTTCAAGTAGAGGGCAGGCAGGTCGGGAATGAGGGCGTGGTGACAGCCTACATGAGCGACCTCAAGGCGAGCGCGTTGGTTCAGGTACGCTCGAAGAAAGAGGCGATTGACGATGGCCAGTCGAAGAAACACCACGGGCTGTTCAACGACATCCGCTTCGACGACCGCATGGACCCGCGTCAGCGCGTCTATCTGGACCGTGTCAACTCCACCATCGTGGTCGCGACCGCTGCGCCGTCGGTCAAACGCTATTTGGATCCCCAGCGCCGGCTCGACACTTCGGTGCAGGGACAGATCCTGCTTGCCGAGTTAATCACCGAGGCGGTGTGTCGCGAGATCGCGCGGCAGGGCGTGGAAAGCGGAAAGTTCCTCGCACCCGAGGGCGCCGAAGCGGACGCGGTGCAAAGCCATTTCATCCGCTTGCAGAACCGCTACGCGCACATGATTCACAGCGTGATCGTGACGAAGAATGAGGCGTAAAATCTAATCACGACCGGGGGAATGTTTTGGGAGGCGTCTTACGAAGTTCGACTACTCAGCGCGCGGACGGCGAGAATCGCCAGCGCCAATGTCGAAACGATGAACCAGCCGAACCAGATCAAGTCGGGAAGCTCGGTGAACGAGAACAGACCGATGTGCATGAACGAGATGATCACCGTCGAGTTGGATCATGCCAGCCTGCAGGAAGGCGCGGATCAGGAGAAACTTCATGAAGATCATGCCAACCAGTGGGGTTTCTTCCTGATGAACCTCAAGGGCTATCTGGAAGCCGCCATGGATTTGCGCAAGGAAAAGTTGAACATGATCACCCGATGATCCAGCCGCATTTTCGCGGCAAGGATAAACAAGGACTCGGAGTTCGAGGCTTCCGAGTCTTTTGATTCATTCTTATCATAACCATGCAAAGTTCATCTCAGTTTAGGCGTATTTTCCTGCGGCTCAACGGTTGACCGGATTCTCATCATCCGCATCCCACATTGTTGGGTTGGATAAGATGTAATCGGTTATATTTTGTAGTTCCTTGTCGCTGCGGATGATGTGTTCATGATAATTTCGCTGCCAAATTCCTGTTTCGTTCATTTCTCGTCCGATTCGTTTTGTGACCGCAGATTTGTAAGAACCGATAATTGCACCCAATGAACCAGACAAAACGCCGCGTGGTTGTTTTCGTAGGGGCGACGCATGCGTCGCCCCTACATCATTGATAACAATAGTCCCATGAATATGATTCGGCATGATGACATATGCCTCCAATTCGATATGTGGAAAATGATCTGGTATCTCTCGCCAACATTCATCCGCAATTTTCCCGCGCGGACTTAATCTCACATCCCCATCCACCACCTCCCCGAACAGACATTCTCTCCGCCACGCAACGATCGTGACAAAATAACCTCCCGCAGATGAATAATCGTAATTCTTCAATCGAACCGAGTGCCGATGGTCCTTGTTTGGGTCAAATTTTGTCATATGAAAATTATAAATCTTTGCATGGGTAGGGGCGAGGTTCCCCCGCCCCAAGTTCCACGCCCAATTACACAACCCACCCAAAATATGGGACACGGGGACCGTGTCCCTACACCACCTTCCTATACCTCCCCCTCCCCAAAAAGCGGACCACGCCTTTATCCCGCAAAGGTTGCAATTGCTGCCTCACTTTCGCCTTGACATTGTGATTCTCGGGGTGTTTCGCTTTCAAACCCCTCTCTAATCTCCCCTGAAGGGGAGAAGCTATTTGCTCTTCAAATTACACGTCAACTTGAACACTATTACGCCATCAAAGAGAACAGAAGTCAACCCCATGCCATCTCCTTTAGGAGTTCAGGGGCGGACAGGTGGGAAGAAAGTTGAGATGTACATTAACAATCTAAATGTGGCATGATATTCCCTGCAAACAACCACATGAC
>Ga0187893_10002225_pt1 | contig 43336 bp, 41 predicted proteins | sample MA1701074metaG_FD_139574 | JGI IMG/M metagenome (GOLD analysis project Ga0187893, IMG submission 139574) | White microbial mat communities from a basaltic lava cave in the Kipuka Kanohina Cave System on the Island of Hawaii, USA - MA170107-4 metaG ... | reverse complement strand
GCAGGTCCGGTTGACTTCGCTCGCCTGCGGCTCGCTGCGCGCGCCACTGCGTGGCGCTTGCGGGCGCGGCCGCCCCCGCGGGACATCGGCCCGCGGGCCGATGTCGGGCCGCGGACCGCGCCCATCTCGCATCAGACGCCGAGCTAGACCCCGATCCGCTCTGCGACGAAGCGCGCGAGCGCGGCGGCGCTCTCGGGCTCGACCTCTTCCTCGAGCACGAAGCACGCGCTCGCGCCGGGCCAGGCCGGGTCGAGCTTCACAGCGTCCTTCGCGGTCGTGATCCAGCGCAGGCTCGGGTCGAGGCCCGCGAGGTCTTCGCGCGCGTAGCGATGGTGATCGCGGAACACGCGCCGCTCGGCGACCTGCGCGCCGAGCTCGGCGAGCTCGCGCGCCAGCCGGTCGGGGCGCGCGATCGCCGCGAGCAGGCCGACGCGGCGGCCGCGCAGCTCCTCGAGCGGCGTGCTCGCGCCCGAGCTGAACGCGCGCAGGCCGAGCTTGCGCAGCGCGACGCGGAAGCGCGGCAGCCGAGCGGGCAGCCGCGCCGCGCCGGGCGGCTCGGGATCGCCCGGCGACGCGCGCGTGAACACCAGCGCGTGCGCGCGCGCGAGCGCGCCAACCGGCTCGCGCAGGGGACCGCGCGGCAGCCCGTGGCCGTTGCCGAGGCCGAGCCGCGCGTCGAGACAGACGAGGTCGAGATCGCGCGCGAGCCGGTGGTGCTGGAAGCCGTCGTCCAGGATCAACACCCGCGCGCCGAGCTCCGCGATCGCGCGCCGGCCGAGCTCGGCGCGCTCGACGCCCGCGAGCACCGGCACGCCGGGCGCGCTCGCCGCGAGCAAGAGCGGCTCGTCGCCGGCTTCGGCCGCGGAGAGCAGGACGCGCGCGCCGTCGGAGACGATGCAGGCCTCGCGCCTGCGCGTGCCGCCGACGCCGCGCGAGAGCAGCGCCACGCGTTGCCCGTGCGCGGCGAGCTCGCGCGCCAGGAACGCCGCCACCGGCGTCTTCGCGGAGCCGCCCACCGCGAGGTTCCCGACCGAGATCACCTTCGCCTCGAGCCGCGCGCGCGCGCGCAGCCCGGCCTCGTACGCACGACGGTGTAGCCAGGCGCCGGCCGCGTACGGCCACTCGGCGAGCAGGAGCGGAGCGAGCGCGATGCGGCGCGCGAGGCTCTCCTCGGAGCGCCAGATCAGCTCCGGCACGTCAGCCGCTCGCCGCGAGCACGCTCGCGAGCACGCGCCCGGTCGCGCCGCGGTGCGCGTCGAGCTGTTTCGCGGCCTCGCGCGCCGGCGCGTTGCGGTCGGGCGCGGCCCACAACGCGAGCAGCGTGTCGGCGAGACCCGCGGCGTTCTCGACCCGGTGGAGCACGTGAAGCGGCGCGAGCAGGTCGGCCTGCGTGCGCTGGTTCTGGACGTACGGTCCGTGCACGACCACGCGCCCGGCCTGCACCGGCTCCACCAGGTTGTGTCCGCCGACGTGCGCGAGCGACCCGCCGACGAACACGAGCTCCGCCAGGCGGTACAGGCTCGCGAGCTCGCCGACGCCGTCGAGCACCACCACGTCGCAGCTCGCCGCCCCCTCGGAGCGCAGGCCGACGCTCGCGCCGCGGCGCCGCACGGTCTTGCACACGTCGGCGCAGCGTTCGGGGTGGCGCGGCGCGAGCACCAGCCGCAGGCCCGACGCGCCCGCGCCGACGACGCGCCGCCAGGCCTCGAGCAGCGCCTCCTCCTCGCCGGGGTGCGTGCTGCCGCCGACCAGGAACGGCCCCGCGCCGAGCGCTTCGCGGAGCGCCGCCGAGGGCTCGGGCGGCGCCTCGCGGTCGAGCTTCAGATCGCCGACCACGCGGCAGCGCTCGCTCGCGGCGCCGAGCGCGACGAAGCGCTCGCGGTCGACGGCGCTGCGCGCGCCGATCTCGTGCATGCGCGCGAGCAGCGGCCGGAAGAACGGGCGCAGCAGCCGGTAGCGCGGCAGGGTGCGATCCGAGATCCGCCCGCCGGCGACGATCACGCGCGCGCCGCGCTGCTCGGCGGCGTGGATCAGCACCGGCCAGAGCTCCGTCTCGACCAGCACCAGCACGTCGACGCGCGCGCGCGAGAGCGAGGCGTGGATCAGGCCCGGCAGGTCGAGCGGCATCAGCCGCGCGCGCACGCGCGGCAGGCGCGCGCGCAGGCGGGCGCGCCCGTTCAAGGTGAGCGCGGTCGCGATCACGGGCACGCGCTGGTCGGCGAGCGCCGACAGCAGCGGCACCGCGGCCTCGGCCTCGCCCACGCTCGCGACGTGCACCCAGACGGTGCCGACCGGCATGCTCGGCAGCGGCTGCAGGCGCTCGAGCAGCGACCCGCGCGGGCCGAACGCGCCCAGCCCCCACGCCACGAGCAGGAGCGGGAGCGCGAACGCGAGTCCGAGCACGAGCACGACTTCGTAGACGGCGATCACCGGCGGCCCGCCACCTCGAGCGCGAGATCGGCGACGCGTTCGGCCGCGCCGGGCGGGCCGAGCTCCGCTGTCGCCCGCGCGAGGCGCGCGCGCATCGCCTCGCGCGCCGCAGGATCGCGCACGAGCTCCGCGACCAGCGCCGCCAGCGCGGCCGGCCGCGCCTGCGCCTGGATGCGCTCGGGCACGACGCCGTCGCCCGCGATCAGGTTCACCATGCAGCTCGACGGCACGCGCGCGATCCGGCGCGCGAGCTCGAAGGTGAGCGGGCTCGTGACGTGCGCCACGACCAGCGGCACGCCGAGCAGCGCGGCCTCGACGGTGGCGGTGCCCGCCGCGCTGATCAGGCAGGTCGAGGCGGCCATCGCCTCGTGCGAGCGGCCGCGCACCACGCGCAGCCAGTCGGGCGCGTCGAACGACTCGGCGGCCAGCGTCGAGGCCACCACCAGCTGGACCTGCAGCTCGGGCAGCGCCGCGCGCGCCAGCCGCGCGGTCTCGCGCAGCACCGGCCAGTTGCGCTCCACTTCGTTGTGTCGGCTGCCGGGCAGCAGGCCGAGCACGGGGCGCGCGGGATCGAGGCCCAGCGCGCGCGCCAGCTCCTCGCGCGAGCGGCCCTGGTGGAACGCCGCCAGCCGGTCGACCAGCGGGTGGCCGACGAAGCGCGCGTCCACGCCGGCCGCGCGCAGGATCGGCTCCTCGAACGGGAAGATCACCGCCACCGCGTCGCAGCGCCGCGCGAGCTTGCGCACGCGGCCGGGCCGCCAGGCCCAGACCTGCGGCGCGATGTAGTACAGCACCGGCACGCCCGAGCGCTTCGCGACCGCGGCCAGCGGCAGGTTCAGGTCGGGCGAGTCGACGAACACCGCGAGGTCCGGCTTCGGAGCGCCGGTGAGCGCGCGCCGAAGCCGCGCGTACGCGCCGAGCACGCGCGGCGCGCTCGACAGCACCTCGACCAGCCCCGCGATCGCGAGCTCGGACTGCGGCACGATCGGCCGGAAGCCGGCGGCGTCCAGCGCTGCGCCGCCCAGTCCGAACACGTCGAGCTCGAGCGCGCGCTTGCGCAGCGCCTCGACCAGCGCCGCCGCGTGCAGATCGCCCGAGGCGTCGGCGGTCGACAGGAACACCCTCAAATCGGATTGCCCTGGGCGTCGACCTCGATCGGCTCGATCGCCTCCTGGATGCGCAGCGCCAGGTCGAGCGCGCGGTAGCCGTCCTCGCCCGAGACCTCGGGCTCGGCGCGCGTGCGCACCGACTCGGCGAACGCGCGGTCCTGCGCGAGCAGCGCGTCGGCCGAGTCGAGCTCGAGCTTCTCCGCGGTGATGCGCGGCGCCTCGGCCGAGCCCGGCACGCCCTCGCGGCGCACGACCGTGATCTTGTTCTCGCCCAGGTCGATCGACACGTAGGCGTCGTGCTGGAAAAGCCGAACCTTGCGCAGGCGCTCGATCGACACCCGGCTCGCGGTCAGGTTGACCACGCAGCCGTTCGCGAGCCGCAGCCGCGCGTTCGCGATGTCCTCGGTCTTGGAGAGCACGGCCACGCCGACCGCGTCGACGCTGGTCGCCTCGTGGCCGGCCAGCTCGGCCACGATGTCGAGGTCGTGGATCATCAGGTCGAGCACGACCGAGACGTCGGTCGCGCGCGCGGGGTACGGGCCGATCCGGTGCGCCTCGATGAAGCGCGGCCGCGAGAGCGCGGGCCGGATGGCCCGGAAGGCGCGCGAGAAGCGCTCGATGTGGCCGACCTGCAGGATGCGCCCGCGCGCGGCGGCGCGCTCGATCAGGTCGCGCGCCTCGGCGCGCGAGGTCGCGATCGGCTTCTCGATCAGCACGTCGAGGCCCGCGTCGAGCAGGAAGCCCGCGATCCGCGCATGCTCGACCGTCGTGACGGCGACGCAGGCGGCGTCGGCCGCGCCCGCGACGCTGTCCAGTGTCGGGAACGCCGGCACGTCGTGCTTGCCCGCGGCCTCGGAGGCGCGCGCCGGATCGACGTCGTACACGCCGGCGAAGGTGATCGCGCCCTCGCGCGCCAGCACGGCCAGCTTGTCCGCGTGGAGCCGGCCCATGTAGCCCACGCCGACCGCGGCGATGCGCGGCAGGCTCACGCGCGCTGCTCCCCGTCCGTGGGCGCGGAGCGCGCGGGCGTGGGCGCGGAGCGCGCGGGACGCGCGAGGCCGACCACCGCGACGCCCGCGGCTTCGGCCAGCGCGAGCGTGCGCTTCTGCTCCAGCACGAGCGTGCGCCCCGCCTCGAGCCCGATCGCGCGCAGCTGGCACTCGCGCGCGACCTCGATCGTGCCCGGACCGATCACCGGCACGTCGAAGCGCATGTCCTGATCGGGCTTGGCCGCCTTCACCAGCACCGCGCCGGCGCCGAACTCGGCGCTGCGCCGCACCATCCGGTCGGTGCCCTCGAGCGCCTCGACCGCGAGCACCGTGCCCTGCCGCACCACGCAGGCCTGGCCGACGTCGTGCGCGCCCAGGCTCTCGATCAGCCGCATGCCGAGCGCCAGATCCGCGCGCAGCGCCGGATCGAGCGGCCCGCCGCACAGGTCGCCGGCGCGCGTCATGCGCTCGCCCAGGTGGCGGGTCGACTCGACCACGAGCATGCCCTCGGACTCGAGCTCGCCGGCGACCGCGCGCAGGAGCGCGTCGTCGCCGCGCGCGCGCAGGCTCGCGAGCAGTGCGAGCGCGCGCGCGTCGGGCTTGAGCCGGCTCGGATCGCGCAGCAGGTTCGCCTTGCTCACCGCCCCGGCCAGGATCACCTCGCCCGCGCCGGCCTGCTTCAAGAACGCGATCAGCGCGCCGAGCTGGCCGGCGTTCAGCCAGGTGAAGGCGCCGTCCGCGCAGCCTTCGATCGCGGGGTCGGTGTTGTCCTCGATCGCCGCGATCGCCACCTGCAGGCCGCGCTCGCGCGCCGCCTGCGCGACCTCGAACGGCAGCGGGCCGCTGCCCGCGATCAGTCCGAGCACCGCCACGGCCGAGCCTAGCGCCGGCGCGCGAAGCCGCGCTCCGACTTCTCGAGGAACGCGACCATGCGCTCGGCCTCCGGCGAGTCCGGCAGCTCCGCGCGCACCTTCGCGAAGGCGTCGCGCGCGGGTAGGTTGTCGCGGAACACGATCCGGAACGCGCGCTCGACCGCGTCGATGCGCTCCTTCGCGAGGCCGCGCCGCTCCAGGTTGATGCGGTTCATCTTCACGATCCGCGCCGGATAGCCGTTCGCGAGCGTGAACGGCGCGGCGTCCTGCATCAGCCCCGACATGCCGCCGACCATCACCGACTCGCCGACGCGCACGAACTGCTGCACGGCGACCCCGCCCGCCAGGTAGGCGTAGTCCTCGACGATCACGTGCCCGGCCAGCATCACGTTGTTCGCCATGATCACGTGGCTGCCCACGTTGCAGTCGTGGCCGACGTGGACGTTCGCGAGCAGCAGGTTCTCGTCGCCGACGCGCGTGGTGCCGCCGCCCGCCGCCGTCCCGGGGTGGATCGAGACCTGCTCGCGGATCACGTTGCGCGCGCCGATCGTGAGCCGGGTCGGCTCGCCCTTGTACTTCACGTCCTGCGGGATCTCGCCGACCGTCGCGAACGGGAAGATCACCGTGCCCGCGCCGACCTCGGTGTGGCCGGTGACGACCGCGTGCGAGCGCAGCACGACCCCGTCGCCGAGCCGCACGTTCGGACCCACCACGCAGAACGGGCCGATCTCGACGTCCTCGCCCAGCTCCGCGCCGGGATCGACGACCGAGCTCGGATGGATGCGGTTCATGTCTCCCCCTCCGTCTCCCAGTTCACGAACGCGGCCAGCAGCACGGCCTCGGCGACGGTCTCACCCGCGACGGTCGCGCTGCCGGCGAAGCGCACCATCTTCGGGCGCACGCGCAGCGGCCGGATCAGCAGCCGCAGCACGTCGCCCGGCACGACCTGGCGGCGGAAGCGCGTCTCGTCGACACCGACCAGAACCGTCTTCATGCCGCGGTTCTCGGGCATCGCGTTCACCGCCCAGATTCCGCCGGCCTGTGCCATGGCCTCGATGATCAGCACGCCGGGAAAGATCGGCTGGTCGGGGAAGTGGCCGGTGAAGCAGGGCTCGCTGGCCGAGATCAGCTTCTCGGCCAGGACGTGCTGCTCGGACAGCTCGACCACGCGGTCGATCATCAGCATCGGGTAGCGGTGCGGCAGAAGCTCCCGGATCCGGCCTATCCCCATCGGCACCTTGTCCACGTCGGCCTCCCCGTCTCCGTTCAGTTGCCGTTCAGCTTCTTGATCACGAGCTCCGTGATGTCGAGCGTGTCGGTCGAGTACAGGACGCCGGGCGTGGAGCGGTCGAGCACCAGGTCGAAGCCCTTGTCCCGGCCGATCTCCTTCACGGCCTCCTCGAGCTTCTTGGCCAGCGGCGCGAGCAGCTTGCGGTTCTGCACCGTCATCTCGTCCTTGGCGGCCTGGAAGTCGCGCTCGAGGTCGCGCTGGCAGCTCTGGAACTCGATCATGCGCTCCTGGAGCGCCTCGTCGGAGAGCACGAAGCGCTGCGCCTCGACGTCCTCCTGCAGCTTCTTGCAGCGGGCCTGGCGCGGCTCGAGCTCCTTCTTCTTCTTGTCCTCGAGCTGCGAGAGCGTGGACTCCGCGGCCTTGCCGCCGTCGCTCGAGAGCAGCGCGCGGCGCTGGTCCACGACCGCGAGCTTGAATTCGGCGTAGGCGGGCAGCGCCGGCACGAGAAGCGCGAGAGCGAGGCCGAGGGACAGCCCGGCGCGGCGAGTACGAGTCTGCATGGATCCTCCTTGATCGAAGCTACACCGTGCCGTTTCGACGCGGCGAGGGAAAGGGAGCGCGCGGTCAGTAGTTCTGGCCGCCGAGCGAGAACTCGAACACCGAGGCGTCCTCGTCCTCGTACGGATCGAGCGGGAAGCCGAGCACCACCAGGATCGGCCCGAACGGGCTGAACCACTGGATGCCGACGCCCGTGCCGAAGCGGAAATCGGCGGGGTTGATGAAGTCGTTCTCGGCGAAGGCGTTGCCCATGTCGAGGAACACGAGGCCCGAGAGCCCCATCTCCTCCGAGATCGGGAACTGCAGCTCGAGGTTGACCAGCGCCATGGAGTTGCCGCCGATCACGTCGGTGAGATCGAGGTTGTCGAAGTCGTCGATCTCCTGGTCGTCGAGGCTGTTGCACTCGCCGGGGCCGAAACGGCAGTTCCCGTTCGCCGGATCGAGCGCGAAGCCGTAGGGCGTGAAGGCGATGTTCCCGTCGGGGAAGCCGGTGCTCTGCTCGAGGATCGTGCGCCGCGGACCGAGCGAGCGCTGCTCGAAGCCGCGCAGCTGGAACGCGCCGAGACCGCCCAGGAAGTAGCGCTCGGTGAGGGGCAGCTCGAGATCGCGGTCGATGTTCTCGAGCGCGCGGATCGACTGGGGGTCGAGGGCGACGAAGTCCTGGCACAGCGGCACGTCGCAGCCCGGCAGGTCGTAGTCCTGGACGTCGTTCCAGGGGATCGCGTAGCCGACGCGCGAGTTGAACACGAAGGTCGACTCGAACGGCAGCCAGTGGCCGAGCGGGATGAAGTGCGTGGTGCGCCCTTCGAGGCGCAGGAACTCGGAGAACCCGCCCAGGCCCGCGAGGTCGACGTTGAAGCCGGTGACGTGGCCGCGCTTGGGGAAGCGGATGTCGTCGCGCGTGTCGCGGCGCAGCCCGAGGTTCACCAGCGACGTGGTGGTGTCGCCCTGGAACTCCTCGCGCTCGAGCAGCGACGCGGCCTGGAACTGCTCGTAGCCGGAGATCGAGCGGCTGGCGAAGGAGTAGCCGGTGCTCCCGAACGTGAAGCCCTCGTCCAGCGGGTAGCCGAGCGAGATGCTGAAGCCGGTCTGCTCCTCGTCGAAGTCGTTGTACTCGCTCTTCGCGCTGTTCACCGTGGCGGACAGCGAGGCGGCGGTGTTGAAGATGAAGGGCTCCACGAAGCGGACGAAGTAGTTGTGGTTCTGCGAGCCCATGTCGGCGCCGGCCGAGAGCGAGCGGCCGGTGCCGAACAGGTTCTCCTGCGTGATCGAGCCCGACAGGATGAAGCCGTCCACCGAGCCCACGCCCGCGCCGAAGCTGAAGCTGCCGGTCGGGCGTTCGACCAGGTCGACCGACATGGCCACGCGGTTGGGCGCGTCGGTCGGCTTGGCCTGCACCTCGACCTCGTCGAAGTAGCCCAGCCGCTGCACGCGCTGCTTGGAGAGCGCGATCGCCTGCGCCGAGTACATCTCGCCCTCGCCGATCGCGAGCTGGCGGCGCACCACGGTGTCGGCGGTGCGCATGTTGCCGTTCACGTCGATGCCCTCGACGAAGTAGAGCTCCCCCTTCTTGACCTCGAACTGGGTGGCGATCTCCTTCTTCTCCGGGTCGACGTTGGTGATCGGCGCGACCGAGGCGTCGAAGAAGCCGCGGTCGGCGTAGTAGCCGCGCAGGCGGTCGACGTCGGCCGACAGCGTCGAGCGGCTGAACACCGCGCCGGGCTCGAGCTCGACCAGGCTGAACAGCTGCTCGCGGTCCATGCTCTCGTCGCCCAGGATGTCGACCGTGCCGACCAGGAACTGCGGGCCCTCGACGATGTCGACCGACACGACCAGCCCGTCGTCCTGCACGTCGACGCGCGGCTCGCCGATCTGCACGCGGATGTAGCCGTCGTCCATGTACAGGCGTTGGATCTTGTCGAGGTCCTGGTAGAAGATCGGCTCGGCGTACAGGCCCGAGTTGTCCCACAGCTGCGTGACGTAGGACGTGAAGCCCCAGGTCTTGGTCTGCATCACCTCTTCGAGCTGGCTGTCGGTGAGCGCCTCGTTGCCGGCGAAGTCGATCTTCGTGAGCCGCAGCTTCTTGCCCTCGACCACGTCGAAGTTCACGCCGACCGAGCCCTCGCCCATCGGCTCGAGCACGTACTTCACCTCGGCCAGGTAGTAGCCCTTGGCCTGGTACTGGGCCTCGATGCGCGCGGCGTTCTCGAGCAGCAGCGGGTAGTCGACCGTGGAGCCGACCGTGACCGTGAGCTTCTCCTTGATGTCGTCCGCGCCGAGCTCCTGGTTGCCGGTGATGCTGACCTGGCGGATCACCGGGTTCTCTTCGACCACGTAGAGCACGCTCGCGCCGCCGCCGGGCGCGCGGCTCACCTCGACGCGCACGTCGTGGAAGAAGCCGAGCCCGTAGATCCGGCGCACGTCCTCGGCGATCCGCGCCTGGCTGAACGGCTCGCCGACCTTGGTGCCGATCACGGCCCGGATCGCGTCGGGCTCGATCCGGCGCGTGCCCTCGACGTTCACCGCCTGGACGACCGCGCCCGCGGCCGAAAGCTCGCCCTCGGTCGCGGTCGACTCGACCTGCTCGGCCTCGAGGGGCGAAGCGGCCTGGTTCGGGTCGGCCGCGAGGTCGACGGGCTCCGAGTCCTGCGCGCGCGCGTGGCCGGCGGAGAATACCCACACGACGGCCGCGAAAACGGCGAGCGCACGCACCACGCCCAAGGTCGGACGGCGCGTGCGGGTGGATTTCGAACGTGCGAGGACCAATCTGGTACGGGCTCCCGGGTCGAGGCCTATCTTACGCGTCCGCGCCGATCCGGCCCACCCACCCGCGCCTCGCGAGACGGGCGCGGTCCGCGGCCGCCCGCGGCCGCGCCCGCAAGCGCCGTAGGCGCGCGCAGCGAGGCGAAGCCGAGCGAAGTCAATCAAGACGCGAGCCGGCCCTCGACCAGGTAGCACTTCTTCGCGAGCCGATTCGCGAGCTTCTCGTTGTGGGTGACGAGCACGAGCGACGTGCCCGCCTCGGCGTTCAGGCGCAGGAAGACGTCGACGACCTCGTCTGCGGTGTGCGGGTCCAAGTTGCCGGTCGGCTCGTCCGCGAGCACCACGGACGGCCCCATCACCAGCGCCCGCGCGATCGCGACGCGCTGGCGCTCGCCACCGGAGAGCTTGCCCGGCCCGTGGCGCAAGCGATGCGCAAGTCCGACCTGGGTCAGGATCGCGCGGGCACGGGAGCGGGCCTCGCGGCGCGGCACGCCGGCCAGCAGGCACGGCATCATCACGTTCTCCTCGGCGTCGAACTCCGGCAGCAGGTGGTGCGACTGGAACACGAAGCCGAGCGAGCGGTTGCGGAAGGCCGCGACCTGGTCGGGCGGGAGCGCGGTCAGGTCCTGGCCGCCGTAGCGCACCTCGCCCGAGGTCGGCCGCTCGAGCCCGCCGAGCACGTGCAGGAGCGTCGACTTGCCCGCGCCCGAGACGCCGAGCACGGCCACCGACTCGCCCGGCGCGAGCCGCAGGGAGAGCCCGGACAGCACCTCGATCGTCTCGTCGCCGAGCTGGAAGCGCTTCACCACGTCGCGCGCCTCGAGCAGCTCACTCATGGCGCAGCGCCTCCGCGGGATCGAGCCGCGACGCCTGCCACGAGGGCAGCAGCGTCGCGCCGATCGAGAGCACCATCGCGATCAGCGAGACCAGCGCGAGCTGCGCGGGCTCGATCGCGTGCGGCAGGCCCTGCAGCTGGTAGATGTTCGCGGGCAGCACGTCGAAGCCGAACGTGCGCTCGACGACCATCTGGATCACGTCCAGGTTCTGCGTGATCACGAGCCCCATGCCGAGCCCGAGCGCGAGTCCGGCCACGCCGATCAGGAAGCCCTCGATCGCGAACACGCGCAGGATGCCGTCGTCCGTGCAGCCCATCGTCTTCAGGATCGCGATGTCCGACGACTTCTCCATGATCATCATGATCAGCGTCGCGACGATGATGAAGCCGGCCACGACCATGATGAAGCTGAGCAGCACGAACATCATCACGCGCTCGGTCTTGAGCGCCTGGAAGAAGCCGGGGAAGTACTCCTTCCAGTCGCGCGTGTAGTACACGCCGCCCTCGCCGAGCATCGTCTCGACGTCGAGCGCGATCGAGCGCGAGCCGTAGGCGTCGTCGGTGCGCACCTCGACGCCCTGCGCGACGTCGCCGAGCTTCATGAACTTCTGCGCGGCGGGCAGCGTGGAGTAGACGAAGCCCTCGTCGAACTGGAAGAAGTCGGAGCGGAACATGCCCGCGACGCGGAACCGCTCGAGCCGCGGCGCGGGGCCGAGCGGCGTGGGCGCGCCGCCCATCGGCGAGATCAGCACGATCGTGTCGCCCACGCGCAACAGGAACCGGTTCGCGAGCTCGGCCCCGACGATCAAGCCAGGCAGGCGCGCGATCTCGTCGCCGTCGGGGTCGGGCTCGAGCTCGGCGAGCGAGCCGGAGCGGATCGTGTCGACGAGCTGCGTGGCCTCGGCCACGGTCGCGGCGTCGACGCCTTTCAGCACGATCGCCTGCAGCTCCCCCTCGCGGCCGCGCAGGATCGCGTCGGCGGCCAGGAACGGGGTCGCGCCGAGGACGCCCCGCACCTCGCGCACGCGCTCCGCGACGTCGAGGTAGTTCGGATAGGCGCCCTCGCGCGAGAGCACCGAGAAGTGCGCGCGCGCGCCGACGATCTTCTCCTCCCACATCGCGGAGAAGCCGTTCATCACCGAGAGCACGACCGTGATCACCGAGACGCCGAGCGCGACGCCGACCACGCAGATCACCGAGATGATCGAGATGAAGGTCTGGCGCCGGCGCGCGACCAGGTAGCGCAGCGAGATGAACCACTCGACCGGCCGCGCGCGCCGGTGCTCCCACAAGCCGGCGAGCACGAGCGGCCAGACGCCGAGCCCGGTGAGCAACAGGCACGCCGCGGCGACCGCCACCGCGACCTGTCCCCACGCCTCGAAGGCCGGTGCGACCAGCCCGAGCAGGAACAGCGCGCCGCAGATCGCGAGCAGCGCACCCGCGAGCCAGGTCAGCGCGCGGTGCAGCGGGCGCGCGCACACCAGGCCCCAGGCCGCGAGGCCCGTGAGGAGCTGCGCCGCCGGCGGCGCGAGCGGCTCGGGCGCGGCGAGCGACACGGCCGCCAGCCCCATCGCGAGCGTCGCCAGCGCGATCGCCGGCAGCGCGACCCGCGCCGGGCGCACGAAGCGCAGGAAGTGGCCGAGGATCATCGCGGCCGAGCCGGAGAAGAACAGGAACATCAGCCCGAAGCCGAGCGCGATCAGCGCGACCAGGCTCGCGGACACGAAGCCGAGCGAGCGCGAGACGACCTCAAGCATCGCGCGGCCGCAGGTGCGGGAAGAGCTTCACCTCGCGCAGGTGGCTGGCGCCGGTGAGCAGCATCGCCAGCCGGCCCACGCCGAGCCCCATGCCGCCGGTCGGCGGCATGCCGTGCTCGAGCGCGAGCAGGAAGTCCTCGTCGAGCGGCTGCGCCTCGGTGTCGCCGCGGCGGCTGGCCTCGGCCTGCTCGAGGAAGCGCTGGCGCTGGTCGTCCGGGTCGTTCAGCTCGCTGAACGCGTTGCAGATCTCCATCCCGCCCATGAAGCCCTCGAAGCGCTCGACCAGCTGCGGCCGGTCCGAGGCGCGCTTGGCCAGTGGCGACAGCGCCGCCGGGTACTCGACCACGAAGGTCGGCGCCACGAGCTCGGGCTCCACCGTCTCGGAGAAGATCGCGTCCACGAGTCCCGCCCAGCTGGTCGCTTCGGAGGCATCGACGTTGGGCACGCGCGCTTGCTTCACCGCGGCCTGCAGCGCGGGCAGCTCGCTCGTGCGCAGGATGTCGATCCCGCACGCGTCCTGGATCAGGTCCGCCATCTTGCGCCTCGGCCAGGGCGGCGCGACGTCGAGCTTGCGCCCCTCGCGCTCGATCACGGTCGTGCCGAGCGTGCGCTCGGCGGCGTGCGCGACCATCTGCTCGACCAGCGCCATCATGTCCTCGAAGTCGGCGTAGGCCTGGTAGACCTCGAGCATCGTGAACTCGGGGTTGTGCTTCTTCGAGATGCCCTCGTTGCGGAAGTCGCGGCCGATCTCGTACACGCGGTCGAGCCCGCCGATCACCAGGCGCTTCAGGTACAGCTCGAACGAGATGCGCAGGTACAGCATCTGGTCGTAGGTGTTGTGGATGGTGGTGAAGGGCCGCGCGTGCGCGCCGCCGTAGAGCGGCTGCAGGATCGGCGTCTCGACCTCGAGGAAGCCGCGCGCGTCGAGGAACTCGCGCAGCGCGCTGATCATGCGCGAGCGGGTCACGAACGTCTGGCGCGAATCGGGGTTGGTGAGCACGTCGAGGTAGCGCTGGCGGTAGCGGGCCTCGACGTCCACGAGGCCGTGGAACTTCTCGGGCAGCGGCCGGTACGACTTGGCCAGGAACCCCTGCTCCGCGGCCTCGATCGTGAGCTCGCCCTTCTGCGTGCGCACCAGCGCGCCGCGCGCCCAGACGAAGTCGCCGATCTCGTACAGCTTCACCGCCTCGAACGCCGCGCCGAGCGCGTCCTTCTTGAGCCAGACCTGGAGCTGCTCGCCGTCGCTCTGCAGGGTCGCGAAGATCATCTTGCCGAACGAGCGCAGCGCCATGATCCGGCCCGCCACGCAGAAGCGCGCGGCGGCGTGGGCCAGCGCGTCGGCGTCGGCGGTGCCGAAACGCGCCAGGATCTCGGGGATCGACGCGCGGTCGCGCGGCACGCGCGCCGGGAACAGCTCGGTTCCCTGCTCGCGCAGCCGCTCCGCGCGCGCGCGGCGCGCCGCGAGAATCTCCGCCTCGGTCGCCAACTACTCTCCCCCCTTCAACAGGTACGCGCGGATCAGGCCGTCGAGGTCGCCGTCGAGCACCGCCGCCGCGTTGTGCACCTCGAAGTCGGTGCGGTGGTCCTTCACGCGCTGCGAGGGGTGCAGCGTGTAGGAGCGGATCTGCATGCCGAAGTCGATCTTCTTCTTCTCGCCCGCCACGCGCTCGACCTCGGCCTCGTGCTCGAGCCGCGCCTTCTCGTACAGCTTGGCGCGCATCACCTTCATCGCGAACGCCTTGTTCTTGTGCTGGCTGCGCTCGCTCTGGCACTGCACGACGATGCCGGTCGGCAGGTGTGTGAGGCGCACGGCCGAGTCGGTCTTGTTGACGTGCTGGCCGCCGGCGCCGCCCGCGCGGTAGGTGTCGACGCGCAGGTCCTTCTCGTCGAGGTCGACCACGATCTCGTCGCCGATGTCGGGCACCATCGAGAGCGCGGCGAACGCGGTCTGGCGCCGCTTGTTGGCGTCGAACGGGGAGATCCGCACCAGCCGGTGGATGCCGATCTCGCTGCGCAGGAAGCCGTAGGCGTTCTGGCCCTTCACGGTGAACGTCACGCCCTTCACGCCCGCCTCTTCGCCGGGCTGGATGTCGATGATCTCGGCCGCGAAGCCGTGCCGCTCGCACCAGCGCAGATACATGCGCAAGAGCATCTCGGCCCAGTCCTGCGAGTCCGTGCCGCCCGCGCCCGCGTTGATCGACACGATCGCGTCGAGCGCGTCGTGCTCGCCCGACAGCATGCGCGCGAGCTCGGCCTCCTCGATGCGCTCGCGGAGCTTCGCTTGCGCAGCCTCGAGCTCGACGAGCCCGGCGACCTTGTCCTGCACCTCGTCGCCGGCGAGCGCGATCAACTCGTGGGTGTCGTCGACGTCCGCGAGCAGCCGATCGAACTCACCGAACGCGCTCAGCGTGCGCTCGAGCTCGCGCTGCTCGCGCAGAATGCGCTCCGCCTTCTCGCGGTCTTCCCAGAGCGCGGGGTCGCCGGCGGCGCGCTGCAGCTCTTCGAGCCGCGCCTGCTTCGCGACCAGGTCAAAGATGCCTCCGCAGCTCCGCGATCCGCTCGCGTAGCCCGGGGAGCTCGGCATCGAGCTCGCGGATCCTGGCGCTGGTATCTTCGGGCACGGAAACACTCCCCCGCGGAGCCCCGTTCATAGCAAATGGGCCCGACCGGAGCATGCGCATGAGACCCCGGAGACGCGCGTTCTGGCTGCTCGCGGGCGCCGCAACGCTGGCCGCGGCCCTGTACGGCGCATACCTCGCGGCCAGCGCCGCGGTGCGGGGCGCGGTGCTGGCGGCGCTCGGCCCCAACGCCGAAGTGCGCGAGGTCCGCGTCGGCCTCGGCGGCCTCGCGCTCGATGCACTCCACGTGCGCGCGCCCGAAGGCTGGCCGGCCGAGGAGACGCTGGCCGCCGAGCGCGTGTCGGTCGCGCCCCGGATCGTCACCCTGATCTCGGGCGACGCGGTGCGGATCCGCTCGGTCGAGCTCGACGCTCCCTATCTGTCCGTGCGGCGCACGCGCGCGCGCGGGCTCGAGGCGCTGCCGGGACTGGCGGAGGGCGAGCCCGCGCGGGCGGGGCAGGACGCCGATGCGGCCGGCGCTGCGCCGCTCTCGATCGGCGCGATCGAGATCGAGTCCGGCGTGCTCGAGCTGTTCGACGCCACGATCGCGCGCCCGCCGCAGAAGCTGCGCCTCGAGCAGATCACCGCCAGCGTGCACGATCTCGCCCTGGCGGGCCTCGAAGAGCGCAGCGCGTTCGAGCTCGAAGCCGTCGTGAAGGGCCGTGCGCACGACGGCCGTGCGCAGCTCTCGGGCTGGGTCGCGGTCGCGAAGCGCGACTCCGACGTCTCGATCGAGCTGCGCGGCGTGGACCTCGCGCCGCTGCAGGCGTACCTCGTGGAGCCCGGCGACGCGCGCGTCACGCGCGGCAGCCTCGATCTCGACCTGCACGCGCAGGTGACGCAGGGCAAGCTCGCGGCCAAGGGGCACCTCGTGCTGAACGAGCTCGAGCTCGCGTCGGGCGCCGGGCTGGACAAGCAGTTCCTCGGCGTCTCGAACCAGGTGCTGCTCGCGGCCTTGCGCGACCGCGGCGGGCGGCTCGCGCTCGACTTCACGCTCTCGGGCGACATCGACGATCCGCGCTTCTCGCTGAACGAGGCGCTCGGCAAGCAGATCGCGTTCGCGCTCACGGAGAACCTCGGCCTCACCGTCGGCGGGCTGGTGAAGGGCGTCGGCACGCTCGGCGTGAGGGGCGGCGAGGCGTTGGGCTCGGCGGCGAAGGGCGCGGGCGGCGTGCTCCGCGACCTGCTCAAGCCCGGCGCGCAGGACTGAGCGCGAGCCGCGGGAACAGCGTCTCCGCGTTGCCGCGATCGATCGCCGCGCGCTGCGCCGGGACGCTCATCGCGGCGCGGCGGCGGGGTCGAACGGGCGCAGGATGCCGGGCGGCAGCGGCTGTTCGGGCGGCTTGTGGCCCCACACGCTCTGCGCGTCGTACGAGTCGACGACCCAGGTCGCGTCGTCGACCAGGATGCCGCCGGTCCCGTACTCGATCTCGAAGCCCGACGGCGTGCGCACGTAGAACGAGGTCATGCGGTCGTTCGTGTGCGTGCCGAGCGTCATCGCGAGCGGAATCTTGCGCGCGTTGCAGCGGTCGAGCGCCTTGCCGACGTCCTCGAGCGATCCGACCTCGAGCATCAGGTGGTGCATGCCCACCATGCCGGGGATGGCCGCGAACGCCACCGTATGGTGTCGGCCGTTGCAGTGCAGGAAGCGGATCGAGATCCCGCTCTCGATCCGGTCCGAGAGCTTGAAGCCGAGCACGTTCAGATAGAACTCCTCCGCGCGCCGGAGGTCGGGCACGAGCAGCACCGCGTGGCCGAGCCCGCCGTCGCCGGTCACGAAGCGCGTCAGCGGCTGGCCGGGCCGGAACGAGGCTGGCTTGTGCAGAAGCCCGACGCTGAGCTCGTGGCGGAAGCCGAACGGGTCGCGGAAGAACGCCAGGTCCGTCACCGCGCGCAGCGCGGCGAGCTGCTTGTCGCCGCGCGTCACCTCGAAGCCGTGCTTCTCGAGCGCGACGATCGCCTGCTCGAGCTCGTCCGGTCCGCCGACGGTCCAGCCGAGGTAGGCGAGATCGTCGCGCTCGCCGGGGTGCACGCTGATGCGCCAGGCCGCGTCGTCGACGCGCAGGCGCACGGCGCCGTCGGGACCGCGGCCGGCCAGCTCGAGCCCGAGCACGTCGGGTCCGAACTCGAGCCACTTCTCTGCGTTGGGCGACGTGAAGCCGATGTAGCCAAGGGAGCGAATCACAGGATCACCTCCGGCTTGGAAGCTCCGAGCAGGGTTCCGCCGACCGACCTGGCCGGCGAGTCCGAGGACAAGTAGACGTGGGCGAGCCCGGCCTGCACGTCCTGGTAGCGGCGCTGCAGCGGCTGATCGAGGAAGACCGAGCGGCCGCTGGCCGCGTGGAAGAGCTGGTCGACGGCGCGGCCCGCGCGCTCGCAGCCGCGGGTCATGTTCCAGCGCATCTGCCCGCGCAGCGCCATCGAGGCCGGCTCGCGCGCCTCGCCCATCTGCCACAGCACGACCGCGTCCGCGCGCATGCGCGTGATCGCGACGTCGATGTCCCAGGTGGCCTCCGCCAGGCGGCGCTGCATCAGCGGGTCGTCGGCGAGTCGTCCACCGCCCAAGCTCATGGTGCGCGTGCGCGACTGCTCGATCCACATGTCGACGAAGCCCTGTGCGGAGCCGAGCACCGACGACGCGAGCGCCATGTTGAACACCACGGAGAACGGCAGCCGATAGAGCGTCCCCTCGTTCACCACCTGACCCGGCAGCGGTGCGTTCGTCGTGTAGTCCAGGTGCGACTGCGTGCGGTACTCGGGCACGAACGCGTCCTCGACCACGATGTCCTTGCTGCCCGTGCCGCGCAGGCCCGCGACGTGCCAGTTGTCCTCGATCCGGTACTGGTCGCGGTGCAGCAGGAAGGAGCGGAAGTCCGGCGCCTGCTGGCCGCCGCCGAGGTCGCGCCCGCCCGCGATCGCGCCCAGGTTCACGGCCTGGCAGTGGTCGCAGCCCGACGAGAACGACCAGCGCCCGTAGACCTTGTACCCGCCCGGGACCTTCTCGGCCTTGCCGGTCGGGTTGTAGGAGGACGAGTGCATCTTGGTCGGGTCGTCGCCCCACATCTCCTGCTGCGCCTCTTCCGGGAACAGCGCGAGCTGCCAGGGGTGCACGCCGATCACGCCCGCGACCCAGCCCGCCGACGGCGACGAGCGCGAGAGCTCGAAGCCGGCGTAGATGAACTCGAGCAGGCTCTTCTCGCCGCCGCCGAAGCGCTTCGGCTGCAGGGCGCGCAGGAACCCGCCCTCGAGCAGGCTCTTCCAGGTGCCGTCCGACAGGCGGCGCAGCTTGTCGTCCTCGGGCGCGCTCGCCGAAAGCTCGGGCGCGAGCCGCCGGCTCTCCTCGATCAGTCCCATCGCCGCTTCCCCTTGTTTCTGTAGTGATCGCTACAGTATTCTGGGCGGCGATGGCGGTCAACCGGAAACTTCCGCGGCGCTCGGCTCCGGCCCCGGCCCCGCCGGTACGGCGCGGGCGCGCGCACGGCGACGCCAGCCGCGAGCGCATCCTCGCCGCCGCGCGCGAGATCGCGAGCGAGCGCGGCTACGACGGCACGAGCATCGCGCTGGTGAGCGAGCGCTCCGGCCTGCCCGCCAGCTCGATCTACTGGCACTTCGCGGACAAGGACGAGCTGCTCGCGGCCGTGATCGAGCGCAGCTTCGCGCGCTGGATGGAGGCGATGACCTCGCGCACGCGCGCGCGCGAGGGCGCGACGCGCGAGCAGCGCCTGGTCGCGACCCTGCGCGCGGCGGCGAAGGCGCTCTCCGACGCGCCCGACTTCCTACGGCTCGGCTTGATGCTCTCGCTCGAGCGCCGGCCCGAGGAGGCGAGCGCGCGCACCCTGTTCCTCAAGGTGCGCGAGCAGACGCGCGAGCAGCTGATCGCCCAGTACGAGGCCGAGTTCGCGGGCGAGCTCGACGCGGCCGGAGTGCGCAAGCTCGCGGCGCTGGCGCTGGCCGCCGCGGACGGCCTGTTCATCGCGCGCGAGGTGAGCGGCGACGAGCGCGCCTTCGTGGCGTCGTTCGAGCTGCTGGCCCCTGCCCTGCTCGGCGCCGCCGAGCAGCTGCGCTCGCGCCAGCGGCACTGACGCGCGCGCCGTTGATTTCCGCGCGCCCCGGCCCATCCTTCGCCTGCGGCCGGGAGGACCATGATCGAGACGGTGCAGATCGCGGTGCTCCTGCTGGGCGTGCTCGCGGCCGTCGCCCTCACCGCCCGCCGCCTGGACCTGCCGCCGGCGATCCTGCTCGTGGTGGTCGGCGTGGTGCTGGCGCTGGTGCCGGGGCTGCCGCGCGTCGAGCTCGTGCCGGAGCTCGTGCTGCTCCTGGTCCTGCCGCCGCTCATCTACTCCGCGGGCGTCGCGATGAGCTGGCGCGAGTTCCGCTTCAACCTGCGCCCGATCGGCCTGCTCGCGATCGGCTGCGTGGCATTCACCACCGTCGTGGTCGCGGCGGTCGCGCACTCGCTGCTCGGCCTGCCCTGGGCGGTCGCGTTCCTGCTCGGCGCGATCATCTCGCCGCCCGACGTGGTCGCGCCGCTCGCGATCGCGCGCCGGCTCGGCCTGCCGCGCCGGCTGCTCGTGATCCTCGAGGGCGAGGGCCTCGCCAACGACGCGACCGCGCTGATCCTGTACCGCTTCGCAGTCGCGGCCGTGAGCACGGGAGCGTTCTCGCTGCCGCCGGCGCTCGCGACCTTCGGCGCGATCTTCGTGGGCGAGATCGCGTACGGCTTCGCGGTCGGCTGGGTCATGCTGCGCGTGCGCCACGCGGCGCGCGATCCCCGGGTCGAGATCACGTTGTCGCTGGTCACGCCCTACGTCGCCTACTGGGCGCCCGAGCACCTGGGCGGCTCGGGCGTGCTCGCGACCGTGGTGGCCGGGCTCTACACGAGCTGGCACGGACCGATGCTGATCAACGCCGCGACGCGGCTGCAGGGCGTGTTCTTCTGGGGCCTGTTCACCTACCTGGTCGAGGGCATGGTGTTCCTGTTGACCGGGCTGCAGGCGCGCACCCTGCTGGAGCGCGGCGGGAACCTCGAGCTCGGCGACCTGGTCGGCCCGGCGGCCCTGGTCAGCGCGGTCGTGATCGCGGCGCGCTTCGTGTGGATCTTCCCGACCACCTACCTGCCGCGCTGGCTGTCGCCGTCGCTCGCGCGCCGCGATCCCTCGCCGTCCTGGCAGCTGCCGTTCTTCATCGGCTTCACGGGCATACGCGGAATCGTGTCGCTCGCCGCGGCGCTCGCGATCCCGCTCACGACCGCGAGCGGCGAGCCCTTCCCGCACCGCGACCTGATCCTGTTCGTCACCTTCGCGGTGATCGTGGTGACGCTGATCGGCCAGGGGCTGGCCATGCCGAGCGTGATCGGCTGGCTCGGCCTGGCGGAGCGCGGCCGTGAGGAGCGGCGCAGCGAGGCCGCCCAGGAGATCGCGAGCCGAAGGCTCACGATCGAGGCCGGGCTGCGGCACATCGACGAGCTCGCGAGCCGCGGCGAGCTGCCCGGGGAGGTGGTCGCGCCGGTGCGCGCGCACCACTTCGAGCGGCTGCGCCTGCTCGACTACCGGATCGGCTCCGACGCGCAGGTGCAGCGGCTCGCCGAGGTCTCGCTCGAGCTGGAGCGCGGCCTGCTCGCCGCCGAGCGCGAGCGCCTGTATGCGCTGATGGGCGAGGGCAAGCTCGTCGACGAGGCGCGGCGCCGGATCGAGAACGAGCTCGACCTGCGCGAGGCGCAGCTCCGTCACGCCGAGCCGGGCGGACCCGCCGAGTAGTGCGCGCGCGCGATCGGAGCCTCGCCCTCGCCGCGCTGTGCGCGCTGTTCGCCGCGCCGCGCATCGGAGGTGTTTGCACGGAGTTCTGGCTCGATGAGGTGTGGGCGCTCGACATCGTGTCCCGGATCTCGTCGCCGCTCGACGTCTTCACGCGCGTCCACTTCGACACCAACCACTGGCTGTATTCGCTGTGGCTGTACGCGGTCGCGCCGCGCGACGGCTTCGTCCTGTACCGGCTGCCCGCGCTCGTCGCCGGGCTCGCGGCGCTGCCGCTCGGGATCGCGATCGCGCGCCGCGACGGCGACGAGCGCGCCGCGGGCTTCGCGCTCGCTCTGCTCGGCGGCTCGTTCCTGCTGATCGAGTACTCGTCGGAGGCGCGCGGCTACGCGCTCGCGGTCGCGTTCGCGCTGGGCGCCTTCCTCGCCGAGCTGCGCATGCGCGAATCGCTCACGCCGAGCGGGCTGCTCGCGCTCAACGCGGGCTGCGTGCTCGGGCTGCTCTCCCACCTCACGTTCCTGTTCCCCTGGGCCGGACTGCTCGCCTGGTCGGCCGCCCGGCTCGACCCGCGGCGCACCTTCGCCTGCCACGCCCTGCCGCTGGCGGTCTTCGCAGCGCTCTACTGGCTCGACATCCGCCACATCCAGCACGGCGCCGGGCCGGAGGCGGGGCTCTGGACCGTGCTCGGCCAGCTCGCGGCGCTGGTGCTCGGCTTCTCGCAGGGCGCGCTGTTCGGGGCGATCGCCGCGGCGGTCTGCACCGCGGTCGCCGCGGCCGGGATCTTCACACTGCGGGCGGACGGCTCGCGGATCTGGGTGTTCTTCGCGGTGACGCTGTTCGCCGCGCCGGCCGTCGTGGTGGCGGTGCGCGCGCCGGACTTCCCGTACTGGACGGAGCGACACTTCCTGGTGTGCGTGCCGTTCCTGCTGCTGCTCGCGGCGAGCCTGCTCGCGCGCGCGTCGCGCCGGGGCCGCGCCGGGGCTGCGCTCGCCGCCGCGCTGCTCGCGCTGTATCTCGCGGGCAACGCGCTCCACACCGCCGACTTCCTGCGCCTGGGCCGCGGCCACTACGCCGAGGCCGTGGCGTACATGCTCGAGCGCGACCCCGAGCCCGAGCTCACGGTCGGCAGCGACCACGACTTCCGCAACTCGATGCTGCTCGCGTTCCACGCGCGCGCGCTGCCCGCAGGGCGCAGCCTGGCCTATCTCGCCAAGGACGCCTGGCCGGCCGACGGCCCGCGCTGGCTGATCGTGCACAGCCTCGCGCAGGACTACGCGCCGGCGCCGAGCTACGTGTGGGCGGGGCGCGTCGAGTACGAGCTCGCGCGCCACTTCCCCTACGCAGGCGTGTCGGGCTGGCACTGGGCGCTGTACCGGCGCAGCGCAGTCGCGGGCGGCGTCAGCCCCGGGCGCGGCGCGCCCGGAACGCCATGACCGCGCCGGCCGCGAGCACGAGCCACGAGCCCGCGAGCGGCCAGTTGCCGGCGCGCGTGTAGAACGTCGGGGCCGCGCGCGCGCGCGGGACGTCGACGGTCAGCGCGGCCTGCTCGAAGATCGCGGTCTCCTGCAGCACCACGCCGCGCGCGTCGATCACCGCGCTCACGCCGGTGTTCGCGGCGCGCAGCATCGGCAGCCCGGTCTCGGCCGACCGCAGCGCGGTGATCGCCAGGAACTGGTGCGGCGCGCTCGAGCGCCCGTACCACGCGTCGTTGGTCAGGTTGAGCAGCAGCCGCCCGCCCTGCAGCACCGCGTGGCGCACCACGTCGGGGTACACCGCCTCGTAGCAGATCAGTCCGACCGGGCGCGCGCCCGGCTCGAGCCGCTCGAGCCCGCGCAGCGGTCGCGGCTCGGGGCCGGGCGTGATGCCCGCGACGTCCTCGAGCGACTTCGCGATCACCGACAGGAACGAGAGCACGGACGCCAGCGGCACGTACTCGCCGAACGGCACGAGCACGGCCTTGTCGTAGCGGTCGACCAGGCCGCCGTCGGGCGTAACCACGAACAGGCTGTTGTGGTAGAGCGCGCGCCGCTCGTCGGGCACGCGCGTGAAGCCGATCCCGCCGACCACGAGCGGCACGCCGGTCTCGCGCGCGAGCGCGAGCAGCGGCTCGCGGAACTCCGGCATCGCCTCGAGGAACGCCGTGACCGCGGACTCCGGCCACAGGATCAGGTCGGTGCGCCCCGCGGCGACGGCGGCGCGCGAGAGCTCGAGGTGCACGTCGAAGTTCCGCTGCGCGCGCGCGGGATCCCACTTCTCGCCCTGCGGGATGTTGCCCTGCACGAGCGTGACGCGCAGCGGCGGATCGGCGGCCGGCGCGAGGTCCGCCTCGCCGGGCAGCGCGAGGAAGCCCAGCGCGTGCGACAGCGCGACGACCACGAGCGCCGCGGGCCAGCGCCCGACACCGAGCAGCGTCCCCGCGAGCGCCATCAGGAACGACAGCCCGTACACGCCCACCCACGACGCCAGCCCGAGCAGCGGCAGGTCGAGGTGCCCCGCGTAGCCGAGGTTCGCCCAGGTGAACCCGCCCAGGAAGTCGAAGCCGCGCAGGTGCTCCATCACGAGCCACGCCGCGGGCAGCACCAGCACTCCGGCGCGCCCGAGCGCCGGCGCGAGCCAGACGTGCAGCGCCGCCGCGGCGCCCGCGTGCACCGCGAACACGGCCGTGACCACCGCCACCGCGCCGATGCCGCCCGCCGCCGGCGCACCGCCGTGCACGGTCACGACCACGTACAGCCAGAAGATCACCAGCGTGTAGCCGAACCACGACGCGAGCAGCGTCCAGGTGAACGCCGCGCGCGCGGAGAGACCCGGGAGCAGCGCCGCGAGCGGCGCGAGCGCGAGCCAGCCCGCGACCACGCCCAGGTCGAAGCGCAGCTCGCCGCCGCGGAAGGGGAAGGCCGCCGCGAGCGTCAGCGCGTACAGGAGTGCAAGGGAAGCGACGCGCGGCCGCCCGCGCGTCGCGTCGACAAGCGGGTTCGTCGCGGGCAGTGAGGCGGGGCGCCGATCCCTCACCCGAGGCGCCCCAGTTCCCAGCGCACGTGCTGTTCCAGCGCGCGCATGCGCGCGCGATCCGCCGCGCGCGCGTGATCCATGCCGAGCACGTGCAGCACTCCGTGCACGAGCAGCGTCTCGAGCTCGCGCGCGAGCGGCACGCCGCGCGCCCGCGCCTGTCGCTTCGCGCTGTCGAGCGAGATCACCACGTCGCCGAGCAGCAGGCCCGCGTGCTCCGCGCCCGGGCCCTCGGCGCTCGGGAAGGAGAGCACGTCGGTCGCGCGCCGCCGCCGGCCGAAGTCGCCGGCCAGCCGGGCGATCTCGGCGTCGTCGCAGAGCGTGATCGAGAGCTCCGCGTCAGTCCAGCCCAAGGCGCTTAAGATCGTCGTCGCGCTTCTCGCGAGCGCCTTCCGATCGACCCCGGTCGCGCGGCTCGCGTTCAGATGGACCTTCATCGGCACCTTCTTCGATCCTCCGGCCCATCGCGTCGGTCGCCTCGGGGTAGTCGATCCGCTCGTGGCGGATCGCCGAGAGCGTCTCCATGAAGCTGCGCGCGATCGAGTGCAGGTCGCGCAGCGTGAGGCTGCAGTCGTCGAGCTGCCCGTCGCGGAAGTAGTTGTTGATGATGCGCTGCACCAGCTGCTGCACGCGCGCGGGCGAGGTGTCGAACAGCGTGCGCGAGGCGGCCTCGACCGAGTCGGCGAGCATCAGGATGCCGGCCTCGCGCGTCTGCGGCTTCGGGCCCGGGTAGCGGTAGTCGTGCTCGGCGACCAGGTCGCCCTTCTCGGGGTCGGCGATCTCCTTGGCCTTCTCGTAGAAGAAGCGGATGACGCTGGTGCCGTGGTGCTCGGCGATGCCCTGCAGGATCGGCAGCGCGAGCTTGTGCTTCTCCGCCATCTCGACGCCGTCCTTGACGTGCGCCTGGATGATGCGCGCGGACATCGACGGCGAGAGCTTCTCGTGCCGGTTCTCGCCCGAGGTCAGGTGCATGTTCTCGACGAAGAACTGCGGCCTGCGCATCTTGCCGATGTCGTGGTAGTAGCCGGCGACCTTCGCGAGCAGCGCGTTGGCGCCGATCTCCTCCGCCGCCTTCTCGGCCAGGTGCCCGACCATCATGCTGTGGTGGTAGGTGCCGGGCGCGCGCAGCTCGAGCTCGCGCAGGAGCGACTGCTCGCGGTTGGCGAGCTCGAGCAGCTTCACCGCGGTCGTGTAGGAGAACACCGACTCGACCAGCGGCGCGACGCCCGAGACCAGCACGCCGCACAGGGCGCCCGAAAGCAGCGCCAGGCCGACCGAGAGCAGGCCGAGCAGCGGCGAGAAGTGGTTGCCGAGCAGGAGCAGCGCCAGCGCCACGACCGCGTTCGCGAGGCCGACGCGCAGGCCCGCGCGGAGCAGCGTGCCGCGCGCCGTGACGTTCGCCGCGCCGACCGCGGCGGTGAGCGAGCCCGCCAGCGCGTAGCTGGTGAAGCCGAGGTCGCCGTGCACCTGGAAGCCGGCGACCAGCGAGACCAGCACCGCGAACAGCGCGGCCGTCTCGGCGCTGTGCACCATGCGCACGAGCATCGTGCCGGCGGCGACCGGGATCGCGAGCTGCAGCACCTCCGGCCACTGATCGACGATCGGCTCGAGCGCGGGGCTGTTGCCGACGCCCTCGGCCAGGAACAGCGCGATCGAGGTGCCGAGCGCGCTCGCGACCAGCGTCGTGAGCAGGAACCAGGCGTCCTTGTTGCGGCGCGGGAAGCGCAGCAGGCTCGACGCTCCGAAGCGCCAGATCACGCGCATCAGCACCATCAGCAGCAGCGCGACGCCCACGAACACCGACACGCGCGAGATCGCGCTCTGCTGCGCCCGGATGCCCTCCAGGATCAGCCGGTGGCGCTCGGTGATCGGGTCGCCGTCGCGCACGATGATCTCGCCCTTGCGCAGCGAGATGGTCGCGGACTTCACGCTGGCCTCGGCGGTCTTGCGCCGCTCGTCGGTGGCGCGCAGGTTGAAGTTCAGGTTCGCGCGCAAGAGCGACTTGGCGAGCGGCACGAGCGCCGCGCGCGCGGCCGGCGGGCTGCTCTCGAGCGCGAGCTCCGCGCCGCGCTCGAGCTGGGCGCGCGCGGTCTCGGCGGTCAGCAGGCGCTGCGCGCTCTTCAGCACCCGCTCGTTGCCCGAGCCGAGGTCGCGCACCACCACGTTGCGCGCTTCGAGATGGCGCTCGAACTCGCCCAGCTCGTCGACGATCATGCGCGCCGACACGCTCTCGACCAGCTGCACGACCAGCTGCTCGTCCGCGGCGGAGTACTGCGTCTTGTCCAGGTACGCGAGCGCCGCGTCGGGCACCGGCGTCTCGAAGCCGAGCGATTCGCGGAACGCCACGGCGGGAGTGCGCGGCGGCGGCTCGCCCGGCTTGGGCGCGGGCGGCGCCGCGCCGGGCGGCGTGAGCAGCGCGCGCGCGGCGGCGAAGGCGTTGCCGATCCGCTCGCGCAACTGCCCCGCGCGGTTGTCGTCGAAGTCGTACACGACCGGCGACTTCTCCACCGCCTCGCGGCGCAGCGCCTCGGTCGCCTGCGGATCCTCGATCACGAGCGCCGTGGGCGCCTTCTCGTCGCGCTCCGAGATGTCGCCCACGCTGATCGGGCGCCCCGCGAAGCCGACCAGCGGCGCGGGCAGGATCTCGAGCGTGAGCAGCGCGGAGAGCGCGAAGCAGCCGAGGATCGCGCTCGCGACCAGGATCGGCCCCGAGGGGCGGACCTCGGCGCCTCCCAGGATGTTCCGGCGCCGCGGCGTCGACCGCGTCTTCGCTTCGGCTTTGGCCACGCTCAGGGCTCCGCTTCGAACTTCTCGTAGGCGCGGATCACTTCCTGCACCAGCGGGTGGCGCACGACGTCCTTCTCGTTGAACTGCACGAAGGCGATTCCCGGCACGTTCGCCAGCACCTTGCGCGCCTCGATCAGGCCCGACACGGTGCCGCGCGGCAGGTCGATCTGCGTGACGTCGCCGTTGATCACGCACTTCGAGTCGAAGCCCATGCGGGTCAGGAACATGCGCATCTGCTCAGAGGTGGTGTTCTGCGCCTCGTCGAGGATGATGAACGCGTCGTTCAGCGTGCGGCCGCGCATGAATGCGAGCGGCGCGATCTCGATGATGCCGCGGTCCATGCGCCGCGAGATCTCCTCGCCGTGCATCATGTCGTGCAGGGCGTCGGTCAGCGGCCGCAGGTACGGATCGATCTTCTCGTACAGCGAGCCCGGCAGGAAGCCGAGCTTCTCGCCGGCCTCGACCGCGGGGCGCGTCAGCACGATCCGCCCGACCTCGCGGCGCAGCAGCGACTGCACGGCCATCGCCATCGCGAGGTACGTCTTGCCGGTGCCGGCGGGGCCGATGCCGAAGGTCAGCGACGACTCGCCGATCGTCGAGAGATACAGGCGCTGGTTCTCGGTGCGCGGCAGGATGCGCTTGTGCCGGCCGACCTCGATGCCGGCGCCCGACGCGAGCGCGCGCACGGCCTCGGAGCCGGGCTCCTCCGCCATGCGCACGGCCTGGCGCACGTCGGAGTCCTCGACCGGCGCGCCCGCGGCGGCCAGGTCGTAGAGGTCGCGGATCACGCGGCGCGCGACCTTGCTCTCGAGCGTGGGGCCGGTCACCCGCACGCGGTTGCCGCGCGCCTGGATGCGCACCCCGATCTGCTGTTCGAGCTTGCGCAGGTTGCGGTCGTTCTCGCCGTAGACGATCTGGGCCAGCGCGTTGTCCTCGAGAATCAGCGGATCTTCGTCGGCCAATCGACCTCCGGCAGGTGGTGCGGCTAGGGGCGGGCCCTATGGACGCACACTATGGACGCACACGGTAGAGGATGAAGCCCCCCTCGGACGAGCGCGCGTAACTGTACCGGTCGAGCGGAACCGCCGCCAAGAGCGCTTCCTGGGCGCGCAGCTCGTCGAGCGTGGCCGGATACCCGCCGTTCGACCAGCGGTGGACCTCGAGCGCGGCGCGCAGCCGGTCGGTGGCGGCCTCTTCGCGCAGCTCCTCGATCGGATCGCCGCCGAAGCTCGGCAGCGTCCGGCGCGAGGGCTCCGCGATCAGGAGCCCGAACGCGAGCACGGCGCAGGCCGCGAGGATCGCGCACGCGACCAGCGGCGGCCGCGACGACTCGCGGTCGGCCTCGGGCTCGGCCGCGGCCTCGCGCTGCTCCGCGCGCAGCACGCCGCCGCGCATCAGCGCGAGCAGGCCACGCGCGCCCTGGAACGTGCCGAGCCGCGACAGGTCGATCACGCGCCGCGCCGCGATCCGGCCGTTCGCGAACGTGAACAGCTTCTCGAGGTCCCCCGCCGGCACGCCCGACTCGGCCTCGATCGCGGCGCGCTTCTGGCGGAAGCCCTCGAGCTCGACGACCGGCGCGACCACCACGGCGAGGTCGGGCAGGCCGTTCTGGATCGTCACCCACTCGTCGCGCATGCGCAGCGCGTCGAGCAGCACCATCTCGGCCGCGACCGGCTTGTCGCACGGTCCCGGCGTCACGCTCTCGGGCCGGAACGCGAAGCGGCCCTCGTCCCATAGGAACAGCTCGAAGATCGTGTCGGTGGTCGCGAGCTTGATCACCTGCTCGAGGTCCGCGCGCGAGACGAGGTCGAGCTGGAGCAGCGTCGGCGCCAGCGCCTCGAGCGTCTCCTCCTGCCGCTTGCGCGCCTCGGCGAGCGTCGAGTCCGAGAGCGCGCCGGTGCGCAGCAGGTAGCCCGCGAGCGCGCCGTCGGGTCGGGTCTCGGCCGTGCGCGCGCACAGCACCTGGCCCTCGAGGAACAGGATCTCGAGCGTGCGCCCGCGCCGTTCGACCTCGAGCACGCCGGTCTTGCGCGGCTGCGAGATCAGCTGGAAGACGTCGGCGACGGGGAAGTCGGCGAGTACGCCCGACAGGCTCATGTCACGCGCCTCGCGGTCGCGAGCCGGCCGACGGACTGCACGAGCGCCAGCGCGTAGAGCGGGGCGAGCAGCGCGAGGCCGAGCGCGTAGGGCGCCGACTCGCCGAGCCCGCCGAGGTCCCAGGGCAGCGGCAGGATCTCGGGCGCGCGCAGGAGTCCGGCCGCCAGGCCGAGCGCGAACAAGCTCAGCGTCCCGCGCAGCCAGCGGCCCTCGACCACGTCGGCGGAGCCCGGCATGACCAGCGCGCCGGCCGCGAGCCGGATCTGCGCCCAGCGCTCGCGGCGGCGATCCTTCTCGAGCTGGGCCTTGCGCATGCGCGGATCGGTGTGCTCGCGGCGCACGAACAGGCGCACGCAGCGCAGGCAGGTGCCGCCGGACATCGCCTCGCGCGAGCAGCGCGCGCACAGCGGGCGCTTGCAGCGGCTGCAGCGCGTCACCGTACTGCGTCGCAAGACGAGCGCGAGCGCGCCGAGCACGGGCAGCGCCAGCCACAGGCGGTCGCGCTCGAGCGGGCCGAGCAGGTTCTCGCGCAGCTCGCTCGCGAGCGCGCGCGATTCCGGGCTCGGCTCGAGCGCGCGCACCAGGAACAGGCCGAGCGAGAGCGGCGTCTGGATCAGCACCGAGTGCAGGTTCGCGCCGTCGGCCGCCAGGTAGCGGGTCACCATCGCGTCGTCGAGCGAGCTCGCGGCCGCGAACGCGGCTTGCTGCTCGCTGAGCAGCAGCGCCCGGCCGTAGGCCTGCGACAGGTTGAACATCACCGCGGCGGACTCGTCGGCCGAGCGCGCGCGCTCGAACGCGGGCACGGCCTCGGCGAGGTTCCCCTCCGCCAGCCGCGCGATGCCGCGCAGGTTGAACGAGGCCGCGCGCAGCGCGGGATCGGAGCTCGTCGCCGGGTCGCCCAGCACCTGGTGCATGCGCTCGAGCTCGCCGCGGCGCTTCCAGTCGGTCGCGAGCACGAAGCGGTACAGCAGCTCGTCGGGGGCGCGCGCGCTGGCGCGCTCGATGCGCTCGAGGTCGCCGGGCAGCGCCTCACCCTGGTCGATGCGCCAGGCCGCGATCAGGTCGGACTCGCGCGCGCCCGCCACGATCGCCGGCGCCACGCGGTCGAGGCCCGGGCCGAGCGTCGCGCCGAGCGCGGCCAGCGCCAGCGCGAGGCGCAGCGTCTGCGCGCGCGGCAGGCGCAGAGCGCCGAGCGCGCCGAAGGCGGCGAGCACGCCCAGCGCGCCGACACCGAACAGTGGCAGCGCGCACAGCGCCGACAGGCACAGGAGGACGCCCGGCCAGGCGGGCGGCTCCTGCTTCGTCATGCCGTGTCCGAGCGCGTGGCCGTGCAGCGGCAGCCCGCGCAGCGCGGCCGCGAGGCAGGTGCCCGCCGCGAGCGCGACCAGCCCTCCGAGCAGCGCGATGCCCGAGAGCGCGATCAGCCACAGCAGGCCGGGCAGGTCCCAGATCAGCGCGGCGAGCGACGCCGCCAGCTCGAGCGGATCGCGCAGCTGGCGCGCGGCCTCGAAGCGCACGCCGGGCGAGCTCGGCGCGAGCTCCACCGCGAGCTCGGCGAGCTCGGCCTGCTGCTGACTCCGCGCCGCATCGAGCAGCGCCCAGGCCAGCACGGGCAGCTCGCCGTGGCCGCGCTCACGCAGCGCCTGGGACGCGGCGCGCACCCGTTCGGCGGCGGACAGGTGGGCGGCGCGCTCCGGCTCCGGCAGGGGGCCGGTCGGGACGTGGAGGGGGTCCGCACGGCGCAGCGATTCCTCCGCTCGAGCCGCCTGCGCGGGCGCGAGACAAAGAAGCGCCAAGAGCGCCAGCGCCAAAGAGCGCGTTCGCGGAGATCCGCGCACCCCTCTCCTCTCGATGCAATCGATCGACCTAGCTCTTGATTCGGAAAGGTCAGGAGGCCGCTGAAGCGACCCGGCGCAGAACCCGGCGGATCAGCGCGAACTCGCGCGCGCCGGCCGCCCACAGCCCGCCGAGGTACGCCAGCACGCCGGCCGCGATCATGGCCAGGACCCACGCCGCCAGCGCGAGCGAGGCTCCCTGCGGCGCGGGCAGGATCCATGTGCCGGCCGCGACGACCGCGCACAGCAGCGCGGTCGCGGCGACCAGGCGCGCGTGGTCGGAGATGACGCCGGTGGGCAGCGCGGCGCCGTAGTGGAGGCGGGCGGCGATCATCACGTAGGCGGCGTTGGCCGCGGCCGCCAGCGTGGTCGCGAGGGCCAGGCCGAGGAAGCCGAAGTCGGCCACCACGCAGGCGCGCTGGGCGTCGACCCAGCCGTCCGGGAGGGTCCCGTAGGGCAGCGGCCCGACCAGCACGAGCGCGCCCACGACGTTGACGATCAGGCTCACCACCGCCGCGTGCGCGCCGGTGCGCGTGTTCTCGTGCGCCACGCACAGGTTCACGTAGATGCGCGAGAGCGAGATCGGCACCAGGCCGAGCGTGTAGTACAGGAGCGCCAGGCCCGAGAGCCGCACCGCCTCGGCGCCGAAGTGCTCCGGGTTCCAGCCGAAGAGCAGCGCCACGATCGGCTCGCGCAGGAGGATCAGCCCCGCGGTGCAGGGCAGCGCGAGCGCGAGCGAGAGCCCGAGCACCTCGCCGAACGCGCGCTGCAGGGCCGGCCGGTCGCCCGCCACGACCGAGCGCGCGAGCGACGGCAGGCTCGCCATCGAGAGCGCGAAGATGAACACGCCCAGCGGCAGCTCGAGCAGCCGCGTCGCGTAGTACAGGTACGAGACCGGCCCGTCGCCGAAGAAGCTCGCGATCGCGCGCGTGGTGATGGTGTTGAGCTGGTACGCCGACGCGCCGAGCAGCGACGGCAGGAGCATCCAGCCGAGCCGGCGCAGCGACGGGTCGCGCGGCGCCCACACGAGCTTCGGCGCGAAGCCGCGCTCGCGCAGCGGTTTGAGCTGCAGCCACACCTGCAGCACGCCCGCGACCAGCACGCCGGCGCCGAGCGCGAGCACCGGCGTGGTGAAGAACGCGAGCCCGATGAACACCGCCGCGATCTGGCAGACGTTCAGCCAAACGGGCGCGATCGCGGGCCGGAAGAAGTGGCCGAGCGCGTTCAGCGCGCCCATCGCCACCGCGACCAGCGACAGGCTCACCACGTACGGGAAGCAAAGCTGGAGCAGCTGCGTGGTGAGCTCGAGCTTCTCGCGATCCTCGAGGTAGCCCGGCGCGAACACGATCACGAGCGGCTCGGCGAAGATCATGCCGAGCAGGCACAGGATCGACGTGCCGAGCAGCGCGAAGGTCCAGGTCCCGCGCAGGACGGTGCGCGCCTCGTCGTGCGAGCGCGCGAGCGCCTGGCTGAACACCGGCACTAACGCGACCGTGAGCGCGCCCTCGCCCACCAGCCGGCGCAGCAGGTTCGGGATCGTGAAGGCGACGAAGAACGCGTCGCTGGCCGCGACCGGCAGCCCGAACGCGATCGCGCTGTCGCGCAGCAGCCCGAGCACGCGGCTGGCCATGGTGGCGCCCGCGACCACCCCCGCGGAGCGCGAGACCCCGCCCGCGCCGTCCGTTGACACCGCCGCCGCACCGGGGTACTTACCGGCTCGCTCGGAGGTCTCCATGGCTACCCATCGCTCCGCCAAGAAGCGCCACGTCCAGTCGTTGAAGCGGCGCGCCCGGAACAATCAGGTGCGCAAGACGGTACGAGGCGCGGTGCGCAAGCTGCGCGACGCAGCGGCCGGCGGAGCGGGCGACAAGCAGGAGCTGTTGAAGGACGCGGAGCGGCTGCTGCGCAAGGCCTCGACCAAGGGCGTCGTCCACAAGCGCACCGTCTCCCGCACCGTCTCGCGCCTCGCGAAGCTGATCCAGCGCTAGGCATCGGATCCGAGGCTCGATGAGTCGACGAGCCGAGGCGAAGGCCGCCCTGAGCCGAGGCCGCAAGCGCCGCAGGCGCGCGCAGCGAGGCGAAGCCGAGCGTAGTCAACCTGTCACGCGCACACGGCTAGCACGAGGCGCTCGATCGCGAGCCGCGGGGCGATCGGCAGCCCGCCCTTGAGCGCCACGTCCGTGCTGCGCACCGCGTCCAGGCAGAAGCGCAGCCGGCGCGGCTCGAAGCGCCGCGCCTGGTCGACGACCTTCTGGGCCGCGAACGGGTGCAGGCCCAGGCGGCGCTGCACCTCGTTCGCTTCGAGCGGCCGGATCTCGCGCACGCGCAGGAGCCGGCGGAAGTGGTTCGCGAGCGCGCCCACCAGCACGAGCGGCGGCTCGCCCTGCTGTGTCAGCTCGCTGGCGAGCCGCAGGGCGCTCGTGAGCCGGCGCTCGCCGATCGCATCGGTCAGCTCGTAGAGCGCGCGCGGCCGCAGCTGGCCGACCAGCTCGGTCACGGCGTCGGCGTCGAGCTCGCCGCTCTCGCCGGCGAAGAGGGACAGCTTCTCGATCTCGAGCGCGAGCCGATCGAGATCCGCGCCGACCAGCTCGAACAGCGCCGCCGCGACCCCGCTCTTCGCGCGCACGCCGCGCTGCGCGAGCCGCGCATCGATCCAGCGCCGCACCTCCTGCGCCTTGCTCGGGCCCGTGCAGTCGATCACGCGCCCGATCTTCGCGACCCGCTTCACCCACTTCTGGCGCTTGTCGACGCTCTCCGCCTCGAGCACGAGACAGGTCGTCTCGAGCGGCGCCTCGAGGTAGTCGACCAGCACGCCCTCGGCGAACTTCTGCGCGCGCTTCTCGCCGAGGCCGCGCACCAGCACGAGCCGCCCGGGCGACATCATCGGCAGCGTGCGCATGGCCGCGAGCACCGCGCCCGGATCCGTGCCCGGGCTTCCGAAGTCGAAGCGGTCCTCGTTGAAGTCGCGCGGCCCGTCGCCGAGCACCTGCGCGCGCAGCTCGGCGAGCGCGGCGTCGCGCAGGGTCAGCTCGGGACCCTGGATCAGGACGACCGGCGGGATGTCAGAACTTCTGGAAGAGCTCATCGTGCACGCGCTCGGCGATGGCGCTCGCGACCCGGCGCAGCGCCTGCTCCTTGTTGCTCGCGTAGACCATCGGATCGGCGCTCGACAGGAACACCTCCGTGATGCTGAAGTCGGGGTGGCGGTAGACGATCTCGCCCGACGGGCTGCGCTTCACCTCCACGTCGAAGCTGACCACCACGCGCTCCTCCAGCGCGAGGCCGCCGGACGAGTAGGAGTTCGAGCGCACGTCCGCGCTGTGCAGCGCACCGGACATGACGAGGTCGGGGTTGGCGACCTGGCCCTGCAGCACGGGCTCGAGCCAGGCGCGGCGCGCGAACTCCTCGACCAGCGCGTCGGCGACCTGCTGTTCGAGCCCCGGCGCCGTGGAGGCGTTCTCGAACGCCTCGACCTCGATCGTGCGCACGTCGGGCCCGAACCTGCCGCGGCCGTCGAGCGGCCGGTAGCCGCAGGCGGCGAGCCCGAGCAGCACGGCGAGGAGCGCCGCGACCGCGCCCCTGCCCCGGCTCCCCGCTCGCTGCTCGCGCATCGCGGCGGATTCTAGCGACTTGTCCCGCTGGGATTCAGCCTTTGCGCTGCGCTGCGCGGCGCTCGAGCTCCTCGCGCAGGAAGTCGCGGCTCTGGCGCAGGATCGGCGAGACGCGCGAGTTGAAGTGCGCGCGCGCCTCCTCGAGCTCGTTCGCGAGCGCCTTGGCGACGTTCCCCGCCGCGGCCGCGGCGGCGAACTTGGCCTCGTTGTAGAGGATCACGTCCGACACGGCGATGCGCGCGAGGCGCTCGGCGGCCGCGATGTCGGGGTCGCTCGAAGGCGCAGGCTTCGTCGCCGGACCGGGCGCGGGCCTCGCCGGCGCGGCGGGTTCAGGCTTCGCCGCGGGAGCGGGCGCCGGCGCGGCCGGGCGCAGCGCGGGCGCGGGCGGCGCCGGCGCGCGCACCGGCGCAGCGGGCGCGGGCGCGAACGCGGGCCCCGCGTTCGGCTTCGCGCCGAGCCCGAACTTCGCGAGCAAGGCGGACAGGCCGTTCGGCAGGTCGCCCGGCTCGAGCGCCTCGTCGGCCTCGTAGCCGGAGATCGGCGGCTCGGATTCGATCACGACGTGCACGAGCCTCACGGCGACGAGCTCGCCCGAGCGCTTGGCGATCTCCGCGATCTTGGGCGCGGACAAGGAAGGCAGGTTCGCGCCCAGCACGACCAGCTGCGGCGGGCAGCGGAACATCTGCAGCAGCGCCTCGCCCCCGTCCTCGACGATCTCGGAAGCGATCCGCCAGCGGCCCAGGAAGTCGGCCAGGCGCTTGGCGAGGTCGGCGTCGGGCTCGGCGATGATCGCCACCGCGAGTGGCGGCTGCGGCTTGGCGGGCGCGGGCGGCGCGGGCGCCGGAGCCGGAGCGGGTTTCGCCGGCGGCGCGGCCACGGGCGACGGCCGCGCCTCGGCGGGCGTCGGCGGGCTGCCGGCCTCGGGTGCCTGGACGCGGAACACGGTCTGGCACGAGCTGCAGCGGATGCGCGCGCCCTGCGCGCCGATCTTCTCGCGCGCCAGGCGGAAGCGGGTCCGACACTGTGGGCAGGCTGCGATCAAGCGCGACTCCTCTGCGCAACGCGCGGGCGGATCTCCGACCTGATCGGAGCGCGCCCGAGCGCGCTTTACGCGATGAACGAGAGCGCGCGCCCGATGCCCTCGACGAAGCGCCGGTAGTCGCGCTCGTCCGCCGTCCGGGAGTCCGGCCGACACACCACCGCGATGCCGGGCGCGGCGACTTTCTCGCCCGTGCGCGCCACCACCACCACGCGCACGCGTGCCGAGAGCGCGAGCACGCGGCCCGCGAAGCGCCGCCAGCCGAGCGACAGGTGCGCCTCGAACGGATCCTCGACCATGCTGCCGACGATCAGCGCCGGCGTCTCGCCGGTCGCGAGATACTGGCGGAAGCGCTGCAGCGCGTCGGTCGCGCTCTGGAAGATGTGGATGCGCGTGTCGGGCGTCTGCAGGCCCTGCTTCAGCTTCTCGAGCATCGGCAGGTCCGAGTCGACGCAGATCAGGGCGCGCGGCGGCGGCAGCATCACCGCGGGCGGCGCGTCGTACACGCGCGTGGCGTCGTCGATCGGTAGCGGGTCGCTCGCGCGAATCTCGCTCTCCGGGCCGGGCGCGCTCGCGGCGGCGGCGCAGGCGTCGAGCTCGTCGAGCTCGCTCGCGGTGGAGGGATCGGTGGGGGCGGGAAGCTCGCCGGCCTCGTCGAGGCTCGCGCTCGCGCCGCCGCTCTCGTCGAGCAGGCGCGCGCCCTCGAGCGCCAGGAAGTCGGGCGAGAGGGGGCTCGGCAGGACGATGCCCTCGGGCCAGCGCCACTGCTTGATCGGGTCGGCGAGCGGGTCGAAGGTGAACTCGGCCTGCGTCCACTCGAAGATGCGCAGGATCGCCTGCACCGCCGCTTCCCAGAGCGCGGCTTCGACCACGTCCGAGGGCGACTCGAGCGAGAGCCCGGCGTTCTTCAGGATCTGCTCGGGCTCGAGGTCGCCGCGCTCGAGCGCCACGCGCACGATGCTGCCGCTGCGCACGCCCAGCCACGCCACGCCGCCCTGCTCCGAGCACACCTCGAGCGCGCCTGTCTTGCGTGACATGGCGACCAGCTGCAGCAGCTCGGGAAGGCTGAGATCGGACAGATTGCCGGCCAGGCTCATGCGCGGAGTCCAGTCGAGTCCACGGGTGTCGGGAAGCTCTCGCCTCCCGATCGGAATGCGCGGTCGGCGACCTTACGCCCGTTGCGGAACGGGCAGCGCTTCGCCGTCGACGTCGACCCACGAGACGTGCAGCTCGATGCCCCAGCTGTGCGCACCCGGCACCACCTCGGAGAGCGCCGCCACGAGCGCCCGCTCCTTGCTCGCGCCGGAGGGCAGCACCAGGTGCAGGCCACTCTCGCTCTGGTTCTCGGCCAGGCCGTGCACCAGGCCGCGCAGGAGCGGGATCACGTCCTCGCAGAAGTCGATCGAGCCCGGGCACGCCAGCAGCGCCACCGGGCTCTTCATCATCAAGAGCTTCGCGGCCGCGCTGCGCATCGCGCGCAGGACCGGCCGGCCGCCGCGCGCCGAAGCCGAGCCGGCGCCGACCAGCAGGATGCGCGGCGCGGAGAGCGGCCGGTCGCCGGGCAGCAGCACCGCTTCGCCGAGCTGGCCGGTGACGTAGCCGGTGCGCAGGTGCTCGGAGACCAGGCCGCACAGGCGCCAGTCGATCAGCCCGGCGTCGCCGCGCAGCGGCTTCTCGTCTTCGGGCACCAGCAAGAGGATCGTGTCGGCGGGCGCCTCGATCACCGAGCCCGGAAAGAGCGAGAGCTCGAGTCGGCTCACGCGCCGGCCCCGCGCGGCCCGCGCACGTCGCGCGCAACCACGTCGAGCACGCCGTTCACGAACGCGGGCGACTTCTCGCCGGCGAAGCGGCGCGCGATCTCCACCGCCTCGTCGATCACGACCTCGGTCGGGGTCTCGGGCTCGTGCAGCAGCTCGAAGGTGGCGATGCGCAACACGGCGCGGTCGACCGCGGCCAGGCGGTCGACCTTCCAGTGCTCGCTCGCGCGCGCGATCGCGAGGTCGATGTCCTTGCGGTGGCGCGCGACACCGAGGCTCAGCTCGAGCGCGCGCGCGTGCGTCGCGTTCGGCAGCTGGAACTCGGCGCAGACCTCCTCGAACGCGCCGCGCACGGCCTCGGGATCGAAGTCGGGGTGCGCGTGATCGGCGGCGAACAGCACCTGGAGCGCGGCCTCGCGCGCGCGGCGTCGCGGGCCGTGCGAGCCCACCCTAGACCCCGCCCGCGAGCGCGCGGCCCAGGCTCAGCATCTCGACCACGACGTCGGCGGCCTCCGCGCCCTTGTTGCTGCCGGGCTCGCCGGGCTTCGCCGCGCGCTCCAGCGCCTGCTCGACCGTCTCGGTGGTGAGCACGCAGAACGCGATCGGCAGATTCTCCGCGAGCGCGACGCGTCCCACGCCATCGGTCACACCCTGGCAGACGTACTCGAAGTGCGGCGTGTCGCCCCTCACCACCGTGCCGATCGCGACCAGCGCGTCGTAGCGGCCGCTGCGCGCGGCGCGCTGCGCGGCGAGCGGAATCTCGAACGCGCCCGGCACCCACAGCACGTCCACGCTCTCGCAGCCGAGCTCTTCGAGCCGCGCCGCGCAGCCCTCGAGCAGGCGCAGCGTGATCAGGTGGTTGAAGCGCGCGACGACCACGCCCACGCGGATGCCGCGGCCGTCCAAGCGCGTCTCGAGGGTGTGCATCTTGCGTTCTCTTACCACTCCGCCGTGCAGTGCACGTCCGGGCCGAGGCGGCGCACGCTGAACCGGGCCGGGCGCAGCGCGTCGCGCAGCCGCTCGACCCCCAGGTCCGCCAGCACGGCGCGACCGTCCGATCCTATAAGTAACGGAGCCAGGAAGAAATGCATGCGGTCGACCAGGCGCTCCCGGAGCAGCGCCGCGGCCAGGCCGCCGCCGCCCTCCACGAGCAGGTCGTTCACGCCGCGCTCCGCGAGGTGTTGCCACGCGTCCGCGAGCGCGATCCGGCCGCGGCGGGTGCGCAGCGGAACGACGGCCGCGCCCGCGCGCTCGAGCGCGGCGCGGCGCTTCGCGGGCGCGCCGCCGCAGAAGATCAAGACCTCGCCCGGGCGCCGTGGATCGAGCAGACGCGCGCCGGGCGGCGTCCGGAGCTTCGAGTCGATCACGACGCGCAGCGGGCGCGCGATCGTCCTGCTGGCGCGCCGGGCGGTGAGCTCCGGGTCGTCGGCGAGCAGCGTGCCCGAGCCGATCGCGATCGCGTCCGAGCGCACGCGCAGCCGGTGGACGAAGGCGCGCGCCGGCTCGCTCGTGATCCAGCGCGACTCGCCGGTGCGGGTGGCGATGCGGCCGTCGAGGCTCGCGGCGAGCTTCAGGGTCGTGAACGGGCGCCCGGAGACGACCCGCGAGACGAAGCCCTCGTGCGCGCGCGCGCAATCGTCCCCGAGCACGCCGCGCGTCACCGCGATGCCCGCGCGCGCGAGCTTCGCGGCGCTGCGGCCGCGCGTGCGCGGGTCCGGATCGATCAGACCGATCACCACGCGCGCCGGCCTCGCCGCGATCACCGCCTCGACGCACGGGCCCGTGCGCCCGTGGTGCGCACACGGCTCGAGCGTGACGTAGAGCGTGGCGCCGCGCGCGGCCGTTCCCGCGCGGCGCAGCGCGATCGTCTCGGCGTGCTCCTCGAGCCCGCGTGTCGCGCCGCGCGCGAGCACGCGGCCGTTCTTGACCAGCACGGCGCCCACGCACGGGTTCGGCGCGGTCGCCAGACGCGAGCGCGCGGCCGCCGCCGCGCGCAGCGCCTCGCGCATGAAGCGCTCGTCGGCTTCCAGACTAATCGCCGTCCTCGGGCGCGATCTCGCCCATCGCTTTGCGGAAGTCCTCGATGGTGCGGAAGTTCAGGTACACCGACATGAAGCGCAGCCAGGCCACCGGGTCGAGCGCGCGCAGCTCCGCCTGCACCTCGTCGCCGATGCGCTGGCTCGGCACCTCGCGTTCGCCGGAGTCGAGCAGGATGCGCTCGATGCGCACCACGGCCTGCTCGATCGCGTCGACCGAGACCGGACGCTTCTGACACGCCTTCTGGATGCCGGTGATGATCTTCAGCCGGTCGAACAGCTCGCGCCGCCCGTCGGACTTCACCACCATCGGCAGGAGGTCCTCGATCCGCTCGTAGGTCGTGAAGCGGCGCTGGCACTCGGAGCACTCGCGCCGGCGCCGCTTGACCGCGGCGTCGCGCTGGTTCCGCGCGTCGATCACCTTGGTGTCGGGGTGATCGCAGAAGGGACAGCGCATCGCCTACGCCCCGCGCCTCAGGCCGGTGGCTTGTACGGCAGCGGGAAGCGCCGCCCGAGCTCGGCCACCTGTCCGGCGATGCGCTTGGCGAGCGCCTCGTCCTCGGGGCGGTCGAGCACGTCGGCGATCCAGGCGCCGATCTGCGCCATCTCGGGCTCGCGCATGCCGCGCGTGGTGACCGCGGGCGTGCCGATGCGCAGGCCGCTCGTGAGCCAGGGCGAGCGCTTCTCGCCCGGCACGGTGCTCTTCGAGGTGGTGATGCCCGCTCGGTCGAGCGCGTCCTGCGCCTTCTTGCCGGAGATCGCGCGCTCGGTCAGGTCGATCACGAACAGGTGGTTGTCGGTGCCGCCCGAGACGATCACGAGCCCGCGCGCGAGCACGGCCTCGGCCAGCGCGCGCGCGTTGCGCACGATCTGCGCCGCGTAGTCCTTGAAGTCGGGCCGCATCGCTTCCGCGAAGGCGACCGCCTTGGCGGCGATCACGTGCTCGAGCGGTCCGCCCTGCGTGTGCGGGAAGACCGCCTTGTCGATCGCCTCGGCGTGCGCCTGGTCGCACAGCACCATGCCGCCGCGCGGCCCGCGCAGCGTCTTGTGCGTGGTGGTCGCGACCACGCCCGCGTGGCCGACCGGCGTCGGGTGCACGCCCGCGGCGACCAGCCCCGCGATGTGCGCGATGTCCGCGAACAGCACCGCGCCGACCTCGCGCGCGATCTGACCGAACGCCTCGAAGTCGACCGTGCGCGAGTACGCGCTGTAGCCGGTCTGGATCATCTTCGGCCGGTGCTCGCGCGCGAGCTTGCGCACCAGGTCGTAGTCGATGCGCTGGTCCGCGCCCGACACGCCGTAGCGCAGGAACGTGAAGAAGCGGCCGGAGAAGTTCACCGGCGAGCCGTGCGTCAGGTGGCCGCCGTGCGAGAGCTCCATGCCCAGGATCTTGTCGCCAGGCTCGAGCAGCGCGAGGTAGCAGGCGACGTTCGCCTGCGAGCCGGAGTGCGGCTGGACGTTGGCGTGCTCCGAGCCGAACAGGCGCTTGGCGCGGTCGATCGCGATCTGCTCGACCTCGTCGACGAACTCGCAGCCGCCGTAGTAGCGCTTGCCGGGGTAGCCCTCGGCGTACTTGTTCGTGAGCGCGGTGCCCATCGCCTCGAGCACGGCGGGCGAGGTGAAGTTCTCGCTCGCGATCAGCTCGACGAAGGTCTGCTGGCGCTCGACCTCGCGCCCGATCGCCGCGGCGATCTCCGGATCCTGCTGCAAGAGCTTCACTGGTCTTCCTTCTAGGGTTCGTAGCGCGCGATCGCGAGCGTACCGTTGGTGCCGCCGAAGCCGAACGAGTTCGAGATCGCCACGCGCACCGGCGCCTCGCGCATGACGTTCGGAACGTAGTCCAGCGGGCAATCGGGGTCGGGGTCGGTGTAGTTGATGGTCGGCGGGATCCGGCCCTGCGCGACGGCGAGCGCGCAGAAGATCGCCTCGATTCCGCCCGCGCCGCCGAGCGCGTGGCCGGTCATCGACTTGGTCGACGAGACCGCGAGCTTCCGGGCGTGCTCGCCGAACACCTGGCCGATCGCGTAGCTCTCGGTCTTGTCGTTCAGCTCCGTGCTCGTGCCGTGCGCGTTCACGTAGTCGACCTGCTCGGGGCGCAGGCCCGCGTCGCGCAGCGCCGCGCGCATCGAGAGCTGCGCGCCGACGCCGTCGTCGGGCGGCGCGGTCATGTGGTTGGCGTCGCCCGACATGCCGTAGCCGACGACCTCGGCGCGGATGCGCGCGCCGCGCGCGAGCGCGTGCTCGAGGCTCTCGAGCACGACCACGCCGGCCGCCTCGGCGATCACGAAGCCGTCGCGGCCGCGGTCGAACGGCCGGCTCGCGCGCTGCGGGTCGTCGTTGCGGGTCGAGAGAGCGCGCATGCTCGCGAAGCCCGCCAGGCCGAGCCGGTTCACCGGCGCCTCGACGCCGCCCGCGATCATCACGTCGGCGTCGCCGCGCTGCACGATCCGGAACGCGTCGCCGATCGAGTGCGTGCCGGTGGTGCAGGCGGTGACCACGCAGGTGTTCGGGCCGCGCGCGCCATAGCGCATCGAGACGATGCCCGAGGCCATGTTCGCGATCGTGTACGGCACGAAGAACGGCGACACGCGGCGCGGGCCCTTGGTGACCAGCGCCTCGCAGTTCTCGAGCATGGTCGAGAGCCCGGCGATGCCCGAGCCGATCAAGACGCCCGTGCGCTCGCTCAGTTCCGCCGGCACGGTCCAGCCCGCGTCGTTCATGGCCTCGACCGAGGCCGCCATCGCGTAGGCGAGGAACGGGTCGTAACGGCGCGCGTCCTTCTTGTCGAGCACGCTCTCGGGGTCGAAGCCCTTGATCTGCCCGCCGAAGCGCACCGCCAGGTCGCTGGTGTCGAAGCCCTCGAGCACGCCGATGCCCGACACGCCCTTGAGCAGCGCACCCCAGGTGGTCGGCACGTCGTTGCCGAGCGGCGTGACGGCGCCCATCCCCGTGATCACCACGCGGTGCAGGTCGATCGTGCGCGAGCTCATGCGCGCCATGGCGGCTAATCGTCCCGGCCGGCCGTGCGCTCTTCGACGTAGCTGATCACGTCGCCGATGTTCTGCATGCGCTCGGCGTCCTCGTCGGGAATCTCCAGCCCGAACTCTTCCTCGATCGCCATCACCAGCTCGACGATGTCGAGCGAGTCCGCGCCCAGGTCGTCGATGAACGACGCCTCCGGCACGACCTCCTCCGTCGCGACGCCGAGCTGCTCGATGATGATCTCCCGGATCTTGTCCTCGACCGCCATATCAGTCCAATCCCCCGTTCACGTGAATCACCTGGCCCGTGATGTATGCCGCCGCGTCCGTCGCGAGGAAGTGCACGACCCCCGCCACTTCGGCCGCCGAGCCGAGCCGCCCGAGCGGGATGCGGTCGAGCAGGGCCTTGCGCACCTCTTCGGTGAGCGCCGAGGTCATGTCGGTTTCGATGAAGCCCGGCGCGACCGCGTTGACGGTGATGGCGCGGCTGCCGATCTCGCGCGCGAGCGAGCGGGTGAGCGCCTCGATCCCGCCCTTGCTGGCCGCGTAGTTCGACTGGCCGGGGTTGCCCATCTCGGCGATCACCGACGAGAGGTTGATGATCCGGCCCGCGCGCCGCTTCATCATCGGCTTGACCACCGTCTTGCACACGCTCCACGCGCCGCGCAGGTTCGTCGCGACGACGGCGTCGAAGTCGTCGGGCTTCATGCGCAGGATCAGCTGGTCGCGCGTGATGCCGGCGTTGTTGACCGCGATGTCGAGCCGGTCGTGCTCCTGCGTGATCGCCGCGACCAGGGCCTCGACCGCGTCGTGGCTCGCGACGTCGCACTGGCGCGCGCGCGCGCGGCCACCGGCCTCGGCGATCGCCTTCTCGGTCTCGGCCGCGGCGGTGGGATTCGAGACGTAGGTGAACTCGACGAACGCGCCGGCTGCGGCCAGCCGCTCGGCGATCGCGCGCCCGATGCCGCGCGAGCCGCCGGTCACGAGCGCCACCTGTCCCGCGAGCGAGGTATCGCTCATGCGCAGGCCTCCGCCGCGCGCGCGACGCTCGGGTCGAGATCCTCGAGCTTCTCGACGTTCGCGCGGCCGAGGCTGCGGTCGATCTTGGCGGCGAGGCCCGAGAGCACCTTGCCGGGGCCGACCTCGAGCTCGAGCTTCGCGCCCTTCGCGATCAGCGCCTGCACGCAGTCGACCCAGCGCACCGGCGCGCACACCTGCTCGCGCAGCCGCGCGCGCGCGACGGCCGCGCTGGTGTAGGGCTGCGCGTCG